>Ga0214473_10000596_pt1 | contig 50410 bp, 55 predicted proteins | sample RVTome_7_FD_203509 | JGI IMG/M metagenome (GOLD analysis project Ga0214473, IMG submission 203509) | Soil microbial communities from uranium-contaminated site in the Upper Colorado River Basin, Wyoming, United States - RVT98D197 | ecosystem: Environmental > Terrestrial > Soil > Contaminated >...
AGGATTAGTTTCCAGATTAATGGGAAGAGGGGAGGTGGTAATGCGGAAGTCTCCGGTTTGGGCGGAAGCGGAGAAAGCAAAGAAAAAGGAAGATGCTAAAACGATGAACCAAATAAATATCGTTTCTCCCTGTTTTTTATTTGTCATATTAGTTCTTAAGTTGTTTTTTAATTTTTCTAATTCTCCATTTCATGTAGAGATACGTGAAGAATGCCGGGAGAAACACGATAACAAATACGTAAATTATCACCCTCCACGGCGCCATCCAGAAAGATACTTCCGATTCGATGGGAACATCCCTCTGCCCGTCATCGTAAACCAGCACCAGTTTAGCGGTATATTTCCCCCACCTCAGCTTGGAAGCGTCCGACCAATTCCATTTTAGTTCGTATTGGATGTTTCCTTTTTCATCTTTTACGATTTGTCCATTGCTGTCCTTTTTGGCTTGTAAAACGGGAAATCCGTCTGTCCATTCTCCTTGAAATTCCCGGGGAGAGTTAGGAAGGATCGATCCTTTTCCGGGATTAATTTCCAGAGTAGCGACATTCTTTCCTCCTTTGCTGATAAAGATATTTCCCAGGGGAGCCACGTGGACATTTCCGGTATTCCGAATTTTCACATTGAAAGTGGCCGGAAGAAATTCATACCAGCTTTGGCTGGAGCTGAAGTTTTCCAGCTTCACTTCTTTTCTGGCTCCGGGAACTTTTACCTCTAAGAGGATCATGGTAGCTGTTCCTCCGATAATCACGGTCTGCCTTTCTTCCAATATTACATTTTCATCAGCGCGGGAGAATATTACCGCGTAGTAATATCCGAAAGCGGCGGATTCAGGAACATCAATGGTAACCGTGATGGTTTTCCATTCATTGGAAGGAAGGGTGAATTTATCCTCTGAAAATTTTACCCAATCGAAGAAATCATCTCCCGGTTCCCGGTCGAGAAGTATAGGAACTCCGTTTTCCGAATCGGCTTTGAATTTTTTTAAGCTGACTTGAATGTTCTCCGCTTTGATTCCGTCGTTCTTAATCTTTAGCTGGGCAGAGACAGTCGAACCAGGATTAGTTTCCAGATTAATGGGAAGAGGGGAGGTGGTAATGCGGAAGTCTCCGGTTTGGGCGGAAGCGGAGAAAGCAAAGAAAAAGGAAGATGCTAATGATGACGCCACTAACAGAAATCTACTAATCTTCATCCTGTTTTTTGGATTAAAATTATTACTTTAATTTTCTTTAATTATACCTTAATCTTCCAATATTCGCCAATCGGAAAATGGCTTGTTTCTAAAACAAAAACCCCCTTGAAAAGAGGGTTACTGTGAATAAATAAATACATTTTTATTTAAAATCTTCCCGCTGCAACAACAGTTAAAGTATCGGTATAATCAGTAGCGGCTGCCTGAACAGCTGAGATTCTCGCGAGAGCCTTAAGTGTCATAGTATCACCATCGGTTGTACCATTCGAAGCTGCAATTGGCTGAAATGACGTTGAAAGTGTTCCTCCTGTGTTACTTGAATTGCCATCATATTCCTGGCCATAATTAGCCGATTGCGTTACCGTTCCTGTTCCTGTTCCACTATCGGTAAAAGTGACGTCAAGCAAATACCCATAATTGCCTCCGGTCAAAGCTGTTACCGTATTATCGACTGTCCCAATCGTAGCGATTGTTGCCCCAGTAGATCCCGAGTTTAAAGCCGCGTTTGCGCTCTTCACCCAGGTAACCCAGCCAGACGATGCATTGGTAGCGACAGTAGCTGTTACGCCATTTGATAATTGTGCCGTAGTGGATAGGTTGCCTGCGAACGTATCCGTATTGCCAGAAAGATAAAATGTAAATGTCGCCGGTACGGAAGCGGTTATCGCTATCTGATCGTCAGGAGAAGAAACAATAGAAGTAGCGTACGTTGAAGAGTTTCCGCCGCTTGCAATGGTTCCGGTCTTGTCATTTCCCGCCGTACCAGTGGTAACTGCGGCAGTATTAATCCAATTGAAACAATAGAGAGTATCGGCAGTCAGATTAGAACTTGGAAAAGTAACAACCTGATTAGTAACATCAGTAGCAGTCCCGATGCCCGCCCAGGCAGTTGCTCCTGAAGGAAGATTACTGGTATTTACGGTAAAAGTGGCAGCTAAACCAAGGGAAAAACCAGTAGGAAATGTCACCACAACATTGGATTCAGTTACATCGACTACCGCTGTTTTCGCGCATACTAGACCGGTAATCGCTGTTGAAGCTTTCAATCGATCGAACCGCACATATGCTTGCTGAAGGCTGGCTGCCTGTACTTTCTGATTAGTAATAAATGGGATTAGTATTACCAAAACTAAAACCAGAACGTTGAATACTGAAATCTTCTGAATAATTTTTCTCCTCATATTTTTTATTTTTATTATCAAAACAGTTTAACTTCCCTAATTATAGCATTCTAAGGAAACATTGTCCATATTTATTTCATAAATAAGTGTGGATAAACTCGCTTTGTCAAAAACTTCCGGAAGCGATTACTGTCAAGGTTTCCTGATAATCGGAAGCTGAAGGAGTAGTTAATGAAGATTTGGCTTTTAGAAGAAATGTGCCGTCGCCGCCGATAATCGGTCCAGCCGTGTTAAATATATCTCTAATAGTTTGATCGGTAGCTCCCACCACATCATTGTCTTGATCGTAAAAAGCGGCGATAGTCAGCGGACCGCCGGAAGTCTGCGTTGCCGAAACTCCCTGCGCGCCAAATCCTTCAGGAACAGAAACAGACGCTAAATTATCAGAAACAGTATTGATGGTATGATTGGCAGCTATGCTTGAAAGCCCCTCGTTGCTACCGGAAACATAAATCTTGCCTCCATGTTCACCGTTAGTGCTGAAACTGGCCACGATGTTTTGCGGACTGTTGTTGACCGAACCAGGAATCAGATCGCCGAAATCAATAGAGTTAGTGCTTATGTTAAACGACAAAGTCGGATTAACTGTTGAAGTACTAGCTTCCGGACCATATCCCGTTTCGGTAAATTTTCCCTGAATGGCCTTAACCATAACTTTGTATTCCGTTCCCGGAGAAAGTCCGATAACAGTTGTTCCGCTCGCTCCGCCCCAATCCGAATAAGTTTGATAATCCTCGCTTCCCAAAACAGTTCCCACCGTATCATCGCTTTGGACATATTCGGTCGTGACAAAATCATCATCGCTTATCGCAATGGCGTATTTTGTGTCGGTTGGATTACTGGAAGTATTAAGAATGATTCTTAGTTTATTGTAATAACTGCCTGGATTGTCAAAAGTGGGAGCGCCGGGAACATTCGCCTGATTAGTAAAAATAAGCCCGGGACCAAAGTTATAATTTACTCCTGTTTCTTTTCCTCCACTCACTTCTCCTGTTATCGCTTCGATTGAATAATTAGGAGAAGCTGACCCCGCTGTTCCTCCAGAACCAAACCCAAAATCTTTTAACTTATAGCTGGGGCTAGCCGGCATAACGAGAAGAAAAACAAAAGAGGTCGGGATTAAAAAAATTTTTATTTTATTAAGCATTTTATTTTTTGAATAATTCTATACAGATAATATCTTTTTCTGTCTGTAATTATATCATAACTTCCGGGAAATCTTGTGGGTTGCGTATTCGGCGAAAAGCCAATTTTAAACCTCGTGATTCCTGCCCAACTATTTATGTTCCATGTTCCATGTTCCATGTTCCATATCTTGACTCCTCCGAAATCATAAAATTTGCATCCTCTTTTTTTCGCGTCTAAAATCGCCTGCCATTGTAAAAGATACGGTGCCATCACATTGCGATACTCGTCATCCGTCGCACCGTGAAAATAAATGGCAGTATTTTTATAAAATACAATTAAATTCGCTGCGATAACCTTCCCGTTATATTCAGCCATATATAGCGATAGTATATCGTTCGGAAGACTCTCAATCATCTTCCGGTAATAATCCCCCGGATGAAACCTAATCCCTTTTCTTTTAGCCGTTAAATTAACCAGTTTAGTAAACTCTTCGATATAATTTTCCTTTTGAGTGTCAAGTTGCAAGTTGCGAGTTACGAGAATTTTAACCCATTTTTTCTGCGCCAGATTAATATTATACCGCGTTTTTGACTTCATCTCATTCAGCAACTGCTCTTCCGATTTTGTAATATCAATCACAAAAATCTCTCTTGGTTGCATATCATGCGGAGCTTTAGCAATTCTATAATTTATATTTTTCTTTACTAAATCCAAAATTTCTTCATTTTCCGGATCAATCCTAATCCATCCGGATTTTTCTTTTTTTGCTAAATTTACTAATTCATCAAAAAATTTATTGCGTTCCATGTTCCATATTCCATATTCCATGACAATTCCACGTGGTATATAAAAATACTTGCCCACCAAAGGCAGCTTGTGTTCAATGATGTTGGCAGATATATCTTCAGCAACAATGCGATATGTTCTTTTCCCGGTCGCTTTTTGAAACTTCCGCCACTCTTCCGACTGAAGAAAATTCAGATTTTCCTTAATTTGACCTAAATTATCTTGAGACATAGAATATAGTTAAAGCTATTAGAATCATATTATAAATTCAAATAATATACAATTATAGCATGTTTGTATAAACCAATTCGTATATAACTAGTCTTATGAAATAATTAATTTTTTTATTATGGAAAAGAAACTAGATTTTTTAATTCATCCGTATTGCCATCGTGACATAAAAGAAGAAGATTCAGAACATGAGAATGTTGCTGAAATTAAATGGTATGAAGAGATTGAGAAAATTTCGCAAAATCCGAATAAATTTCTTGTTATTCTTGCCACCTCAACAATAGAAGAGCAGCAGCAACAGGAAGCATCTGATCAAGAAATTATTAGCTTTGCGCAAGAAAAACTAGGTAATCGTTGCATTGTTTTGCCATATGTAGAAACTGATATCTCTCAATATGCGGATGAATTAAAAAAAGAATTGATAAAACGCGGCATTATAAACGATGAGGATGATTTACAAAGTTTTTCTTCATCGGCATTTGGAGAGTATGCAGAAGTATGCGTTATTCAAATTGCGGATGAGTTAAATCAATCTTTAGGATTAAGGAAAAAAACTCAAGTCAGTAGTCATAAATCTTTAAGCATTGATGGTCCGGATAGCAGAGAAGTAAATACTGCTATAAGAAGTGCTATGAATAAATTAAATTTAAAACGTGTTATAGCAAGTGATAAAAAAATTAAGAAATAAGTGTAAATTTGCTATTGCAAAATAGAAAAATAATTACATCGCATACTAGCATGTATGTGGTTCCGCTTTGCTTCAAAGAACTTCGCATACTCATAAACGTTATAAAAAATCGAGATTACTCTCGATTTTTTATTTCTTCCCTAGATTTTTTAGCGCTAGTTTTACTCTTTCCCCGACATCTTTAATGTTAATCGGCACTAGTTTCAAGGATTCACGAGATTCGCTTACGGAATAGCCCATTCCTGTGAGCGCTTCCAGCGCATCGCTATCCGCCATAACTTCATTCTTTTCCAAATCAGAAAGCCCCGAGATTTTGTTTTTAAGTTCCAAGATTACTCTTTCCGCCGTTTTTTTGCCGACTCCGGAAACTTTAGTCAGAACCGACGGATCGTCATTTAAAATTGCTGTCCGAATAGTTTTAACATCGGCAATCGATAAAATTCCCATTGCCGCTTTCGGCCCGATTCCGGAAATGGAAATCAGAAGCTCAAACATTTCCAATTCTTCCAGCGCCAAAAAACCATATAGCGCCAAAGTATCTTCACGAACATAAGTATGGATAAAAAAGTTTACTTCTTCTTTTCCCGCTATTTTCCCCAGCACATACGGCGTCGCAAAAATCTTGTACCCGACATTATTCACATTGACTACCGCGTATGAATCCTTGATGTATTCGATTGTCCCTTTTAATTTAGCAATCATCCCAGTAGTAGAATTTCGAATGAGCGTTAGCTCAAAAATAAATTCATTTGACTTCTTGAATTATGCCTGCGCTTATTTTTTACTAATCCCGGTAAATCTTAAATTTTATTTCGAAATTTCACTACCGGGTCATATATTTTACCAGCTTACTGATAGGCTTTTGCCATCACTGGCTTCATTGCCATTTTTGTCTTTGACCACCACTTTCACATCTACACTGCTGCCATTCAGGCTATCAGGCAAGGTATAGGTCGTACTATCGGAACTGCCTGAACTTATTTTATCGCTTCCTACGTAAAAACTTATCGTGTCAATTCCGTATGGAGCGTCAATGGAAGCAGAAATACTTAACTGATTCGAACTTTGCGAAGCGCTCACGGAAACACTCGGTAGATATTTCTTGAAATCATCTGCTTTGCATTCATCTGTCGGAGCGCCTCCCAAAACATATTCGTCCTTACTTTTGTCGAACCACTTCCGGACTCCCTTTTCCCAATTGTCAAACTGAGGATCTTTTCCGGGATCTTTCGGCGCATCGCCCCTAGGATCATCCTTATTTACATAATACAAGATGTCATGTCCGTCAGCAAAGTCTTTTTTCTTGGAATCCGTACAATAATTATTCGCCAAACAATATTTATTATCTTTGCCGGGAATTTCACAAACCTTCACATTTTTTTCTATCGGCAATTTCCCATCCAGGATATCTTTTCCGGTATCTTCTTTTTCGTATTTAGGAAATTGCTCCATCGAATAATTTCCCAGTACCTGGTCGAGGAATTTTCTCCAGATCGGCGCGGAAACATTCACTCCGTCTGCTCCCGCACGCATCGGCGTGTTATCATTATTTCCCGACCATACTCCGGCTGCAATCGACGGAGTATATCCGATCGTCCAGCCATCCCGAAATTCATTGGTGGTTCCGGTTTTCGCCGCCACTGGGCGATTATCAAAGCGAAGCGGGCTGTTCTCTCCAAAAATCGGAGCTCTGAAATCATTAGTAGACATTATGTAATCAATCATAGCGACATATTTTTCATCAGCTACTTTGTCTCCGCTGCTTGGCTTATATTCTTCCAGAATGTTTCCTTTCTGATCTTCAATTTTTAAAATTGCGGTTTTATTGTGATGTATTCCTCCGGTGGCCAAAGTGCTGAAAGCATTAACGTGATCAAGAAGCGTTACTTCTCCTCCGCCTAAAACTAGAGAAAGTCCATAGCTGTCGGGATTATTGAGTCCGGTAATTCCCATAGCCTTGGCCGTGGCTATCGAATTTTTTACTCCCGCCAAATACAGAGTCTTTACCGCCGGAATATTTAAGGATTGCGCCAATGTTTCTTTCATGGGAAGCGGGCCATGGAATTTTCCGTCATAATTTTGCGGCTTGTAATCCTTGGTTCCTCCTTGCGTTCCGAAATTTGTTTCCGTATCAAACATCATCGTCTCCGGAGTGTATCCCTTTTCAAAAGCAGTAAGATAGACATACGGCTTGAAGGATGATCCTGGCTGGCGATCGCGGACAGCCACATTCACCTGCGATTCAAACTTGCAGGTTTTACCGGAAAGGCATCCGTCCGGCTCTGATTTTCCGAAAAAATCTTTTGACCCCACCATAGCCAGGATCTGTCCCGTCTTTGGATCCATTGCCACTAAAGATGAATTGTAGGCGTTCCAGCTTTTTTCATTTTTTTCTGCTCCTTCTTTCACTACTTGTTCTGCTATCTGCTGCTTGTCCCAATCCAGAGTAGTGTACGCCTTGAGCCCGCCCTGCTCCACTGCTTGTTCTCCATAAGTTTTTTCTAAATATTCTTTGACATACATTACAAAATGCGGAGCGCTTATATTTTCAGTGTTGGGTTTGATCTTGCTTAAAACATCAGCTTTTTTAAATTCTTCCGCTTGATCTTTGGTTATATAACTAAGAGATGCCATTTTATCCAGGGCAAATTCCTGCCTGGCTTTCAGGGCATCCAGATGAGATCCATAAGGAGAATAATAGGTCGGGGCCTGCGGAAGAGAGGCGAGCAAAGCTGCTTCATCCATAGTCAAATCCTTGGAATCTTTTCCAAAAAATGTTTGAGACGCAGCTTCAATCCCGTAAGCATTCGATCCGTAAGGTATTTCATTCAGATACATTGCCAAAATTTCATCTTTAGAAAACTTTTGTTCCAGCTCCAGCGATAAAATCACTTCTTTTATTTTTCTGGTAAAGGTTCTTTCTGAAGTAAGGAGGGAGTTCTTGACGAATTGCTGGGTAATGGTCGAAGCGCCTTGCGCCACACTCCGATGAAGAATATCTTTTAAAATTGCTCTGATGATAGAAGTAAACTTTATTCCGTGATGAGAATAAAAATCCTGATCTTCAAGAACAATAGTCGCATATCTCAAATTTTCCGGCATATCGCTGAATTGAACTACAGTCCTTTTCTCTTCGCCATGGACATCATATAAAACGTGCTGGCCCGTCCGGTCGTAAATCTTGGTAGATTCGATAACCACTCTGTCGTTTACCTTTCCCGCGCTGGGAAGATCTTTGGAAAAATATAAAAATACTCCCATAGTAAAAAGAATAACCAACCCAAAAGCATACACAGACAAAATGCCCACTGTCTTCCAGCGATTCTCCCGAAAGGAATTTTTTAAGTTTTTCGGCTTCAAATAAACAAAAACTTGCTGCATAAAAAATTTATTTATAATTTTATCTCCATATAATGTTTCTTTTCTCCATTGGAATAAGTTCCGGTTATTCTGTGCTCGCTGAATCCAAAGTGTCTGTAGAGTCCTTCAAAATCATTTGAATCCCTGAAATGTAAATAAACTTTTTTGGATAATTTATTTTTCTCTACAGTTTTCAAAAATTTATCCAGTAGCAATTTGCTATATCCTTTTCCCCGGTATTTTTTATCTACTAATAAGGTCGTTAGGTTATATCTAAATTTTATGTTTCCGACTTTCCTTCCCAAAATAAATCCTACAACTTTATTTATCTTTTCGAGAACGAAACATTCCATTTTTCTTCCATTTTCATCTTTTAGAAAATCATAAAAATATTCATTGCTCCATTTCGATAAAATAAAATTCTTATTATAAAAATCTGCCAGTTGTTTTTTTCTTAGCTGTTTTTTCCTTGCGGAGTATCCTTTATAATTACAAACTAAAACATCTCCGGGTTTCATTTTTGTATTCCAAGTTTTTTCTTAAATACTTTTAATAATTCTTCGTACATCTTTAACATATACGGTTTTTCAGCGGGAGTGAAATAAAGTCCAGGCATCGAGTTCAATTCTACTATCCAGGGCCTTCTTTTTTCATCAAACATAAAATCGATCGAGTATATCCTTGGATTGAAAGTTTCGAAAATTTCGTTTGAATACTTTATTATAGGAGCAAGCGATTTCGGAATTTTATTAACTGGAACTATCGTTAGTGATCCTCCTTGAGCAAGATTAGCCAGATAACTTCCCTTTTTTGGCTCTCTGATATATGAATAAATAATTTTATCATTTATAAAAACCAGCCTTAAATCATGAGTTTCGTTGCTTACGCCCGGAACTCCTTTTGAGGAGTTGATAAATTCTTGTGCGATAAGTGTTTTTTTAAATTCTCTAATCTTTGAAATATTTTTCTTGTCTAAAATCAGCACATCTTTTCCTCCGCTTTCGCTCAGCGGCTTGATAACGACTTTGCTTGATTTAATAAGCTTAACTGCCGAAGAAAGTTCTTTCTTGTTTCTGACCAGCCAGTTTTTCTTGCTCCATTTGTCAAAAAAAAGACTGGTAATGAACTTGTCGTCAACAAGCCTCGTGAAATGCAAATTATTAATAAAAGGATAATATTCTTCTATAAGTTCTTTCTTATAATAAACTTCCGTTCTAGCTTTAGTCTTATCATAAACGAGATCCGGCTTGATATTGTCTACTTTTCTCCAATTAGCTCCTTCGCCTTCATAAACCCACGCGTGCTTGAATATATGCTCGCTATAGTCATACCATTCGTAAGAAGCCCGGTACATCTGAATTCCATTTTCCTTGCAAACAGAATAAAAATATTCATAGGAATACTGGTAATTTTTATTCTTAAATGGCCTGCTTTTTTTCCAATCGCTTTTTCCGAATAAAATTAAAACTTTTTTCATATCTCGTTTAATAGTTTTTTATTACTTCTTGAAATTAAAAGCATTTCTTGAGACAAAAAATATTAATTTTTAGAGAATAGATATTCGATTAGATTTGGAGCTAAATTTCTTGGTTTTCCAATAGTGGGCTTGTTATGAATATCGATATCAGGAAAACTTCCATTAATTTCAACTACGATGCCTCCGTTAATATCCAATGGTTCTTTGATATTTTTCGCTAATATGTCAATTCCTACAATTGGCAAACCTAAAGATTCAGAGATTTTTTTTGACATTTGCAAATAATAAGGCGAGATTTTTTCAGTAACATCTATATATTCCCCTCCGTCAAACCCGCCAAAACAAAGGGGTATTTTTTCATTTATCGGTATAATTGATTTTAATGTATAATTTTTGGATTTTAAAAATCTTTCTGTTTTTTCTGAGATTCTAATTTTTTTAAGCCTTCCTGCCTTTCGTCTATCCATATTAAAATTATTCTCTTTTTTTATCAGATTCTCTGCCGTATTTTTACCATCTCCAATAATATAGGCTGGCATATTTTTTATTGCCGCGTAAGATCCATCGGCAACATATGTAATTCGATAGTAATCTCCCAACACATGTCTTTCCACAAGAATTTTTTTATCATATTTCTTGGCAACATAGAAGGAATCGACCAATAATTTTTTGTTTTTTATGCCAACAGTGATACCTTCGCCTCCTGCAGATCCTACTGGCTTAATAACTAGAGGAAACTTTATTTTTTTTAATACTTCTTCAATTTCATCTTTGTCTTCAATAACTTCACTTCGGGCAACTGGAAATCCTAATTGAAAAATAAATTGTTTGGCTAGATTCTTGTCTCTAGCTATATCTATGCCGATAGGATTGGCTTTTGAAGTCAGAGCTTTATCGATCCAAATTATCTTATTGCCCCTTTTGAGACAAAATATAATTTTTTTATTAAATATCTTATACGCTTCTATATGATTGTTTAAGGCATACTTAAGAAGCTCTCTCGAAGTTCCGCTGTGAGTTTTTATTTCTTTTAAAGAATTAATTTTTTGAAAATTAGCTAAATTAATCATCTTGTTAAAATTTTATTAGCATCAATTAAAAACCTTCCTAAATTTCTTTTGCCAATTATTATTGGGTATTTTAAATTTTCTCTTTCGGTTATATTCATTTTTGAAACCACTTCAACATTATCCATTATGAAATTCATTTTAACCACTGGACGGATTGATGATCCATGTGATGAAAAAATTACTGCTATATCTTCCAGATCCGGAATGCTGTTTTTATATTTTTCCCAAACATCTTTCTTGATCTGACTTTCATTCTCAGGCAATAATTCGTATGCGTTAAAATCAATCTGATAAAATTTTTCTATTGTTTCGAAAAATCCCAATTGCTTCGCCAGCTCTGTGTCAATTGAGGTTGAAGTAGCTCCGGTATCGATTTTTGCTTCCACTTCAATTTCTTTTCCATCTTTGCCGATGAGCTTTATTTTTTCCACTGTTCCAATGACTTTTTTTCCGGAAATGTCTTCCAGCTCTTCCTCAACCTCTCCTCCAAAAAGGTCCATTCCCATTCGCACTCCTTTTTCAATTGTTTTTATTTTAATATCCTTCACTCTTTCCAGTCTTCTTTTGAGTCCGTCAAGATTAGCAATCTGAATGGAAAGTCCCGGACGGGCGTTAAGCTCCAAAAATACCGGCCCTCTTTCCTTATCGATTGCTACGTCTGCGCCCAGATACCCAAGCCCTGTGACTTCCTGCGCTTTTACTGCCAACTTTAAAATATCATTCCAGTATGGAATTTTTATTCCCGAAAGTAAAAGTCTCGTTCCGGGAACATATTCAATTACTTTACTTTTCCCCAGAACAGCAGTGGTTGTTGTTCCAGAGGCAAGATCTATTCCTACCCCGATAGCTCCTTGCATAAGATTGGCTTTTCCCTGGGATTCTTTAGTGGGAAGCCTTAACATTGCCATTACCGGCACCTTGTTATACACAACTACTCTGATATCAGGAATACCCTTAAATGTATAAGGCTTAAACAGTTTTAAGAGCTTCAATCTTTCTTCGAAAAATGCGATGTCAGAAACACCGGCAAGTGAAAAGGCTCCGTCAATGATATTTTGAATGTGATTTTTCAGATCATCAATAGCGATAGCTGAACCATCGGCTTTAATCCATACATTTTCCTTATCCTTCTTTCTTCCATAGACAACTAAAATTCCTTCTCCTCCGAATCCCCGGTTAGGTTTCAGAACAAAGCTGTCCGGAAGCATGTTCCAATCAAAATTCTCCAGTTCTTTAGTATTCTTTATTTTAGCAATAAGATTGGGAACCGGAATTTCTCCTTTTTTCAGAATCCTTTTGCTTATAATTTTATTGTCAGCAATCTCCCGCGCTCTTTTGAGGTTCGAGGGACGAACATATTCAAGATTGCGGGAATTCATCCCGAGTATTTTTTTTCTTTTCTTTATAATTTTAATAAAATCAAACATTGCAAAAAATTATTTAATAAAAATCGCAGATTCGCATTGGTATTTATATTTTCTTAAAAACTTCTTTGAATCTGAAATATTCGCTTATTCGAAGTCCGGTCCATTTTCCAAGCATAATGTTAACCGGAATAGTCAAAAGTATCACCCAGGGGTAAGCTACTATTGTTTTAATAAGGATTCCCCATTTTAGGAGATAATAACCGATAACGGAAATAATTAATGTTTCCAGTGCTAGATAGAAAGCCGTTTTATTCCCCTTCTCGATTTGGGTAGCAATAAATTTTTCAACCAGAGTAATCATAATGAGAAGCGGAAAAATAGAAACAGCGGCTAGCCCTGTTCTTTGAAGGGATCCGCCAATAACCAGCATTAAAAGCATTGCTAAAGCAACGATACTTAAGGTTATGGCGACTCTGGGCAGATAGAGAATTCTGAATTTTTTAAGCAGAAGCTTTACGATCATTCCTACCAGAATGACACTTGCAAATAAAACGATGCCGTATTTTATGCCAGTAGCAAAAAAGGCAAAAATAATTATGGAGGGCGTATAAATTCCAAAAGCTTTAATTCCAACTACCTGGCGAAGAAAAGCAATCATCGTCGCAATTATCGGAAACATCAAAAGAAGCACTACCGTTGTAAGCGGAACGCCCTGGTTCACGAAATAACTTATAAGCGGATTAATTTTATCCATACCCAGTAGTAGAATTTTAACATTATAACAATCTTTTTATATTGTCAGAATTCTTGAATAAAAATGTTAATTATTTATAAAAATACGGAATCGTAAAATTTGGGCAAAGCCCAGTTAAAATTTCACTACTGGGCATAGATTTAATTTTTAATAATATTTAATTTTCTACTATTTAAATGGCAAATTGCAATAGCAATCGCATCCGCTGTATCGTCCGGCTTGGGGATAGCTTTCAGCTTCAGAATATTTTTCACCATCAGCTGCATTTGTTTTTTCCCCGCTCTTCCGTATCCCGTAATCGCTTGTTTCACCTGAAGCGGAGTATAAGAGAAAATTTTAACATTTTTGTTTTCCAGCGTCAAGAGTATCGCTCCTCTCGATTGGCTTACTTTCACGGCTGTTTTTTGGTTTTTAAAAAAGAAAATGTCCTCAATCGCAGATTCTTGCGGTTTATATTTCTTAATAATATTTTCAATATCATCCGCTACTTCCTTCAAGCGTTCAGCTGTTGATTTTTTTGAAGAAGTGCTAATGTGCCCGAAGGCAACCGGGTTAATCTTACCCTTATTTTCTTCAATAATTGCCCATCCTGTTGTCGCCGTTCCAGGATCAATGCCGAGTACTTTCATAATCAAAATTATTCATAAGTTATCGAAAATCTCTTGAACATCATCCAATTCTTCAAGTGACTCTAAGAGTTTTTCATATTGCGATCTATTCTTTTCATCAATAGAAATTATATTTTTTGGTTTATATTCGTTATCAACATATTCAAAATTCCACATAGTGCTCCCTTGCTCGCCAAATTTTCCTCCAAACTTAGCTAAAATCGTTTTAATTTCACTCACTGTCCTGTTCTTGTTATCTGTTAAAGCTTTTATCACCATCATTATGCCATTTGGACCATAGGCCTCATAGACCGCTTCCTGAATTTCCGCGCTGTCTTTTAATTCTCCGGTTCCTCTTTTTATTGCCTTATCGATATTATCTTTTGGAATATTAGCCGCCCGCGCCTGCTCGATTGCCATGTTAAGTTTGAAATTAAATTCCGGATTTCCGCCTCCTTCTCTGGCTGCAATAGTAATAAAACGGCCGAGTTTGGTAAAAATATTGGCCCGCTTGGCGTCATTAACTCCTTTTCTTTGCTTTATTCCCGCCCAATGCGAATGTCCTGACATAATAAAATAAGCTCAATAATCACGAGCTTATCATAACATTTTGGCAGGTTAATTTCAAGAAAAATCAAATGTATTTTTAATGTTTAACAGCAACTTCTATTATTATATGCTACATATTCGATATTTAATCTGCTATTTAAAAGAGGTCTCAATCCAGATTCGGATCGAAACCTCTTTTTCTTTTTGTCTTAATACTGACGCCAATATGGACGTTGATATTGATATGAACCCCACACTTGCCTTGGCTGGTAACCGATGAAATTGCCCCATCTGTCATACACTGGAACTTGCTGGTAATCCCCATATCCGTATGCAGGCTGAGAATAGTAGCGTGGTACGAATAAACCAAATACTACTCTGGCTATAAATAGCCCTACAGAATTTCTTCCGTGCCTGTAATATCCGCGATTATCACGGTTCCAATTCCAACCGCGAAAATTGTTTCCGCGAGAACCGTTTCCTCGGCGGTCATTATAACGATTCCAATTCCAACTGCGAGAACCGTTTCCTCGGCGGTCATTATCATAATGTCTGTATTGAGAACCACCACTCCTGTAAAAGCCACCCCTATGAGAATCGCCATGATGTTTTTCTCTGCGAAAGTCGCTACTATGGCTTCCTTTTCTGTGATCTCCTCCTCCGTGACCTCCTTTTCTGTGATCTCCTCTTCCCCCAGCGCTGACATTTGGTATTCCCAAGGCCAAACAGGCCACCAGTACCAAAAGAACTATTAATATTCTTCTCATGAGAGCACCTCCTCAAAAAATTGTTAGAAAACTCGTATATCTATCCTACGCCGACTAAGAAATCTAGTCAATAAGACCATATATTACTACAATTTACCGAAAAATAAAATTCAATAAATAATTAATCTTCTGGTTTCCGTATTGCAATGTTTTTGCAAAAAAACTGATTATCGGGTGGTTATTTTTACGAAAAAATCGGATATCGCTTTTGTCATATAATGTGCTACTTATTGTTTCAGCTCCCAATACTTCTCCGTTTTCCACTGGTTCATCAGGTTGAATTTCCATATTGTCTTCCTGATTATTTTGATTTTCCTCATCGGCTACACTTTTTTCTGTGTCGTCCTGTGTGTTTTCCGCATTGTCTGTATCGGTCTGTGTTTCAATCCAATCCCAGCCATTTTCCGTTTTTTCATAAATTTCATCATCCTGAATTCCTTTCTTTTTGCTGTATTTTACTTTCGATGCCACGCTTCCATCCGGACGGCGAAGTTCTATTTTGGTCTGCTTATTATTCAAAGCAAACAATGAATACTTTCTGGTGAGTTCTTTGGTTTCTCCGGATTTTAAGACAAGCTTTTTGCTTATCGGATGGTTATATAAATTTTTCCATCCGGTTGCTACGCTCCAGCCTTTCAAATTTATTTTCTTCTTAGAACTGTTCTTAACTTTTATTGTTTCTAAATCAGTATCCTTTCCTTTGGGATTAGCTTTGATTCCGACAATTTTCAGTTCTGATTTAGGAAACTTTCCTACTTCGATTTCAAATGTTTCAAAAATGTCTTCGCTTCCGTCAGAGATTTTGAGATCCACATTATAGACTCCTCTTTTAAAATACTTATGGGATGTATTCTGTTTATAGCCGTAATGTCCATCCCCGAATTCCCAAACGAATTTCAACTTATCTCCATCTTTATCTTTCGCGCTAACTCGAAATTCCGCCAGCATATTCTCGTATACCTTCTTCTCGATTTTTACCTTGCTGGTCGGAAGATTATTGAATTGATTTTCTTTATCGGGTGTCAAAAATCTGCTCCAGCGCCAGTATGCTCCATCAAAATTATAGGAAATATCTTCTTTTGCACTATCCGCGTAATTTGTTTTATCAATTATTTTCCCGTTTGGATCAAGGAGATAAACCATTTCATCAGAATTATTAAGAGCAAACTTGAAATCCTTTCTGTATATTTCTATATAATTATCCTTTTTGATAATGGACCCCTTGGAAAATATGTACTTCCCTGTTTCGGAACTGTCTTTGATTTCCCAGCCTTCTAAATCAATATCATCCCCGGAAAAATTATACAGTTCGATATATTCATTTTCCGATTCATCTCCAGAAGGGTTTGGCAAAATTTCATTGATCCTAATTTTACTGGAATATTCTTTTGGCTTAGGTTTTTCTGAATTTTTTTCTCCTGGAGTTCCTCCGATGATATAACTTTGTCTAAAAGAACTTCCGTCTTTTTCCAGCGAATAACCTTCTTTAGAATCGCCTCTATACTTATCTTCCAAAAAGAATGTTTTGCACTCGTCATTACTCATCTTCAAAAATCCTTCGGTATTATTAAGACTAAAACTTACCTTATAAGAATTGAATGTATTATCGGGATAATCACTTTTTAACCCGTCTTTTGAATTGGTTAGTAAAACAAACTTCCCAGATTCAACCACCAAATCTTTATCAATTTCATGACAACCTAAATAGCGGATTCCGTCTTTGCTTAAAGTTGGTTTTTCTTCATCTATCAAACCGAAGCTACTTTTTTTAATTTCAATTTTGTTTTCAGTCGGATTATAAACTTCTATCCATTCTCTGGATGTGTCAGCTCCATCAGGATTATACATTATTTCAGTAATTATCAAGCCTTTTTCATCCGCTAAAACGCTTTTTGGCAAAATAAAAAATCCTGCTGTTGAAAACAGAAACAGAATTGCAAAAATACTGCAAATGTTTACCTCCTTATTGCTCACCCGTATTTACCTTGTTGAATGCCAGCGAAGCGGTTCTGCTTTTGGCGGTATTCAACAGAGTGAATTTTTTATTTTTATTTTACGTTATTTCTTTGTGAATTTCTTTTCTGATTACTTCTCCCAATTCGTTTGCTTCTTCCTTCTCTTGGGTTTTCTGAAGACTCATAATCAAATCTTTGATTTTATACGGATTGGGAATCTGGCGGAAAATAAACCGCTCCGTTTCTCCGGCAGTCTGAATGTAAACATCTCCGTAATTCAGAACAGTAGGAAGAAATCCCTTGACCTCGACTGTCACGTCCTGAATCCTTTCAAATTTCAATTCACTTAGAGACCTCATGAAAAGTCCCTTTTGTTCAATGTTAATTATTTTTTCACTAGTGATAATCCAGATGTCAAAGTAGTAATCAACCCAGGTGAAAAAAGCAAAAATCCAGATGAAAATAAAAAAAAGGCTTTCTCCAAAAGCAACGAATTTCGCAAAGGTTCTTTCTTGCAATACTGAAAAATATGAAGGAAGAAAATTAAAAATTGCGATTAGGAAAAACGTTAGCAAGAGAATAGGGATGAACTGTTTCAAGATACTGAACCAATGGCGATGGATTATTTTGATTATTATTTCTTTATCTTTTATTTTATCCAGCAAAAAATTTCCCAGCATTTTATTTTTCTTAAAAATTTAAAATTGATGAGATATCATCAGCGCTAATATTTGAAAATAGCGCGTAGCTAGTGCTTATTGCGATTACAAATACGCAGCAAAAAACAAGGAGCATCAAAATCATTGCAGTTTTGTTGTATGAATATTTGATAACGTGATAGACGATAAAAATCCCCGCAATAAAAGCAACCGCCAGGATGAAATAATAGATGGTTTGAAAAATTATAATCGGCATACTTTTTACTATTACTAAATTAATTTTTCCTGGTTATCTTTATTATATGCTCTTCCCAGATGACGAAAACCGTTTTCTGTCACTACTCTGCCTCTGGGAGTCCTGGCTAAAAACCCCAATTGCAGAAGATATGGCTCATAAACATCTTCAATTGTTTCTCTTTCTTCCAGCGTAGCGGCGGCAATTGTCTGTACTCCCACCGGTCCGCCGTTAAATTTATCAATAATCGTTTCCAAAATATGGCGGTCGGTCGGTTCTAATCCTTTTTCGTCAATCTCCAAAATCTTTAGCGCTTCCAGAGCAATCTCAGCGTCTATACTATCTTTATTGCTAATTTGAGCAAAATCACGCACTCTTTTAAGCAATCGATTGGCCACCCGCGGAGTTCTTCGGCTTGAGACAGCAATTTTTTCCGCTCCTTTTTCATTTATTTTAACATCCAGAATTCTTGCCGAACGATTCAATATTTTTTTAATCTCATCCTCTGCATAAAATTCCAATCGATTGATGATTCCAAAACGGTTGCGAAGCGGACTGGAAAGCGAACCAAGCCTGGTTGTCGCTCCGATTAAAGTAAATTTTGGAAGGTCAAGCTGCAAAGTCCTAGCTGAAGGTCCTTTACCGATAATAATATCCAGCTTATGGTCTTCCATAGCCGGATACAGAACTTCTTCGATTAATTTATTGAGGCGGTGTATCTCATCAATAAAAAGAATGTCTCCGTCCTGAAGATTGGTAAGAATTGAACCCAAATCTCCCACTCTTTCAATTGCCGGACCGGAAGTCACCCGGATGCTCACTCCTGTTTCTTTGGCAATAATATGCGCCAAGGTGGTTTTTCCCAGTCCTGCCGGCCCATAAAGCAAGATATGCTCGATTGGCTCTTTTCTTTTTTTGGCAGCATCAATGAGAATTTTAAGGTTTTTTTTGGTTTTTTCCTGGCCGACATATTCTTCAAATCTTTGCGGGCGAAGGGTATTGTCCAGGCTGGAATCTTCGACTTGTTCCTTGGAATTTGTAATCATATAGCCAATTTTAGCACGATTTGACAAAAAAACCAAGATATGATAGACTGGCCTGTCGCGGTAATTTGTGTCATTATTGAACCTTAACATTTTTGAAATTTTCTTCCGCTAACCTGTAGACAATTGGTGGCTTCTATCTTTTGCCGTCAATATCGGGAACTTTTTACCCAGATACGGATAGTTTGGTTCCGGCTGAGCTACTCCTCGGTACTGTTCCTCTCCCGGAGTTCCTAATTCTGGGCTTGTCTACAGATTAGTGAAAGAAAATCTAAATATAAAAAGAAGGGAGATTTTATGATGAAAAGAATAGCTCTTTTTATGATTATTTTCTTTTTGTTTCTCTCGATCATCAGTTGCTCGCAGGGCAAGATGGAAGTTTTGCCCATGAAAATTGAGATTAAAATCAGTAGAGACATATCATGGGCAAAAGATCCTACGATAATTATCGGAGCAGAAAGTGCCTACTTAACGGATAAGGAGTTGGTTATTGAGGGTCCGTTTAGCTTCGGTGCTGCACGAGATTCTCAACAATCGGCTTGGATTACCACCGCCTTTATTAGAAACGGCAAGCTAATTATTCTAATAACAGATCGGATGCGAGTCAAGATAGTAAGATGAGAAATGCGCAGGAGCATGGCACACGCCGTGTCTCCTGCATTTTTTTATTTTAATATTTTATTTCCCAAAACAAAAAAGCAGAAGCAATCTGCTCTTTTTTATATAAAATTTAAATAAACTTTAATCCGATTTTTCCGCACTAATTCGCGAAGCCTACAAATTTAGCGATAAAACAAAAACTCCGCATTGCGAAGTGCGTAGCAAATTCTAGCTGGCGAGTGTTAAGAATTTCATTCCCCTCTGGGGAGCTTGTCGTTTCAGGAAATTTAGCAAGCCAGCGTCAGAATTTGCCCAGCACGAGCCTTGCGGACAGATTCTTTCATTTCGCTTTCTTTGCTGCCAAAGAAAGCGAAAAATGGTTTTCGGCAAAAGAAAATCAGAATCCATAATCTACTCTTCCGTCACTCTTTCCACTTCTTCCAAGGTCGTTTCTCCTTCCAGCACTTTCAAAATTCCGTCCTGAGCCATAGTAAGCATTCCTTTTTCAATGACTTTATCCCGAATCTGGGTAGAGAAAGCGTTTTGAAAAATCATTTCCTTGATTTCCTTATCAACAACCAAAACCTCGCTTACCGTGGTTCTTCCTTTGTATCCGATTCCGTTGCATTTTTCGCATCCTTTAGCTTTGAAAATATATCCAACTGGTGGAATTTCCACTCCGGATTTTTGACTGATTGATTTTATTACTCTGTTTATTTTCTCCAAATCTTCTTTCGACGGTTTTACTTTTTCCTTGCAGCTGCAAAGTTTTCGAACCAGTCTTTGCGCCATAAAAGCATTGGAGGAAGTTCCGAGGTCATCTGAACGAACTCCCATATTAAGAAGCCTCTGAATAGAACCGACCGAATCATTAGTGTGAATGGTTGACAAAACCAAATGTCCGGTAAGCGCCGACTGAAGCGCCACTTTCGCTGTTTCTTCATCGCGAATTTCTCCTACCATCATAATGTCCGGATTCTGGCGCATCAGAGCGCGAAGCGCGGTAGCAAAAGTATATCCTCCGCTTTCATTCACTTGCGTCTGGAGAATTCCCGGCAATTGATATTCAATCGGATCCTCGACAGTGATAATTTTCACTTCCGGTTTGTTCAAAACTTTCAGAATGCTATAAAGCGTGGTTGATTTTCCGCTTCCAGTCGGTCCGGTATTGAGAAACACTCCATTCGGTTTTTGCACTTCATTCATAATCTTTTCCAGATTCTGCTTTCTGATTCCCAATCTATCAACATCAAGCGCCACCGCCGATTTATTGAGAAGCCGCATCACGACCGTCTCCCCGAAACCGCCCAAAATTATGGAAACGCGGATATCCACTTTGGTATCCTTAATTACTCCGAACGGTTTGTCGATCACAACCGAAAAACGGCTGTCTTTTACCCCCTCGCGCACTTCTGCTTTGAATCCGCAAAGCACTTTGATTTCTCCCAAAAGCGACGGATATTCATTGAGCGGTATCACTCCGGCGGTCTGAAGAATTCCGTCAATGCGCAGCCTGATTTTTACATCATTTTCTTCCGGCTCAATGTGGATATCTCCCGCCTCAAGCAGCAGAGCGCTGGCAAAAACAATCTTAAGAATTTCTTTTTGATTGGATTCTTTGATAAACTTTCCTAATTTCTCGAAGGAAGAAATATTATCCAAAGTTTTTTGAAGCTCTTCTTCGGAAACGGAGATGGCCCTTGATAAAACTTGCGCCATCAGTTTTTCATAAATTTCCTCCAGAAAATCGGTCTGCCCGGTGACGCGCCAAACTTCTTCGAGAGATGTTATTCCTTCGATGCTTTTCAAAATTCCGTCCTGCGCCATAGTAATCATTCCGTTTTCCAGTGCTGCTTTAGTGATGTCGCTTTCGCTTGCCATACTCAAAATCAATTCTTCAATTTCATCGTTAATCGTCAGAACTTCATACACTCCGATTCTTCCGCGATATCCTAAATTGTTGCACTTTGAGCATCCCTTAGGGCGATACAAAAATTCAATGTCTTTGGGAATTTCCACTTTTGATTTCGGAGAAATTATTGCCAGGATTTTTTTGAGAGAATCCACCGTTTCTGCCGCCGGCTTATATTTTTCTTTGCAATTAAGACAAAGCCTTCGCACCAATCTTTGTGCCATGAAAGCATTCACCGCCGGAGCGATAAGATTCGGCTTGATTCCCAGTTCAATCATTCGGGGAATTGAAGCAGAAGCATTATTGGTGTGAAGAGTAGATAAAACTAAGTGTCCCGTGAGAGCAGCGTTGACTGCAATGTCCGCCGTTTCTTCATCGCGGATTTCTCCGACTAGCACCACATCCGGATCCTGTCGGACGATTGCCCGAAGCCCGTTGACAAAAGTATATCCCTTGCTTTTATTCACTTGCGTTTGCGAAATTCCTTTGATTTGATATTCTACCGGATCTTCCACGGTGATGATTTTGACGCCGGGAGTATTCAAAGTATTGATAAGCGCATAGAGCGTAGTTGTTTTTCCGCTTCCGGTCGGTCCGGTAGTCAGAATCATTCCATTGGTTTTTCCCGTTTCCTTTTGAAGTTGTTCGTAAGCCAGACCTTTCAGTCCCAAATTTTCAACCTTGAGAAGCACATCAGCCTGGTTAAGAAGCCTCATCACAATGCTTTCTCCGTGGTTTCCTGGAATAATGCTAACGCGAACGTCGATTTTTCCTTCTTTTTCTTCGGTTTTTGATGTTTCTCCATTCTTTTCTTTGCTCAGATCAATCGAGAAATGTCCGTCCTGGGCAATATCCCGAAGATTGATTTTCATTTTTCCCATCATCTTTATCCTGGAAAGAAGCGAGCGATAAACATCACTGGGAAAAATTCCAATATCCTGAAGCACCCCGTCGATTCGGTATCTTAGCCTCACTGCTTCTTCCTGGGGCTCAAAATGAATATCGCTAGCTTTCATTTTCACTCCTCCCGCCATAACAATATTAATGACTTGGGTGGTCGGAATTTCTCTCATCCGGTTTTTAAGCTCCAGAAGATCGCTGAATTGCTTTTCAAATTCCTCAAGGTCTTTCCCCTGAAGGCTCATCTTGAGCATATCGATATTTTCCAGCAGTGGAACTTCTTTATATTTTTTCCAGATTCTCTGGAGAGACGAGCGGGAAATAACATAGATGCTAATTTGCCATCCTTTTTCTTCTTTCAATTTCTGGATGAATCTGAGAGTTTTCTCATTTCCTGGATCGATAATCGCAAACTGAAAACTGGCTCCTTTTTTTCGAAAGACTGCGGTGTTGTATTCATGGGAATCTTCTTCAGAAATAACCCGGATATCGTCAGCGCTGAACGGAAAAATATTAAGATCGATGTAGGGCAAGCCGGCGCTTCTAGCAACAGACGCCGCTTGTTCCTCCTCTTCCATCTTATTGATGCGGCTAATAATGGATTGCGTCTTTAAAGCTTTCTCTGAATCAACTGAAGATTTTGTTTTGACTACCTTTGGCATATTTGACAAAAAGATTAAATTCTTTCTTTATTTTATATTATTTATGCGTATTTAGCAAAAATAAAAGCAGGCGGTTAGCCTGCAAAAATAAAATGTTCCGTATTTTCGGCAAAAGAAAAGCAGAAGACAAAAACTCTTATATTTTTCTTATTTTTTCCAGTGTTTCTTTTTCCGCTTCAAGGATATTTTTTCCTTCCAGCTTGAAGCTCACAATATCCTGCTTGGCGATTCCTTCAAGAATTCCGGATAATTTTTTCACCATTTCAGGATCGCTGCATTTTATCATTCCGTTCACAATATCGGATTTTTCGTTATAGAGCACCATGAAAATATTGCTGGCTGAATAATTGTCTTTTATTTTTTCCAAGATAAAAGGAATGTCGTTGGGATTGCTTCGGCTCTGGACAAAATCCTCAATTGTCATCAGGGACCAGACTAATTTTAGTTCCTCATCCAAATTAAGGCGCGCCATTACTCTTCCCCAGAGCTTAAGAGTATTGAAGGGCTGAGTTTTGTAGAGCCAGCGGATAATTTCCTGCTGCTTAGCTCCGTTATCCATAAGTTTGGCGGCAATCTGAAGGGACTTTGGAGTGGTATTTTTTCTTTGGAAGCTTTCCGTTCCGCTGATGATTCCGGTCAAAAGGCAGTTGGAAATATTTTCGTCCACGAGATTTGAATCAACTTTTTCCAAAATTTCAAAAATAGATTCGGCAGTTGAGGAAGCGGTGATGTTCACTAAATTAACCTGGCCGAAATTTTCATTATTGGGATGATGGTCGATGTTGACTAAGGGCACTTCGTAGAAAATATCCGGATTTTCTTCAAAAATTTTCCCCAGCGTTTCTTTGTCCGGGCTATCCAAAACAACAATCAGATCATACTTTGATTTAGCGGGAATAAAAGAAAAGTCTCTCGGGTCAATAGATCCTTTTTCCGGAGTAATAGAAATTCGAAGCTCATCGCTGCCAAATTCCGGTTTCACGTTACTAATTTTGTTATCCTTAGTATTGAAAACTAAAATGAATTCTCTGGCTTCCGCAATGCTTCCGGAAATATTTTTCGGCCTCGGAAGGAAATTAAATCTTTCCAGTTCGTTAAACTCATCGACAAAAGCCAGCGTCGGAATGATTCCTTTTTTCTCCAGAAAATAATAAAAAGCCCAGCCGGATCCGATTGCATCTCCGGTTGGGTTTTGTGGCAAGATTATCAAAACATTTTTTGATTCTTCCAAAAGTTTTTCCAGTTGTTGAATCGGTTCCAAGGCCATTGGTTAGTTTTTAGCTTTAATTAGGTAAGTACTGAAGTTTAGCAAAGCCATTCTGCCGTGTCAATGCCGGCTTGACAATTTTTTGATTTGGGTGTATAATCTAATGTTTTAGAAGTGAGAATCCGCCTCTTAAAAAAGAGGCTAAGAATGGGAGGAAAGATCATGAAAAAGACAAGGAATATAGTTCTTTTGATTATGGTGTTATGTTTCGGATTATTCCTTCTCAGCGGCTGCGTCATCTATAAGCTTGATGATAAAGGGCTGACTCCGGAGGAACAGAACAGGTTTGCTATAGCCAAGTCCAAAGAAAACAAGGCTAAAGCAGAGGCCGTTGGCAACTTTTTTAACGCAGTCGCTCAGACTGTCAAACTTACTAAGGCCATCGTGACTGAAGAACATGATGATGGCAATTGCTACAATGGCGACTGTAATGGAAACAGTGGCTGGTGGGGGAACTGCAGATACTATCCCCGGCATGGGTATGAAGGCAGGGTATGCTGGCACAGAGCCAGACGTGGGGGTCGTGAAGTATGGGTGCCTGGTCCCTGCTACTTCTAGGCGGTAGCCCAACAAGAAGGTAAGCGGGCGAGCTGAAAACTCAAAAATTTTTGAGAACAGCTCCCCGCTTTTTTTATGTCATAATTGTCTACGAGCGAAGCGAGTAGTCACAATTATGAGCATCCCGCACCAATATCTTAAGTAAAATTTTATATCACCTTTTTGATAAGCCGAAGCCCGCTTCGCTAGGCGAATGCGAGGCGAGGCGAATCCGAGCATTAAGTCTTTAATAACAACTAAATCCATATTGGAATTGGTGCTGGGATTGCCAACTCTATCTTTATATGCCATCATTTTTCTATGCACAAATTTATAACGACCAGCAAAACCCAGACTCGAAAACTTGGCGAAGCGCTGGCCAAAGAACTGCATAAAGCTTGCCCGCCGAAGAGGCGGGTAAAGATGATTTGCCTTTCCGGAAATTTAGGCACCGGAAAAACTACTTTTGCCCAAGGATTCCTTAAAGGATTAAAGATAAAAGGGCCATACACCAGCCCAACTTTTATAATAATGAAAAAATATAATAACACTTATCATATCGACGCTTACAGGATAAAGGATAAGGATTTACTAGAACTCGGTTGGAAAGAAATAATTGCTGATAAAAAGAACGTTATTATTATCGAATGGGCAGAAAGAGTCAGAAAAATAATTCCCAAAGATGCCATCTGGATAAAATTTAAATGGATAGCTAAAAATGAGAGGGAATTAAAAATCTTATAACTATTGCTAAAACTTAAATACTATGCTAAAAATAATAATGCTCTCAAATAAAATATAATCTTTAAAATTATAAGCTATGCCAATTAAAAAATCTGCTAAAAAATACATGCGGGTAACCAAGAGAAGAACCGCGAAGAATAAAGCTATCAAGGGAATTCTCCGAAGCAATATTAAAAAAACTCGGGAAGCTGTTTCCGCTAAAAATAAAGAAGAAGCGACGAAATGGCTTAAAGCTTCTATCAAATCTTTGGATAAAGCCGCTCAGAAAAAAGTTATTAAGAAGAATACTGCTGCCCGAAGAAAATCCAGACTGAACAAGCTTGTCAAGAATCTAGCAACAAAAAAGTAACTCCTTTAAAACCGCCTTCAAAGCGGTTTTTCTTTTTTATAAACAAATAAAACTCCGCACTAATTCGCGAGGTATACAAATTAAGCGAAGTGAGCGTAAAATTCGGTCTTGTTCCGGAGGAACAACCTGAATTTTTAGCGAACGAGCGAAAATTTGTACCGAGCGAATTCTGTGCGGACAGTTTCTTTCATTTCGCTTTCTTTGCTGCCAAAGAAAGCGAAAGATCAAATACTCACGATAAATCTATCCAACTCCGTTTTTATTTCTCCTTTTCCGGTTTTTATTTTTTCATCTATTATTTGAAGCTTTTTGTATATTGCTTCCAGCTTTTCCAAAGGAAATTTGGAAATATTTCCCAAAATCTTCTGAACTACGAACGGATGCAGTTTAGTTTTTTTGGCAATTTCATAATTGTTTTTTTCTCCTTTTTCAAGATATTCGGAAACCTTCAGAAAATTACGGAATTGATAAACATACATCATCAAAATATAGATTGGGTCTTCTCCTTTTTGAATTTGCTCATGAAATAATTTCAGAGCCAGTTTTTTATTTCCACTGGAAAGCGCTTCGATAGTTTCAAAAATATTGGAGCTTATTTTTTCCTTAACCAAAAGGTCTATGTCTTCTTCGCTAATTTCCCCTTTCTCCTTGTAATTTGCCAGTTTTCTGATTTCATTTTGGATAAGGCGGAGATCTCCTCCGGTAAAAGCCGCTAGATTTTGAATAGCTCTGGAGTCAATTTTTACATTGCTATTTTCTTCTTCTAATTTAGCGCTAATCCAATTATTCAGTCTCGTTCCCTGAAGCCTTTCAAACTTTTGTCTTTTGGCTTTTTTTGCCAAAAATTTGAAAAGTTCGCTTTTTTCATTTACTTTCTCTTTTTCCCAAAAAACAACAACCAATTCTTTGTCTTCGGCAACATTTTTCAAAGATTTGATAAACTCGATAGTTTTCGAAACTGTTTCTTTGGAAGCCAGAGCGAGCAAGTTTTTTATTATAATCAGCTGCTTTTCAAAGAATAAACCCTTTGACCCAAAAGCTTTTTTTATTTCGGAAAATTCAATATTTTTATTTTCTTCAAAGTCAAAAGAGCTCAAGCCGGAGCCTGAGCTATTTTTATCCAAAAACTTTTTCTTGATTTCTTTTAATTTTTCCAGCGAGCGAAAATCATCCTCGCCGTATAAAAAGATAACCATATTAAAGCATTTAGCTACAACCTAAAAACTATAACCCATAAACTAAAGCACTGGTTCCCACCTCAACGTCTGCCCTGGTTCCAAAATATCAACCCAGACTTGTCCCGGAACAAATTTTATTTCCTGCCCGCTTTCATCATAGAAAAACAGCTTGCTGTCAGCCTTGGATTTATCCTTTTTCCAGATTCCTTTATATTGCTGTCCGTTCATGTAATAATACGCTTCTCCGGTATCCGTAGCATCGTACCAAGGGTCTCCAATCTGGACATTATTATATTGTCCCTCGATTTGTTCTGATTGGGCAATCATTACCACGATGTTTTTCGGAGCCAGCCTTTGTCCGTTATTTCTGTCCGTATCAGCCACATTCCCCCAGGTTCTTTCGTAGGTGTTTGACGCTTGATCGTAGTCGTATTCAGCCGCGTATGGTCCGGCAAAAGCCACCCGGAGATGACCCCCTTTACCTCTTTGGTCAACCGCTGCTTCCGCCTGATGAGGATATCCCACGAAGTTATTCGTTAGCCTATATCCAAAATCTTTTGCTCCCTCAAGCAGTTTGGAAAATTTTGCATATCCCGTATCCACTCCGCGCATGGTTCCGGTAGCTTCTTTCCGATAGCAATATTGTCCGGCTGATTTTCCTCCGTCATTGTTGCAATTTATATCATCAATAACTCCCTGATTAAGAAGGTCAATGGCATAATGCGATCCTCCCCAATGGACATAAATCGCATCCAGACCCTTGGCCAGCGCAATGTAGTCATGGCGGGAGCTTCTCATGGAGCCGACATCGTCCGGATTTCCGCAAACATAAACTCCCATGAGCCTGGTTATCGAAGCGGTAATTACCGGCATTTCAAAAACCATATCCGCGTCGGATAACCCGGCAGCCGGACGGGCTGGGACATCAGCCGGCTGCATGACAGCTACCGGTCTTCGGTTCCAGTTATCGCAAGTAAGCCCCGAGATCGGACTGACATCTCCCTGGTTGGCAGGAGCGGAAGATTGGGCATTATTCTGGCTAACATTAATTTGCTTGTTATTTTTAGCGAATTTTCTTCCGAAGGCAAAGTACCAGACTCCTCCGGCAATAACCGCTACCACAATTGCGATTATCGTTATTTGTTTTTTTGACATATGCAACATATGTATTTTATAAAATTAATTAATTTATCTTTGGCATCTGGGACAAATAAACGCGCTTCGCTGCCCCATTTTTATTCTTTTTACTATTGTACCACACCTTACACATTTTTTTCCAGTTCTCCGATAAACTCTAAGAACCTTCTGGAAACCTCCTGGAGCTCCGCTCGTGTCCCGATAATCACTATCGGAAGTTCCCCGCAGTTTTATGGCTTTATTTAAAACCTTTTTTATAGAATTACGAATGGCTTTGATCTCGGACTTTTTTAGCTGACCGACTTTTCTGGCTGGCAAAATTTTCGCATCAAAAAGAATTTCTGAAGCATAAATGTTCCCGATTCCGGAAATAATATTCTGATCCATCAAAACGTCCCGAATTTTTTTCTCGCCATAGGCGAGTCCGCCTCGGGCGGATTTCTTGCTTAAAATCTCCTGAAATTTTCCAAGGGTAACCTCATCGTCCATTGCATCGACTCCTAAATTTTTTATTTCCTTAAGTTCTTTTATTTTGTCCGTATCAACTAAAACTATTTTCCCGAATTTTCGAAGGTCGGAAAATTCCATTTTTTTATTTTCCCCTAAATAAAAAACGTGATGAACATACTGATTAACCCTATCTTCAAAAAATTTTGACTTTGTTTGTGATTTGTTATTTGTAATTTGGGTTTTCACAAGCAGGTGTCCCGTCATCTTCAGGTGAATATAAATCGTTTTTCCTCCGGATAAATTTATAAAAATGTTTTTCCCGATTCTTTCGGCCTCCAGAATTTTCCTTCCCTTGATTCCTTTTATAAAATCGCCAAAATTATTTTTAATCGCTTTTTTGTGGTCGCTCCAAAAGCCAGTGATAGTATCGCCTTTTATTTTTTTATTTAAATCGGAAATGATTGTTTGAACCTCTGGTAATTCCGGCATAAAGTTAGTTTTATTGGACTCGTATTCTACTCTATTTTGTCTTTTTCCACAAGTATTCAAAAATGCTTTTCATCGCCTCGGCGATTTTCTCATTTTTTATGATCACTCCTGATGGATTTTTCTTGTCAAAAGCGACGATAGCCGTTTTGTCGTTGTAAATATTGATTTCTATATCCAGATCTTCAAAAAGTTTAACAAATTTCATTTCTCTTAGCATTTCTTTGGCAGTTTCAATGTCCCTTTTCCCTTCAGGGCTTTCGGGAATAAGATTTTTTACCCAAACTCCATGCTTAATTCTGGCAGGAAAATATTCTTTTCTAAAAAAATTACCCATGTTCTCATAAGCGTTTTTGTAATCAGTGATGGCATAAATTATTTTATCGTTATTTTCCCGCCAGGTATCCGAGTATAAATTTTTAACTCCTTCCATCCCTTCAAAATATTTTATCTCCGAAGCCATGGAACTCTTCTTATTTTCGCCTTGAGATTCAATCCAATCCAATAATTTACTGTTTGCATTTTTTAATTCCTCTTCTTTTCTTTTCGCCCACAATTTTAATTCTTCTCTGGAGATGGGCTGAAATCTTATTTTCCCTTCAATTTTAACTTTGGAAACCAATCCTTTTTCTGCCAGTTTTTCCAATATCGGATACAATGTAGTTCTGTTTATAAGCGTATCTTTGGCAATTTTATTCACAACTCCATCCTCCAGTTTATATAAACTAGCCAAAACCTTTTTCTCATTTTCATTTAAGTTTGCATTCATAGCTATATTCTACTTATTTGTCAAAATTTGTCAACAGATTGACATTCTTTTTATTTTGACCTATTGTTCCCAGTTGAAGAAGTTGTTATTTAAAATAAAAATAAAGGAGGAAACCATTATGCCACCAAAAGTTGAAACTAGCTTTTCTTGCAGTAAATGCAACAAAAAGTATTCGTCCTTAGAAGAAGCTATGAAATGTGAGAAGTTAGAAATTGAAGAAATAACCTTGCCGAGTGGAACCTTTGTTGAAATTGATGTGGATACAATGAATTCGGATCAATACTCTTCCCTTGACGCAGCAACAAGCAAATATTTCCATAGCCGACCGTTGCCTATATTGGCTATGATTACAGACCTGCTGGGTAGAGGTTGGGACACTGTACACCTGGAGTATGCAAATCATACGCCGCACCATGGGAAAGAAAGACATGCGTACTTGTCTTTTCCTGGAAGCTACCATAACGTCTCATTTTATGATAAGAGATCCTGGTCTCAGTTTGGACACTTGCTTCCTTGGCAAATAAAGAAAGTACTTATGAAAAGTGACGTGGCTAAGATTGTCGAGTTCTTTCGGAAAAGACTTTTGGCTGATCAACGAGAGATTATTTTCTTAATAGAAAAATTGGCCAAGATTGACAAAAGAACAAAAGCAGCAGAAGCTATCGAGGCAAAAATAAAGTACATAAAACTTTGCGAAACTATGTACCTGGAAAATGCGCTTCTTTTGTTAACGGAAAGCATAAAATAACAGGAGGGGAAAGACGCAATAAATAGTTTTCAACAGTCCTTGGTTAAAACCGGGGCTGTTTTTCTTTGCATGATATCGCGAGGTGATACATTAACTTTTAACTATTTTATATTTCTCCCCAATTATCCCCGATACTGACGTCGGCGACGAGCGGTACCTTTAATTTAAATACGCTTTCCATCAGCTCCTTGACTCTTTTCGACACTTCTTCTGCGATATTTTCTTTCACTTCTAAAATAATCTCGTCATGAATCTGGAGAATCATTTTTACATCCGGATTGTTTTTGTATTCTTCAAAAATCTTTACCATCGAAATCTTCACAATATCGGCTGCGAGCCCCTGAATCGGCATATTAATCGCCATTCTTTCCGCTCCCTGCGCCACCTGGAAATTAGGCGAATTTATTTCCGGAATATTTCTTCTTCTCCCCAGAAGCGTTTCTACGTATCCGGTTCTCTTGGTAAACTCCTTGGTCCGGATAATGTAATTCGCCACTCCGGAAAACTTTTTCATATATTCATCAATAAATCTTTTAGCATCATCCCGTTCTACCCCGGAAGCCTGGGAAAAGCCAAAAACGCTCATGCCGTAGATGACCCCAAAATTTAAAGCTTTAGCGGCTCGCCGCATTTTGTCGGTAACCTGCGAAAGCGAAACTTTGTTTATTTCCGAAGCGGTAATTTTGTGAATATCATCTCCCCGCACAAATGCTTCAATGAGTTTTTTATCCTCGCTTACGTGCGCCACAATGCGAAGATCAATCTGGGAGTAATCGCCGCTCACCAGTTTCCAGCCGTCTTCCGCCACGAAAGCCGTCCGCATCAGCTGTCCCAAATCCGTTCTGATCGGAATATTCTGAAGATTGGGATCGGAGGAAGAAAGCCTCCCAGTGGCGGTTATCGTCTGGTTGAAAGTAGTGTGAAGCCTGGAATTTTTATCTACCATAGTGGGAAGTGTATCCAGATAAGTGGTTTTTAGCTTAAAAATTTCCCGGTACTCTTCTATCTTTTCGATTATTTTGTGCTTGGAGCGAAGCTTTTCGAGTTCTGATGAAGCAGTAGAAAATCCGGTCTTGAGCTTTTTGATATCCGTTGTCGGAAGCTTCATTTTTTCAAAAAGCGCTTCCGCCAATTGCTGGGGGGAATTAATATTGAAACGGCTGCCAGACAGCTTAAAGATGTTTCCCTCAAGGTTTTTTATTTTTTCTTCTATTTTTTCCAGGATTCCTTCAAGCACTATGGCATTGAGCTTTATTCCGCTAATTTCCATTTCGGATAAAATTTCAACCAGCGGCATCTCGACGTCAAAAAATAATTTTTGGAGATTTCCCGAAACATGTCTTTCCTCTTTTTGTTCCTCGCTTATGGAAATAATTTTTTCCAAAAGCGCTCCCTTGAGCTTAAAAATATAATCCGCTCTTTGGCAAAGATTTTCCGTTTCTTTTTTCCCGGTGTCTTCACCTGTTATCATGGAAAGCTGTCCCGCTTTCCGATCATCTTCAAAAATTTCTTCTCCGAATTCCATCATTACCAGTTTTCCAAATTCAGTCCTGGCTCCGGGATCCAAGAGATAAGCGGCAATCATATCGTCAAAATAAATTCCCTTAAGTTTTATTTGGTAAAAATGCAAGGCTTTCAAAATACTCTTGAGGTCATATCCGATTTTCTTGACATTCTCGTCTTCTAATATTTTTTTTACTTTATCAAAAAGTTCCTTTGAATATTTGAGATAATAGGCTCTTCCGGCTTTCCAGGAAAAAGCTATCCCCCTGATCTCCGGCTCGGTGCTTTCTCCTAGCACGTCGAGTGCCAAAGCGATTTCTTTCCGCTCTCCGATTTCTTTCCAAAATTCATCCTGATTTTTTTTATCCACTTCTCTGTATTCAAAGTCTTTTACTTCGGCTTCTCCATTCGCAATTTGCTGATTGGCATTTCCGCCATAGGCGGATCCGCCTTGGGCGGATATTCTACCCGCATCACTGCTTTGGGGAATACGTTTTATCAAACTGTAAAAATTAAGCTCGTTGAACAAGCTGACTAAATCATTCCGGCTGAAATCATGCACTCTGGTTTTTTCCAGATCCAGGTTTATGGGAACTTCCGTGGAAATAGTCGCCAGTTTTTTGCTCATAAAAGCCTTGAGCCGGTCTCTCTCCAATTTTCCCTTAATTGAATCTTTAATTTCCGAAAGGCTCTGGTATATTTTCTCCACCGTTCCGTATTTCACCAAGAGTTCGGTGGCGGTTTTTTCCCCGATTCCTTTTACTCCGGGAATATTATCCGAAGGGTCGCCCCGCAGTCCCTTATAATCAATTATTTGGATCGGCTTGAGATTATACCGCTCTTTCACTTTTTCTTCGTCATAAATCACCGAATCACTAAGCCCTTTTCGCATGGTGTAAATTTTTGTTTTTCCGCTCACCAGCTGAAGAGTGTCCAAATCCCCGGTGACAATGACAATTTCCAAATCTTCGTTTTTTTCCGCCTGCTTAGCCAGCGTGCCGATTACGTCATCCGCCTCGTATCCCTCTTTTTCAAAAATGGGAATATTGAATTTTTCGACAAATTCCTTTACCCTGGGAATTTGCTTATAGAATTCATCCGGCGCTTTTGTTCGGGTGGCTTTGTATTCTTTGTATTCCTCGTGGCGGAAAGTCGGGCCGGCCAAATCAAAAGAAGCCGCGATATAATCCGGCTTTAGGTTTTCAATCACGGAAAGAATCGTGGAAGCAAATCCGTAAACAGCATTAACTAGTTCCCCTTTTTTAGTAGAAAGAGGCGGAAGCGCGTGATAGGCCCGATGCATAATCGCATTCCCGTCAATCAGAACTAATTTTTTCGCTTTTTCCCCCATATATTAAACCGTTTGCATTACTTAAAAAGAAAAATTTGATTTAAAGCGTCTTTCATTTTCAATTTTTGGCAAAGTCGCGCTTAGTCCACTCTAAGTCTTTTAATATTTCATTCATTTGTTCGGACAAGTCGGCGAGGTCTTCATAGTAAACAATTTTTTTAGTACAAGGTATGCCAGTGATCATTATCGACGGTTTAACATCCTTTTTGCAAAGCGCAATACATGGGATATTGTTCTCCTGTGCCATTTGAAATTCCATGCCAACACCCATCGAAGGGCTAGAGACCTCGCCGATAAAAAGCTGGCATTTAGTAATAACTTGGTAAGTACGGTCGTAAAATTCACGCGGAGATTCTTTGCTATCCCAAAAATCTGGATAAGTGCCAATGACTTTATCAAAATACGGCTCACAAATTTTCATGAGATGTTTGTAGACGGGCAAATAATCTTGTCCGAATAAATGAATTGGTCCAAATACGTAGGCAGTTTTCATATTAGTTGAAGCTGGGATGAGTGATATTTCGTAAAACTATCTCTTAATTAACTTTAATATCTCTTATTTCTTCGTTCCCGATTTCTTGGTTTATTTTTCGGATGATGTCGTTTTTGTTGAGAAGAAGTTCGTTGGAAAAAACGGAACTGTCGGATTTTACGAAGATTTTTCCGTTTTTGAAATAAGTGGCTTTGAGATTTTTGGTTCCCTGGTTTCCGTATTCCTGTTTAATGATTCTTCCAAAAAGATAGAAAATTTCCTTGTCTTCCAGTTTTAAATTAGACTTTTTTTCTTTTTGATTTATTAAAAGCCCTATTTTTTTCATAATTCATAACTAATAATTTGTAATTCCGTTAGTTCTTAATCGGCATGACGACGTAAGTGGCCTTTTCGTCAATTTCAATCTTGTTTTCTTTTTCATTCGCCATTCGGAGAACCACTGGAGATGAACTACTATTCGCCAGAAAAGCGACTTGCGGAGTGCTGATAGCATTTATCCCGTCCAGAATATAGCGGGGATTGAAAACGATTTCCTGGTCCGGACCGTTTATTTCAGCTTTGATTTGAGTATTGTTTTCTCCTCTTTCTTCCGACTGGGCCAAAACGTCAATCTTTCCTTCTTTTTGACTTAATTTGAAAATGACTTCCCCTCCCTGGCTGTTGGTGAAAAGGCTTCCGATTTTAACCGCCCGAAGCATTTCTTCTTTGTTTATTATGGTTTTGGTGGAAAATTCCTTGGGAATGATCTGCTTATACTCCGGATATTTTCCGTTTATCAGGCGGGAGACAATTCTTACGCTGTCGGTTTGAAAAAATATCTGATTTTCCTCCACCGCCACTTCCACTTCCTGGTCTTCCTGGCTTATTACCCGCAAAACTTCAAGGAGTGTCCCGTTGGGAACAATTATGGAATTCGTTTTTGATAAAAGCGCCGCGTATTCATCTTCTTTTTTTACTTTTATTCCGCACTTGACCTCAAACAGACGGAAGCTGTCCGTGGCCGCCAAGCTTGCTTCTTTATTGTTCAAAATAATATTCACACCCCCCAGTTCCGGCCTGGTCCCATCCAGAGAAACGCAGGTTAATATTTTAGGAAGATTTTCCCTCAAATCATTTCCGGAAAAAGAAAAAAGGAAGCTTCCCTTAAACTCGGGTATTATGGGAAAGTCCTGAGCACTAAGTCCCTTGATGCTGGCCCTGGAGTTTCCGCTCTTTATGCGCAAAACCTGGTCGTCTGTTTCAACAGAAATATTTTCTCCGGGAGGAAGGTTGTTGACAAAATTGCTGATTATTTTGGCGGGTATGGTTATCTTTCCCTCTTTTTCTATTTTAGCTCCCACTTTCAGAAACACTCCTATTTCCAGATTTGTCGCTGAAAACCTAAGCATTCCCTTTTCTGTTTCAATTAAAATGTTTTCCAAAATTGGAAGGGTGGCTTGTTTTCCGATAACCCTCTCCGTGTTATAAATTGCTTTTTTAAAATTTTCTTGTGTGCAGGTTAATTTCATAGAATTAAATTTATTTAATAATTTAATAATTATATTTAAATATTTATTATTACTATTATATACAATCTGTGGATTAGTTAGATTTAAGTTTGTTTAAGGTAAAAAATGAGCTATTTGACAGTGGATATATGCCGGTCTTAATTGGAATAATTTGTTGATAAATAAATTTTTGAAAAAATTTTAATAATAGACACAAAATATCAACAAGTTTTAGTTAAATTTATTCAGAGGCAACACAGAGAAAAAATCAAGTTAGCAACAGGTTGCCCACTAATTTAGCTGGTAAAGTCTTTCCCTGAGAGCGAGAAGCGCCTCTTTCAGTTTTTCATTTACCTCCGATTCTTTATTTATTTTTTCAAAAGCGTGCAGGGCGGTGGTGTGGTCCCTTCCTCCGAATTTGTCTCCGATGCTGGGGTAAGAGAGGTTTAATTCGCTTCGCATTAAAAACATCGCCACTTGTCTGGCCCAGGCCACTTCCTGCTTCCTTCCTTTATTCAGAAGGTCTTCCTGGCTTATGTTGTAAAATTCTGAAACTAAGTCAACGATATGCTGATGGTTAACTCCGCTTTTTTTGCCGCTGGAAATCATCGAGCCAAGTATTTTTTTGGCAAAATTCAAGTCAGGCTCTTTTCCTTCCAGCTCGGAAGAGGCGATTATTTTATTTAAAGCTCCTTCCAGCTCCCGGATATTGTTTTTTATATTTTCTGAAATAAACTTTGCCACCTCATCAGTTATCGGGAGCCCTCTTTCTGCCGACTTTTCTTTTAAAATGGCCACTCTTGTTTCCAAGTCCGGTCTTCCGATATCAGCAATCATCCCTCCTTCAAATCTGGAACGAAGCCTGTCTTCAATGGTAGCGATAGATTTGGGGGGCCGGTCGCTGCTGAGGACAATTTGCTTGTTTAGCTGATAAAGGGCGTTGAATATATGGAAAAATTCATTCTGAGTCTTTTCTTTCCCGGAGAGAAATTGAACATCGTCAATAATCAAAAGGTCCACCTCCTGGAATTTTGCTTTGAACTCGCTTGTCGTTCCATTTTTTATGGACTCGATAAGGTCAGTGGCAAATTTTTCCAAGGTGATGTAAACAATATTTTTTTCCGGGTCGTTTTTCAAAACTTCGTTTCCAATAGATTGAAGCAGATGTGTTTTTCCAAGCCCCACATTTCCATAGATAAAAAGAGGGTTATAGTCCGATCCCAGGTTCTGGGAAACAGCATAACACGCCGCCTTGGCCAACTCGTTGTTTCCTCCAACGACGAAGTTCTCAAAAAGATAGCGCGGGTTCAGATTAGTAATATATGACTTGTACGAAGCATTTTTTGCGAAAGAAGGCGCGCTTGGAATTCGTTGGGCATAAGGAGTTTTTATAGCGTCAACAGTTTTTGGCTTAGCAGAGCCCAAAATAGCTGGATTATAAATCACACAACTAATTTCCCGGATCTCTTTTTGAGAATTCTGCAGAGCTTTAATGATATAGCTTCGGTACTTATTCTCCAGCCATTCTTTGGAAAAACCATTGGGAACGCCAATGACAAGTTTTCCGCTTTCATTTGAAAGAATTGCGGTATTCTTGAACCAGGTAATGAAGTTTGCCTTAGAAATAGAAAGCTCTATTTCTCCCAGGGCTGCTTGCCAGAGCTCCTCGTTAGTCATATTTAATGTAAGATTATCCCCCAATTAAGCATGGTTTGATTATGTATTACAAAGTATAACACAGTCAAACTGGACACTCCAGAAATTAAAGTTGATAAAGTGTTCATAATCTGTGTGCTCTTTTTGTATCAAATATTACCAAGGGGCGTACCTGTGCGTCACTGCAATTGGTTTTTATAAAAAGAGTTTTTTGGCGAGGGATTTACAGAACATTGAATAGATGCTAACGTTAAACTATTAAAAAAGCGTTAAATATGAGCATAATTAGTTTTATAAACCAAAATTTAGTTGTTTTGCTAGTCTCATTATTGGCAGCTGAAACACTGTCTTTAGTATTGATTTTTTATTGTTTTTTAAAGCTGGTGGCCTTAAAAAAGAAGAGTGCGGTTTTTTTTGAAGGAAAAAATGGAAGAAACCTAGAGGAACTGATATTGAAAAACACCGAAAACACAAAAGCTATCGACGCCGAAATTCAGGAACTTTACAATATTTCCAACACTATTCATAAACTGTCCTTGTCCAGTATTCACAAGGTTGGCATTTTAAGATTTAACCCCTTCGGAGATATTGGCGGAGATCAAAGCTTTTCTGTGGCGTTTCTTGACGGGAAGAACAGCGGAGTGGTTATTTCCTCGCTTCACACCAGAGAGGGAACCAGAGTTTATGCGAAACCGGTTGACAAAGGAGAAGCGGAAAAATATCCGCTCACCGAAGAAGAAAAAAAAGCGATTAAAATTGCTATGCGAAATAAACCAAATAAAGTTTAGGCCGTTATGAACAGCGAAGAACAAAAAACAGTCAAGTTGCCAGCTTCCATTGCTGTAAAAAAACTAGCAGAAGTTTTGGGCATTCCTGTCCCTAAAGTTATTACCGAACTCATGAAAAATAAAATCTTGGCAACGATAAACGAGGAAATTGATTTTGAAACAGCCAGCATTATCGCTCAAGACCTCGGCTTTAACACTGAAGAAGAAATTTTGGGAACAGAAAACGAGATTATTACCCTGGAAAAACTGGCTGAAATCAGCAGATTAGAAAAAGAAAAGAATAGCGCGCTGAAATCAAGAGCGCCAATCGTTACTATTCTGGGACATGTCGACCATGGAAAGACAACTCTCCTGGATACCATTAGAAAGACAAGTGTGGCTGCCAAAGAAGCCGGAGGAATAACCCAGCATATAAGCGCTTATCAGGTTGAAAAGAAGGGAAAGTGGATTACTTTCGTGGATACTCCGGGGCATGAGGCTTTTTCTGCAATGCGTGAAAGAGGGGTAAGTATTGCCGATATTGCCGTTCTTGTGGTTGCGGCGGATGACGGAGTAAGGCCCCAGACCAAGGAAGTGATTGCTTATTTAAAAGAGAAAAAAATACCGGTCATTGTGGCGATTAATAAAGTAGACAAGCCGGAAGCCAATATCGTTAAAGTAAAACAGGAACTGGCTGACAACGGGATTGTGATTGAAGAATGGGGAGGAGATGTTATTGCAGCCGAAGTGAGCGCTAAGAAAGGAACAGGGATAGAAAAACTTTTGGAAGATATTTTATTGATAAACGAAGTTGAGGATTTTAAAGCAGACTTCAAGAGGGACGGGCTGGCAATAATATTGGAATCCCATCTGGATTCCAAAAAGGGTCCGGTAGCCACTGCGTTGGTAAAAACAGGAACATTGAAAGTGGGGCAGGACATTTTTGCCGGATCTGCATCGGGAAGGATAAGAAAAATGGAAGATTTTACCGGAAAAAACGCAAACATTGCCGAACCATCAATGCCGGTTACCATTATGGGATTTGGAAATATTCCCAAAGTCAACGATGTTTTGCAAGTCGTCGACAAAAAAATTTCTTATAAAGCAAGAAATCAGCATAACGGAATGACAGCGAAAAGTAAGCTGGACAGCGAAGAGGACGGGACAAAAAAGCTCAAAATAGTCCTAAAAACGGACGTTCAGGGTTCGCTGGAAGCCATTGATCAGATAATTTCTGCAATCAAATCTGACGAAGTTTCAGTTCAGTTTATAAGTTCCGGAGTCGGAAATATTACGGAATCAGATGTAAAAATAGCGGAAAGCGCCGGAGCGACTATTTTTGGTTTTAATGTTTTTTCTACGCCGGTGGCCAATCGTCTGGCAGAGGGAGCGGGAATTAAAATTAAAACCTACAAAATTATTTATGAATTGGTTGAAGATGCAAAAAAGATGCTTTCCGATTTGCTCCCGGTTGAAATTGTGAGAACAGATTCGGGGAACCTCAAAGTTCTGGCGATTTTTAAAAACGGCAAGAAAGAAATGATTGTTGGAGGAAGGGTAAGCAGCGGAAAAATTTTCAAGGGAGAAAATATCGAAGTTAAAAGAGATGGAGAAATTATCGGGAAAGGGAAACTCTCCAATCTTCAGCAGAACAAAGAAAACACTCAGGAAGTTAACCAGGGGAATGAATGCGGAGTAACCTTTGAAGGGAGCGTGAAAATAAAAGAAGGAGATACTCTGGTTTGCTATAAAGAAGAAGAAAATAAAAGAAAACTATGAGCCATCGAATTTCTAAAATAAACGAGCTTATAAAACAACAAGTCGCTGAAATAATAACCCGGGAATTGAGTTTAAAACCCGGAGTTTTTATTACCATATCAAAAGTTGACACCAGTAGGGATCTTCGCTATACTCATATATTCATCAGTATTTTTCCGGAGAAGGAAACTAATTATATCCTGGAAACGCTCAGGAAAGAGATCTATTTTATCCAGGGGAAACTTAACAAAAAACTTTTTCTTAAAATTGTTCCCAAGATAGAATTTTCCGTTGACACAACCGAGTTAAATGCGGATAACATAGAAAAAATTCTGAATGATATTAAGAAAGACTAGATATTAATTGGTTTTCCCTAGCATTTTCTATGAGATCTTTCGTAAAAGAATTTACAACTTTAAATTATATAATCGGCAAGTCAAATAGCGTGCTTCTTTTTGCGCATTCCGATCCGGATGGGGATACTATCGGAGCCAACCTGGCTCTCAGGGAACATATCGTATCTCTTGGAAAAAAAGCTGACGTTGCCTGCTTTGACCCCATTCCCGCTCATCTCGAAAATCTTTTTGAAACTAAATTTTCCCATCCGGATAGTTTAGATGTTTCTTCCTACGATACGATTATTGCCTGCGACAGCGTTGAAAGAGGCTTTCACAAAATACTTTCCAGAATAACTGAAGACCAAGCTACAATAATTATCGATCATCATCCCGATATTAATCTGCAAGGAGACGTGACTATTAGCGATTCATCCCTTTCCTCGGTTTGTGAAATTATATACAGGTTTTTCATTTTTTTGCATCTTAAAATTACCAAAGAAATAGCTACGGATTTGATGGTCGGACTGCTCGGCGATACGGGAAACTTTCAACACGCTAACACATCCACCCAGGTGATGAATATAGCCTCTGATTTAATGAGAAAAGGCGCTACGATTACCAAAATTATAGACATTGTTTTCGCCAACAAGAAACTGTCAACGCTGAGGCTTTGGGGAAAAGCTTTTGAAAAAGCCAAAATAAATAGTCGTAACGGAATGATAGCGACAATCCTCACGGAAGAAGACATCCGGTATTGTGAAGCTACCACGGAGGATATTTCTCAAGTAGCTTCGATACTCAACGCTGTTCCCGGAACAAAATTTTCTTTAATTCTTTCGCAAAGAGATGGGAATACGGTGAAAGGAAGTCTTCGATCGGAAGAATATAAGCAAACTGACGTTTCGGAAATTGCGCACAAATTTGGCGGAGGCGGACACAAGCTCGCCAGCGGATTTGAAATCAAAGGAAAAATAGTTGAAACAGAGGATGGCTGGGAAATTGTTTGATAAGTTTAAATTTGATAAACTTTTTAAGTGGCACGTGTAGATGATTGTGCTAAAATATTAGTATAACTTGTGATATTGTCTGCTATGAACATCGGTTGCCATGTTTCAATTGAAAGTGGGATTCAAAACGCTCCGGAAAGGGCCGGCGCGCTTGGTTGTGAGGCAATGCAGATTTTCACTCGTTCCCCGCAAGGCGGCAAAACTCCGGAACTGACAGAAGAAATAATTAAAAACTTCAAGATACTAAATACTGAATACGAAATACAAGATACTTATATTCATGCTCCATACTACATAAACTTTGCTTCTGCCAATAATCGAATCAGATATGGATCAGCCAGCGCTATTCGAGAAGAACTGGAAAGGGGCAGCTTGATTGGCGCTAAATATGTGATGACGCATCTGGGTTCAGCCAAGGAACTGGGGGAAAAAGAATCTATTCAAAAAGCGGTTTACATGCTTCAAAAAACTCTGAAAGGATATTCTGGTTCAGCTAAGCTTCTTTTGGAAAACAGCGCGGGAACCGGCGATATCATTGGCGATAATCTGGGAGAACTGGCAGAGATTATCAAAAAAGTGAATGACGAAAATATTGTCGGAATTTGCCTGGATACCCAGCATAGCTTCGCTTCCGGATACGACTGGCGCGACTTTGAAAAAGCCATTGAGAAAGCGGATAATGAGATCGGAGTGGAAAATATTAAATTAATTCACGCTAATGATTCTCAATCCGATTGCGGTTCCAATAAAGACCGGCATGAGCACATCGGAAAAGGTAAAATCGGCCTTGAGGCTTTCAAAAACATAGTTAAGTTTGCCAAATCTCAAAATATCGATATGCTCTGCGAAACTGAATATCCGGGGAACAAAGAAGACATTGAAATTCTAAAGAATTTACGAGACAATTAATTTTCTTCAAATAAAAAGAGGCAGGAACCGCATTGAGTCCCTGCCTTTTTATAAATTACCTCTTGACAAGCCGTGTAGAATCAGACCCTAACATTAACACCATTGTATCATCCCATATATTATAATTGTCACCGCTATATTTTCTTTCCACGAATCCCTCTGCTTTATAGAAAAGTCGCGATGATCTTCCGATTACAATAAAATTTCTGTAATTTGGAAGGTCACGAAATTTCATAACATTACTTCTTTTAACTTCGCTTTCACTTGCTTCGCAAATAAATGCAAAACACGCAAGCAAAGCAAGCACAGTAATTGCAGTTATTGAAACTACTAAACCCCATGCCAAGCCAAACTCATCAATAGATGCAATGATTAGAAGAGCACAAAATGAGATAACGCAAATAACTTTCATCATGGATATACCTCCTCGTTTTTTGATGTGTTTAACATTCATATCTCCATAATTCTCTCATAATATCTTCGTTATAAAGTTCTTTTATTTTATCGGCCATTTCTTTTATAATTTCGTAATGTTCTTTCCCATCTACGCCTAGAATTTTAAGGCGTACATGCCTACAGCTTAAGAGCCCGTTCTTTCCTGCAAATTTAATTGCTTCGAGTATTTCACCAAAGAAGCATTCAACTTTGGGTGTCGCAAACCATTCTTGAGCAAACACGAACCAATATTTATCCATATCTTTTCTCCTTCCTTCTAATTTTTAAGGTGCTTTTGCACTCTTTTTGTTTTAACGCATAATTGTACAGTATTTATAATAATATGTCAATATTTCATGACATATTATTATAAATATTTATTTTTTTGCTTTATTTTAAGGGTTATTTAAAACTATGTGTTGACTTTTTTTACATCATTTGATATAATTAACTTACTATGGATTTAAATCAAGCCTTGAACCAAATAGGTTTGGAAGAAAAAGAAGCAAGGGTCTATCTCGCCGCTCTTGAGCTTGGGCCGGCCACCATCCAGGATATAACCCGAAAATCCGGCATAAACCGAACCACGGTCTATCAGATGCTCAAAAGTCTAAAATTACAAAGCTTGATTTCCGAAACGACATCCGGCAAAAGAAAACTGGTTCTGGCCGCCGAGCCGACTAATCTCAAACAAGATATCAAATTCAAGGAACAACTGCTCAATTCGATACTTCCCGACTTGGTATCGCTTAGCAATATCAATCCCATAAAGCCGAAGATTAGATTTTACGAAGGTCAGGAAGGTCACAAAGAAATTTATCGGGAAACATTGAAAGCGAAAAGTAAGATGGCTTATTGGATATCACCCCTGGCAATCCAAATGGAAACAATCGGTGCAGATTTTCTTGATTGGTACATTGAAGAGCGGAAAAAGAAAAATATTTGGATAAAGCTGATTCAAAAAGCAATGGCTGACACTCCGAGCAAATATACTGATCCCAAAATACATAAGCGCGACCTGAAGCGGGTTCACAATGCGCCGGCCGAATTGAATTTGCCAAATATCATTGTTATCTACGATAATAAGGTAGCCATAATGAGTTCTCATAAAGAAGGTTTCGGGTTTGTGGTTGAAAGTAAAGACTATGCGGAAATGATGAGGACATTTCACGATCTTCTCTGGAACGTGAGCAGGCCATATGGCAGCGCTGATAAAAACGATTCCGATCAGCAATCACAGTCTGCGACGGAGAAAGATAGATACTATTAAATTAAACTTTATGCTGATAGCGATAATTTCAGACATCCATGATAATATTCCCAATCTCAAAAAAGTTTTGGAATATTGCGCTACGAACGAGATTGAAAAAATAATTTGCTTGGGAGACTTGGCGTCGATTGAAACCTTGGAATATCTCAATGATAATTTTTCCGGTGAAATTTATTTTACTTTCGGGAATATGGACAATGATTATTTGAAAGATTACTTTTTTAAGAATAATGAATTTAAAAAAACAAAAATATTTAAGGAAAAGGGAGAAATAGAAATTGATAAGCACAAGATTGCTTTTGCTCATTTCCCAAGAATTGCTAAGGGTTTATGCCGAAGCGGAAGATGTAATCTGGTTTTTTACGGGCACACGCACAAGCCGTTTACTGAAAAAATAAATGGATGCGAAATGCTGAATCCTGGAAATGTAGCGGGACAATTTTATCCGGCTACCTTTGCAGTTTGGAATACTGAAAATGACAAGTTTGAACTAATAAGAATAAATGAATTAAGCTAGCTTTTATGCCATCAAAAAAAGAACGATTAGCAGAGCTAAACGAGAGAATGCTTAAATGCTCCCTTTGCGTTCTACGTGGAACTTGCAGACAGGTGGTTCCGGGAGAAGGAAACGCGGAGGCGGAAGTTATGTTTATTGGCGAGGGACCAGGCCAAAGGGAAGATGAATTAGGAAGGCCTTTCGTAGGCGCAGCCGGAAAATTTTTGGATGAATTGCTTGAAACAATAAAATTAGAAAGGGAAGATGTATATATTGCCAATATAGTGAAATGCCGTCCGCCGAATAATCGCGATCCGCTTCCCGAAGAAGCTGAAGCCTGCTGGCCATGGCTGGAAAAACAAATAGAAACAATCAATCCTAAGCTTATTGTGGCGCTTGGCAGGCATTCGATGGAAAGATTTTTACCCAACCAAAAAATATCTAAAATTCACGGAAAAGCCATGCGAAGAAATATTCCAGGATTGGGAATGAGAGTTTTCTACGCTCTCTATCATCCAGCCGCGGCTTTATATAACGGCTCGATGCGGGAAGTTCTGATTCAAGATTTCAAAAAAATTCCCAAGGTTCTGGAAGCGGTAAAAAATTCAGAAAGCGAAATTGAAAATGAAATTGCGCCAGTCGACAATAATGAAGATAAAGAAAATAAACAAGAAACTTTATTTTAGAATCTGGATTTTTAGTGTCCAAAAAATCCGCGGGCTTTTTTATCCGGGATAAGATATAAAGTTATTTTATTTTTTTTGCAATAAGACATCATCCTTTCATCGTTGACGGAGCCATTAGTTGCGAGGATAGTTGAAATTCCAGCCTTTTTCAGAACCTTTATGCCATCTTCAAAGGAGAAAAAACTATCGCTGTAGGCCGCGGCATTTTTTAGGTTATGGCCGGAGTCTTTAAAGCGCTGGATAGCCAGTTTGCATCCATAGACTCGGGCCTGTTGCCCGACTCCGTTTCCAATTAACCGGCTGTTTTTAACCAGGGTTATAGTGTTGCTGTTGCTTGTCGAGCCTATTGCCCAAGCGAAAAGCAAATTACTCTCTTGCGATGCGCTCAACTGCCGGGTTTTAATCAAATCCTTGTCGCGTAAATTCAAAATGAAAGTATAATTAGGTTGCATTAAAAATCCTCCTCTGGCATATCTAAATCGATTATTATGGTCAAGGCTTTTTCCGTTCAATTTTTTTAGAGCGGCATTGGAAATCAAACGGCATTTAGCTCCTTTTCTTTTCAGCATCTCTATTGCATCAGATTTTATTTCGGATCCAATAACTCCGTCAAGTAAACGGCGTTGTCCATGCGGCATCAAATAATTCAAAAGAACGGCTGCCTCTTTTTTCCCGATTAAAAAATTTGTCATAACAAAACCGCCAAAAATTGCCAGTGGATCTCCTTCCAGCATTTTCTCAAGCACGGTTATTGGATTTTTCCCGATGGCAGCCCCGCAAGCATTGCCATGCTTAACGCCGACAGCAATAAGCGGAACTCTGTTAAAATTATAATCATAAGCCGCGGCAATATGGGTAATTGTCTGAAGCATTCTATCAATATCGCAAATATTGTTATAACTCGGAGCCATTCCGGATATAATTTTAAAATTTTCCAGGCCAAGCGGATCATTTGCTGAAATATTTTTGTAAAAACCGGCCGGAGTCTGCCAAGCATTCTCTCCATAAGCGCATTCTATGATTTTTTCTCCGATAATTCCGTTAAAAGTATTGTTGCTGTGATAGCGAGCCGAGCTTAAACAATAATCAGACACCGTGGCTTCGGCTTTGGAAACCAAGGCTGATATAAATTTTTCTTTTTCCGGTTCATTATTCTTCAGCCACTTCAGCACTGCGCTTCTGTCTTCGGGTCTGCAAATTACAATTCTTCTTCCTTTAGCGGCCGAACGAAGCAGTGCCGGACCGCCAACATCGGTTTTTTCAATTATCGATTCCGTGGTGCTTTTGGAATCTTGCATTTCCTTTTGAAGAGGATATAAATCGACGCAGAGCAAATCGATCCGGGGAATTTTAATTCTTGCAAGTTCCTTTTTATCCTCCGGAATATCCCGGGAGAGCAAGGCTGCATGGATTTCTCTCGAAAGAGTCACAACGCGATGTCCTAAGATCGCTTTTCCGCCGACAAAAGTCGCGATATCCTTAACCGGAACTCCCTCCCTTTTTATTTTTCGGGCTGTTCCTCCGGAAGCTATGATATCCCATCCCAAGCCAACCAGTTGTCTGGCGAAATTGGCAATTCCTTCTTTGTTATAAACCGACAGGAGAGCCGTTTTTCTTTCCATTGTTTTCTCGATAATAATTATTTCGCCACTTCTTTTTCCGCCACCACCGAATTTTTTACCCCCGTAGTCAAATGCGTAACATTTGCACTTTGGGGCGTGCCAATTTCATTGGCGCACCGCCTTTCAATGATTTTTTATAAATCGTGAGTTTCATTTTTCGGTATCTTTCATCAATCCACTCTATGATTCCCCACATATCTTTGCGCTACTTTTTTATATCAGTTAGCCTAATAAAAATATAACTCCGCACGCGATAAGAGGCGACTGTATGTTCATAAGTTTTAGTGCTGGTGTGTGAAACTCATAGTTTCATATAGTAATCCTAGAACTTTTCCCGTAAGTCCGAGTATCTCTTCTTTTACACTCCCTACACTCAAAGTTAAGAAAAAAGTGTGTATCTACGTATTCCTTTTTAAGAAATTCTTTGCCTTCCTGCTTTTCTATTACGACCCACCCCTTACACACGGGGCATTCAGTCTTATTAACACCACTTAGATATTTTGACTTGAATTTATCAATATCTTCATTTGTCCAAGTGTTTTCTGGATAATAATTTTTCATGTATTTTTTAAAATTTAAAATATTCCTTGTAATTGTTTTCATTAATGGTATCCGACCACCTCATCCATTTTTTTATTTCTTTACTATATGATTTTGGTGTAGGACTTTCTCTGTTTTTATCCACATATTTTTTCAATATGTTGCCAACCCGCTTGCCCTCCGCTGTCTCAATCACCCAAACTCCCCCTTTTTGATGAAAATATGCATACCCCTGATATGCCCCGTACATATTAAGAGTATCCGTTACTAAGTTAGAAAACTCAACTCCCTGCATTACATGGTCTGCCCATTTGGGAATATTATATTCTATCATTTCTCGATCTTTCATTGTAAGTTTTTCTATATTTGGACTTTCCTTGCAATCTTCTATTGGTAGTAAATATTTCAGGACTGCACCTGCTATAACATCCTCATTAATTCCATCTGGAATATTTTTCTTGAAATCTTCTTTTTCAAGATGACCTTTAAAGGTATACATCAGGTATTCAAAAATAACTAATTTTGCAATAGCAGATCGTTCTTCGAATTCCTGAAAGTTTTCGCCCCAGGTTGTTGTCTTTCTAAAAAAATTAAACATAGTTTTGAAATTTATTTAATCAATTCATCCCTCCAAAGGCGGGCAGGCAACACTTGCATCAAGAGCTTTCGTAATTTTTTTGTGGTCCAGGTGGGACTCGAACCCACATGTCTTTCGACGCAGCATTTTAAGTGCTGTGCGTGTACCAGTTTCGCCACTGGACCAGGGAGGTTATTTGTTTTTTCTGTTTCTTCCTCTGTGAGTTGGCTTTAAGCTATGGCAGTTAGGACAGAGAATTCTTAGGTTTTTTAATCGATTATCGGTGCTATCTCCGTTAATATGATCTAACTCAAGTGGCATTCTCCCATCAGGTGATTTTTTATGCCAACCGCATTCTTCACAATGCCTCAATTTAAATCCTTCTTTAAACAGTCTATTTCTTAATTTATAACTCTGAAAAGTACTGTCTTTCACTAAGATATCCCTTAATTCTATTCTTGGTTTTCCGATTCCTTTCAGCCCTTTACACCAGCCTCTCCCAGTAAAATGCTTATTGTCTATTTTATAAATCTTTATATACTTTTTAATTTGTGCATAATTTCCTCCTGCCAATTTCAATCCTATTTTCATTAGCACTTGTCTAACACTTGATGATTTTTTTACCGCTATTTTCAACTCTTCCTCTGTCCAGCTTTTTTGTTTCATATTAATGGTATACGATTAGTAATATAACCTACTTATAGTATACCATAAAAACAAAGTGAAAACAATTGAGGTCAGGGTGGGATTCGCACCCACGCATAGCGGTTTTGCCTGGCTACGCCAGGTAAATCTAACTACGCTAGATCTGGCGAAGCCAGACAGACCTCTCTTTTGAGGTCCGGAGCAGATTTGCACTGCTGTAGAAGGTTTTGCAGACCCCTCCCTAACTCCTCGGGCACCGGACCATAAATTATTTCAATGAATATTTCAATCTTTCTTTTAGCAAATCTCTTTGCTGGTGTGTTTTTAAAAAGTTTTCTCTTTTTGTCGCATCCTGTTTATCTTTGTATGCTTCATAATATACTAATTCAAAGGGAATCCTGGATTTAGTTGATTTAACTTTTCCTAAATTATGTTCGCTAAATCTAACTTTTAAATTGGTGCTGTATCCTATATAAAGATTGGTATCCTTCTTGCTTTTTAGGACATAAACGTAATACATATTTATAAGAAGTTTTGAGTGGCTACGCCATTTCTGGCGAAGCCAGACAGACCTCTCCCTAACTCCTCGGGCACCGGACCGGATCCATATTTCAGATACAAAATCATATTAACAAAGTAAACAATCAGCGTCAATTTTTAATATAAAAAGCGCCCCGATAAATAGGGGCGCTTTTTATATTTTATTCGATAACTTCCGCTAAAAGATTTTTTCTTCCAAAAGCGAAAGCTTCTTTTTTTGTTTCCACATAAATGTCAAAGTGATTTCCTTTGATCGCTCCCCCGCGATCTTCACAGACTAATGTTCCTACTCCTTCAATTTGGATTTTAGTTCCAAAAGGGAAGGTCGGAGGACAAGCTAAGGTTCTATTTTCTTTCACTTTGATTCCACTGGCGGTAATTCCATCGCTTTTTCCGCATTCATCAGCCGCAGCAGTGTAAGCAGAAGCATTAACGGTGAATTTTTCTTTGGGAAGATTGGCGCTTTTCCGCTGATTTTCCCATTTAGCAAGAAGTTTTTCGTTTTTAGCATTTTCTTGGGCTTCCAGCTCTTTGGCAATATAGCTTTCATTAAATTCATTCTGAATGGCTATATCGCTGATATTTGAATCGATTTTAAATTCTATTTTTGTGTTAGTATTGATTGTTTCACTTGCCGCAGCATATTGAGGAAAAATCATCACGCCTACTACGTACAAGACCGCAATAATACTAATAATACGCATATTGTGTCCTTAATTATTAGCTAGTTTTAAGGTGCTAGGCTGGCAAAACCCTTGATTTTTACCAACTTTCAAGTGTAGCAAACCCCAAGCTAAAAGTCAAACCTGATATCTTAAAAAAGGCTTTTTAAAGCCATCTTTAAAAGAGCGGTTTCCTGAAACAATAAAAAAACAGCTTGAACAAGCCATTTTATAAAAAGATTCTTTTTGTGTTGAGCGGGATACCAGAATCGGACTGGCGTCTTAACCTTGGGAAGGTCACGTACTGCCACTATACTAATCCCGCAGGTTATTTAAGCAACTCTATTCGTCAAGTTCGCCATATCCATCAAGTTCATCGAGGGTCTGTTCTAGCATCTCTACTTTCTTAAATTTTCCATTTTCAAATCTTTCCCAAACCCACGTTTTTGATTTGACACCGTCCACCTCATTACTTTCTGGAACATATCTGCCGGTAATTTCTCTATTCTCTGTCCAGATTTCCGCTATTATATCTTCTTTCCCATCACGCACATACTCAACCTTGCTTGTTTCTATCTGTCCTGTTTTATCGAGATATCTCTTCATTTTTAACTTGCCGGTCGAATTGATATGAGTTTCACAATAACCTTCTATCTCGCCAGATTCGTATATTGCCCTTTTTTCCACTTTACTCCAGTCAATAGGCGGTCCTTTGGGTTTTTCGAGTTTTCCTAAAATTTCTTTCATAAATTCTGGAGCGGGTAACGGGAGTCGGACCCGTATCTCGTCCTTGGCAAGGACGTATAATAGCCACTATACGATACCCGCCTACGGCGGGCAAGCCCGCTTAGCGTATTATTTTTTGATGTGGGTCTGGCTGGA
>Ga0214473_10000597_pt1 | contig 50385 bp, 40 predicted proteins | sample RVTome_7_FD_203509 | JGI IMG/M metagenome (GOLD analysis project Ga0214473, IMG submission 203509) | Soil microbial communities from uranium-contaminated site in the Upper Colorado River Basin, Wyoming, United States - RVT98D197 | ecosystem: Environmental > Terrestrial > Soil > Contaminated >...
ACCTCTCGCCCCGTAACGCGATGAGGTCCTCCACTTTGACGGCCCAGCCGAAGTTCGGGTGGTTCACGTGGGGGAACATGAGCTCCCCCGTCTTCTCTCGTTGCTCGAGGACGGCGTCGACGTTCCGTTGCAAGACCTCGCGGACGCTTCCCCCTCCCTGGGGCTCGATGCGCTTCTTCACGTTGGTGGCGTTGACATGGAGAGGCTTGTTCTCGAAAGCGTCCGTGATCTCTTCGCTCTGGATGAGGAGGAACTTCCCCTTTTCTTCGAAGAGCGAGCGGTATTCGTCAAATGTCTTGAGCCTCATCCGCCCGTCTTCCATTACCTCGACCCAGTCGTTCCCGAAACGCGCTCGGTAGTCGGCCAGAATCACCGGATCCGCCTCTACGAAGCGCTCGCCCTCGGCGAGGACGTTGTGGTCGGAGAGCGCGACGAAGTCGTAGCCCGACTTCTTGTACCCGTCGATGACCATCTCGGGGACGTCGTCCCCGTCGCTCCAGAGCGAGTGCGTGTGGAGGTTTCCCTTCCACCAGGAGGCAGCGGCCGGAGGGGGAGAGGGCGCCTCGCAGCCAAACCCCGCCAGGACCAACAGAATTAGCAGAAAGCGCGCCATTTTTCCGACAAAGCCAAAGCCAGGTTGATTTTCCTGAAAGCGCCCCGCAGAATAGTTGTATCGCTCACAATTAGCAACAATCCTGGGGGTCGCTCTCGGTGGATTGCCCTTCCTGCGGCCGCGCCAACGCCTCCGATCGCATCGAGTGCTCGCACTGCGAGCGGTTGTTGGTCGACGTGTTCCGTTCGAACGAAGAGAAGACCGATCCCATCGTGGCGATCGGAACGGATCTCTCCGTTCAAGGCAGCGACAGCGGCACCGATTCCGGAGATGGCTTCACTCGGTTCCCCACGGACCCGCAGTACAGCGGCGATCTTCCGAGACTCTTCCGCTTCGGGAACCGCTACCAGGTCTTGGAGAAGCTGGGCGAAGGAGGCATGGGCCGAGTCTACAAGGCCCTCGACCTCGAGCTCGATCGTCCCGTCGCCCTGAAGACCATCCGCGCCGAGAAGGGAACAGGACCCGACGTCCTCAAGCGCTTCAAACAAGAGCTCGTCCTCGCGCGCAAGATCACCCACAAGAACGTCGTCCGCATCTACGACCTCGGCGAGGCCGAGGGCGGGGTGAAGTTCTTCACCATGGAGCTCGTCGAGGGGCAGAGCCTCCGGGACCTGCTGCGCGATCGGAAGACTCTCCCCGAGAAGGAAGCCATCTCCTTCATGAAGCAGATGCTGTCGGGGCTTGCCGAGGCCCACAGCCAGGGCGTCGTCCACCGCGACCTGAAGCCCCAGAACATCATGGTCGACTCGGAAGGCCTCCTTCGCATCATGGACTTCGGCATCGCCCGCACCGCCGACACCGCGACCCTCACTGGCTCGGGCGAGATGATGGGGACCCCGGACTACATCTCCCCCGAGCAGGTCAAGGGCGAGACCACGACTGCCCAGTCCGACCTCTACTCCGCCGGAATCATCCTCTACGAGCTTCTCACCGGCGATGTCCCCTTCAAAGGCGACACCGCGATCGCCAAGGTCGTCGCCCGCCTCCAGGTGAAGCCGACGCCGCCGAGGACGCTCAACGCCCAGATCCCACCGTACCTCGAGCGCATCATCCTCAAGCTCATGGAAGTCGACCCCGACCTCCGCTACAAGACCGCGGCCGAGGTCCTCGAGGACCTGGAGCGAGAGCAGGTCGATAGCTCGCTCCTACTCCGGACGCGAAAGGCGATCCTCCGCCGCCGGGGCTGGATCGCCGCCTGCCTCGCGGGCTCGCTCGGTCTCGGAGCCTGGGTGCTTCTGAGAAGTCCGAGCGGTGAGGTCCAGGCGGACGTCCCGGTGACCACCATCGCGATTCTGCCGTTTCACAACATGACGGGGAACCCCGAGCTCAAGTGGATGGAGAATGGTCTCCCGGAGATGTTGATCACCGACATTTCACAGTCGGCCACCTTGAGACCGCTGCTCGAAGATCGCGTACATCGAATTCTGGACGATCTCGGAAAGAGTGGCCAAACCAGCTTTGAGGAGGAGACGCTCGAGGTCTTTTCGAACATGGCGGGCGCCGATTACATTCTCCACGGACGCTTTCTGGAATCGGAAGGCCGCCTGCGGATCGATCTGACCTTGAAGGAAAGGGCCACGGGCGTGGGCACCCCGATGAAGTTGGACGGCAAGTCGAACGAGGTGTTCGCCCTCGTCGATTCGGTGACCGAGCGAATATCGGCAGAGCTTGACCTCGACACGCTCTTCGCCCGCAATCGCCCCCTCGCCGAGGTTGCGACGTCGTCCCTCGATGCCTTTCGTGCTTATCAGCGGGGTATTAGCGACTTGCAGGACGGACGCAACCAAGCGGCCACTACCGCCCTCCAGGAAGCGGTCACCCTCGATCCGAACTTCTCCATGGCTCACGCGAGACTTGCCGAAGCCCATTGGAACCTCGGGGATTCTGCGTCGGCGAAGGCCAGCATCGAAACCGCGAACGCGCTCGCGCTCGAGCATCCCTCGGCGCTTTCCGAGCGCTTTCAGATCCATGCCATCGCCGCGCGGATCAACGACGACCCCGACACCGCCATCGATGCTTACCGCCGGCTTTCGGAGTTCTATCCATCCGATCCCGACGTAATGCTGGGGTTGGCATCGGCGCTCGAGAGCAAGGGGGAGATGAACCAGGCATTGGAAACATACAAAGCGGTGACCGACGCGAACCCCGCATATGGAGCCGCGCTCCTTGGTTTGGGACGCATGCTGGATACACTCGATCGCTCTCAGGAGGCGATTCCGTTTCTGGAGAGAGCGGTTGCGTCAGGCGAGTTCAAAGAGGATCTCGAAAGCTTGGGCATGCTTCACTCGATCTTGGGAGCGGCGTATCGAAACACCGGCGACAGCGGGACGGCACTAAAGCACTTCGAGATCTCATTGTCGTCTCGACGCGCCGCGGACGATCAGCGAGGTGTGGTCGCGACACTGGTCAACATGGCCATCACCCACCGTAGACTCACGCAGTATGAGAAAGCGGCACCACTACTGAACGAAGCGGTCGAGGTTGCCAGGGAATCGCGAAACCGCTCGATGGAATCCTTCGCTCTTCTCAACCTCGGTAACGTGGCGAAGGAAAGGGATCGCCTGGATGAGGCTCTGGACCATTACCGGGCTTCTCTCGACATTGAATTCGATCTCAAGCAGAACAATGAGATTGCTTACCGACTCGACTCAATCGCCGAGATCTATTGGCGGAGTGGCTTGTACGTCGACGCTCTCGTCTATTTGCGCGAGTCGGGGACACGCCTCGAAGGGATCGAACAGTCGTCCGAAACTGCCTTTCATCTCGGTGTGCTCGGACAGGTTCAAAGGGCGCGCGGTCAGCATGAAGAGGCCATTCAGGCGTTTCTGGTGGCCATACCGGCGTTCGAGCAAACCGGAGGGCTTAGCGGTCTTGCAAGCGCCCGATGCGCACTCGCCGACATCTACATCGCCCAGGGACGGTTCCGGGAAGCCCTGCAAGTCATCGAGGAAGGGATGACATACTTCCAGAAGGAATCCGGCGCCAACTTGGCCGCACTGAAACTATGTTACGCGGCGTTCTTGATCGAAGTTGGTGACTATTCAGGGGCCGAAGAGCATCTGGACTCTGTCCTCAATACCAATATGGCAAGAGAGGTTAAATCCCCCGCGTACCTCAAGTACGTCCGCGGACGTTTGCTTGTCACCACGCAAGCCCAGGTAGCTGAAAGGAATCTTTCAGAGGCTGTGGACGAAGCCGGGAGAGAACACGACCCGCTGCTATCGGGCGTGGCGAGCATCGCGCTAGGACGAGTACTCATCGATCAGGGAGCGGTAGAACGCGGTAGGAAGCTCTTGGTCGCTACCCTCGAGGAAGCGAGGAAAGCCGGCCTCCGGCCGGTTCAGGCGTCCGCCGCACTTGCCCTTGCTGAAACCGAGTTAGCCTCGGGCAGACCTACAGCTGCCGAGGAGTTGCTAGTAGAGGCGAAAGTCCTAGCGGAGAGCTTTCAGGGGCGGATCCTTCTGCAGCGCGTTAACCAAGCATTCAGCCTGTCAGCGAGAGAGCGCGGGGATTTGATAACTGCCCAGAGAGCTAGCGAAGAAGCGCAAGAACTATTCGGATGGTTGCTAGCTCACCTCCCCGATCAGCATACCGACACCTTTCGGTCGGGCGGGTACGGCTTCTAGACTGATTGTGATTGGTGATCACGAACAGTCCACGCAAACTTAAGCGGGTGGCACGAGAGCGCCACCCGCTTAATACCGTCTAGTACTTGCGCCCGTCGGGGCCAGCCTTGATTCGGGTTCTCACTTTCATTTCTAGTTACCTCCACGACGGTGAAACCCGCACACCTACTGAAGGCTATACTGTAGGAAGTCTCCGCCGTGGTGTCAACCCCTCGATGGCGAGTAAATTGGTAACGCCTCGTAGGCTTCGACCTACGCCCCTCGATTAGAGGTTAGCGGGGTCGAAAAATGAGCGCGCCTGCGGTGGGGGTGTCCCGCTCACGTCAAGCGGGCCGATATTCGTCTGAGACACTCCCCGATTTCCGATTGTCTCGATACACCTGTCTATGGGCAGGTGCTATGCTTTTGGAGCTGTGGATGCATCCCGAAGCATTTGCTCCGCAATCCGGTATTCGCCTCGAAGGCATGGGGTTTCGGCGAGGCATGTCTTCACCCACGCCACCTCATGCGGCATCGTCGCCTGCCGGTAGAGGTCGATTGCTTGCTGGAACACGCCGTCAGATTCTTCATAGTTCCCCCCAGGTTCTTGCGCGCCACCGCGGTCTCGTAAGCGAAGTTGACGACGCGGGTCTTGGTCGAAGACAGGTACTGAGTGATCTTGCTGTTGTAGATGCGCTGGATCTTCAGATCGAATCCCGCGTTTCCCGGCAGCACGAGGTCGGTGAACGTGAGAGGCAGGTTCCCGGTCATCGGGTCGATATGCTCCATCGGGAGCCCCGAGAAGTAGTCCCGGGTTCTGGTCGAAGCCGGTGGCAATGACGGCTTCGAGCGAGTCGAATAACTGCTGCGAGAAACGGACGGGGTTCCCGCGAAAAGCATCAGCGAAAGAAGGGAGCCTGCGGCGCGGGATCCTCGCACACTCATGGCTTCTGCTCCTTCGACGAGTGAACGCTCCTGGCTGCGGAGGCGTCGCCGTCTAAAGGGAAAAGCGAGATCGGATGGCGATTTGGATCAGGCGCACGCTCCTCCGGGGTTTCTTTCCCCGCAAGCGCCTACTTCTCGACGAGAGCCGACGTTCCGGGGCAGCTTTTGGGAAGAAGCGCGCAGGGCCACACCGCGCGGGGGGAACGCACGAGGTCCCACGAACTCGCGCTCCGAGGGCTTACTTTTCTCGCTCTTGGGCTTCGATGAGGGCCAGCAGGAATTGCTTGTCGGCCGCATCTGCAGGGCGAATCGTGTCTTTGGTACGAACGAGCGTTCGTTTGCTCGCGATAGGGATCCTCACACCGTCAATCTCGACGAGCTCCTTGTCGCGCGCCGCGTCCTCGTAGTCTACGCCGCAGGCCCGTGCCAGGAGATCGACGATGACCTCATCGGCGACGCGCACGACAGAATAACGCTCCATATCCGTATCCAGAATCTCGGCTGCTGCATTATCGGCCAGAATCGCGAGTGCCGACTTTACCCGTGACAGGTTCTCGGCACTCGCGTCAATGAGGAAATCGATGTCCTTCGTCGTGCGACCCGCACCGTGGGCGATGACGGCAAAGCCGCCGATGAGAAGGTATCGAGCCTCACGTTCGTTCAGCGAGCGGCAGATCCGGACGAGATCCTCGACCTGCGGCGCGCGAGCGTACGCGCTATTGTCTCCCTCATCCAAAGGTCCGCCTCCTCGAAGCTCGAGAATCGGTAGAGGCCTCTGGGTACGAGTGCGTCGACCGGCCGGAGCGCCGCAGCGGTGTGAAGCAATTGCCGCGAGACATTGAGGGGAACTCTATTCTCTTCGATTCGGCGGCCAACAGTCTTGATGCGAAAGGCCATACCTAATCCAGAATATAGCGTCGATGGGCGAACCGCCACCGGCCCGGTTTGGAGACGCGCCTTCGATGCGACCGGGCAGAGGGCGCGAACGGCTGCGCTCCCGCGTGGACGATCCTCGTGCCCAGCGCGAGGCACTCGATCGTACCTGGGATTTGCCAGGACAGCGCAGACCCCCAAGGACGACGCACTGGAGCGAAGCTCGCTCCGATCCATCTTTACCAATCGCTCATCGAGGGTCAACCCCGGTTACCGGGCACCGTGGTATCGTTGGCCTTCGGGAGGCGGCTCGGGAGCGGGCGGGGTCCACCGCCCGGACTCGAAGTCGAGCCAGCGCCCGACGAGCTGGTCGTTGTACTCGGAGAGGAACATTGCCCCCTCCGGGCTCGAGCGCAGGTTCTCCACCAGAACCCGGCTGTAGTTCGTGGTTGCGACTCCGATGAGCTCGATGAGCCCGTCGTAGGCTTCCTGAAAGTCCTTGGCGACGAAGGTGACGCTCTCGTCCTTGTAGTCGATTCCCGGAACGCCCTCGAGAACCTGGAGGCTCGCGGGCGGCACGGCTCGGAGCGTCGCCTTGATCGGCCCCTGGATTTTCGTCACCTTGGCCTCGCCGCGTCTTTCAATCGCGCGCTTGGCGGCGGCTTCGAGTTCCGCGCGCACTTCGTCCTGCGGGCGGAGCTCCGCGGTCGAAGCGCTCGTCGCCTTTTTCGTGGTGACGAACTCGATCCAGGGCATGCTCGCGAGATCCGCACCGAGGCGGTCGTCGCCCGAGGCGAAGATCACCGGGACGCCGGCCCGGCCGAAGGAGAAGCCGACGAGCTCGGTTTCGGTGATGGCCCGTTCGTTCAACACGATCTCGATTCCGAGAGTGTAGGTGTGGGAGGCGAAGCCGCGGCTTCCGGTCTTGGCGTGCATGCCGACGACGGCGACGGCGTCGTAGACCCCGGGCTCGACGAGATCGACGTACTGGCGGAAGGGCTTGTCGCGGAACACCATCTGCGCCCGGGAGTAGAGCCGATCGAGCAGAAGGTCGGGCTCAGGGTTTCCGCTGCCGTGCCCATCGACGACGTGCACCTCATTGGCGCCGCCGGCGAAGAGCCCCGCGATGACCGAGTTCACGTCTCCCACGAGATGCTCGCGTCCCTCGGCATACAAATCCGGATGGTCGAAGTCGAAAGTCCGCGGGTCGTCCTGACCGCTGAGCCCCTCCATGTCGTGGAGGACGAGAACTCGAAGGATTCCGTCCGTATCGGGAACCGGAGCCTCGAGGAGATCGACTTCCTCGATGGGTTTCGCCTGCTCGACGGGCGGCGCTTGGCAGCCTCCGAGGGCGAGGCCTGCGACCATCGTCAGGGGCACCACGGTTCTCATCGACGCACCTCCATGCCGGATGGCGCACCATCATAAGTCAGAATTCCTTCGTTCGGTGTCCGACGGAACAGGGAAGACGCCTCCGGCGCCGATCATGGATTTGAGCCGCCGCGCGAGGGTAATGGATCTCGCACTCGCACTTGTCACGCGAGACTCCTCTATCTTAACGTTGTCTTGTTTTCAGGATAGGATCCTGAAGTGAAGCAGAAATTTAGCACGGTGCTCGATCGCGGGCTCTTCCGAAGGCTAAAGCTCGAATCTGCAAGGCAGGGCAGGCAGATGAGCGAACTGGTGAGCGAGGCCCTAGAATCCTACCTTCGACCGACGAAGGGGATCCCAAGGGAAACGGGGCGGGTCGTCGAGGCGACCTGGGGCTTTCTGTCAGTCGATCGGGAGACTCTCAAGGAGTTGATGCGCGAAGAGGAATCGTTGCTTGACTCTTGATGCGATCGAACCCGACACATCCGTCTTCATCGACGCGCCGATTTTCATCTATCACTTCACTGGAGCCTCCACCGAATGCCGGCGTCTCCTCGAGCGCTGCGAGCGCGGGGACATCCGGGGGATTACCTCCGTCGTCGTGTTAGCAGAAGTCGCGCATCGGGTGATGACGATCGAAGCGGTCGCCAAGGGCCTCGTGTCCCCGGGCAACGTGGTGAAGAAGCTCCGCGATAAACCGGAGATCGTGTCGTCCCTCCGTGGCTATCAGGATCCAGTGGAGAAGATCCCACTGATGTTCGTCGAGGTAGTACCCCTGGACCTGGGGCTTCTCTTGCGATCCGCACAACTGCGGACCCGATTTGGCCTCCTCGTCAACGATTCCCTCGTCGCGGCTAGCGCGCTTGAGTGGAACGTCGCTTCCATTGCTTCGGCCGACGCCGACCTCGCTCGAGTCCGTGGGCTCACGTTATTTCGGCCCGACGACCTGGAGTGACCTCGGCGTTAAACGTGTGCAACAACCACAAGGGACGAAGCGCGCTCGCGAGCCGTGAGGAGGGCCTTGCGCAGGTTTTCGGGGTCGAGGGCGGCGAAGCTCTCGTCGAGGAGCACCAAGTCCGAGCCCTGCAGAAGGGCCCGTGCGAGGAAGAGCCGGCTCTTCTCACCGTGCGAAAGCTGCCAGCCGGTATCCCCCACCATCTGGTTCATGCTCCCCGGCATCTTCTCGAGAAGGTCTCCGAGCCCGAGCTCGCGGCAGAGAGCCTCGGCCTCCTTCAGGTCCGCGCCCGAGGGAGGCCAGGCTCGTCCCATCACGAGATTGAAAGCGAAGGACTCCGTGAAGACATGGTTCTCGTGGAACTGCGGGGCGGTCGCGACTCGCCCCCCGAGGATCAGCGTTCCCGTGGAAGGCTTCCGGAGCCCGTTCACCAGGGACACGAGCGTCGATTTGCCGCCTCCCGAGGGCGACGTCAGGAGGACCCGATCGCCTTGCGCGAGCTCGAAGCCGACCGACTCCAGCACCGCCCTCGAGCCGCGCGGATATATAAAGGATATTTCTCTCGCCTGGACCACGGGCCGCCCGTTCGCCGCCAGCGCAGGCTCGACGAGCCCCTGCTCCCGCGCCGCCGCATGGAAGAGGGGCGCGACTCGCGTCCACGCGATCGCGGCGTCCACGAGATCCGAGAAGCCGTCGGCGAGCTTCGTCATCGCGCGCGACGCGAGGATCGCGCCTCCGAGACCGACGGCGAGCCGCTCCAGATTCGGCTGCGCAGCCGCGAGACCGAGAATCCCGAGGGGAAGGTAGAAACGGGGAAGAGCCTGTATCCAGGAGTACAGGCGATCCACCCGCCGCGACAACTCTCCGTACGACGCGAGCTCCTCCTCCCCTTGGTGCCATCGCTCCGGTCGTTCCTGCGCGAGCCGAGTGCGGTGGCCCACCATCTTCTCCACGAGGTCGTGGCTGATCTCGAGCCGGGCGTCCGTCCAGCGCCGCCTCTCCTCGAAGTAGCGGCGCGCCAGGAAGCCGAACAGCAGAAGAACCGCCGCGAGAAGAGCGCCTTCGAGGACGGCGCCGGCTCCGAGAGTCACTATTCCGAGAGCGACCAGAAGCTCGATCGACGCCGCGAAGGAGAGAAGGCCCCCGCCCAGGGCGAGCGTCTCGACCGCTTCCGACTCGAACACTCGGGCCAGATGCCGCCCGGCGCCGTCGGCGCGAAGCTCGTCCGGCGCAAGCCGCATCGCCCCCAGAAGAAGGCGCTTCTTCAGGAGCTCACCAGCCCGGACCGCGATTGCTCCCGCCGACCACGTCGAGAGCATCCGGAACGGGAGCATCGAGGCGAGGACCAGCGCCCAGGCGTAGAGGAACCGGAAATCGATCGGGCTTTCGAGGACGCCCCGACCCAGGAGCCACCAGGAGAGGACGAAGAGCGCGTAGTCGAGGGCGTAGGCCAAAGCGAAGAGGCCGACGAGCCGAGGAAGGCCGGAGTCACGCATCGACGAGCCTTCCGTTCTCGAGGCGAAAGGAGCGCCAGCTCCCGTCCGACCAGAGGCGCGAGAGATCCCCTTCGATCTCGAGAAGGCGCCGGTAGCGAGAGCCTTCCCGGTCGAGAAGCTCCGAGGGAGCTCCGTCCTCGACGAGACGCCCCCTCTCGAGGACCAGCACGCGGTCGAAGCCCTCGCACTCGCTCACGTCGTGGGTGATCGCGAGAAGGGTCGCATCCTTCCAGTGAAGGCGCGCGCGCTGGAGGAGCTCCTTGCGGGTTTCGCGGTCGAGCCCGCGGAAGGGCTCGTCGAGGAGCGCCAGCCGGACGCCCTTTCGCAAGAAAGCACGTCCGAGCCGGACCCTTTGCCCCTCGCCTCCGGAGACGAGAGCGCCTCCCTCGCCGAGCTTCGTCTCGAGAGGGAGAGAGAGCGGGCCAAGGACCGAAAGCGCCGGGGAGAGATCGTGGGCCTCCTCGTTTCCGTACCGGAGGTTCTCTTCGAGACTCCGGTTCCAGAGCTGGACCGCGGGGTCCACCCACGCCGTTTGAGAGCGCACGTCGGCCAGACGAGGGCCTGTGAGAACCAAGCCGTCGACGAGCACTCTCCCCTTCCCAGGAAAGTGGAACCCCAGAAATAGGCCGAAGAGCGTCGTCTTGCCCGCGCCCGAGGAGCCGACCACGGCGACGTGGCTTCCTGGCGCGATCTCGAGATCGATTCCTTCGAGCAACCGGTGCCCGGCGGCGCGGACGCTCACGTTCTCGAGGCGAATCGCGGCGCCCACGCTCGAAAGCGTTTGCCCGGAATCGCCATTCGAAGGAGCGATGTCCAGCTCCTCGGGCGCGCGCAGTGGCTCGGCTATCCGGAGGAACACGCTGCGGGGCTCAGGGTATCGCGAGAGAAGCCGAACGAGCTGGAGACCGAGGACCGGGAGGTTCAGCGCCCAGTATGCGAGAAGAAGCACCGAGGCGGGATCGCCGCCACCCCTCAGGTACGAGAAGACGAGAAGGACGATGAGACCGTAGCCCAGAGCGAACTGGACCGCTTCGAGAGAGACCACCGCGCGCTGGAGCCCGCGCCGGGCTCGCCCCCAGGAGGCGAGGAGCGCCTGGTGCTCGGATCGGAGTGCCCCCTCCGCTCGGTGAACGCGGAGCGGCACGAGCCCGAGGAGAGAGTCCAGATAGAAGCGGGAGAGTCCGCCGAGGTGGCTTCGCACGCGGGAGTCGCGCTCGAAAAGGATCGGCTGGCCGAGGAAGGGAATCCCGATCGAAGCGAGAAGTGCTAGGAGAACGATGGGCCCGGTCGAGGGCGCGAGCCAGAGGATCGCTCCCGTCGTGAGAAGGAGCTCGACCCCTTCGCGCAGAACCTGCCGTCCGAGCCTCGGGACCTTTCGGATCTGGTGAAGGCTGTGCTGGCGCTCGGCCATGTCGGAGGTCAGGCGACTTCCGAAGTAACGGTCCGAGAGCCGCGGGATCTTTCGCTGGAACGCCCGCCTCAGGCCCAGCTCGAGCCGCCGCCCGAGGCGGAGCTCGCCGGTGAAAGACGCGCGGTCGAGGAGAAGCACCATCGCGAGGAAGAGGACGAGCGGGAGTAGGAGCGACGGCGCCTCGAGAAAGGCGCGGAAGAAGAGCCCCTCGAGGACGACGGCGGTCGCCGAGGCCAGGGTCGTCGCCGCGAGAAGACCGGGCGCGAGGAGACCGTCCTTTCGGAGCCGCTCCCAGAGCTCGCGCAGAGGACGGACCGGCTCTTCGTCCCTCGCGGCCGCGACGGCGGCGGGAAGAGAGACCCCGGCGGGGGCGACTCCGGGTTTCGCGGGCCGGAGGAGCACCGCGCCCCGGAGGACAAGCTCGGCTTCTTCAAGAGGCTCGGGAGGCTCCGGACGGACGGACCAGAACTCCTTGGGGATGGCGCTCGGGTCGGAGCGAGCCTTCTCGAAGAGAGAGAGCAGGTCCGGCTCCCGGCGCGAGCACCGAATGGCGGCGTCGAGAGCCGCGAAGGACTGAAAGCTCTCGTCTCTGATCGCCGCGCTCGTGAGACGCGAGGACGTTTCCGCGGAAACGCCGCGATCGCGGAGTCGGCGTCGAAGGAGGGCGAGACCTTCCGCGGAGCCCGCCCACTCCCGCCAGTCCGAGGCGGGAACGGTCATCACGTGCTCGTAGAGCTCTTCGAGGAGCTTCTCGCGGGAGAGCCAGCGCCGTCCGTGGGCGGGGTCCATCACCTGCGCCACTCCGAAAGCGACGCTCCAGACGACCGCGAAGTGCGCGCTTCCGTTCGGTAGACGCAGGACGGCGATGGCGGGGAGAGCCTGCGCTTCCTCGAGTAAGACCGAGTCCTTCGGGAGGAGCACCTGCTCGACGGGAGCTCCGAGGCCGGACGCGAGCTCCTCCAGGGTCTCGATCGAGGTTCCATCCACCTCGGTCTGGCAGGCCTCGCGCAACCGGCCGTAGCTCATGGAGATTCCGTGGCCCTCCAGAAAACTCTTGAGCGCGGCAGGCCCGCAGTCCATCCCCGAGGACTGGACGACCTCCGGAACCAGGAAACGCCGGGAACCCATTTGTGGACGGATGTTAACCCCGATCCGAAATGAGCTGCAGGTTTCTCATCGCCTGGCAGCCAACGGGAATTTCGGATCGGGGTTAATCCAGGGCGCCTGGATCGAGGGGTGGCGTTTGGCTAGAATCGTGCGTTCGGCCCCCCCGGGCGCGGCCGTTTGCGTCCTTTAATCAGGAGGTAACAAGCTCCATGGAACCGGGTTCCTCGAATGCCTCGAAACCGATGATCGAGGCGCAAGGTCTCACGAAGTACTACGGACCCTTCATCGCCGTCGAGAACATCTCGTTCTCGATTCCCCAGGGGCAGATCGTGGCGTTTCTCGGGCCGAATGGCGCGGGAAAGACGACGACGATGAAGATGCTCACCGGCTTTCTCGCGCCGAGCGCCGGGGCGGCCCGGATCGCCGGGCTCGACGTCCACCGGGAGAGGATCGAGGCCTCGAAGCGCCTCGGCTATCTTCCGGAGAACGGCCCGCTCTACCCCGACATGACTCCCCTCGAGCTCCTCGAGTTCTTCGGGGAAGCGCGGGAGCTCGCGCCACAGAAGCTCAAGGAGCGGATCGCCGCGGTGCACGAGCTCTGCGCCCTCGAGCAGGTGATGGAAAAGCCGATCGGGAAACTCTCCCGGGGACTCCGGCAGAGGGTAGGGCTCGCGCAGGCGCTCCTCCACGACCCCGAGGTCCTGGTGATGGACGAGCCCACCGCGGGGCTCGACCCGAACCAGATCCGGCACTTCCGCGAGAACATCAAGAAGCTCGGCCGGAGTAAGACCATCCTCATCTCGACCCACATCCTCCAGGAGGCGGACGCCATCGCGGACCACGTCCTCTTCGTCCACAACGGGCGGCTGGTGTTCGAGGGAACTCCCGCGGAGCTCAAGGAGAACGGCTCCCTCGAGGCCCGCTTCTACCGCCTGACGCGGGACGAAGCGGAGGAGGTTGCGGCGTCATGATGAAGAAGATCAACTGGAACGTGGTGCGCGCGATCGTCAAGCGCGACCTCCGGATGTATTTCAGCAATCCCACGGGCTACGTCTTCATCACCCTCTTCATTTTCCTGAGCGCCGCCGCGGCCTTCTGGCAGGATCGGTTCTTCCTGAACAACCTCGCGAACCTCGACTCCCTGAACGCCGTCTTTCCCTATCTCCTGGCGTTCTTCGTCCCCGCGCTCACCATGTCGGTATGGGCCGAAGAGAGAAAGCTCGGGACCGACGAGCTCCTGTTCACGCTTCCGGCGACGGATCTCGAAGTGGTCCTGGGAAAGTACCTCGGCGTTCTCTCCATCTACACCGTGGCCCTCGTGCTGTCGCTGAGCCACGTAGTGGTGCTCCTCTGGCTCGGAAGCCCCGACCTCGGTCTCATGTTCGCGAACTACCTCGGCTTCTGGCTCGCGGGCGGAGCACTCATCGCGGTGGGAATGGTTGCTTCGCAGCTCACCTCGAACGTGACTATCGCCTTCATCCTGGGCGCGGTTTTCTGCGGAATCGGCGTGTTCCTTCAGCCTCTCGCCGCTATCGCGGGCGAGGGCGCGGCGAGGCTCCTTCAGCCCCTCGGAGTCTTCCCTCACTTCGAGGACTTCGGCCGCGGCGTCGTGAGCCTCAGCGGCCTTTTGTACTTCCTCGTGCTCGGAGGCTTCTTCTTGTACCTCAACGTGCTCCTCGTGAGCCGTCGCCACTGGCCTCGGGAGGCGGAGGGCTTGAAGATGTCGACTCATCAGCTCGTCCGCGCGGGGGCGATCCTGGTGATCGCGATCTCCGGGCTCGCGCTCGTCGGCCGGCTCGGCCTCCGGGCGGACACCACCGCGGAAAGGCTCCACTCGCTGAGCCCCGAGACCAAGCGGCTCCTCCACGAGCTCGATTCCGACCGGCCGGTGTTCGTACAGGCCTACGTCAGCCCCACGGTTCCCGAGCCCTACGTCCAGACGCGAGCGAACGTCGTCGGTCTTCTGAAGGAGATCGCCTCCGCGAGCGGGAGCAAGGTCCAGCTCGTCATCCACGACACCGAGCCCTTCAGCGATCGGGCGCGGGAAGCGAGAGAGAAGTTTGGAATCCAGGCGAGGGAGGTCCCGAACCTCGAAGGGGCGCGCGCCGGGTTCTCCGAGGTCTTCCTGGGCCTCGCCTTCACCTGCGGCGCCGAGGAGCAGGTCCTCGAGTTCTTCGACCGCGGGCTACCGGCGGAGTACGAGATCGCGCGCAGCATCCGCGTCGTCGCCAATACCGAGAGGAAGAAAATCGGCGTGGTCACGACGCAACTGCGTCTCTTCGGCGGGCTCGACTTCAACACGATGCAGTCCACCCCCTCGTGGTCGGTGGTCGAGGAGTTGAAGAAGCAGTACGAGGTGGTGCAGATCAATCCGCGGGCCGCGATCACCGAGAAGGTGGACGGGGTCCTGGCGGTGCTCCCCTCCTCGCTCAGCCAGGAAGAGATGGACAACCTCCTTGCTTTCATCAAGGAGGGGACGCCGGCCCTCCTCCTCGACGATCCTCTTCCCATCGTGAACCTCGGGCTCGCGCCGGCCGAGGAGCCGGGCGCGGGCATGAACCCCTTCATGCGCCAGGGGCAGCCGCCTCCGGAGCCCAAGGGGGACATCCGGGGGTTTCTCGCGGAGCTCGGATTCCAGTGGGACCCGGCGATAATCACCTGGGACAGCTACAACCCGCACCCCGACCTCGCGCACCTGCCCCCGGAGGTGGTGTTCCTCGGGCGCGGCAACCAGAACCCCGAGGTCTTCAACCCGAGCCACGTGGCGAGCGCGCACCTCGAGCAGGTGGTTCTCCTTTATCCCGGCCAGGTCGAATCGGGAGCGAGAGAGGGCCTCACCTATCGTCCGCTCCTCGAGACTGGAGAGTTCTCCGGTCGGTTCCCCTACTTCCAGATGGTGCAGAGGAGCTTCCTCGGCGCGTCTTTGAACCGGAACCTCCCTCACCGGCCCGAAGGGGTCATCTACACCCTGGCGGCGGAGGTCACGGAAAAGGCAGCGGAGAAGCCGCCGGACAAGGGAGCGGGTGAAGCGCAAGCGGAAGCGAAGCCTGGACTCCACACGATCTTCATCGCCGACGTCGATTTCGTCTCCGAACAGTTCTTCGAGATCCGGAAACTGGGCCCCGGGAACCTGAACTTCGACAACGTGACCTTCTTCCTGAACTCCATGGACAGCCTCGTGGGCGACAACTCGTTCGTCGCGCTCCGGAACCGCCGAGTCCGTCACCGGACGCTCGCGCGGGTCGAGGCCCAAACGCAGTCCTACATCGAGCAGCGCACAGAGGAAGAGCAAACGGCGGAGCAGAAGGCGCAGGAGGCCCTTTCCGCCGCCCAGAGACGTCTCGACGAAAAGGTGGCCGAGGTTTCGAACCGCGAAGACCTCGACGTCCAGACCAAGCAAATCATGGCGAGAAACCTTCAGGAAGTGGAGAACCGCCGGTTCGAGGTGGTGAAGGCCAACATTGAGGCCGCGAAGGAGGCGGAGGTCCGGGCGAGCGAGGAGCGCATGGAAACGCAAATCCGGCGAATCCAGAGCGGCATTCGCACGCTCGCGGTGCTGCTCCCTCCGATTCCGGTGTTCCTCCTGGGTGTCTACATCTTCATCCGCCGCGAGAAGCGGGAGCGTGAAGGGGCACGCGCTGCACGCCGGCTGCGGCCGGAGGCGGCGGCGGCCTCCCAGAATCCGGTGAAACCCGTCGATCCGATCAAAGGAGGCGCTTGATGGAAACCCGAAGCGAGATGAAGCTGACCAAGACTCTCGCGGGGGCGGCGGTGCTTCTGGCGGTGGTGGCCGTCGCCACCGCCCCGCGCAACGTGACCCCGAGCGCCTTCAGTGACGTCGGAGAGGCGTTCTTCCCCAATTTCCAGGACCCGAACACGGCGACGACCCTCGAAGTCATCGAGTTCGACGAGGCAACGGCGGCGGCGAAGCCATTCAAGGTCACGAACCAGAACGGTCTCTGGACCATTCCTTCCCACCACGGGTATCCCGCGGACGGGAAAGACCGCCTGGCGCAGACGGCGGCAGGAGTCATCAGCATCAAGAAGGAAGACTTCCGCTCCGACAACGTGGCCGACCATGAGGCCCTGGGGGTGCTTGATCCCCTGGACGAGACGTTGACCACGCTCCGGGGGCGGGGAAAGCGCGTCACCATCAAGGGCGCCTCCGATGCGATCCTCGCCGACCTCATCATCGGCAAGGACATCGAGGGCCGGGAGGGGTTCCACTTCGTGCGGGTGCCCGACCAGAAGCGGGTCTACGCCGCCAAGATCGACGTGGACATCTCGACCAAGTTCGAGGACTGGATCGAGAAGGACCTGCTCCAGGTCGAGCGCGGCAAGATAAATAAGGTCGTCCTCCAGGACTATTCCATCGAGGAGCGGACGCTGATGGTCGACATGCGCGATACCGTGCTGCTCGAGAAGGACAAAGACGCCTGGACCGCGAACAAGATGCGCGCGAACGACGAGGTGGACAGCGTCAAGATGAACGACCTCCTGCGGGAGGTCGACGAGCTCAAAATCGTCGGAGTGCGGCCGAAGCCCGAGGGGATGGGGGAAAGGCTCGAAGCCCTCACCATCTCCCGCGAGGACATGCTGTCGCTCCAGACCCGAGGCTACTACCTGACCCGCACCGGTGACATGATGTCGAACGAGGGGGAGCTCCAGGTCTCGACGGACGAGGGGATCGTCTATATCCTCCGGTTCGGTGAAATCCTTTACGGAACCGGTGAGGCCATCAGCGCCGGCGCGGAAACCACGGCGGATCAGGCGGGCGGCCCGGGCGAGAACCGGTACCTCTTCGTCTCCGCCGCCTTCGACGAGTCCCTCGTGACTCCTCCCCCGCGTCCCGCGAACAGCGCTTTCGAGGGCAAGGAGGAGAGCGCTCTGACCGACGAGGATCGGGCGAACCGTTCCCTCGCCGAGGCCTACAAGAGCTGGGAAGCGAACGTGAAGAAGGGGCGGGAAACGGCGGAAGTCCTCACCAAGCGGTTCGCCCCCTGGTACTACGTGATCTCGGCCTCGAGCTTCGACAAGATCCACCTGAACCGGGGAGAGCTGATAAAGCGGAAGACGACCTGACGCACGCCGGAAAAATTGGGACCGTTCTGGGAGCTCCGGGTTACCGCGCTCCGATCCTGACGTTCGAGTAGATCGCCATCTCGAGAGTTTCCTGGCGCTCGCAATTCCCGAGCTCGATCCAGTGAGTCTTCGGGTGGTACGCAGCGCTGTAGTTGCGGCTCAGGATCTCGATTCCATCCAGGAATACTTTCACATGCTCGCCAACGCCCTGAGCATCACCCCACACTAAGGCCCATTCGTAGACAATCTGCGGCTCGAAGTCGTAGAAGCTGATCCCGGTGTTGTGCTCCTCGCCGCGAGAAATCCAGCGCAGCCGCACGTCGTCGAACGCGGCCGTTCTCTTGTCGAGCTTCGAGAGGTTCACGCGGTACGGGTTTTCCCGGTAGTCGCCCTTGGTCGGGTCCCACATACTGAGGAGGATTCGCTTGCCCTCCACCGGATTGGGGGTGCTGAGGTTCGTGGTGGTGAACTCGATGCGGCCATCCTCGAGGGTCGGGACCTGATACCGCAGGCAATCGGCGGAGCTCTGCGGCTGCCAACCGCCATTGATGAAGCTTCCCCCCATGACCTCACCGATCGAGAAACCGTTGGTCAGAGGATCGAAGACCACGAGAGAGCCGGTCGGCCGGTCGGAGCTGAAGGGTTCGCGGACGCGGAACTCCGAGACTGCGGAAAAGGGCCCGGCGCCCGCGCTCGTCACCGCGGCCACCCGCCAGTAGTACTTGGTGTCGGCTTCGAGCGGTTCGGTAACTCGCCACCGGGTGATCCCGCCAAGGCCTTCGCTCACGCCCGTCTCGCTCAAAGCGATTTGCTGGAAGGCGGAGTCGAGGGCAAGGTCGAACGTGTAGGTGCGGGTTCCCGCGCCGCCGGTGGCGTTTCCGATGACCAGCTCCGGCTGCAGATCTTGAACCGACTCCCCGATCGGGGGTGACTGGGTCGTGGGTGCCGCGAGCGATGGGTCGGTCGAGCCCAAGGCTCCTCCGAACCTGGCTCCCCCTTTGGAGGGCGAAGAAGGTGAGATCGGGGAGCTGTCTTCGTCGCCACAGGCGTAGACGAAGAGCGCGAGAAGGAGCGGGCAAAGCGATACGAGCAGCGTGCGTCTCATGTTGGGGTCGAATCCTTTCGAGTCAATGGGCCGGCGCCGCGGGAGAGAATTACCAGCTTTTGGCGACGCTCGAATTCCGGATATTATCACAGAGCTTCATAGGGTGAAAGCCGTTCCTGGGATAGGATTTTGTGATGGCTGCTCTCGTTCTCTACCATGCTTTCTGCGCCGACGGCTTCGGCGCGGCGTGGGCTGCCTGGAAGCGGCTCGGCGATGGAGCGAGCTACGTTCCGGTCCAGCACGGGGTCCCACCACCTCCGATTCCCGCGGGGAGCGAGGTCTACATCCTGGACTTCGCCTATTCGCGGGCGGAGACCGAGGCCATCCACGAGCGGGCCTCGACCCTTCGGGTCATCGATCACCACCGGACGGCGGAAGAAGAGCTTCGCGGGCTCGACTACGCGATCTTCGACAATCAGAAGAGCGGCGCGGTCTTGAGCTGGGAGTTCTTTCATCCCGCGGAGCCCGTTCCCGAGATCCTCCGCTACGTGATGGACCGGGATCTCTGGCTCCACCAGCTCCCGAGGAGCCGCGAGGTCTTCTCCGGATTGAGCTCCTACCCCATGGACTTCGAAGTCTGGAGCGCTCTCGATGTCGAGAGGCTCGCCGAGGAAGGCACGGTCTCCCTGCGCTATCAGAGGGAGCTCGTCGGCCTCGTCTGCGCCAGCGTGCGCATGGAGACCCTCGCCGGATACCGGGTGCCGGTGGTGAACGCTCCCCTCCTGGGATCCGAAGTCGGCGAGGAGCTCTTGAAGCGGTATCCGGAGGCGCCTTTCGTCGCGATCTACTTCGACCGCGGCGACGGCAAGCGCCAGTGGTCTCTCCGCTCGCGCGAGGACTTCGACGTCGCGGTCGTGGCGCGCCTCTTCCAGAACGGCGGCCATCGGCAGGCGGCCGGGTTCGAGAGCGACATCGGCCCCGACTTCATGCCCAAGCCGAAGAAATTGAGCTAGAATCTGATCGCGTCCACGCGGAAGGAGAATCAGCATGATCGCCTCCGTCCTCGCTCTCACGCTCTTGAGCTTCGTTCAAAGGCCGGACGAACAGGTACGCGCGGAGATCGAGAAAGCCTTGGGGAAGGACAAGATCAAGCTCCAGGTCTCGTTTCAGGGCGGAACCGCGACGCTGAAGGGGCAGGTGCGGAACATCTTCCAGAAGAACCGCGCGCTCGAGATCGCCCTCGGTGAGACCGAGGTCCAGAACGCGGACGCCGATATCGAGATCGCGACCCCGGAGAGCGATCAGAAGCTCGGAGAGGAAGTGGTCAAGGAGATCCGCAAGTACAGCCGCTTCACGGTATTCGACGATTGCTCGGCGTTCATCAAGGAGGGAAAGGTCGCGGTCTTCGGGTGGGTGACCGAGCCCTACAAGAAGACGGAAATCGAAAAGCGGCTCCACAAGATCATCGGGATCCAGGAGTTCAAGAACGACATCGAGGTCCTGCCGGTTTCGCTCTCGGACCAGAGGCTTCGCGAGACCCTCGCGAACCGTCTCTACAGCGACTCGACGTTCTCCGATTTCGCGTCCATGCCCATCCCTCCGATCCACCTCATCGTCTCGGGAAGCCGGGTCATCATCACCGGAGTCGTCGGGAACCAGCTCATGAAGCAGAAGGCGGAGTCCATCATCCGGGGAACGCCCGGGGTGCTCTCGGTCGAAAGCAAGCTACGAATCGAAAGCTGACGAAATCTCCGTCACCGCCCGATAGGCTTCGTTGATGGCAGCGTCGGTGTGCGGGCTCGCCGCGGCGTCGGAGTTGGCGATGGCCACCCTACCCAGAGGACGTCTCCCGCGGACCGCGGGCCTCGAGGGCGACGAGGTAAACGCCCACTCCTCGGGATCGTAGAGCGTGTTGTAAGCGTAGGCGTATCCGTGGGGCCAGCGGTTCACGGTGATGGCGAGAACGTCGGTCGCCGGATCGAAGCCCGAGGGGCCGAGCGTCCTTCCGAGCTGATCGCGGATCTTCCGCTCGCAGGTCTCGAAGTCGGTCGAGAGGAGCTCTTGTCGCCCGACGCGGTGCTGCTCGCGTCGGGAGAGCCCGGGAGAGCAGGGGTAGCGCGACATGCGGACCACGATGGGAGTCTCCGGGTCCTGAGAAGAGCGGTAGTCGCCGAGCGAGAGCGAGGGGCCGAGCCCGAGGCTAACGTGGTAGCTCGAAGGCGCCGAGACTCCCGAGATTCCCGCCTTCACGAAAGACTTCCAGTTTGAGACGAGGACGCTGGTATAGACCAGAGGCGCTTTCACGCCGTCGAGGAGGGCCTTCTTCTGGTCTTCCGGGATCTCGCGCCAGATATAAGGAATCACGTTGTTCCAGCAGGCGAGGACGGCGGCTCCGGCGCGCACTCGGAAGGCCCGTCCTCGCTGGACGTAGGTGACAGACACCTCCCGCGCGCGGTCGACCGGACCGTCGTGCTCGACCTTGACGACCGTGCTCTCGAGGCGGATGCGAACCCGGCTCGCGCTACCGTCGAGAAGACCGTAGTCGATCTGCGAGGTGACGACGTCCTCCATCGAGCGGCCCGGGACCGCGCTCGGTAGCAATGCCCGAACGAGAAGTCGCGCGATGGTGGCGTTGCCGTCGGGGAAGTACATGTCGGGGTCGCCCGAGTCCGCCCGCGCGCCGTTCTCACGGCCGTGCGCCCCGCCAGGCTCGGCAAGGAGCCTCTCGGGAGGAGTGAGCTCGAGACCGAGTCCACCGAAGCCGGGAAACTCCATCTCCCAGGCGTACAGCGCGGGAACGGCGTCGATCCCCGTGCAGAAGAGACCCATGGGTCTCGAATTGAGGAAGGGAACGACGCCGGCATCGGCTTTCGCGATCGTAACGAGATAGTCCCGGTAGCTCACGTGTGCGAGCTTTGACTTCTTCTCGTTCGACGAGAGGCCGGGAAGATAGTCTTCTTTCCCCTCATAGAGCCGCGCGAGATCGCCCTTCACTCTCTCCGAAAGGGGGGACGCGGCAAGGAACTGGCGGATGGGAAGCTTCCCGTAGCCGGGAACGAGGCGGTCGGCGCCGAACGTCTCCCGATCGAAGAAGACGCCGTAACCGAGGCCGAGCTTTCGGTACAAATCGGAGACTTTCGCGACGGACTCGTAGTAGCGCGTTCGATCGATCCCGAGCTCCCACAGGAGTCCGGCGGCAACCGTCGAGTACTGGGCCGGCGCCTCGACGTTGAGAGTTCCGCCGTTCATCAGGTACATCTTCCCGCCGTGCCAGAGCTCGTTTCTCTTCGCGTGCCCGCCGAAATCGTCGTGGTTGTCGAGGACGAGAATCCGCGCCCGTTCGCCATGGAGCTTCTTGAAGAAGTAGGCGGCCGAAAGTCCGCTGATTCCTCCGCCGACGACCACCAGGTCGTACGGCTCGTCGACGGTCTCGGGTCGATCCCAGGTCTTCCCGTCGCGCATCTCGTGCGCGACCTCGAACGAGCCCACGTGGCTCCCCCGCATTCCCGTGCGGGTGGGAGGGTAGTTGTCGTTCTCCTGGGCCTGGAGCGACTGGAATGCTCCCACGGCCGAGGTGGGAAGAACCGATGACGTGAGCGCGACCGAGACGCCGTTCAGGAAGTCCCGGCGGCTGATCGAGCGCCCCATGCCCACCTCGCGATCCAGCTTCTTCGACATGGCGAGAGTATGGAGGCAGTAGCAGCGGGGTTTCAAACGGCGCCTAGAAAAAGAGTCTCTTCTTCGGCTTCTCGCGCTCCGCGGCCTTGAGCTTCTTCAGCGCCTCGATGGGGCGCCGATCGGGAGCCATGAGCTTGATCGCCCGCTGGAGAAGGGGCTCGGCTTCGGCGAACTCGGCGTTGTCGGCGTGGATGAGGCCCGCGTAGTAGTAGGCCAGGCCGCCCTCGGGGTCGATGCGCACCGTTTCCCGGAGCGCGTCGATCGCGTTCTTGCCCTCGAACTCCGGCGCCTTGCGGTAGCGGCAGTAAGCGAGCTCCGCCCGGTAAAGCCCGTTCTGGGGCTCGCAGTCGTGGGCGAACTGCAGGAGCTCGAGGGCGTCCGCGTACTTTCCCTGCTTCACCAGCGCTATCCCTTTTGCGAACTGGGTCTCGGAGTCGAGAAGGTCGGACTTGATGGCGAAGGCGCTTCGCGCCTCCTCGCTGCTGAGCTGGCGGAAGCAGCTCTGGCGGCGGCCGATGAGCGAGTTTCGGGTCTCGGGATTTGAAAGCTCGCCGAAAGCCCTGCCTCCAGCGAGGAAGAGGTCGCGCGCTTTCTCTTCCATCGGCTGGAGATCGGCCGACGCGAATCGCGCCGGAAGGAACTTCTCGCAGTAGTCGATGAACGCCTTCTCCACCTGCTCGCGGGTCGCGCTCTCCGAAATCCCGAGGAGATCGAAGGCGTCGAGCTTGCGGTAGCGGAGGTACATCTCCATCACCTGGTTCCGGATCTCGACCACGTTCCCGATGGATGGCAGAGAAGTCGCGGAAGGGACGGGCGGCGCGGACGCCGCGAAATCGGAGTCGGGAATATCCGTGACATCGACCTCCAGCTCCGCCTCGCGCCAGTCCTCGGGAATCGCGGCGCCTATGACCGCGAGGGAATAGAGAAGCCTCAGGGCCCGGTTCTTGTCGACACCAGTCTCCGACTGGAGCTCGGAGAGGGTCTTGCCTTGAGAAAGGAGCCGCAGAACCTCCTGGTGCTCTTTCGAGAGCCGGAGGTCTTTGAGAGGGACCGGGGGCTTGCGATGGACGAAGAATTTCTTCGCCTCGAAGGGAGTCATGGCCTCGGCGATCTCGCTCTCGGGAGCGAACTTGGAGATCCCCGTCAAGACTAGCTGCGGCGCATTCACCTTGAGCGGCGAATCCACTTCGGGAAGGCTCGTCGAGACCCGGAAGGCGCCGCTCTTCCAGGTGAAGGCGTCGAGGAGCTTCTTCGCCAGATTCTGCTGCAGGATCTTGTAGAGGTCGTGGGGGTTCACGATGCCCTCGGTCACCAGGAGATCGGAGAACGACTTGCCCGTCGTGGCGCTTTTGGCGAGGATCGCGAGGTTCTGTTCCTCGGTCAGATCCCCTCGCCCCACCATGAACTTCCCGAGGGTGTCGGGAAGAAGGTTCGACTGGCAGTCCATGGGGACCCCGTTCTCGAGGATGACATCCTTCTTGACTTGCCGCCGCTCGATCGAAAGCACTACCGACCGGTGGTGCACGGCAAGGGCATGGAGGAGCACCGGAAACGGAATCTCGCCGAGATCTCCCTTGGTCATCTGGGAAATGGCGAGGAGCTGCTCGTGGTTCGGAATCAAGATCGGTTTTTTGTGGAAACGGTTGGCTTCACTGCCAGTCTATCGAACAAAACCGGCGAGTGCTAGAGTCGGCGTGACGATGAAAGACTGGCTCGCGAGGCTCGATGAGTTCGATAACCTCGTTCGCCGCGACAGCCGCAAGGCGTACGACTTCTACCAGGACGGTGCGGGGCTGAGACCGAAGCCTGCCGGCCGCGGTCTCGGGCGCTACGTTTCCACCGGGAAGGCGCTGTTCCTGAGCTTTCTCCGAAAGCTCAACCCCGCGCGGAGGATCTCCTATCTCGTGGGCCTCGGCTTCTTCCTCTGGGGCTTCCTCAAGGACGACTGGATGCTCGGCGTCCTCGGCTTCTTCGCCCTGAACTTCCTCCTCGCGCTCGAGCTCGCGGAAAAGCTCCTGACGAAGAACGAGCTCGAGATCGCCCGCGCCATCCAGTTCAGCCTCTGCCCGGTAGGCAATCCCCGCCTCCCGCACCTCGAGATCGCGAGCCACTTCCAGCCGGCGCTCGAGGTGGGCGGCGACTACTACGACTACGCCCTCGAAGGGAGCCGGCGCTTCACCGTCATCCTGGGAGACGTCTCGGGGAAGGGAATCGCCGCCGCGCTCTACGCCATGAAGCTCCAGGCGCTGTTCGAGCTCCTGGGGAAGAGCTCCCTCGGTCCCAAGGAAATGCTAATTGCGATGAACGACGTCATCTCGGAGCGCATCGAGCGGAATTACTTCATCACCGCGGTCGTCGGGGTCGTCGACTTCAACGAACAGAAGTTGACTCTCGCGAGAGCGGGCCACAACCACCCGCTCCATTTCTCCGCGCGCACCAGGACCGCCAGCTGGCTCAAACCGAACGGCGTCGGGATCGGAATGAAGACCAACCCCGGGTTCGAAGGCCTCCTCGAGGAGATCCGCGTTCCGCTGGATGCGGGCGACGTTCTCGTCTTCTACACCGACGGCGTCACCGAGGCGATGAATCGTGCGCGCGAGCCCTTCGGTTACGGACGGCTCGAAGGGATGCTGGCCGCGTCCTCGCACCTTCCCGCGGACGGCATCAAGAAGGAGCTCTTGAGGCGCCTCGAGTCCTTCCGGCAGGGCGAGGAGTTTGGCGACGACGTCACGTTGGTGGTCGCGAAGATCATCTGATAGCTTCTCGGCCCATCGGAATTCGAGTGAAAGGAGCCCACCCCATGAGTGAGAGCCCCCGACGGACGTTCATGAAAAGGACCGTGGCCCTGGCCTCCGCCTGGGCTTTGCCGAGCTGCGCCCCCGAGGCCGGGAAAGAGACGACGAGAGCGCCCACGGCGGAGTCCCAGACGCTCGCGGCCCTTGCCGGCATCGTGCTTCCCGCGGCGAGCCTGGGCGAAGTTGGAGTGCGGCGCGTCGTCGAAGGATTCCGAAAGTGGCTCGACGAGCTCGAGCCCGTGGCGGAGCTCGACCACGCGTACATCTCTACCGACGAGATCCTCTACGGGCCCGCGGATCCCGAGCCGCTATGGACGGCGCAGCTCGAAGCTCTCGAGCTCGAAGCCGAGAAACGCCACGAGGCTTCCTTCGCCGTGATCCCGCGGGAGGAGCAGGAGGCCCTGCTCCGGCGTCAGCTCTCCCCCTATCCCGACGCGGCGCTCCCCGATCCGGCGAGAGCCCCTCACGTCGCCCTGGGACTTCTCGCTTACTTCTATCAGACTAGCGAAGCCAACGACCTCTGCTACGAGAGGGCGATCGAGAAAACCACCTGCCGCGGGGTCGAGTCGGGAGCGGTCGAGCCTCCCGCTCGGAGGAGCTGACGCCATGGCGCGAACGATCGAATCGGACGTCGTCATCCTCGGAGCCGGCATCAGCGCCGCGATGCTGGCGGAGAAGCTGAGCGAGACCGGAAGCGAAAGAGTCCTCGTGGTCGAGGCCGGGAACAGGATCTTCAACCTCGACGAGCGGACCGCTCGGCGCGAGCGGTTTCTCGCCTACGGCGAGAACCCCTGGCCCGACGATCACATCCGCGGGCAGACGGCGAAGGGAATCACCTCGCGCACCATGGCGGTCGGAGGCCTCGCCCTTCACTGGGGGGGCACGACCCCCCGGTACACGCCCGAGGACTTCCGCGTGCGCTCGCTCTATGGAGTCGGCTACGACTGGCCTTTCACTTACGACGACCTCGAGCCCTTCTATTACGAGGCGGAAGAGCGGCTCGGGGTCGCGGGAACTCCCGGCCCTCCCGAGCTCGATCCGCGCTCGAAGCCCTATCCGCTCCCCGGGTTTCCCCTCACGTACAACCTGACCGAGCTGAGGAAGTGGGCAGAGAAGTCGGGAATCCCCTTCTGGCCCAACCCCGTCGCGAAGAACACGATTCCCTATCGGGGACGAAACGTCTGCATGCGCTGCGACACCTGCAACATCTGCCCGACGGGAGCGAAGTACACACCCGAGTTCACCTTTCAGAAGCTCCTCGAGGAGAAGAAGATCGATCTCGTCGACCGCACGCTCGTGCGGAAGCTCGTTCTCGCGGACAGCTCGGATCGCATCGACCACGCCGTCGCCCTCCATCGCGACAAGCCCGATGAGCCCGTCGAGATTCGGGGAAAGACCTTCGTCCTCGCCTCGGGTTACTGCTGGAGCTCGCACCTGCTTCTCCTGTCGGCGAACGACCGGTTTCCCGACGGCCTCGCGAACCGCTCGGGGCTCGTGGGGAAGTACGTCACCGGCCATCGACCGGTGCACGCCTTCCTCGAGGTCCCGCTCCGGCTCTACCCGGGGATGTTCGAGGGGGACAGCCTTCTCTCGAAGCACTTCCAGCGCGCGAAGCCGGGCCAAGGAGGACGTTACGTAAGACACGACCTGCGCATCTGGGAGTCGAGCTTCGGGAGGAACCCGAGGCTCCAGGACGAGCAGGGGGCGATGCTCCTGGGAGACGCGATCCTCGACGACTGGCGAAAGCGCTCGAAGACCGGAGCCGCGCGGATGCGGGCGTACTACGACGTCATCCCCGCGCGGGAAAGCGCCATCACTCTCGATCCAACGCGGAAGAACCCCTGGGGCGATCCTCTTCCGCGCATCGACTTCGTCGACAGCGACTGGTCGAAGGAGCTTCGCGAGCACACCGACAGCGAGATCCGCTCCGTTTACGAGAAAATCGCCGCCGCCGGGGACGGGAAGATCCTGAGCTTCGAGGTGGACGACAAGACCTACGATCACCCGGGCGGTGGATGCCGCACGGGAGAGGACCCGGCGACGAGCGTAGTCGATCCTCTCGGACGCGCGCACGACCATGAGAACCTCTGGGTCGTAGGCGCACCGAGCATCGTCTCCGCCGGCTGTAACAACGGGACTCTGACGTTCGCCGCGCTCACGCTGCGAACGGCTTCGGCGATGAGGGCATCATGAGAGGTCTAGCTCTTTTCTTCGCGTCTCTGCTTTCGGCGGGTCTCGTTCATGGACAGGCGCGCGTGGTCCTCCGCGCCGAGCGTCTCCTCGACGGGGCGGGAAACGTCCTCGAGAATAGAAGCATCGTCGTGGAGGGCGGCAAGATCCGCGAGATCGGGGCCGGCGGTGGCGCCGCGGACTACGAGCTTTCGGGTCTCACGGTGCTTCCCGGGCTCATCGACACCCACGTGCACATCGCGTCGCACTTCGACCCCGACGATCGCGTGCACCGTGAACAATCGGTCGAGACCCGGGAGGAGAACGCGCTCTACGCCGCGGGGAACGCGTACCGGACTCTGATGGCGGGAGTCACCACCGTCCAGAGCCTGGGGAATCTCGTCGACAAACCGGTCCGCGACGCGATCGCCCGAGGCACAATTCCCGGACCCCGCATCCTCACCTCGCTCGAGAGCATCTTCGTCGCGACGGGAGACCCGGAGGCGATGCGCGCCTTCGTGCGGAAGCAAAAGAGCCAGGGGGCGGACCTTATCAAGATCTTTGCCTCCGAGAGCATTCGCGACGGAGGCGGCCCGACACTCTCGCAGGAACAGCTCGACGCCGCCTGCGGGGAAGCGAGGGGCCTCGGCCTGCGCTCCGTGGTCCACGCCCACGGGCCGGAGAGCGCCCGGCGCGCCGTAGCCGCGAACTGCGACGTCATCGAGCACGGAGCCCTTCTCGACGCGGAGACCTTGAGCCTCATCGCGGACAAGGGCGTCTTCTTCGACCCCAACACGTACCTCGTATTCCAGAACTACTTCGACAACAAGGCGCGCTACCTCGGGGTCGGGAACTATACCGAGGAGGGGTTCCGGCACATGGAGAGGGCGGTGCCCTCGGTCCTCCAGGTGTTCAAGACGAGCCTCACGATGCCGAAGCTGAAGATGGTCTTCGGAACCGACGCCGTCGCCGGCTCGCACGGACGGAACGTCGAAGAGCTCGTCTACCGGGTGGAGAAAGGAGGACAGGACCCGCACCAGGCGGTCCTCTCGGCGACGTCGCTCGCGGCGGAATCCCTCGGGCTCGGGAGCTCCGTCGGAAAGATCGCGCCGGGAATGGAAGCCGACCTCATCGCCGTCGAGGGCAACCCTGCGGAGGACATCACCGCTCTACGGAGGGTCCGTTTCGTGATGAAGGGTGGGAAGGTGTTCCGGAATCATCGTTGAGCTCCCTAGCGGAACCATCACTCGGGGTCGACCTCAGCGACGGTAACGCCGATGCGGGCCAGCTCGGGCCAGATCGCTTCGGGGGATTTCTGGAATACGGTGAAGGCGTCGGCGGCGACGAGGATCCAACTGCCCCGGACGATCTCGCCCTGGAGCTGCCCCGGCGACCAGCCGGAGTGGCCGAGGTAGAGCTTCAACCGATCTCGACCTTCCTTCCTCTTCAAGAGCGTCTCGAGAAGTTTCCGGTCTCCGCTGTAGTAGACGTCGTCCATCACGCTTCTCACGTCCTCCGGAGGATCGTCGCTCCTGAAGACGAACACCAGACCGTCGAGAGCCACGGGGCCGCCGAAGTTCAAGGCGGGATCGCCTGTCTCGTCGACGTCGAGCTCGGAAAGGACCTTCGAGAGTGGAATCTCGGTGGCGCGGTTGACGATGACGCCGAGCGTTCCCTGCTCGCTGTGAGCGAGGAGGAGAACCACGCTGTGCCAGAAGGGTCCTCCGTCGATGCTCGGCTTGGCTACGAGGAAGACACCCGGTGCGGGCGCGACCGCGCGCGGAAGCTGCGCGAGCGCGAGGGTCGACAGGATGAGGATACGTCCCACCACACTCATCACACTCATCAGGGTCCGGAGGCCGCGCGGGAGAGCGCTTCTCGGAGGGAGTGCTCACCCTCCGAGAGAAGTCTAGCAGCGATTCCCGTGACGTGCGCGACCGCGAAGCTCGTGCCGTGGAAGTTCTTCTCGCGGGGGAGGACTCCTCGCTGCCGCGCCCAGGGGGAAGCATGGAAGAGCCCCCGTTCGAAGCGAATCGCCTCCCCTTCGAGCGTGTAATCCGCGGCTACGGCGAGAAAAGCACTGCCGCCTTCCGGTCCAGCGGCGCTCACGACCGCGACACCTCGTTCCGACGCGCGCGCGCAGGCGGAGTCGAAGGTCTCGTCCCTATCGCGATTCGCGCAGCCAAGGCTGAGGTTCAACAGATCCAAACGCTCTTCTACTCCCCAGTCGAGGGCGTCGAGGATCGCTTCGAAATGAGCCTCGAGCGTGCGGTGGAAGACCCGAATCGAGTAGAGCGACGCCCAGGGCGCGTGTTCCCGGATGGTCGCGGCGACCGCCGTTCCGTGCCCGAGGCGATCCTCCCAGGCAGCGTCGCGCTCGATGCGGCCGTCGCGGAAGCGGATCCCGGCGCCGCCCTCGACCGCGACCACTTGCGGGTCGCGAGCGTTGATGCCGCTGTCAACGATGCCCACGCGGACGGGGCGCGCTCTCACGAGGCGGTGACCTCGGAGCCGAACAACCGCTGAAACGTACCTTCCTGGGACGAGAGGGTTTCGACCGTGCCCTCCTGCACCACGCGGCCGCGATCGAGCACCAGGACGCGGTCCGCTCTCGCGACCAGCGCGAAGCGGTGAGAGAGGACGAGGATCGTTCGGGTGCGAAAGAGCGGTTCGAGGGCCTGCGCCAGGGAGCGCTCGGTTTCGCCGTCGAGAGCCGACGTCGCCTCGTCGAGGATCAGGACCGCTGCGTCCTGGAGGAGCGCTCGGGCGATCGCGACTCGCTGCCTCTGACCCGCCGAGAGCTGAAGGCCGCGCTCGCCCACCCGGGTCAAATAACCCTGGGGGAGGGACAAGATGAAGTCGTGGATCCCCGCGAGCCTCGCGGCCCGCTCTACTTCATGGGAGCTCGCCTCGGGACGCCCGTAGCGGACGTTCTCCTCGATGGACGCGTTCCAGAGAAACGTCTCCTGCTCGACGACGGCCACGTGGCGCCTCAGGTCGGAGAGCTTGAGCTTCCGGAGATCGACTCCGTCGAGAAGGACCTGACCCTCGTCGGGATCGAGTCGCCGGAGCACGAGATCGGCGATGGTGGACTTTCCCACTCCGCTCGGCCCCACGATCGCGGTGACTCGCGCGGGCTCCGCTTCGAAGCTCACGTTCGAAAGGACCTGGCCTCCGCGGCGGTGATCGAGAGTCACCGAACGGAGCACGAGACGGCCCGAGGCCATGGGAAGATCGACGGGCTCAGGGGACTCGGTCACCTCGGGACGCTCGTCGAGAAGCGCGAAAACCCGCTCGAGAGAAACTTTCGCCGCCTGGATCCCGAGGTAGAGACCCAGAAGCCCCTGCACGGGAGAGAGGAGCCTCGCCTGGTAGGCGGTGAAGGCCACGAAGCTTCCCATGCTGAACCGGCCATCGAGGACCCAGTAGCCTCCCAGCAGGAACACCGCGAGAGTCGAGATCGAGAGCAGCACCCCGGGGATTCCCGAGGCGAGATAGTTCGTGATCTGCCGGTCGAGAAGCGCCCGCACGAAACGATCGTTCTTCTCCCGGAATCGGGAGGCCTCCCATTCCTCCTGGCGAGAGGCCACGGTCTGTCTCATCCCGAGAAATGCCTCGACGAGGAAGCTCCCGATGTCGGCGCTGCGCTCGCGAACGTCGCGGTTCTTGTCCGTCACCCTTCCCCGGAAATGGTGGGAGATCCAGACCGCGGGTACGACGAGGGCGACGCTCACCAGGAACAAACGGGGCTCGAGATGAAGGAGGATGACGATGGTGCCTCCCAGGAACACCAGATTCGTGAGAAACGAGAGAAAGGTGTCGGAGGCGATCCGCTGCACCTCGGAGACGTCGTTGTTGAGGCGGGAGAGGACGTCGCCCATCGGAACCGACGCGTAGAACCGGGGCGATAGGCTCTGGAGGTGGCGGAAGACCTCGTGGCGCATGTCGAAGAGCGCCTGGGTCGAGACCTGGATGTATCGGTAGCCGGAAACGCTGTTGAGGACGACGCTCACGATCGAGACGAGAAACAGGAGCACCGAAATCCGGACGAGAAGATCGTAGTCGCCCGCGAGGAACGCGTCGTCGATGAGGATCTTCAGAAAGTACGGCTGCGCGAGCCCGAGGAGCGTCCCCAGCATGGAGACTCCGAGCACGAGACCGAGCTTCTTCCAGTAGGGAAACGCGTAGCCGAGGGCACGGCGATAAAGGCCCCTCGGACCCGCCATTCTACGATCGAGGCGCTGCCGCCTTCAGGATCACGCGATCGCGGAAGCGGTATACGCACTCGACCGCGGTAAACTTACGGAAGAGCTCCTCGGTCAGCTCCGACATCCTGAGGCGCCTCGAGGGGCCGTCGACGTTTCCTCGGAGCCAGGGAGGTCCCAGAGATTCGACGTCGAAGAGAGCTCCGTCCCGCCGCAGCACCCTCGACGTCTGTTCGAGAGATGCCCTCAGCCATTCGAGGGCCGAGGCGAGCGAGCCGCTCGAGAGCTCCATCGCGGGCATGAAGACGCTTCCCACGGTGACGACCGAAGCCTCGAGCTCGGGAAGTGCGGCGTCTTGCCCGAGAGCGATCGGGTAGGCGCGAATCTCGGCGTTCGGAAGCGTCTCGCGAACCCGCTCCACCGCCCGCTCGAGTTTTTTCTCGTTGGGCTCGACCAGGCTCACCCGGCCGAGGCGGGGATAGGCGCGGCCGACGGCGCAGGCGATCTTGCCCGTTCCCGCGCCCACGTCGACGAGGTGATCTTCGTAGTCCAGTGGAGGAAGAGAGATTACGAGCTCGCGATAGTGCTCGGGCTCCCGCTCCGGACCGGCGGTCCACGTTGTGTCGTGGAGGTCGTACCAGTCGGGATGTTCCCAGGGTTCGTCCCGAAATGAGCTCGCCACGGCTCCACTATAGCTCGGTTGAATCCCGCGGCTCCAGATAGCCTTCGCGGTAGAGCCAGTCGACGGCGGCGAGGGCGCGCTCGATACCGAACGGAGATCGCCGCGCCGCCTCGAGGGCGCTCCCCGACGAGACAACATCTTTATAAAGATCCGGAAGGCAGACCGGCCCGAGAAAGCGCACCGGCCGTTCCTGACCCGGGGCTACGAGGACCTCTCGGCGCTCGATGAAATCCCCCTCGACGACCGGCGCCTCCGCGACCGCGACCGCGCGGGAGCTCGTGAGGGCCGCGTTTTTCGCGAGAGGAGGTCTCGGGGCCGGGCGTTCGCCATCGACCCCGGGCCCCTCCGAGCGATTGCGCCAGAAGGGCCTCGCCGAGAATCGCGTCTCCTGTCGATACAACGCTCTCAAGCGTTCGGTAGTGATCCGATAGATATTGCTTTCACGCTGATTGTAGAACTCCGCCGCATCGCTTGCTCTCTCGGGCCGTTCGAGGATGGTGTGCGTGGAGACGGCCGCGACGAGCGCTCCGTCCATCGCCTTATGGACACCGTGTGCGGAGAGCGGATCGAGAAACGAGGCGGCATCGCCGACGAGAAGGAAGTCCGAGCCGCAGAATCGGCTGGCCTCGTAGGGTGTCGCGTCGATTCCGCGGAGGGGACCTGAAAGGCAAGCGCCCGACACCCGGCTCGATACGTTCCGGGCGCGTCCGAGGGCAGAGGCGAATAGAGCGTTTCGGTCGGAGCCTGGTTCCGAGGCCTCCAGCATCACCGTGACGTCCCGGAGACCGTTCGCGAGGGGCGCCGTCCAGATCCAGCCGTCCTCGAAGGCCTCGACGATCGTCGGAGGCTCGGTCTCCTCCGTGCGGAAATATCCGGTGAGCGCGAGCGTGCGGAAGCGGCTCTCCTTCCGTCGATAGGATCGCGCGAGAACGCCCGAGCGGCCCGTAGCGTCGATAAAGAAGCGCCCTCGGAGCTCGGCGCCCTGCACGGTTCTGACTTCGATGACGCCTTTCGAGCGGCTTACCCCGGAAACGGCATCCGGCACGAGGCGCACTCCTTTGGCGATGGCCTCCTCCCGGAGGAAGCGATCGAACGGCCCGCGCCAGACGAGAAGAGAGCTTTCGCGTTCGGGAACGTCGGCCCAGGTTTGTCCCCCCTGCATCTCTCCCCAGTAGACGAGGTGCGAAGGGGGTCTCTTGACCACGAGCTCCGGCGGCAGCTCGACCCCGAGGGTCGCGAGGACGACGCGGATGCTCGAGGGAAGACTCTCGCCCACGTGCTGGCGCTTGCCTTCCCCCCGGTCGAGGAGGTCGAGGAGCAGGACCGTGTGGCCGTACTGCGAGAGACGAAGAGCGGAGCTCGCTCCCGCGGGTCCGCCGCCCGCGATGAGGACGTCGGCGTCGAGTCGTCGTCTCAAGGGTCCCAAGTCCGAGACCTCCGGAACGAAGGTAGTTTAGCGAGCCTCCGTACGCAAGACGCCGAATTGCGATTCGTACGCAACCAGCGCATCCGCGGTGGGAAGAGCGGGCGGGAATCCCTTTCCTTCCTCCAGGTAGGGAACCGAGTCGGGCTCGATCACAAGGCCGGGGTTTTTCGCCTTCAGATGTCGAGCGAGGCGGCGGAAGTTCTCATGAGAGGTTGCGCCCGATCCGGGAAGAACAGCGTAGTTCGTGCGGGTCGCGGGAAGGAGGCGGATCGGCTGGGTCGGCCCATCGGTCGGAAGTGGAATCAGATCGAGGAAGATAGCGCCCGAGAACGGGGGCCCGTCGGGCATCTTGCGCGCGGCGACCCTGGCGATCTCACCGAAGCCGATCGTCCGCGTCGCTCCGGTTCGGTCGGTGGCCTTGAATCCGTCCGCGAGGATCTCGAGCGTCTTGAGGGTAAAGCTCAGGACTTCCGCCGCCGCATCTGCGCCGACCGGCCGGGACCCGAAGTCCACTCGGGACATGAGCCCGGGCCGCCCCGCCTGAAGCTGATCCCGGAGGCGCGCTCGCGTCTCGGTCGTCGAGTGTGCGTTCGGGGATCGCGGCACGGGCTTTTCGCTCGGAACCGCCTTCCTCTCCGCCCAGCGGAGGGCGGGTGCTTGGGAGGCCACACCCGAGTTCAGATCTCGCCAGATGCGCGCGAACGCGCGGTTGCGAAAGACGAGGTTCGCCTGCACCGCCCCAGCGCCTCCGCCGACGGCGTCGCACCCGGGGACGTGCCCCGGGAGCTCGACGTTCGGAAACACCCTTCGGACGAGAGGAAACGAAAGCGCGTAGACGAGGACGCCGCCCACGAGGGCGACGAAGATCGCGGCGTTTCCCAACCAGATCGCGAAGAGAAAATAGAGGGGGATGGCGCCGACGAGCACCGACGCGAGAGCGAGCCAGCCGTAGGCGCCCCTTCGTCCACGACAGCTTCCACACCACGGAATCGGGACCCGCGTGTAGCGCTTCTCCATGCGGAAAGTGACGCTCGAGATCTCCTCCTGCCGGTCGTCGTCGCGGGGTGCGAGACAGCAGCAGCACACCGGAGGGACGACGACGCTCGTCCCGTAGTTGACCGTGACGGTCTCCTCGAGGCGGGCCCCGACGATCGCCGCCCGACAAGACGGGCAGTTGCCGGTCGTGACGCGGAGCGGCTCTCCGCAGCCGATGCAGTACATGACACTCTTAGAGGACTGAATTCAGTCTACCACCCTGGTCCCCTGGCGCGGAAGCCGTAAAGTACAGCAGAATATATCCTTGACATCAGTGCATGCATCATGCATAATGCATGCAGTGGCTACGAAGACAATCTCGCTAAGAGTCGAAGCCTATGAGCGGCTCAGAGCGGCGAGGCGTTTTCCGGGAGAGTCCTTCAGCGAGGTCGTGCTCCGAGCCAGCTGGCCGGAATACACCACGACTGCGGGCGAATGGCTGAGTCTCTGCCGCGAGCGGGGACCAGTCTTCTCCATGGAAGAGATCGATCGACTCGAACGACTCAAGCGCGCCGATGAGCCTCCGGAAGACAAGTGGGCGAAGCGCTAATCCTCGAGACGACATTCCTTATCGATCTCGAACGGGAGCTCGCGAGGAAAACGAAAGGCCCCGCCCAAGAATTTCTCGAAGCCAGGCCGGGCGCAAGACTCCATATCCCTTACACGGTGGCGGGTGAGCTCGCTGCCGGAACTTCCCTTTCGGATCGAGCGCGATGGGAGGATTTTCTCTCGCCGTTCCATCTCCTGGAAGTCCATGCGGAAACGGCCTGGCAGTACGGTCAGATCTACCGCTACCTTTCGGACCATGGGCTCCTCATTGGAACGAACGATCTCTGGATCGCGGCGACGGCGCTCGCCTACCGGATTTCCCTTGCCACACGAAACCGGAAGCACTTCGGCCGCGTTCCCGGGCTGATGCTCGCGGACTACGGGTCATAGCGGAGGTCACCGATCTCGTCCTCCTCGACGTCACCAACCACTCGCTGGGCCTCGAGACCGACGACGGCGGGTTCGCCCGCGTCATCGAGCGAAGCACCACCATACCCACCAAGACGAGCGTCATCGTGACCATGGATCCAACACGGGGCGTGCACGTTCTCCAGGGCGAAGGGCATCAGGCGTCAGAGAACGTTTCGCTCGGACGCGTTCCTCTGGATGGGCTCGAGGGAACGAGCGTGGAGGTGACGTTCGAAATCGATGCCAATGGGATCCTGCAAGTCACAGCGCGAGACCCCGCGAGCGGACGGTCCACATCCGCGGTCGTGAGAGCGCCGAGCGGCCTTACGCAGGAGGATTTGGAGCGGGCGCGGCGCACCTTCCGCGTCCAGGAGGATCCGGAGTCGCTGAGAGCGCGTCGCGGGCGCTGGCTTTCGAAGCTGCGAGAGCTCCACTACCGCGTGCGGGAAATGTATGAGGCCTTGTCGCCCAAGCTTCCGGAGGGCGAGCGGCGACAGATCGAGTTGAATCTCATCGAGGCGCACCGCGCCGAGGAATTCGGTATCGACGAGATCCGAGAGGCCATTCACCGGCTGACGGTGAGCTTGGAGACACTCAAGACGGCGTCCTTCATGGCTCTTCCCCTGGAGGAGCGCTTGCGTCTGGCGATGCCAGAGGGAGCGGTCGAGGATTTCGCTGCCTTGAGGTCCGAATCTCCGGAAGCGCTCCGCGCGGTCGCCATGAACGCCGAATGGAGTGCGCTCTACGGCGTACGGTACCAGCTCGTCATGAATCCGCGGACTCCTCTCGACGTTTCCATGCGATTCGTCGACCGCCTGCAGAAAGAGGACTTGGAGCGGATGGTGAATGCGGTGGAGCTTCCGGAGACGCTGAGACAGCACGCGAAGACCATTCTGAGGATGAGCCTGCCCCCCGGTTCCACCCCTTCTCAGAACACGTAGGAAAGCTTCAAGAACAACGTATTGCCCTGCTCGGAGCGTTCGCCAAAAGCGGCGGTTCCGCGCTCGTAGGCGATCTGGACCGTGCCGAAGGGCGGCCGATATCGCCAGACGAACACCACCTGGGCGTTCTTGCGATCGATGGCGCTGCTCGACTGGAAGAAGACCTTGAGGAACAGATCGGGGGTGAAGTTGTACACGGTGCGCAGGACGTGGATGTCGGTCGACTCAACATCCGGATCGGGCTCGAGCCGCAGTCGCGTCAGCTCGTACTCGACCGAGAGCGCCTCTCCGAGCTTGCGCCTTAGCTCCAGCTGCCAGAGATCGAAGTCGGAGTCGAAGCTGCGGCCGAAGGAGTAGGTAAGCGAAGCGGACTGGAACTCGCGGGTGTTGTATCCGACGAATATAGCGTTTTGCCGATTTCGAAACTCCTTCTCGAAGACCTGGAGCTCCTCGTTGTAGCCCCATCCGATAGCCCAGCGGTTCCTGAGCTCGACACCGATGCCCTGGTCGATGCGCCAGCTGCGGAGCTGGTTCGTCTGGCTCCAGTAGGCGTTGTAGTTCGAATCGTACTCGATCCTCTCGACCGCTCCTCTCCGAATCCAGAAGTCCTTGGAGACGGCGCTGTCCATCTCCCTGCGGTTGTCGTCGCGGACGAATCCGATGGCGTTGACGTGGTCCCCGAAGCGGTCCCCGAGGTGGCTGTAGCGAAAGTGCACGTGGCTCGTGGAGGTATCTCGAGAGGGTCTCACGAAGAACGCCCACCGCCCGCCCTCCTCCGGCCCGTGAGAGCGCGCAAGCTGCCCGGTAAAGCTGAAGGTCCGGGTGAAGTAGAGGCTGCTATCGAGACCGACCGAGCCGCGGTTCTCTCCCTGGAGGTTCCGGTTGGCGGCCATCAGGGAGACGCTCGAGCCGCGAAAGACTTCGGTCTCGAGCCGTGCCACCGTGTAGTTCGCGGATTCGGGAGTCGAAGGCGAAGCCGGAAGCCCGGAGCTCGGGTCCGATTGCGCGGTGAGGAGCGAGTACTGAAGGCCGCCCCTTCTCCCGATCGCCTTGGCGCCGAAGTGGATGTCCGAGATGCGGCGCGAGTAGAACGTCCGGATGCGCTGCTGGTACTGCTCCGCGCCTTCGAGGAAGAACGGTCGCTTTTCGGGAAGGCTCAATTCGAAGCGGGTGAGGTTTATCTGCTCCTGGTCGGCTTCGATGATGGCGAAATCGGGATTGAGGGTGGCGTTCACCACGTCTCGCGGAGTGGGAGAGTAGCGGAGCTCGGCGCCCGCCTGATAGCCGGGCTCGACCCCGCCCTGATATTGAGCGAAGGCGTAGGGGATGACCGCGTACTTCCGCCGGGCGGCGCGGAGGTCGAGGCCGGTGAGGCTCCCATACTGGGAGATGCGAAAGGGATCCTCGAGAGGCCCCGTCCAGAAGCTCGTTTCGAGAAGGCGCCTCGTGGTGCGGCCGAGGTTGAGGCCCCAGGCTTGCGCGTCCCCGGGGGTGAAGCGCAGGCTGACGAGGGGTACCGCGATCTCCGCGCTCCAGCCATCGTCGATGCGCGCCGCCGTCGAGTACCAGGTGGCGTCCCAGTTGTCCTCCACGACTCTTCCGTTGTCGGTCACCCGGCCGTCCTGTTGGGTGCCGAGGAGGTTCGTGGCGAAGAAGTAGGCCGAGCGGCCGTCGTGGAAGGTGTCCAGAATCACCATCACGGAGTCGTCGGTCGAAAGGTCGCTGTCCCGCCGGGTGAGCTGGGCGGCGATACGGGAGGGAGCGGAATCGTGGCACACGAACCCGAAGTAGACGTGCTCGTCGTCGTAGAGGACGTAGGTTTCCGTCCTCTCCTGGGCGGGCTCGCCGCGGTACGGCTCGAATTGGGTGAAGCCCGATGCCAGGCTCGCACCTTTCCATTCGTCACCGCCGAGAATGCCGTCGACGACGATCTTCCCCGGCGCCCGAGCGGCCGGAAGCTCGGCCGCCGCGACCGCCGCCGCCATCGCCAGGAACAGAAACGCCTTCAGGTACGTCATCTCTCCTCCGGCGGACGGAGGGCCGCGAAACTCCGATAGAGGAGGAGATCGTAGAGGATCTTCAGCGAGCCCGCGAGGTAGAAGGGAACGCTCATCCAGCCGGTGCTCGCGAGACACAACGCCCCCAACAGAGGAGAGATCGAAGCGCCCGTGCTACGGGCGACTCCCGTCACCCCCGCGGCCGCCGATCGCTCTTCAGGGTGGACCAGGGCCATGACGTAGGACTGCCGCGTGGGGACGTCCATCTGGGAGATGGAATAGCGCAAAAGGAGGAGCAGGGTCGCGAGCGCTGCCGTCGGCATGAGGGGTACTACGAGCAGAAGCACGTTCGACGGAAGATGGGTGAAAACCATCGTGCGCACGAGCCCGATACGAGAGGCGATGCGCGCGGCGAGAATCGCCGAGAGGCCGGCCAGGAGATTCGCGGCAAAGAAGATCGCTCCCAGGGTCCCGGGAGCGGTCCCGAATCGAAGGTGAAACCAGTAGGCCACGAGACTCTGCACGACGAATCCGCCTCCGAACGAGTCGAGCGCGAACAGCGCCGATAGCCGGAGCACGACTCCTCCGGAGAGATGAAGTCCCAGACGACTCTTCTTGCGGGAGAGGTGCTCCGAAGGCGCTTCGACTCTGGAGCTCAGGCGCGAGAACACCGCGAGCATTGCGAGGCCGATGGCCGCGTATCCATAGACGATCGTCTGGTAGCCGGAGAGAAAGGAAAGGCCGCCCTGGTGAACAGCGGACGCCACCGTTCCTCCCGTGAGCGCCCCGAGCGCCGTCGCCGCCGAGCCCGAGAGGGCGTACCACGCGAAAACGCGCGTCCGCGCTGAGTCGTCAAGGACCTGGGAGAGCGACGCCTGTTCGATGGGAAGAAACGGGCCGACCTCGTTTCCACTCGGGCTCAGGACCCCTACGGTCGCGGTGACCAAGAGGAGGACGAAGTCGCCGGTGGCCGCGAAGACGCCGCCCGAGAGCGCCATGAGCGCGGCTCCCAGGAGGAGCATGTTCTTCCGGCCGAGCCGATCGGCGCGGGTGGTGATCCAAAATGAAAGCGCGGTGTCGCCGAGCAGGGTTGCGGTCAATAGAAGCCCGATCCGGGCTTCGGTCAATCCCCGCTCCGCCAGATAGAGAACGAGGACGACGGAGAGAGCACCGTAGGCGAAGAGCCGGAGGCTCCGGGCGAGGAACAAACGAACGCCGTCCTCTCCCATCCGTCACATCATTCTTTCGAGCCGCTATCGAGAGCTTAGAGCGCGAATCCGGTCTCGCGCTTCGGTGAATCCTTCGAGCGTGATCTTGCGCTCGTTCTCGTTCCGGAAGCCCGCTTCGCTCCTCACGAGCTCGATGAGGGCCTCGACGTATCGCTCGAGGTACGCGCGGTCTTCCTCGACAACGACGGGCCTTCCAGAGACCGTGACCCAGACGGGGGTCGAGTGCGCGAAGAGGTAGGTGTCCGTAATGAAAGGCGAGGGGCCGCCCTCGGCATGGATCGCGACCCAGGAGCTCTCCCCGAGCGCTACGTCGCCCGACCACGAGAGGTCGCGGCTCGGACCCTCGACCGTCGCATGGGCTTTCCCATTCACGAGGACCTGAAGCTTCTCCATGGGAATGATCGAGCGGGCCTTCGCCGTGACGGACACGCTCCCCGCGCGATCGAGGCGAACTTCCTCTCCCATTCCCCGGCCTGCGACTTCGAGCTCGAGGAGTGGACCGTTGGTCGCGAACGTGCGCCCGGCCCGCAGGCCGGCGAACCAACGCTCGAGCGTGAGCTCCCCCTCGACGCGGACGTAGGTGCGGCCGGTCCCCAGGGGAGGATCGCGGGAGAGATCCGAGAAGGTGTCGCTTCCGCCGGCAGCGGGAAGGCGGAAGCCTGCGTTCAGGAGCCTGGCGTATATTCGCGCGGTTCCCCGCTCGTCGCTCCAGATGCAGTTGACGTCGAAGAAATCGACGAGCCCCAGGGCGACGTCGGCGGGAATCTCCGACGGAGCATTCTGCGGAGGGAGCTCACCCTTCGCGAGGTATTCGAAGTACGGATGGGGAATTCCGACGAGGACCCCGGGCTGCTCTTTCCGGAGCCGCCGCAAATAATCGAAGAGCGGTGGGAACGGCGACTCCCGGGCCGTCGCCGCGATCGCCGCCTCGAGGGGATAGAACATCCGGTCGCCTCCGAGGACCGAGCGGTGACCGTAGCTCATCCGATACTCCTGGCCGTAGCGGAGGAGGACGTTCGCCGTCGATGCGGGATGGGGGCCGGGGACGAATCGCGAGACGTCCCCCATGAGCTTCGTTCCGTCGACGTGAATCAGGGCGTTCACCACGTGAACGTCCTCGGCCTCGGCTTGGGCCACGAGGCCTTCGGGCGTGAGACGGAGATCTCCTCCGTGCAGATCGTGCACGTGCGTGTCGCCCGAGTAGTAACCCGAGGACGGCATGTCGGCGAAGCGCTTCAGCGCGACTACGGCCGAGCCCTTTCCTCCTTCGGGCACGTCAACGACCGTCTGGACCGCTTCGTACTCCGGTCCGCGGACCGCGAGGAGAGTGGTCCTCCCCGAGGGAACGTCGAGAGAGAAGCCCTCCGTGGCGTGGAAGTAGTGGACTTCCGTGAAGGACACGATGCGGCGGAAGGAATCGGCGGGAGCGTGGTAGCGGCCGTCGGCGCCGAGAACGCTCACTCGCGCCGGATGCCGCAGCACGACGTCGAGCCGGCCCATCGACGTCGACGCCCGGTATCGCCGCGAGCGCACGGGGACGGCCCTCGGGCTTCCTCCGTGGAGCGGCTGAATCTCGAGCGCTCCTTTGCCGCCGCGGTTCGAGACGTAGACGATTGCCTCTCCGTCCGGAGACCAGGAAGGAGCGAAGTGGTCGACGCGCGCGTCTCGCGTGAGCGGGATGGGAACTCCTCCCGCAACCGGCAGCAGGTGCACCTGGCGGCTTCCGTCGGCGTCGGAGATGAAGGCGATGGTCGTGCCGTCCGGAGAGATCGCCGGTCGAGTGCGAAACGACGTTTCCTCGAAATGGATCTCGCGCTCGCCCGCGAAAATCCCTCCGGTCCCAAGGCGCCCTGACCGCGAGGAAACGAATACCGGGTCGCCAGACGCCGGTGAGGGATCCGGCTGGATCTCGTTCGACGGCCAATCGTAGAGGCGCTCGGTGTCGCCGCTTTTCGGATCCGCGCGAAAGAGATCGAAGTTTCCCGAGACCGCGGACGTATAGAGGATCGAGCTGTCTTCGCCCCAGCGCGGCTGGAACTCGAGCGCACGAGCCTCCGTGAGCCGGCGGATGGCTCCGTTCTCCAGGGAGACCACGAAGATATCGAAGTTCGCGGCGACGTCCCGTGAGAAGACGATCTCCCGGCCATCGGGCGACCAGTCGGGCTCGAAGTCATAGCCGTCTCCCGACGTCACCTGCCGAGCCTCTCCGCCGGCCGCCGGGATCACCCAGATGCGGCCGTCCATGCTGAACGAGATCTCCCGGCCGTCGGGAGACCAGGACGGATAGGAAGGCCAGGAGGTTACCTGGGGAACGAGGTAGCCTTCGATTCGGATCTGGCCGCCGCGCACTTCGGGGTAGCGGAGCGGCGTCTGGGCCTCGACGCCGGAAGCCGCGCAGACGAAAAGGACCGCGGCGAGCTTATTGCGAGCGACCACGGGCGGAGATGGGCCACATCTCCTCGACCCTCTCGTTCCGGAACGGATAGTAGTGGTCGTAGAGGTTGACCGTCGGGTCGCAATGGGACGCGATGAGGAGCAGCTTGTCGCCGAGCTTCACTTCTCCCGGACCGCGGGGATCGCGGAACTCGAGGATGCCATGCTCGTCTCCGCCCCAGCGATAGGAGACGCCCGGAAGGCTGAGAGGATCCGGCGGCTCCTGATCGGTGGCGAAGGCCTTGTAGCCGGCGTCGATGGTGATGCGGCCCTTCGCCGGCTGGCTGATCGCGGTCGCGAGAACCAGGAGCGATGGGAGGAAGTCGTCGTAGATGGGGCCGTTCTGTCCCCCCACGTTCCGGTAGTTGACGTCCATGAAGAGGTAGGATCCGACCTGGACATCGGTGATGCCGTCGATCTCCGAGTCGATGTTGTAAGTCCCCGTGCCTCCGCCGGTGAGGATGGGAACCTCGAAGCCCGCTTTCTCGAGAGTGCGTCTGAGCTCGACCGCGCGGCCCATCGTCGCCTCGGACGCCTGCCGCCGGTACTCGAAGCCTCGCAGGTGCTGGAGGTGCCCGGCGTAGGCCTGGAGGCCCAGAAACTTCAACGACGAGCTCCTGCGGATGGTCTCGGCGAGGTCGAGCGCGGGCTTTCCGAGGGCGATGCCTGTGCGATCCGTGCCGACGTTGAGATCGATGAGGACGGGAAGCGTGACCCCCGCGGAGCGGGCCGCGTCGTCGAAGTCGCGGACGTTCCTCTCCTGGTCGACGACGATCGAGACGCCGGGGCTCTTCTTCGCGAGTGCGACGACTCTCTCCATCTTGTCCCGCGTGACGACGGGAGAGGTGATGAGGACGTTCTCGATGCCCGCCTCGACCATCACCTCCGCCTCGCCGACCTTCGCGGCGCAGACCCCGACGGCGCCTTTCGCGATCTGCTTCTTCGCGAGAATCGGACACTTGTGGGTCTTGGTATGGGGACGGAGCTTCGCCCTCTTCCCCTGATAGAACGAAGCCATCTTGTCGAGGTTCGACTCCATCGCCTCCTCGTCGATCACCAGCGCGGGCGTCGGCAGATCCCAGAGGCTCATAGGGCTCTTCAAGGGAATCGCGTCGTAGGAAGCGGCAGCCGCACCAGCGCGGCGCGCGAGAAGGCTCATACCGAAAGCACCTCCGGCCGTGGTTCCGAGGAAGCCTCGACGGGACAACGGGGACTTCATGACTACGCCCTCCTGACGCCGGTCATTCTATCCGAACGCCGTACCCGCGGCGGAGCGCTTCCTCCGCGGGCTTCCCGTTCGGCGTGAACCCCGGATCGGAAACCCCGCCGATGGACAGGTCGGTCGGCCACTTCCACCAGTACGTCCCGCGAATCCACGAAGTCTCATCGGCGAGAGCAGCGAAGGCGGCTTCGTAGGCGCGCGCCTGGTGCTCCGGCGCGATATCTCTCGCGCGATCGCTCGAGTGCGGGCTCTTCCACGGGCTCCGAGTGCTGGCATAACCAATCTCCGTGAGGAGAACGGGCTTCGAGAGGCGGCGAGATAGCGCGCGGAGGGGCTCGAGCGAGCTCTCGAATCCGTCCCGCAGAGCGCTCTCCGAAGGAGAATCCGCGGAGCTCAGGGGATAGTAGAAATCGACGCCGATAAAATCGAGGAGCGGCCAGAAGCCGATTTTCTGCACTTCCTCGCCCCAGTTCGCGGCGTAGACCAGGCGCCCTCGGTAGAGCGTGCGGATGTCGCGGATGAGGGTTTCCCAGCGTGCGGTGTGGCGGCCCTGCGTCATCTTCGAAAGCTCGGTGCCGATTGCGAGGAGCTCGACCCCGTTTCTTTCCGCCATGAGCGCGTAGTGCCGAATCCAGCGGCCGTACTCCCGAAAGAACCGCTCCTCCTCCTCGGGCCCGTGTGGCTCGATCTCTCCCGGCCAGCTTCGGCGCAGCCAGATCTGGGGCTTCAAGAGGACGGTCATTCCTCTCGACTTCGCGGCTTCGATCGCATGAGCTACCGCCTCGTCGGTCTCTGAGCCGGGCCGCTCGGGAACCGTGAGGGGAGTGACCCGCGAGGGGTCGGCCATGAACGCGTAGGGGACGATGGCCGCCGAATCAACCCCGAGGGATTGAAGCTTTTCGAGGGAGCGATCGGAGCGGGCGGAAAGATACCCATCGTGGATCTCGAAGCCCTCGTGAGCGAGGGTGAAGCCGCGCTGGAAGCGGGAAAGCGCTGGCGGCGGCGGCGTCTCGTCGGCTTCGAGGCTCTGGAGCCATCGGCGCTCGAGACTCTCCAGGTCGGCGAGAGGCCGGGCCAGAGTCTCCGGCCCGCGGTCGCGGAGGACGAAGCGCGCGAAGGAGGCGGACATCGCTTCGAGGACGAACGGAGATTCCTCCCGGACGGAGGCGAGCCGCGGAGGGTCGCTGATTCGAGAGAGACGAAGGGACGTGCCGTCGAACGAATCGAGCTCACGCTCGGTCGCGACCATCAACGTGGAAACGCCTCTTCTCAGAGTCTCGTCGGGAATCCGGGTTTCGAGCACGCGTTCGGCGAGGAGCCGCTCCGGCTCGGTCCCGGTTCCCGCAGCCGCGTGAAGAAAAGAGCCGTCGAAATGGGCCGGCCGGGTGTCGCCGGTGACCAGACCCTTGTGCTCGAGGCTGGGGTAGAGACGCACCGCGAGGTTCGGCGACGGCGGAAGAGGACCGAGGAGCTCCGCTACGCGGCGGCGGATTTCGTCGGCCTTGCGAGCGAAGACCTCGCGCGATGGCTCCTCGGCCGTTTCGAGCTCGCGGACCTCTGCGGGGTCGAGGCTCCAGTCGTCGCGAAAGCGGCCAAGGACGAGAGTCGTCCCACTGCGCCGGATCTGGAAATCCCCGCGGCGGCGATGCTCGAGGGCCTCGAGAACCGCCTCGTCGCTGTTGCCGGTGAAGAGCAAGAGGAGCCCCCCCGGGCGGAAAGGGCTCGGATAGACGAGCTGCAGCGAGTCGCGCGGACCATCGTAGACCTTCTGGCGAAGGCGGATTCCCGTCTCGTCGACCGCGACCGGAAGCCTCCTCGCGAGCCTCGCGATCCATGGATTCGACCGAGCGGTTCCGACGAGGACGACACCGCCGCGAGCGAGGTCCGTCTCCTTTGCCTGGGAGGCCTCGAGGAACGTGAGCGCACCCTGACGGCGAACTTCGAGGCTCCGAGCCGCCGCCCTCAACCTCTCTCCCATACCCGGGCTCGAAGCACCGAGGACGACGAGAACATCCGCCGGGCGCCGATAGCCCTGTAGAAGAGCCGACCGCGACGAGGGCTCTTCGAAAGAGACGAGAGCGAGGAACAGGAGGATGGGCACGGGACTTCGTCAGTTCAGGAATGCCTTCCAGGAAGATCCCTCGTGGTGATCGAGGCAGCAGTGCTCGAGCTCCTCGTGAATCCGGGAAGTCTCCGGCTGGATGGTGATGTGGCGGATGCCGTAGCGCTCTCGGAGTAGCGCCGTCGCCCGCCGAAGGACGTCGTCCGCAACCTGGCTGGAGGCGACCTCGCAGTGACAGCTCAAGGAGATGAAGCCCGAGGTGACCGTCCATATGTGCAGGTCGTGGACGTCGCGAACCCCCTCGAGCCCGAGGAGGTCGCGGCGGAGCGCGTCCGCATCGAGATGCCGTGGCGAGCTCTCGAGAAGCACCGACACCGTCTCCCGGACGAGACCGAAACCCGACCACAGGATGAGGATCGCGATGAAAACCCCCACGATGGAGTCGATGGGGGTCCAGCCGGTGAAGCGGATTACGAGGCCGGCCACGATCACTCCGGCGGAGCCGACCGCATCTCCGAAGACGTGGAGGAAGGCGCTCTTCACGTTGAGGTTGTCGTGGCGGTGCCCGCCGAGGATGTGCATCGAGACGATGTTGACGACGAGACCGAGAACGGCGACGACGAGCATCAGGCCGCTTTCGATCTGCTGAGGCTCTTGCAGGCGCGCGAAGGCCTGCCACATCAGCAGGACCGACAGGGCCATCAGCAGCGCTCCGTTCGCGAGAGCGGCCAGGATCTCCGCCCGATGGAATCCAAACGTCCGGCGCTCGGTGTGAGGGTGGCTCGCCATCCACATGGCGATGAGCCCGAGTCCGAGTGCGGCCGCATCGGATACCATGTGCCCGGCGTCGGCGACCAGGGCGAGGCTATTGGCGAGAAGCCCCCCGACGAGCTCCGCCACCATGAAGCCCGCGGTCAGGAAGAACGCCGCCACCATGGCTCGGCGGCTTCCGCTTCGAGACGACCCGTGCTCGTGCGTCGACCCGGGAAAGTGCGAATGGGAATACGCGGTGGAGGTGGACTGGCTCAAGAGCCGACCCTCTCGAGAGCGTGCTCGAGTCCCTGCTCGAAGAGCCGGCGGACGTGGTCGTCGGCCAGACTGTAGTAGACGAGCTTTCCCATCCGGCGGCTTCGGACGACGTGGAGCTGCCGCAGGGTCCGAAGCTGGTGCGAGACCGCGGACTCGGACATCCCGACCACGGCGGCGAGATCGGACGTGCAGAGCTCGCTCAGAGAGAGGGCATGAACGATGCGGACGCGGGTCGGATCCCCGAGGACCTGAAACGTCTCGGCTAGGACCTGCGCCTGTGGAACGGATACGATCTCGCCCTCGAGGTCGGTCGGATAGGAATGGGAAGTCGCCGGCGTAGCCATATTTGAATCATAACTCAATTGTTCATTCTTTGTAAACATACAAGTGGGTGCTAAACATACAAGTGGGTGCCACTTGTTTCCAGGTGGCATCCACTTGTTATTGACTGTTCAGTCAAGAAAGGCTATACTGGCGCGCTGTGGGAAGGCCAAGGGAGTTCGACCGGGATGAGGCGCTGGATCGCGCGATGCAAGTCTTTTGGACGCGTGGGTTTGAGCGGACATCGGTCGAGGACCTCACCGAATCTATGGGGATTCAGCGGGGAAGCCTCTATGCCGCGTTCGGCGACAAGCACCAGCTTTTCCTCGAAGCGCTCGACCGGTACGAGGAGCGTTTCTACCGCGACACCCAACGGTTCCTCGAGGAGGGGCCGCCCCGCGAAGGGATCCGGCGAGTGTTCCAGCAGGTAGTCTCGGACTGTGCCTGCGGCGGCGGCGCGAAGGGTTGCTTCATCACGAACACCGCGGTCGCGCTCGCGGAGGACGATCCCGAAACGGCTTCCCGGGTGCGGTCGAACCTGCGAAGGCTCGAGGGCGCCTTCGAAGCGGCCCTCACTCGAGCCGAGCCGGTGACGCTCCGGGGCCGGGAGCCCAAAGCGCTCGCGCGCTTTCTCACGACCAGCCTCCAGGGGCTGAGGGTGCTTTCGCGATGTTGTGTCGAGCTCGACGTCCTCAACGATGCCGTCGAGGTGACGCTTTCGATTTTAGATGAACCCGCTCCAAGGGGGAGCGAAACTAGGAAAGGAGACCCGGGTAATGGGTGACGCAAAGTACGTGACCGGCACCGAGCAGAACTTCAAACGAGAGGTGCTGGAATCGACGCAGCCGGTCCTCGTGGATTTCTGGGCCGAGTGGTGCGGGCCGTGCCGCATGATCGCTCCGGCGCTCGAGGAGCTGGCGCGTGATTTCGAGGGAAGGGCGAAGGTGGTGAAGGTCAACGTGGACGACGAGCAGACGCTCGCGTCCCAGTACGGCATCCGCTCGATCCCAACGCTTCTGTTCTTTCAGGGCGGGAAAGTCGTCGAACAGCTCGTGGGCGCGGCGCCGAAGGACACTCTGGCGGCGAAGCTGACGAACCTCGTCGCCGTAGCTTCCTGACGAGCCTCAAGGGAAAGACTTGCCCTTCGAGGCGGGGCGCTCCGGCGTCCCGCCTTTTTTATCGGATCGACACTCGTCGTAGATGATGGTACTCGATTTCCGTCCAGACCTCGTCGGAGTAGACGATCGGAAGAAGCGGCCTCTCCATCATTCCTCTTACAAACCGCGCGTCCCCGAGCGCCGAGCCCAGAGTTCTCGTCCCATCCCTCACCGCCCCTTGTTCGAAGTTCTATCCTTCACCGGCACAGGCCTCCCAAGAGTAGGGACCGTTCCGGAGAGGCGCTCGCGTTGACTCAGTGCGGGTTGGACAAGTGAGCGACTGTTATCTTCGCTCGAGCGCGCGATAGAGCCACATTTTTGATGTTCGCCAACCTCGCTTGACGGTCGCAGGCGAGACCCCCAGGACCTCGGCGGTTTCCTCCACGGTCAGGCCGCCGAAGAACCGGAGCTCGACGAGTCTTCCCAGCTCAGCGTCGACCGCGGTGAGATCCGACAGCGCCTCATCGAGAGCCAACATCTCCCAGCCCTTTTCCGCGTTCACCGTGTAGATCTCCTCGTCGAATAGAAGGGGCCGCTCGCCGCGCCCTCGCTTGTCGGCCAGCGCCCTGCGAGCGTAATCGACGACGACGTTGCGCATGGTGCGCGCGGCGATGCCGAAGAAGTGCGCGCGGTTCTCCCAGGAGATGCCTTCCTGGTCGATAAGCCGAACGAACGCCTCGTTGATGAGGGCGGTCGTCTGGAGGGAGGGATTGAGACCCCGTCTCAGATAGCGCCGCGAGAGTCGCCGCAGCTCGGAATACACGAGTGGGACCAGTTGGTCCAGGGCATCGCGGTCTCCCCGACCCCAGTCTCTCAGCAGTTGGGTGACGTTGCCCGGGGGCGATTCGCTCACCAGCGCTCCTGACGCGAGCGTATCAGCCGCACCGGATTTTATCCACGCGACGTGACCCGATTCCGCCCCCGAATCCGAACTAGAGGGTAGGCCAAAGGAGACTCTCTATGGCGAAGCACCGATTCGGGGTTCGCACCCTCGGAGTGATCGCGTCGGTTGGCCTCCTGTCCCGAGCGACGGCCGCGACCGAGCCGTTTCCGCCTCTCCCCAAGTTGACCCTCGTGTGGGCCGATCCCGACCGCTTGTTGCGCTTCGGATTCGACCCGATGGCCCAGGAAGTGGTCGAGATTTTCCAGGACGTTGGAATCGAGATCGACTGGCGAAAAAGCGTCCAGGGATTGGACGGCGCTCGGTCGGTACTTGTCATTGTCCATTTGACCTTTTCTTCATCGGAGACGTGGCGTCTGCGGCACCACACCATGGGGTTGATGATCCCCCGTTCCCGGCCAGGTTTGAGTCGGGTGATCCGCGTCTTCTTCGACGAAGTCCTGAGCACGTTGGAGCTCGAGGTCGACAATTCGCGGATGCCGAGGGCCCGAGAGACGATGCTCCTCGCGCGGGCGCTCGGCCGGGTCGTGGCACACGAGGTCGTCCATGCCGTCGCGCCCGACGCGCCCCACGCGGCGACGGGGTTGATGCAACTCCAGCTCACCCGGGCCCACCTCGACAGTCCCAGCCTGCGTCTGTCGACGGAGAGCGCGAACGTTCTCCATGCGGCGCTCGGAAGGACCGAGCACTAGATCGCCGAGCGCGAACCCTCCCGAATCCTCTCGGTCTTGCATTCCCGATCGAGCGCTCCTCACGTCGCGAGACGGCCCACTTCCGTATTATCCTCAGGGTCGGCAAGAGGAGCCGATGAGCGAGCCTCGGTGGCGCCAGGTCCGGGAAGTTCTCGAGGAAGCTCTGGACCGCCCCCTGGAGGAACGGGCTCGATTTCTCGAGGGCGCCTGCGGATCCGACTCCGCGTTGAGAAACGAAGTCGACTCGCTTCTCGCCCGCGCCGACGAGGCGGACCTCTTGCTCGAGAGCGCCTCGGTGGGGGGGATTTCGGAGCGCGAGGGCTTCGGCGCACCTTCCCTCATAGGCCGGTCACTCACGCATTACGAGATCGTCGGCGAGATCGGCCGTGGAGGCATGGGTGTAGTGTACCGGGCGCGCGACACCGAGCTCGGGCGAGACGTCGCGATCAAGCTCCTCCCCGAGGACTTCACGAGAGATCCCGAGCGACTCGGACGACTCGAGCGGGAGGCCCGGGTCCTCGCTTCCCTGAACCATCCCAACATCACGACAATTCACGAGCTGGGTCGCGCGGAGAATTCGCTCTTCCTGGTGCTGGAGCTGGTATCGGGCCCGGGCTTGGACGAGCGGATTTCCCGCGGTCCCCTTCCGCTCGCAGAGACACTCGCGCTTGCGAGACAGATCGCCGAAGCCCTCCAGGCCGCGCACGAGCGGGGGGTCGTCCATCGCGATTTGAAACCGGCGAACATCAAGATGACGGAAGCGGGAAGAATCAAGATCCTGGATTTCGGCCTGGCGAAGTCGGAGACGAGCTCGGGAGAGCCCGATCGATCGCACTCACCGACTCTTCCCCGGGAGGGGACGGCCTCAGGGGTCATCCTGGGGACCGCGTCCTACATGAGCCCTGAGCAGGCTCGAGGCCAGCGAATCGACAAGCGGGCCGATATCTGGGC
>Ga0214473_10000598_pt1 | contig 50341 bp, 42 predicted proteins | sample RVTome_7_FD_203509 | JGI IMG/M metagenome (GOLD analysis project Ga0214473, IMG submission 203509) | Soil microbial communities from uranium-contaminated site in the Upper Colorado River Basin, Wyoming, United States - RVT98D197 | ecosystem: Environmental > Terrestrial > Soil > Contaminated >...
GTCGAGTTGCTGGCCGTAGCAAAGAGCCGCAGCTTGGCGGACACGACGCTTCCGCTCAGGCCGGTCACGTCGAACTTCAGGTAGCTGTGGTAGGTGATGGGATTCGAGGCGTCACCCTGGCGCGTGCGCAGCGTCGTCACCGTGCCGTAGTTCGTTGTGGGATTGGCGTTCCTCACCTGCGCATCGGCCAACAGCGTTGTCGTAAGGGCTGTGGGCGTCGTCACCGTGAATCCGCTCGAGCTCACGGCCGTGCCCGAGGGATTGGTCACGCGGATCGGTCCCGTTGTCGCTCCGCTGGGCACGGTCGCCCGGATCTGGGTGGCCGAGTCAACTGTGAACGACGCTGCGGCTGTACCGTTGAAGGTCACGCCCGTGGTGCCCATAAAACCGCTGCCGGTGATCAGGACCTCGATTCCCGCCGGTCCACTCGCCGGGCTGAAGGAGCTGATCGTCGGCGCAGCGGCGCTGACGTTGATGTAAGCCGTCCGTATCTTCGTGCTGCCGGTGGTGCCGTCGGAGATGGTCAGCTTGACGCTGTAGGTGCCGGCCACGTTGTAGATGTGCGCTGGGTTGGCCTCGGTGGAATCTGGCGTTCCGTCGTCCTCGAAGTCCCAACTCCATGATGTGGGGTTGCCGGTCGAGTTACTGCTGTTGAAGTTGACCAGCAGAGGTGCCGAGCCCGATGTGGGATTGCCGGTGAAGTCCGCCGTGAGGCCGCTGGGCGGAGGCGGGACACCCGGCATGGATCCACTGTCCAATCGAACGTCGTCCACCGTCAGGTTCACCCCTGTCGATGACGTCGTACCCATTCGGATCCGGTTGGCCTGCGTCGTCCAAGCTCCCGAACCGGTCGCGGCGAACGGGGCAGAAAATAAGCTGTCGCCCTGCGCCAGAAACGCCTCGAGGATCGCATTCCCGCCGCTGCCTTTCTTCTGGTGCAACCCTACGCGGTAAAGCTGCCCCGGGATCAGCGGGCTCGATTCTGTTCCGATCGTGGTGGAACCATTCCGCAGCCGCAGTCGTCCCGTGCTGGTCAGCACCAGGTTCCCGACCGTCGTGCCCGAATTCGAGATATGCACGATCCGCGGCGTGCCGGACGGGAAGGCATTGATGCGCAGATAGAAGGCGGCATAAAAGTCGTCTGTCCCCGTGACATTTTCTTCAAGGTAGACCGACGTGGAGGCCGTGTTGACTGTGGCGGATGCCGTGTCCTTCAGCGGAGCACTCGTCTCCAGCGTCACCCCTCCGGAAATCTTGTCGAAGCCCGTGGTGGCATCGGTCAGGCTCCCGGTTTCAAACGTAATATCCTTGATTCGCGTCGCGGGCGGTGGCGGTGGCGGCGGCGGGGGCACCGGGGACAGAGCAAAGTCCTTCGTAGCATGGTTCCCGTAGGGAACCTGCACCTCCAGCGTCGAGCTGTTATAACCGCTGGCCGACGCCGTCACGCTGTAGGTTCCGGGGGGCACGTTGCTCAGCTTGTACCGTCCTAACGCGTCTGCCGTGATTGCCCCGCCGCCATACGACACCGTGGCTCCAGCGATAGGTTGGTTCGTGGCTGCGTTGAGCACCTCCCCGTCAATGTAACTGGGCTCCACCGTCAACGCGAAGTTGGCAGTGGTCGTCCCATTCGGTGGTACCTGCACTGTCTGCGTCGCTGTGATGTACCCGTTGGCCGCTGCTGAGAGCGTCTGACTTCCGGAGGCAATGCCATTCACGGTGTAGTCCCCGTTGCTGTCCGTTGTGGTGGCTCCTCCGGCATAAGTAATGGTCGCTCCGGCAATGGACCCCGCGCCCGCGCTGTCGCTTACCCGTCCGGTGATGGTCCCTGGCGACGTCAGCGCAAAGTCCAGCGTGCTCGTCACGCCCGCGGTCACCGTTTGCGTCTTGTTCACAGTGGCATACCCGCTGGCCGACGCCGTGATCACGTGTTGCCCGGGCGACACGCCGGAGAGCACATAGTTGCCATCTCCATCCGTAGTCGTTGATCCGTCGCTGTACCCGACCGTCGCTCCGGTTATTCTCGCTCCCGTGCTGCTGTCAGTCACCCGCCCGGTGATCGTCCCTGGCGTCAGATCCGCGTTCAGGTCCAGCCGCACCCAACTGGCCACCGATGGGATACCGTTTGTGTCTTTCAAGATCAGCATGTAATAACCCGGCGGCGCGTAGTTTCCGTTGAGCGGTGTGGTGACACTCAGTCCGGCCTGTGCTCCACTCGCCACCGTGAATGCCAGCGGCACATATCGCTGGTTCATATCAATGGCGTGTGTCGCCGCGCCCGGGCGTAGCAGTACCACAGAAGCGATCGCCCCTGGGTCCGGCGTGCCCACAAAGAAACTACTTCCGTACAACGCGCTGGATGGCGATGAACTGATCACGGGTCGCGGCCCGCGGAACAGATAAGGCGGCGAATAGACTTGCGCGTCGTTCCGTCCGGTTGCCTCCCCGCCCGCCGAGACCACCCGTCCGTCGCTCAGCAGCACAGCCGACGAGTGGTACATCCGCGCCTCGCTCATCGCCGCCACTGTGGTCCATTGCTGCGTGGCAGGGTTCCATATTTCCCCTTCCAGGACCGCTGCCGTTTCGCTGTCTCCCTGGCGCGTGCCTCCCACTGCCATCAACGTGCCGTCGGCCAGGATCACGAGATTCATCCGCCGCCGGGGAAACGTCATCGGATTCACTTCCTGCCACACCGGGTTGGCCGCGGTCATGTCAATGATCGCTGTCCGCGTGATCGCCGGATCGCCCCCGCCGGCGCGGATGATCTTGCCCGGTTCATACATGGCGCCTGATTCCGAGTAACCGTTTGTGGTCCACTGGCTGACCGGACCGCTGGTCCACGACCCATTCCCGGTCACATCCAGGTAGGCCGTATCCGTCTTTGGCGCCGCCTCGTACACCTTCCCGTTCGGCAGTTGGTACATGAACGAATACAGTGACTGGCTGCGGTTGGCTGCGGTCAGTTGCCGCCAGGTGTTGGTCGCCGGGTCATACACCTCGGGGATGTTCACTCGGGTGCCGGTCTCATCGTCTCCGTTGGTGGCCAGCAATTGCCCGTTGGCTAGCGTGGTCGCTGTTGGGTACCAGCGCGCATAGGCCATCTCGGCTCCAGGCGTCCAGGTATTGGTCGTATGGTCGAAAAGCGCAGTCACTTTGATCCCCACGTGGGGCGTGACCATTTGCCCGCCGATGACGATCGTCCGCCCGTCTGCCAGCGTGGCCTGGGCCGCGCAGTGCAGATCGCCAAAGAGCGCCGGCGTGATCGTGAATGTGCCCGTGGCCGGATCCCACACCCGGGCCGTGTCACCGGTGCGCCACACCAGAACCTTGCCGTTCGGCAGCAGCGTCATGTGCTTGCCTTGATAGGCCCAATCCAGCACCGGCCCCCATTCGCCTACCTGACTTGGGGTTTGTGCCGCTGCCCGCGGCAAAAGAAACAGGCACACTAATACTGCAATCGCGGGGACGATCTTGTTCATGTACTCACCTTTGCTGGAGTACGATACGGGTGGGCCTCGCGATCTGGAAGGCTGCCACCAACTCCCTCGCACGTGGCTGGGAACGTGCGCAAGCCTAGATCACGGCGAGGTGTGCGGGATACTTACCCTAGAATTTCAAGAAGTCAAGTACCAAAGTATCGTGGTACTGCTTCAAGGCGGGCGCCGGGCCTGGAATCTATTGCGGGACCAACGGTGTGCTTCCGTACCGGACTGCCGATCTCATCCGGCGGTCTTGAGCTGTCTGAATGGCGTCTGGATTCTGAGTTGCCGCGGGCAGGGATCGACCGGTGGTACCGAGGTGCGTCCCGTCAATTTACTGTCACCTGAAGTCCTGTCGGGGGCGCGGGAGTTGCTCTTGATGCGACCGTACCGGAGTGGGTCCAGTCGGTCCATCCCATGTTCTTGCCGGGCGAAGTAGGAACGGGCGCCGGAAACTGCGTCCCATAATAGTAGTTGATTAGATGCGGAATCCAGGTGTCATCGCCCGTCGCCGGATAGTTGGCTTGGCTGTGCAGCCACTGGAGCGCTCGCCGCAGCGCCTGATTCTCCCAGTTGAACACGTCGTATCCGGCGCGCTTCAGGATGACTGCTTGTGCCACGGCACCCTGCAGTCCCGACCACACGTAGTTCTCCTTTGGCGGGGGCCAGGTAAAACTCCCGCCTCGCCGCTGATCGTCCGGTAGCACGCCATCAATCGAGTGTCCTTCCTTGGTGCAGCCGGTTGGGTTTATCCCCACGGGAACGGACGCATCACACTGCCAGGACAGGTCTCCGTATTCGAAGCTAGCATGCGAACTACGGTCTCCCAGCCAGCCTTTAAACACTTGGGCCACACGCGCCAGCTCCGCAGTATCTCCCAAGTACGCCGCCACGGTTGCCCGCGAAGACCCGCACTGCGTCCCCCAGTTGTTGGGCCGGGTCTCATGGCACTCGATCAGGTTGGCGGGCCCGCCGTCGGTAGGTGTGCTTCGCAGCTCCCTGATCTTGGCTCGGAACGAAGTGTCGAGAGCTACGTCGAAGTTCTTCAAATCGATCACGTCTGCGGCGATGACGTAGGCTGCCAGCTCGCGCCCCAAAGCCAATGCCCGGCCGCTGTATGTGCCGGAGTTGACGATCGCCGATAGGGAAGCGATTACATCGCTCCGATACGAACTCTGGCCGGTGCGGCCGAACACCAGAGCCTTGGCCAAGATGCACACGTTGTTGCTCTGGTCCTGGTTGGCCAGATCCGGCGTGCCGCAAGATTGATCTGCCGCGGATTTCACGTTGTTCCACGCCGTGCCCGATGCCGGCAAAGCCGCCAGTTCGGCCGGGGCGATCCAGATGCCGGAGCCGACTTGCGCAGACGCCGGCAAAACGAGAGCGAAAAAGCCGAACAGCGCAACGAAGTTGACTCGGGACTTCGCGCCGTATCCCATTTTTCCCATGCTGGGTACCTACACGTACATCGTGCCTGGGGGGACCGGAGAAATCACCTGTACACATGGCCCAAAGAAGTCAGGACCCTTGCCTAGTCTTTTGTCCAGTATTCACTACTGTCCTTATCTCAGGTCTGCTGCCGCCAATGCACCATGCCGGTCAGAAGGTGAGTCAAGGCCCGTCGTAGCGATGTTGTTCTTTGGACTGCCGGGAGCCAGGCCGTACGAGAACCTGTCTAAGCGAGGGGGTGGCGACGCGGATGTGGCCGGCCGCGGGAGCCGCGGGTGGCGGCGCAGGAAGCCCGAGGCCCTGCGCGGCGCTAGGTCGGGATGGTGGGCCTGGACCGAGTCGAACGGTCGACCTTCCCGATCTTATCGGGACGCTCTAACCAACGCTTCGATGTAATGGCGGCTCTTCATACTCTTAATTTGGCGTTCTCTTCGCGATGCTTCGCTCCGGGTCGTGAACACCTCCGAATAGAATAACTCCCAGGGCCCGCGGTTCTTGATGGATCGGGTGCGCTGATGGTTGTGTTCGTAGATACGCTTGGTGAGATTTTCCGTATGGCCGGTATAGAAGCGGCCCGTTGATTGGCTGCGTAAGATGTAAGCGTAAAAAGGCATCTCGGTCGGGATGGTGGGCCTGGACCGAGTCGAACGGTCGACCTCACCCTTATCAGGGGTGCGCTCTAACCAACTGAGCTACAGGCCCACGCGAGGAAGGAAACCGTTCCATGATAGCGATGGCGTGCAGGAGGGTCAAGCAACGCCCGACGCCGAACAGCGTAACGGCTTGCACTGTTTCGGCCCTGGCGCTGGGTGACGGTGGGCAGATTTCTAAACTCTCAAGTCTCGCAAGATTCCGAGGAAGTGCAGGAGGTCGTCGCGTGAGAGCATTCCGACCATCACGCCGTTTGCCATCACGGGCAGTTGATTGACGCCGTCGCGCCCCATTTTCTCCGCGGCCATCCACAGTTCCGCATCCGGCTCAATCCAGGCCAGCTTCTCCCGCGAAACCATGGCTTGACCGGCCGTGGTGGCCGGCCAGGCCGAACGCGGCACTTTCCTGATGTCCGAGAGAGTTACCAGTCCGGCCAACTCTGGGCCGCGTGTCACGACAAAGCAGCGCCGTCCGGTGAGCAATATATGCCGGTCCACCAAGTCCTGCAGAAATGTCTCACTGGGGATGCGCGGGCAATCGCGGCTCATGGCCTCCGACACCTTGTGTCCCGCCAGTAGGTCCTTCACGGTCTGCTGCTGAATCTGGCTGGCTGCGGCGCTTTCGAGGAACCAGCCGATGAAGGCGATCCATATGCCGCCGAGATTGCCGGCCAGGGTTTGCCACACGCCCAGCAGAATGAGCAGAAAGCCGAAAAACCGGCCGGTGACCGCGGCGATGAGAGTGGCGCGGTGAAAGTTGTGATTCAGGCGCCAGACGATTGCGCGGAAGACGCGGCCGCCATCCAGCGGGAAGCCGGGGATGAGGTTAAACACACCTAAAATAAAATTCAGAAGACCCAAATACTTGGCCACTGCCAGCAGCGGAGGCGCCCCGGCGAGCACTGTTTCCACACTCCAGAACAGGCCCGCCAGGACGAAGCTGACGGCGGGGCCGGCCACGGCGATCAGGAATTCGACGCCCGCGGTGCGGGGCTCTCCAGCAAGTTGCGAGACGCCTCCGAACATGAACAAAGTAATCCGGCTCACCGGAATCTTGAATCGCAGGGCGATCGCCGAATGACCCAGCTCATGAAGCACCACACAGGCAAACAGCAGCGCGGCCGTGACGGCGCCCATCAGCCAGTATTCGGCCGAACCTCGATTCTGGTATTCCTGCGGATAGTACCCGACGGCCAGGTTCCAGGTGATCAAGCCCCAAGCGAGGAACCAGGAATAGTCCACATCAATGGGAATGCCCAGGATGCGTCCCAAGGGAATCGTGTGCCGAAACAATTTGCACCTTCCTTCAGCGCCGGGTCAGGCGGAGACACGAAAATGCCGGGCGCCATCGCCGCCATGCAAATGGTAGACTGCTTCCGGGAGAATTGCAGTGGTAGCCTGGCTTCTTGTCGTTCATGTTTTCGGTTTGGTGTTTTGGGTGAGCGGCCTGCTGGTGACGTCTATGGCGCTTACGCGCCACACGCAGGAGGCGTCGGCCGAAGCGGGGCAGGCGCTGGCGCGGCTGGAGCGCATCTACCTGCGCGGCCTGGCCGATATCGGAGCACTGCTGACGATTCTGGCCGGGGTCAGCTTGATCCTGACGAATTCGTCCTACTATCTTCGCGCGCCGTGGATGCATATCAAACTCACCTTCGTGCTGCTCCTGATCGGCCTGCACGGATTGGTGGCCGTGAGGAGTAAGGGATTCGCCGCGGGACGAATCGCGCTGCAGCGAAGTGAAGCACGCTTGCTGGTGGCGGCCACCCTGCTCATATTTCTCTCCATCCTGATCGCCACCCTGGCGGGCCAAGTCTATCTGACCTGAGTTTGCAGCGGGCTGCAAGTACAGCCCGCACCCGACGGCGCGGCGCTCAAGCCAAAGCGATGACATCCATTTCGACGCGCGCGTCGCGCGGCAAGCGGGCCACCTGCACGGCCGTGCGCGCCGGCTGCTGGGTGTGGAAGTAGCGGCCGTAGATTTCGTTCATGGCCGCGAATTCGTTCATGTCGGCCAGGAAGACCGAGGCCCGCACCACGCGATCGAGCGACGAACCGGCCGCTTCCAGGATTCCTTTCACATTCTCGAGCACACGCTCGGTCTGAATCCGCACGTCGCCTGAGACCAGTTGCTGCGTCGCCGGATCCAGCGGAATCTGCCCTGAGACAAACAGGAATCCGTTGGCGCGAATGGCCTGCGAGTAGGGCCCGATGGCCTTGGGGCCGCGATCGGTGGCGATGACTTCTTTCACGGGTGCCTCCTGAACAACGGGATTCGGCGCTTCACTCGGCTTGCGGCAGGCGCTGCGGCGGCAAGAGCCGGCTGGAAGCCGGCGGTACAAAAGAAGCAGTCGCCGACTTGTCCGCCAGGGGCTGAAGCCCCTTCGTTATCATTCGCTGACGTCAGGGCTAAAGCCCTGACCCCCTGCCTGCTTGCTGCGCTGGATGTGGATGCCAAAGGTGATGCATACCGTGCGCGGAAATCGTCGGGGACGCCGGGGCGATTGAGCCACAGGCGGAAGGCATCGGCCATAGCGGTTCCCGAAGTGGACTCGAGAGAAGAGCGCAGGTCGTCCAGCGAAAGGGACAATCCCCGTCCGGCCATGGCGTCTTGCATGCGCCGGACGGCGCGCTCGAAATTGTCCTGTCCGGCGAGGTCGTCGAGGGCGGCAAGAAAGAGAGCCGCTTTGAGGGCATCGGCGGCGCGCTGCTGGGGCGTGGATTCGGCCGGCGGCCGCAACAGAGAGCCTTCGTCGCCGGGCACGCGGGCGCGGTCATAGTCGGCCAGCAGCCGGACGATTTCGAGGCGGCGCGCCTCTTGGCCTCCGCGGGCTTCGGCGGCGAGAGCGACGGAAAACATCCCCAGGCCCGGGCCCAGCAGAGTTTCAACGTCCGGGCGCAACGGCACGCGCCAGCCAAACCAGATGCGAACCAGCGCGGACTCCGCCGAGCGCAGCACCGGCTCGCTGGCAATGCCTTGCGCGAAGGCCTGCGGGCCGAGTAGCACGCCCTGGGGAAAGGAGGCGGCCGAAATATCCAGCTCGGTGGAGGCGGGCGAAACGACGCCGGCGGGAGTTTCCACGACACGCAGCGGAGCAAGTCCTCGCAGAGGTCCGAACAGGCGCGCGAAGGTGTCCGCGCTGGCCGCCAAACGCGCGGCAGCCATCTGGGCAGCATTGGGATCGAGCGGCTGGAAAGTCCAGAAGACTACGTTGCGGCTCGGCGTGATAACAATCTGCTGCTGGTAACGCCCGGCAATTACGAACGAGGGAAACTCCCGGCCCGAGGTGCGAAAGCGATAGAGGAAAGTTCCGTCCGGGGAGCGCCGGCGCTGTTGCCGGCCCGAAGCCGTCACGCGGAAATCCGCCGGGAGGCTCAACTCGAAGCGCTCGTCACGGCTCAAGACTTCACCGCTGGCAAAGACACCGACTGGCGTGAGCCAGAAAGGCAGGGCGCGCGGGTCGGCGAGATAGAAGCCGTCAGGTGTGGCGGCAGCCACGCCGCCGCGGATGGGATCGGTTACAAGGCCGTACTCGAGAGCCACTTCGCGCGCCTGTCGGGGCGGCCAGGGCGGATCGAAGCGCACACGCAGCGGGGCGCCCGGAGCGTCGCTGATGGCGACGGGCAGAACAGTGCGGCCATCTATGCGAATGGTCAGGTTGCTTCTGTCCGCAGCGATGGCCGCGGGCAAGCTGACATCAAGATAGTCGAGAGGGCGGTTACCGGTGTTTTCCATGCGGTCAGCGACGCGCACGCGGACTGGCGCGGGCTGTGCGGGCGCCTCTCCCAAAACCATTTGGCGGGAACGCAGGCGGAAGCCGGGGCCCAGCGGGACGGCGCAGCCGGTGGCCAGGAGTGCGGCGGCAAGCAAGAGCAGGCCGAGGGCACGTCTGGAGGCAAAGGGCTTGGAGCGCGCGGCCGAGGGGGCTGAGTGATTGGCGGCATTGGAGTTAGGCCCTGCTGGTTCAAGTATTGGTTCAGACAGTTGGCCAGCGAGGGGGCCTACCCCCCTAGCAATTTGTATGAATGTCAAAAGAAGGGAGTTACTGGAAAAGGAGTTTGTAAGATTATGAAAACAAAGGGGCGGTTTTTGCGGTTTGGCGAAAGAGTGCGCAAGGGAATGAAAACAGTCAGGTTGCGAGGAGCTATCAGAGTTGATCGTCGAAAGTTGAGCAGCGACCAGTGAGTGGCGTGAAGCAGTGAAAGGCACACGCACGGCGAACGGAGGTGAAGCCACACCCCGCCCCGACAAGCGACGGCCGGAGTGAGAAGTTCCAACGCGCATTGTCTTATTATCTCATGCCAGTAAAGAGGGGCGACACGCCAGAGCGAGAAACGATGCGGAGGGCAGATAGGAATCGCAGATTTCAGATTTGAAATTTCAGAGCGTGCACACGACACCAAGAGGGATTCCTCGGGCCAAATGACGGCCCTCGGAATGACGGACGCATTCTTGCCGGCGTTTTGGCAGTATAATCCGGCCACGACGATGGGTCTGACTTCCGGAACACGGCTGGGGACTTACGAGGTTCGCGCGCTGATTGGCGCGGGCGGGATGGGGGAGGTGTATGAGGCGCATGACACCAAGCTCGACCGCGACGTGGCCATCAAAGTATTGCCCGAGCAGTTTGCGCGGGATTCGGAACGGCTGGCGCGGTTTCAACGCGAGGCCAAGCTGCTGGCGGCGCTGAATCATCCCAACATCGCAGCGATCTATGGGTTTGAGCAATCCGGCAGCACGCACTACCTGGTGATGGAGCTGGTGCCGGGGCAAACGCTGCGGGAGCGGGTGGCGGGGGAGCGTGCGGTAGCGGTCGAGGAAGCACTGACGATCGCCAAGCAGATTGCCGAGGCGCTGGAGGCGGCGCACGGGAGCGAAAAAGGAATCATTCACCGCGATTTGAAACCCGCCAATGTGAAGGTGACGCCGGAAGGCCGCGTGAAGGTATTGGATTTCGGCTTGGCCAAGGCGTTTGCGGCGGAGGCGGCGAGTCAGGACTTTTCCAATTCGCCGACGTTGAGCGCTGCGCCGACGATGCAGGGCGTGATCATGGGCACGGCGGCGTACATGTCGCCGGAGCAGGCGCGGGGCAGGGCGGTGACCAAGGCGGCGGACATCTGGGCGTTTGGCGCGGTGCTGTACGAATTGCTGACGGGCAAGCAGGCGTTTGAAGGCGAAGATGTAACGGAGATTTTGGCCTCGGTGGTAAAGATGGAGCCGGACTGGAAGCGTCTGCCGGAAGCGACGCCGCCGGCGATTCGGACGTTGCTGCGGCGGTGCTTGCGGAAAGACCGGCGGCAGCGATTGCAGGACGCGATTGACGCGCGGATTGAGATTGAGGACGGGCTGGCATGGATTGCCGAGGGCGGGCCACAGGCGGCCGGCGTGGCGGCGCCGGTTGTCGCTAGCCCCAAAGGTCCGCTGAGCAATGTCCGCGTGGCTTGGTCCGTTGCGGCTGTTATTTTCGTGGCGGCGCTGGCTGTGGGCGCATTCGCGTATTTGTGGCGCGCGCCGGAGGAGGCACAGGCTATCCGCTTCTTTGTTTCGCCGCCGGACACGTGGAATGTGGGCCAAGCGACCGGTCTCACTGGGGGATTTCATGTTCCCGTGGCGGTTTCGCCGGACGGTCAGAGGGTGGCGTTCGTCGGCACGGGCGCCGATGGCAGATCGCTGCTCTGGGTCCGATCGCTCGATGCACTCGCCGCACAGTCTCTGGCAGGGACGGAGGGCGGCTTGCGCCTGTTTTGGTCGCCCGACAGCCGGTCTCTGGGATTTTTCGCGGACGGGAAGCTCAAGAAGATTGAGGTCGCAGGTGGCCCGGCCATCACGTTGTGCGACGCGCCGAACGCACGTGGCGGCACGTGGAGCCGTGACGGCGTGATCGTCTTTGCCCCGACCAATGCTTCGGGACTCCAGAGAGTGTCTGCGTCGGGCGGCGTGCCCACCGCTGTCACTACTCTGGGCGAAGGCGAAACTGGACACTTTCAGCCGAGCTTTCTGCCTGACGGCGGGCACTTTCTCTACCGCGCGAGCACGCCTGCCACACTTTCGGGAGGACTGCCGATTTACCTGGCATCGCTCGATTCGTCCGAACGGAAATTGCTGCTGAACGCCGATGCAACGAATGTGGTGTACAGCCAGGGCCATCTTCTGTTCCTGCGGGAGACGACGCTGATGGCGCAGCCATTTGACGCGCAGCGTCTGGAATTGACGGGGGAGCCATTTCCGATTGCCGAACAGATTCAAACGCTTGGGAATGCCCCTCCATACGGTGTCTTCTCAGCATCGGAGAATGGGGTGCTGGCGTACCAAACGGGAGCCGGCGCGGTCAACTCCCAACTGGTGTGGTTGGACCGCACGGGCAAGCAGATCGGCGTACTCGGGGACCCCGCTGCCTACGCTGACATTGAGCTTTCGCCGGATGGAAGACAGGCGTCCGTCAGTCTGCCAGACCAGGCGGGAAGGGCGAGGGACATCTGGCTTTACGACGTGGCGCGAGGCCTGAAGACGCGTCTTACGTTCGACCCGGCAGACGAACTAACGCTGATCTGGTCACCCGATGGCAGCCGGGTGGTTTTCAACTCCCGCCGCAAGGGGCAAATGGACCTGTATCAGAAGGCCGCCGACGGGTCCGGCACGGAAGAAGTGCTGCTCGAAGACAATCGTCAAAAATATCCGGTGAGCTGGTCCGCGGACGGCCGGTTTATTCTCTATATCAGCGCCGGTGGCCCGACAGGCAATGACTTGTTTGTCTTGCCACTTTCCGGCGACCGCAAGCCCATTCCGTTCTTGAATACGCAATTCAATGAGGCCCGGGGGCAATTCTCTCCCGACGGGCGGTGGATCGCGTATGGTTCAAACGAATCCGGCGGCGATGAGGTGTATGTTGCACCCTTTCCGGGGCCTGGCGGGAAGCGGCAGGTCTCGACGGCCGGTGGAGGGAGTCCCCGATGGCGGCGCGACGGCAGTGAGATCTTCTATCTGGCTCCCGACAACAAGCTGATGGCGGCGGCAGTGAATGGACGGGGGACGAGCTTTGAGGTCGGCGTGGTGAAGCCATTGTTTGATGCGCGCCCGACAACGGGGGGACGTTTCTCCTACGCCGTGACTGCCGACGGCCAGCAGTTTCTGGTCAACACGGTTACGGAACAGGCAGCCTCGGCGCCGATCACGGTGGTTGTGAATTGGGCGGCGGGGGTTAGGAAGTGACGAAGTGAGGATGTGGCCCCGGCCGGGCCGGGGTAAACTCCGTGGCGAAGTGAGGAAGGCGGACTACAGCGGGCAGTCAGCGGTCGCGGAATCGCAGATTTCAGATCTGAAATTTCAGAGCGGTCGCGAGGAGCCGATAATTCAGAAAAACCCGCACCCTTTACAAAGGCGGTAAAGGGTGCGGCACCCAGCGATTTGTCGGCTGTCTTGAAGAGCGGTCCTTCGACTCGTCCGCCGCGGCGGACTCGCTCAGGATGACGATCCTTTGCTTGGGCGGGCTGCAAGTACAGCCCGCGCCCGGTCGGATCGTCAGCGGCGGCGGGTGCCTTGCTGGCGGACGAAGCGGTTGCCGCCGGCGGCGCGATTGCGCTGGGCGATGATGGCATCGGCCTGGGCATCGGTGGTTCCGCGAGCGATGGCGCTGAGAATCTGTGGATTGGTGAGGCCGGCGTTGCGCAGCGCGGCAGCTTTGGAGCTGGAGAGGACGGGCTGGCCGGCATTGCGACGACGCGCCAGGGCGAGGACGATTTCGTCGGAAAGGCCCGCTAGCTTCATGGCCTGGGCCTCACCGGCACGAATTCCCAATTGATTGAGGCGAGCCAAGACCATCACAGTTGATTCCTGGGCGCCGGCACGCATCAGCCCAGCGATGGCTTCGCCGTCGCTGAAGGGCTGGCCGCGGCGGCGGGCAAGTTGGACCAAGTCCACGCAATTTTGATCGGAGATACCGGCCTGGCGAGCGAGGACGATCTGTCTTACTTCGTCGTCGGTGACTTCGAGCTGGCGCAACTGCTCGACGCCGTTGAATAAGGCGCCAGCCTGGTCCAGCGGCGAGGTGTCCACCTGAGGGGTGGAATTACAGCCTGCCACAGCCAAGACCAGCAGGAGCAAGATTCCACCCGCCAGGCCTGGTGCACGGAACCGTCGCGTGCCGGTGTGATGGCTCACACTCCCATTCTAGCCGGGGGAGGTTGGAAGCGCGGATGGGTGTGCCGCGAGAGGCAACGTCCGGGAGGACAGGGGGGAAGAAAGTGGCGAAGTGGCCCCGGCCGGGCCGGGGTAAACTCCGTGGCGAAGCGAGCCGCCTGGAAGGCGGCGCTACAAAATTACACGTGGTAGACGCGCTCGACGCCGGAGATGCCGGGGATGCGCTTGATGTTTTTGAGGATGCGCTCGAGCTGATCGCGGTCGTTGAGATCGAGAGTGGCTTCGATGCGGGCCTGGAGATTGTCGGGGCGGCTGTCCAGGTACTGGATATTGGCACCGACACCGCTGATGACGCTGGTGATGCTGGCGAGCAAACCGGGGCGGTCCTTGGCGTGGACGCGCAAGGTGACGGTATAGACTTCGCCGGCCTGGTCGCTCCACTGGACGGCGATGCGGCGCTCGGATTGGTAGAGCAGCTTCTGGACGTTGGGGCAGGCGGTGTGATGGACCGCCACGCCGCGGCCGCGGGTCACGTAGCCCACGATGGGGTCGCCTTTGATGGGATTGCAGCACTTGGCGCGATACACCATGAGGTTGTCCTGTCCCAGGACCAGGATTCCTGGATCGCGAATACCGAGAATGCGCTTGACCTTGGAAACCAGCGGCGGCTGCGCAGTCTCTTCGGCCTGATCCCGGGCGGCTTTGCCGGTCAGCTTGGCGACGACCTGGCGGGCGGAATACTTTCCATAACCCAGATCGGCGTAGAGGTCTTCGGGCTTGGCGCGGCCGTATTCCGCGGCCACGCGCAGTAGTTCTTCGGCGGCGACTTTCTTGAGGCTGAGGCCCTGCTGGTGGGCCTCCTTCTCGACGAGGCGGCGGCCCACGTCGGTGGCCTGCTGGCGCTCGTGGAGATTGATCCATTGGCGGATTTTGCTGCGGGCGCGGGAAGTTTGCACAAAGGTGAGCCAGTCGCGGCTGGGCCCGTGTCCGCCCTGGATAAGAATTTCCACGACGTCGCCATTGGCGAGCGCGTGGCGCAGCGGGACCATCTGGCCATTGACCTTGGCGCCGACGCACTGGTGGCCGACTTCGGTATGAATGGAGTAGGCGAAATCCACGGGAGTGGCGCCGCGGGGCAGGGCCAGGACTTTGCCCTTGGGGGTGAAGATGTAAACTTCCTCGGGATAGAGGTCCACTTTCAGAGTGGAAAGGAACTCGGAAGGCTCGCGCATTTCGCGCGCCCATTCGATCAACTGGCGCATCCAGACGATGCGCTGATCGTCGTCGTCGGAGAGTTTGGCGCCGTCCTTGTAGCGCCAGTGCGCGGCCACGCCCTGCTCGGCGATGCGATGCATCTGCTGGGTGCGGATCTGCACCTCGAAGGGCTGGCCGGCATGGATCACCGTGGTGTGCAGAGATTGATAGAGGTTGGGGCGAGGCATGGCGATGTAATCTTTGAAGCGGCCGGGGACGGGGCGCCAGAGCTGGTGAACGGCGCCGAGCGCGGCATAGCAGTTGCGGACCGAATCGGTGACGATGCGCACGGCCAAGAGATCGTAGATCTGGCCCAGGGCGCGGCGCTGGCGCTGGGACTTGAGGTGAATGGAATAGAGGCGCTTGACGCGGCCTTCGACGTCGGCGGGCAGACCGTTCTCCGCGAGGTTCTTGCGAATGGACTCCTGCACCTCGGCCAGGAAATTCTCGAACTCCTTGCTTTTATCGGCGACCTTCTGCTTGAGCTCGATATAGGCGGCGGGCTCGAGGTAGCGGAAGGCGAGGTCTTCGAGATCGCCGCGGATGGCGCCCATACCCAGGCGGTGGGCGATGGGGGCGTAGATATCGAGCGTCTCGCGGGAGATGCGCTCCTGCTTTTCGGGCGGGAGGTAGGCCAGGGTGCGCATGTTGTGGAGGCGGTCGGCCAGTTTGACCAGGACGACGCGCACATCCGAAACCATGGCCAGGAGCATCTTGCGCACGCTTTCGACCTGGCGGACCTCGGGGGAAAGCAGCTCGAGGCGGCTGATCTTGGTGACGCCTTCGACGAGACGCGCGACCTCTCCACCGAAGCGTTCGGAGACCACCGCCTGGGGAATTTGCGTGTCTTCGACGACGTCGTGGAGAAGGGCGGCGCAGAGGGCGGTGACGTCCAGGCGCAGGTCGGCGAGGATGTGTGCCACTTCGAGGGGATGGGAGAGAAAGGGCTCGCCGGATTCGCGGGTCTGGGAGCGGTGCTGTTCGGCGGCAAAATCGAAGGCCCGGCGGAGCAACTCGAGGTCGTCGTCGGGGCGGTTGCGCCGCAGGCGGTCCAATAACGCCGTGAACCGATCCTGCAAGGTGCGATCGACGGGTTCCGGCTTGCTCGCCGCAGTGAGCCGGGAAAGACTGTCGCTATGGCCGGCGGACTCCATAGCTTTATTGTAGGACGCCGGGAGCAGGCGCGCCACTCCCCGCGGCGGCAGGGTGCCCGTGCAGGATAAACTCAAAAAGAAAAAGGCGCCCCGGCGATGCCGGGGCGCCGAAATGCAGGGTGCTCAGGAAACTAGCCCCCCTTGGCTGCTTTCTCGGCGGCTTCCTTCTGTTTGATCGCTCTCGACTGGTCCAGCAGGTCGTCGGCTTGTTTTTCCAAGGCGGCGCGGGTGGTGGCATCGGATTGGTCGGCCTTCTGGCGAAGCAGCAGGCTCTGGTAGGCGATGGCATCGGCATAATCGGGGCGGACCTGCACAGCTTTTTCGATCATCTGCAGGCCCTCGTCAACCAAAGCCGCGTGCTGCTGGGCGAATTGGGCGCGCAGCGATTCGGGCAAAGGATCGGGGTCCTTAAGCTGCCTGCGTGGGTTTTCTACGTTGTAGGCCTGGCGCAACTCATTATTGGCACGGTAGGCCAAAGTCCAGTTAATGACGCCGACCCAGTAATACGGTTCGGCGTCCGTGGGACTCAAGGAGATGTGCTTGAGATGGTAGTTCTTAGACTCTTCGTATTTCTCAGGCTGGAAGGGGGTTCCCGCCATGTTGTAGAGGATCGAACCGAGTCCATCGAGGGCGGAAAGATTACCGGCGTCGTGCGTCAGGACATCCTGGAACTCGGCAACCGCCTGCTCCCCGACGCGCACGTTTTCGTCCGAAGGGGCTCCGGGAATGTACATCGCGGAGTAGGCCGTGGCCAGATAGACCCGCGCATTGAGCAGATCCGGATCGAGGGCCTTGGATTCCTTGAAATTCTCGACGGCGGCGTCGTAATGGCCCTCGCGGAAGTTGGCGACGCCTTTGTTGAGCTGGTCGCGCGCCCTGAGTTTGGTGCAGCCGCTGAGGCCGAAGGTAACGGCGAGGAGCAACAGCAGGGCCGCCGGCCACCGTTTCACACTCACACGATCTCGGAAATTCGCAGCATTTTCGTTCATCGGAAACTTCCGTCCCCTGATTTGTTTTGAGGTCTCTCCCGCAAGGGAGAGCCACACATCCGGCCGCCTGCCCGATGGGCCCTCGGCAGACTGGCTGAGATTACTGCCCCGCCTCGAGCCGGGCGGTAATCAGCCCGACTTTCTCGACGCCGGAGGCCCGCATAACGTCAATGGCCCGCGCCACCTGAGCAAAAACAATGGTGTCGTCGCCCTTCACGAAGGCGACCTTTTCGGCGCGCAGCTTGAAAATTTCGTTCAGCCGCGGGCCGAGGGTGGTCCAGTCGGCCGCATCCTCGTTGATTTTGAGGACATTATTCTCGAGCACCTGAACCACGACAGTCTTCTGCTCGAGCTCCTCCTGCCGCTTGGTATCCGGCGGCGACGGCTGCGGCACCAGGGCCTGCAACCCTTTCGGCGTCAGAGGCGTAATCACCATGAAGATGATGATCAGCACCAAGAGAATATCAATGAGTGGGACGACGTTCATGTCCGACATGGCAGCGCCCTTCTTCCCTCCAACGGCCATTCCCATGTTGATTCGCTCCCTCTGCCGTCCTGCGGCACTGCGTGATGCCTTAGAGTACTGCGAACCGCCGCCAGCCCAGCTCTGCTAGATTTGCCTTAGTCGGCCGGCGGCGGAGGCGGCGTGGTCCGGCCCGTCTCAATTTTGTCGGTAAGCAGCCCGACGTTATCCACCCCGGCTGAGCGGACTTCATCCACGAGTTTTACTACCTGTCCGTACTTGGCGCGACCGTCACTCCTGATGTAGACGGTCTTGTCCGTGCGGCCGGAGATGAGGTCGCGGATCTGCGACGATACGACATCCAACTCCGTCCTGGTATTGCCCAAGAAGAGATAGCCATCCCGGGTGACTGCGACGATCACGGCATCGTCCTTGTCGGCGTCGGGCAAGTCCTGGGGGTTCTCGACGCGCGCCATATCCACGGGCGTGCCTTTCTGCAACATGGGTGTGACGACCATGAAAATAATCAACAACACCAGCATGATGTCGGCCATGGGGATGACGTTCGGGGCCGACATTACATCCTGCGCTTTGACCTTGGTACGAGCCATGGCTTATTTCTTTCCGCTTCGCCGTGTGAGGAAGTAGTTGATCAACTCCATCGAGGAGTTTTCCATCTCCACGTCAAAAGCCTCGACCTTATTCGTAAAGTAGTTGAAGGCCCACACGGCGGGGATAGCCACGAGAAGCCCGAGTGCGGTGGCCACCAGCGCTTCGGAAATACCGCCGGCCACGGCCGAAAGACCGGAGGCCTTTTCGGCCTCGATGCCTTTGAAAGCGTTGATGATGCCGACCACGGTTCCGAACAGGCCCACGAAGGGCGCCGTCGAACCGACGGTGGCCAGTCCGCTCAAGCCGCGCTTCATATCGGCGTGGACGATGGCGATGGAACGGTCCAGGCCGCGCTTGGCAGCCTCGACCACTTCGGCCTCCGAGATCTGCGCGGAGGCGGATTGAAATTCGGCCAAGCCCGTGGCGACCACTTTGGCGATATGGCTCTTTTTGTTGCGCTCGGCGATGGAGATAGCTTCGTCGAGTTTGCCCTCGCGCAGAGCGCCGGCCACCTGTTGGACGAATACGCGGGACTGCTTGCGAGCCGCGCTGTACATCAAAGCCCGGTCGATCATGACCCCCATGGACCAGGCGGAGAGGACGAACAGAATCACGACGACTGCCTTGGCGATGATGCCCATCTGATCCCACATGCTGCGCAAATCCCATTGCCCTTGAAGCGCGAGATTCATAGCTAATATCGACAAGCTCGCAAACATAACGGTTCGCTCCTTTTTATTCGTTCGGACTCGGCTGGCCGGGGGTTACCCAGTTTCCGGCCCGGATACGCTGCCCTTCCGGGACAGCCTGTCATAGCTTTCGCTGTGAACCGGCTACCCGCCCAGCACAAAATTCACTTCAATGGTCGTGTCCACTTCGACAGGTTCCTGATTGAGGATGGTCGGCTGATAACGCCAGTTCTGGACCGCGGCCAGCGCCGATTGTACCAGCAACGGATGGCCGGACATGACCTGTAATTCGCTCACGCGCCCGTCCTTATCAATAATCGCGTGCAGCACGACTCTGCCCTGGATGCGCGCCTGGCGCGCCAGCGGAGGATAGATCGGATTGGGCTGGGAAATGCCTCTGGCCGCCTGCACCTGTCCGCCTACCTTGGTTCGCTGAATCCTAATCGGAGGGGGCGGGGGCGCACCTGTGGAGCCCTCTCCCAAGCCGCCGAGCAGACTATCCATGCCACCGAAGACTCCCGTGCCTGGAGCGGGTTCCGGAGGCAACTCGGCCTCTCTGAACACCGTCACGACCTTTGGAATGGCCCGCGGCTGCATCAAGCGGCCCTGGGTGAGCAGACGGGCGACAGGCTTGATCACCTTGACCTCGACGGCCTGTGGGGGCGGCGGGGGCGGAGGCGGGGGCGGAGGCGCAATCAAAAGCGTCGCCATCATGGCCCTGGGAAGAGCTTCGGTATAGATGAGCGGAATCAGGATCAGAACGAGCACGCACAGCACCTGAACGGCGGTTGAAACGAAAATCGTCCAACCTTTATTGGTTTTCTTCCTGACCACACTCGATTCCACGAGATCGTCAAACATGACCTTTACCTCCTGCCGGCGGATGCCAGGCGATTCTGTGTTTCACCCGCTCGCGCTTTGGTTCCGGCGGCGGGGCCGGAAACCGGTCCGGCACCCGGTCCCCGCCAGTGACTCCAGGCGACCACTAGGGGGGCGGCAATGCCGAAACTTGAATATGTTCCTATCAAAATACCGACCACTAAGGCAAATGAAAAACTGCGCAAGACCTGGCCACCCATGAGAAACAGTACCAGGACGGTTAGGAAGGTGAGGCCGCTGGTGAGGATGGTCCGGGACAAGGTCTGATTGATGGAGCGATTAACGATGAGGGCAAACGGCTCACGGCGCATCAGCCGCAGATTCTCACGAATGCGGTCGAAGATCACGATTGTATCGTTCATCGAGTAGCCCACCAGAGTCAGCAGCGCCGCGATCACCGTCAGCGAAACCTCGAAACCCAGCAGGGAGAAAAGTCCCAGCGTGATCAGGACATCATGGAACACTGCAAGTACGGCGGCGGCACCGTACACCCACTCGAAGCGAAATGCAATATAAATCAGCATGCCGCCCAGGGCGTAAAGGGTGACCAAGACTGCCTGGCGGCGCAAGTCGGCGCCGACCTTGGGGCCGACAATTTCCACGTTCACGACGGCAAAGGAACTGGTATAGAAATTTTCGCGCAACGCCGCCATCACCGGGGGAGTGGCCTGGGCCGCCTGCAGTTGGTCCAAAGTCTGGAGCACGCCGCGGGCATCGCGGTCTCGATAGGCGATCAACTGCCGGGCGAGCTGAGTGTAGCGATCGCCCGCATTCACTCCCAGGGCCAGGGGGTCCCGGCGAACCAGCACCTCGGCCAGCGCAGCTTCCGTGGTGGCGTTGAAATCCTGTTTGCCGGCCTCGCCGCCTCCGAGCGTGGAGCGCAGGGCCGCGACGATGGCCGCCTTACCTGCATCCAGGGCCTCGGTGCCCTCGCCCTGCTGCGGCAGATAGATGACCACCTCGTTGGAGTTGGGATTGGAGAGATCGCTGATGCGCTGGATGACGCTCTGGCCCAGGCCCTCCTGACCCAGTCCCTGGCGAAGCTGGTCAACGGGCGGCGTGCTGGCAAAACGCACGTACACCACCGTGCCGCCCTTGAAATCAATGCCGTAATCGAGACTGCCCTTGCGAATCCAAGAGGCCCCGCCCACGATCAGCAGCGCGAGCGACAAGGCGACGAAATACTTCGACTTCCCCATCCAGTCAACGTTTACGTCGTGGCGAAAAAGCTCCATGCGTTTGCCGGCCCTCTTGTTTAGACACCGCTCGATTGGGGTTTGTGCCCGCTCGCCGGATCTTCTTTTGCAGCGGGCTGTAAGTACAGCCCGCACCCGTTCCCTCAGATACTCAGTTGTGCCTGGCGCTGCATCTTGCCCAAGTGCCAGTCAAAAATCACGCGTGAGACATAGACCGCGGTAAACAGATTGGCCAGCAAACCGATGGTCAGGGTCACGGCAAACCCACGCACGGGTCCGGTGCCGAAGACGAAGAGAAAAATCGCCGAGACCACGGTGGTCACGTGGGTGTCAATAATGGTCAAGAATGCCCGTTTGAACCCCAAATCCACCGCCGACGCGGCCGCCTTGCCCGCGCGCAACTCTTCTCGAACGCGCTCAAAAATCAGGACGTTGGAGTCCACACCCATGCCGATGGTAAGAATTACGCCGGCGATCCCCGGAAGCGTCAGCACGGCCCCAAAGTAGGCCAGAGCCGCCATCAAGATCACCAAGTTCAGCACCAAGGCTACGACGGCGTTGACCCCTGAAAGCCGATAGTAAAACACCATGAAGATCATAACTGCGAGAAGGGCCACAACGGAGGCTTGCACGCCGTGGCGAATGGAATCAGCGCCCAGCGACGGTCCGACGGTGCGCTCTTCGAGATAGCGGATGGAAGCGGGCAAGGCACCGGCTCGCAGCACCAAGGCCAAGTCATTGGCTTCCTGCTGGCCGAAGCGGCCGGTAATCCGCCCGGAATCGTCGATCCGATTATTGATGGTCGGAGCTGTCTCCACTCTCTTGTCGAGCATAATGGCCATGGGACGACCGATGTTCTGCTCGGTGAAGGGGCCGAAGCGCCGGGCGGCCTCGGTCGAGAGCGTGAAAGCAACTTCATAGCTGCCGGGGCTTTCGGTGCTCAACATTGGTGTCGCGCTGCGCAGGTCACGACCGGTGATAATCGGCGTGCGGTCCACCAGGTACACCCCAGGCAGGCCGGCCGGGTCTGCCGCTTTCGCGGGGACTATTTCCGTTCCCGGAGGCAGTATGCCGCCGTGAGCGGCCAAAGCGGCAGCCTCAGAAGGATAGGGAGTGACATCTGCCACGCGGCGCAACTCGAGTTGGCCGCCGGCCTGAATGACGGCCTTGGCGCGGTTGGGATCGCCCTCACCGGGGAGCTCGACCACGATCTCGTTATCGGCCTGCCCATAGGGCGCGACCACCGGCTCGGTCAAGCCCAGGGCATCAATGCGGCGGCGAATGGTTTCCTCGGACTGGGCCATGGTCCGCTGGCGGATGGCCGCGATGGCCGAGGCCCTCAAAGTGAGCACGTAGCCGGAGGCTTCGCCCGGGGCCGGGGCGATGTCCCAGTTGATAAAGGTCGTCCTCACCAAGTCGCGGAAGGCGGCCGTGGATTCAGGCGCCACGTTGCGGACCAGGAGCTGAGTGTTGTTGAGTTTCTGGATTTCATCGTAGCGGATGCTGCGCTCGCGAAACTGAGTGGTCAACTGGCTCTGGGTTTGATCGGCCTCCAGGCCTATGGCCTCGTCCACTTGCACCTGCAAGATGAGATGTGTGCCTCCCTGCAGATCCAGCCCCAGGCGGATTCGCTGGGCGAAATTTTCTCTCACTCGCGCCAGCGAGGTGGGGAAATCGGGCTGGCCGATCAGCCCATACACGCACAGCAGAAGTACGGCAGCTATGAAAACGGCCTTCCATTTCAAGTTGGAATTCATGGCTTCGCTGCGCTCACCTGGGATGTGCCGCGCGCCAAGCGGCTCGCGCCCCGCGCACTTCTCAACTCTCCTTGATTTCCGGCTGAATTCCGGTGATAGCCGAGCGGGCGATTTTGACCTTCACCTGGTCGGCGATGCGCACTTGCACCGCTTCGCCCTCCAAGCCCACTATGGTGCCGTAGATACCCCCGCTGGTCAAAACCTTATCGCCGGTCTTGAGGGCGTTCAACATGGCCTGGGTCTTCTTCTGCCGACGCTGCTGGGGGAGAATCAGCAGCACGTAGAAGATGACCATGATGACCACCAGGGGCAGAAAGGTCACCAGACCGCCGCCCGGTGTTTGCTGCAGGTACAGCGACATGGCCACGCCTACGCCCGCGCTCATGCTCGATTCCACTCCCACCGGAATTGCCGTCTGCCTCAGGACAGATGTTCAGTCCGGGCTGCAAGTACAGCCCGGACCCGTTGAAGGAAGTGCCACGCGGCCGCCACCGGCAGAACCAACCGCCCCTTCCCATCTCGCACCCGCAGCCTGACGCAGAAGCGATGCGTATCTACCCGCTACGGTTGGCCTGCTTCCAGGCGTGCCTTCAGTTCTGAGGAGAACCGGGACAGATTCCCGAGTGCGATAGCCTCTCGGATTGCCCGCATTAAGTCAAGAAAAAAGAAAACGTTGTGGTGGGTGTTGAGGATGGCGCCGAGGATTTCATTGGCTCGAAAAAGGTGGCATAGGTAGGCGCGGGAGTAACGCCGGCAGACCATGCAGCGGCAGGAGTCATCCACGGGGCGCGAGTCGTCCGCGTAAGGCGCATTCTTGATGTGCAGCGGGCCCTGGCGCGTATACAGGCAGCCGTTGCGCGCGTTGCGCGTCGGCAGCACGCAGTCCATCATGTCAATGCCGCAGCGCACGTAGTCGGCAAGCTGCTCGGGTTTGCCGACGCCCATCAGATAGCGCGGCCGGTCAGCGGGCAGACAAGCGGCCGTGGCTTCGGCGATCTCGCAGGTCAATTCGTGGGGCTCTCCCACGGCCAAACCGCCGACGGCATAGCCGGGAAAATCGAGTTCCAGCAGGCGCGCGGCGTTTTCCCGGCGAAGGTCCTGGTAGCCGCCGCCCTGCACGATGGCGAAAAACGCCTGGCCGGGGTTGGCTGCGCTGGGCGGACCGGCGGCGATGGCCTCGGCAGAACGCTGGGCCCACCCGGCGGTGCGATTGGCGGCGGCCTGCGCGCGTTCGCGACCGGCGGGATACTCGATGCACTCGTCGAGCACCATGGCGATGTCCGACCCCAGCGCTCGCTGCACTTCGACGGCTTTTTTCGGCGTGAGCATGTGCTCGGAACCGTCGAGATGAGAACGGAAGCGCACGCCTTCGTCGCTGACCTTGCGCAGGTCGGCGAGACTGAACACCTGGTAGCCGCCCGAATCGGTGAGGATGGCGCGCGGCCAGGCCATGAACCGGTGCAGTCCACCCATGCGGGCGATCAGGTCATGGCCGGGCCGCAGATATAGATGATAGGTGTTGGCCAGCAGGAGTCCGACACCCAGGTCCTCGAGCGACTCCTGCGTCAGCGCCTTGACCGTGCCGGCCGTGCCGACGGGCATGAAAGCCGGGGTCTCGACGACGCCGTGGGGGGTGGTCAGGCGGCCCAGACGCGCGCCTGAGGGATCGGTCTTTAGAACTTCGAAAGAAAAAGACATTGCGAGCAGTCTAGCAGTTTGTCACTCAGGCGGGGAGCGCGGGCACGGCCGCGAGCAGGGCCTGCGTGTAGGGATGCTCGGGAGCGGCGAGCACGCGCTCGGCAGGTCCGAGTTCGACCAGGCGGCCGGCCTGCATCACGGCCACTCGCGTGGCTAGTTGGGCGACGACGGGCAGGCTGTGCGAAATGAACAGATAGGTGAGGCCGTACTGGGCCTGCAGCGCTCTCAACAGCTCGAGTATTTGGGCGCCGACAGAGACGTCCAGCGCCGAAACCGGTTCGTCCGCGACGACCAGTTTGGGGCGCAGGACCATGGCGCGGGCGATGCCGATGCGCTGCCGCTGTCCGCCGGAAAATTCGTGCGGGAAACGATCGAGGGCGCGGGCCTCGAGGCCCACGGCATCGAGCGCCTGGGCCACGCGGTCGCGCCGGCCGGAGCGGCTGAGCCCAGGCTCATGAATTTCGAGCGGCTCAGCGATAATGGCCCCTACGCGCATGCGCGGGTCGAGAGAAGAAAACGGATCCTGAAAAATCATCTGCATCTGGCGGCGCAGGGCGCGGAGTTGCGCTCCGCGCGCGGCCAGCAGATTGTGGCCGTCGAAACTGATTTCGCCGGCGTCGGGCTCGATCAGCCGCAGCAGCAGGCGCGCCAGCGTGGTCTTGCCGCAGCCGGATTCGCCGACCAGCGCGAGCGTCTCGCCGGGCGCCACTTCCAGGCTGACGTCGTCCACGGCGGCGAAGGTCCGCGCCCCCGGCGAAAGGGCAAAGCTCTTGCGCAGGTGGCGCGCCGAGAGCAATGCCGGGGCTTCGCTCATTCGTTTTTCATTTCCGTGCCGGTCACGGCTGCGACACCAGAATGCATCGCGCGCGATGATCGGGGCCGGCGTCGCGCCACTCCGGTACGGCGGCCGAGCATGCCTGCTGGCGGTAGGCGCAGCGCGGCTCGAAGGCGCAACCGGGAGGCAGCGCGTCGAGCGGCGGGACAGTGCCGGGGATGGGCGTAAGTCCGCGGCGGCCGAGCTGCGGCGACGCACGCAGCAATCCTTCGGTGTAGGGATGGCGAGGCCGGCGGAGCACTTCGTCCACCGGCCCGAATTCCACGATGCGGCCGGCGTACATCACCGCCAGACGCCGGGCGACTTGCGCGACCACTCCCAGATCATGGGTGATGAACAACAATGCGAGCCCCATCTCCTCTTGCAGACGCCGGAGCAGCTCCAGAATTTCCTTTTGCACGGTGACGTCCAGCGCCGTGGTGGGTTCGTCGGCTATTAGTAATCGCGGCCCGGCGGCCAAAGCCATGGCGATCATGGCGCGCTGGCGCAAACCGCCCGAGAGCTGGTGCGGGAACTGCCGCGCGCGCAGCGCAGGCTGGGGCACGCGGGCGCGCTCCAGCGCGGCGATGACTCTCGAATCGGCCTCAGCCGCGCGCAACCCGGGAGCGTGCGCACGCACCGCCTCGGCAATTTGTGTCCCGATGCGCATCACCGGGTTCAGCGCGGTCATCGGTTCCTGAAAGATGAATCCGATCTCCCGGCCGCGAATGGCGATGCGCTCGCGTTCTCCAAGCGTCACCAGGTCCCTTCGGCCCGCCCCGTTCTTCGACGACAGCCAGGCCTGCCCACTGCGCCGCGCCCCCGCGGGCAGCAGCCCCACCAGCGCCAGCGCCAGCATGGTCTTGCCGCTGCCGGATTCGCCGACTAGGCCGAGGGTTTGGCCCGGTTCGAGCGTGAGAGAAACTTCCCGCACGGGCTGCACCCAGCCTTGCGGCGTAGGCAACTCGACGGTCAAATCGCGCAGCTCGAGCAGCGGAATCACAGCTTCATCATAGTTTTGGCCAGGCTGCAAGTACAGCCCGGACCCGTCTCCGAATCGCTCGCCACCGCTCGCCGTTCCATATCGGCTACGCTCTCCGAATCCTTCTACCAACACCGCTGCGAGTATGGCAGGCTGTTTCGCGGCACGGCGATGAGCCCTTTTGCGCGCACCCAAGCTACGTGGAGACGCCTGTTCTCGCAGGCCGGCTTCCCATCCTATTTTGCGGGAATGTTTGTCTCGTTGTTCGGGACGGGGCTGAATTTTGCGGGCGTCACGCTTTACGTTCTGGCCAGGACGGGTTCCACGGTGCAAGTCAGCTTCACGGTGATCCTGTTGACGCTGCCCCGGCTGATCGTGCCACTGTTCGGAGGCGTGCTCACCGACCGCGTGGACCGGCGCTATCTGGGCATTACGCTGGACCTGGCGCGCGCCGTGATCGTACTCGGAGCGGCGGCGCTGGCCGGCTCGGGCCGCCTGGAGCTGTGGCATCTCTACTTGATGGTGCTGCTGCTGGGCGTGGGATTTGCGGTGTACTGGTCCTCGAGCCTGGCCCTGCTGCAGGAGATCATTCCGCCACGGCATTTGGTGGGCGCGAATGCGGCCGTCCTGGTGGCCGTGCAGGGTGGGATGCTGGCCGCCGGCGCGTTGGTGGGATTCATCTATGATCACGCCGGCCTGGCGGCCATCCTGGCCATCAACGGAGCGACGTATGCGCTCTCCGCGCTCTGCTTCTATCATCTGCGCTGCGGCCACGCTCCGCCGCAGGGGGCCGCAGACCTGCCCTGGCCCGCGACCACGAACGCCGAGGCCGAGACCGAAGTCGCCGAACCGGCGATATTGGCTCTGGACACTTCTGAGCCCACGCCCGCAGTGCTGGCCGACATCACCGAAGGGCTGCGCTATCTGCGCGCCCAGCCATCGGTGATGGCGCTGGGCCTGACCTATGCGGCGATGATGGCGGGCGTTATCAGCGCCAACGTCATCGTGGTGGCGCTGGCCCACGATCTGCTCGATGCCGGGGCGCGCGGTTACGGTTTCCTGCAAGCCGGCTGGGCCCTGGGCGCCGTAGCCGGCGGCTTGGCGGCCTCATCGCTGGCACGCAAGCGGCCGCGCGGCGTGCTGCTCGCGGCGCTGATGGTGCTTGCGGCGGGTCACGCGCTCTTCCCCTACGCCGGCCTCTTGGTAGTGGCCGTGGCCATGAACGTGGCATTCGGCGCGTGCCGCGCTGTCGGCGCCGTACTGACGCAGTCTTCGATTTTGAAGATGGTGCCGCAACACCTCATGGGACGCACGCAGTCGGCTTTTGCCGTGATGGCTACGCTGCTGCAGATCGTGATGAGTCTTGCCTTGGGCTGGCTGGCCGAGCACACCAGCCTGGAGGTGGCCTTTGTCCTGCTCGGCCTGCTCTACGCCACGGCAGTGGTGGCGGCGACTCGCACCAGAGATCTCCGTGCCATTCCGGTGAAAAGAATGGCTGCAAACTGAGGTGGATGGCTGGCAGTGACTCCACTGGGTGAATCGTCCCGAGGGAATGACGAACTCACCGCGCGCGTTCAGCATGAAAAGGGGAAACGAGCCGGTTAGCGGACGCCCTCGACCAGATCCACGGCGTCAATGACGCCGAGGACAGCCATATCAATGGGCGAGTGGGGCCGGCCGACGGCGGTCATGGCGGAGAAACCCTCGGTAGCCAGCAGGACGCGATCGCCGACGCCGGCGTCCACGGAATCGAGCGCCAGGACGGGCTCGCCGCGGTCGCTGCCGTCGAGCTGGAGCGGCTGCACGACCAGGATTTTGCGGCCACGGTGGGAGGCGTCCTTCTGCGTGGCCACTACGTCGCCGATGACGCGTCCGATCAGCATGATATCGCTCGGTCCATCGCCGCTCAGCCGGGGATGTTGACCGTGTCCACGATGCCGACGATGGTGGTTTCGGTGGGGACTTCGGCGGGAAGAAACGGAAAACTGGCTTCGCGGCCGCGGCACCAGTAAACGGTCTCGCCGGCGCCGGCGCCGACGGAATCGAGCGCCACCACCGGCCGGCCTTTCTCACGGCCCTTGCGGTCGAGTGGCTGGACGATGAGAAACTTGCGGCCGTCGAGGGCCGGATGCTTGATGGTGCAGACGACGTTGCCGATGACGCGCCCGAGCAGCATGCGCAGCCTATTTCTTTCGCACCGAGGCCAGCTCCGCTTCGTGCTGAGCGTCCAGGTGCACGGTATCTACAATTCCAATGATGGCCGCGTCCACCGGGCGGTCTTTGCACTCGGCGGCCATGCGCGCCGAGCTGCCGGAAACGATGAGCACGGTTTCGCGGAAGCCGGCGTCCACGGTGTCCACAGCCACCAGATAACCGGCTTCGTCGGCGCCCTGAGGCGAAATGGGCTTAACGACGAGGAGCTTCTTGCCTTCGAGGCGAGGATCTTTTCGCGTGGAAACGACGGTGCCGACGATGCGCGCCAATATCACTCAGTCCACCCGCTACAGAAACGCCCGGCGGCTGCGCGGCGGGCGGAATATTTCCGACGAAATTTTCTCAGGGCGGGCTGCAAGTACAGCCCGCACCCGTGGGCGAAAGCAGCAGCGCGATGCGGGCGCTCCGGCTCCGCCATGGCGTGGCCGCGTCTAGTGGGATGCGACCATGGCCGCCTTGCCGATGGGCAGCACATCTTCGAGCGACTGATGCGGCCGCGGAATCACGTGGACGGCGATCAGCTCGCCCACGCGGCGAGCCGCAGCGGCGCCCGCGTCGGTAGCGGCCTTGACGGCGGCCACATCGCCGCGCACCAGGGCAGTGACGTAGCCCGATCCGATCTTCTCCCAGCCCACTAAGGTAACCTTGGCCGCCTTCACCATCGCGTCGGAGGCTTCGATCATGGCCACCAGACCGCGCGTCTCAATCATGCCGAGTGCTTCACCCATCTTTCATCCTCCCGGGCCGGCCGCGCACGCGGAGCCGGCGCCGTTTGCAAACTCGTTTGTGGACCCGCGCGCGCCGTCAGCGGCGTGTGCGGTCGCTGCGCACCGCTTCTTCGATGAGCGCCTCGAGTTCCTGGCGCGTGAGGCTGACGCGACCCGGTGCGCCGGTTTCCGACGTCACCGGACATTCCGGCCCCACCTGTGAAGCGGTGGTCGAACCGTAACGGGCCCGCGCCGCGAGCAATTTTTCCACATCGCGGCCAGAAAGCAAGGCTTGTTTGCCGAGCAATTCGGTGACGAGGGAAACCTGTGCAAAATGTTCGACCGTCTCCATGCGGAAAAAAGCGGTGAGCAGGTCCGGCCCGCAGGTAACCACGCCGTGATTGGCCATGAGGAGGGCGTCGTAGTTCTGCACCAGCGGCTCGAGCGCCTCGGTCAGCTCGGGGGTGCCGGGGGTGGCGTAGGGCGCCACCGGAATGCAGCCCAGGGAGAGCACCACTTCGCTGACGATGGCTTTATTGAGCGGGATTCCCGCGGCGGCGTATCCGGTGGCGATGGGCGGGTGGGCGTGGCAGACGGCATGGACATCGGGGCGGCGGCGATAGATGAGCAGGTGCATGCCCAGTTCGGAGGAGGGCTGGCGGCTTCCGGCCAGGCGCTTGCCTTGCATGTCGGTGATCACCAAGTCGTCGGGGGTCAACAGGCCCTTGCTCATGGCGGTGGGCGTAGTGAGGAGGCGCGCATGATCCAGGCGCACGGAGATATTGCCGTCGGTGGCGGCCACGAAATGGCGGGCATGGAGCCAGCGGCCGGCGAGGCAGACGTCGCGCCGGTGTTCGTCCTCGGTCTTGCGATGACCGTGCGAGATGGATTCCCGGAACATTGTTTCTCTGGCGGGCTGTAAGTACAGCCCGCACCCGTTGCCTTCGCCGGCGTCCGGTGTGGTGCAACCGGAGCCGTCTGGCGGCGCGCCTTTCCTAAGCGTAGATTCCGCGCAGCTTGAGCACGAAAGCCACGCGGTCAATCGCCAGCATGTAGGCGGCGATGCGGTTGCTGACGCTGTGCGTTTCCGCGTAGCGAACCACTTCGTCGAAGCTCTGTTCCATGACGTCGTGAAGCCGCTGGATCACTTCGCTTTCCCGCCAGAACAGCCCCTGGCGGTCCTGTACCCACTCGAAATAGCTAACGGTCACCCCGCCGGCGTTGGCCAGGATATCGGGGATGACGAACACGCCCTTGCGATCGAGCTCCTCATCGGCGTAGGCGGTGGTGGGGCCGTTGGCCCCTTCACAAAGAATGCGCGCCTGAAGGCGGCGCGCGTTCTCGCGGGTAATCTGATTCTCAATCGCCGCCGGGAGCACGATCTCGCAAGGCTGGAAGAGAACTTCCTGCGCGGACATGCGCGCGCCGCCGCCGGGAAATTCCGGAAGCGGCCGGCCCTGCTGACGGACCCAGTTTTCGAGCTTCGGAACGTCGAAACCTTTTTCATTGTACAGGCCGCCGTGAATGTCGGCTACGCCGACGATGCAGTAGCCCGCTTGGTGCATCAGTGACGCGGCCACCGATCCCACGTTGCCGAATCCCTGGATGACCACCCGGGCGCGGTCACGCGACAGGCCCAGCCGAGGCAGGGCCCGGTCGCAGACCAGCAGCAGGCCGCGGCCGGTGGCTTCGCGGCGGCCGCGCGATCCGCCCATCTCGACGGGCTTGCCGGTGACCACGGCGGTGATGGTGCGGCGCTGGTGCATGGAGTAGGTATCCATCACCCAGGCCATGGTCTGTTCGTTGGTGCCGAGATCGGGCGCCGGGACATCGCGCTCCGGACCAAACCACTCGCTCAGCTCCGCCGTATAACGGCGAGTGATGCGTTCGAGCTCTCCGGCAGAGAGCTTGGAAGGATCGCAGATGACCCCGCCTTTGGCGCCGCCGAAGGGGATATTGACCACGGCGCACTTCCAGGTCATTTCACTGGCCAGAGCGCGGACTTCATCCAGGGTGACGTCGGGGGCGAAGCGAATGCCGCCCTTGCAGGGGCCGCGCACTATGGAATGGTGTACGCGATAACCGGTAAACACTTCGAGCCGGCCGCTATCGAGCATCACGGGAATGTACACGGTGATCTCTTTGTTGGGATAGCGCATGTAGCGGTACAGGCCGTCTTCGAGGCCCAGCATTTTGGCAGCGATCTCGAAGCGCGCCTCGGCGGCCTGATAAACGTTCAGCTCATTATGGGGAGAGAAGGTAGCCATTCCGGAGCCGCGGCCCGGGCCGCGACTTCGGGAGTATACGAACCGCAACGCAGGCACGCAAGGCGGGGGCGGCAGGGTCATGCTCGGCAGGGGAATTCGTGACGGGGGGACCGCTCAGAGGGGCGGCTAGGAGCGCGGCCGTTTGGCAATAAATTCCCGGAGCACCAGGCGCGCCAGACTGCGGGCATTGTGACGCACCATCCCGTGTTGATCCAAGAGGTCGCCCAAGACGCAACGCAAGCCCATGCGCTGGAGTTGGTCGAGATCCGCTGAGACCGGTTGAGCGCCCTGGGCGCGGTAACGCCGGGCGACCTCGGGTGCGAAGGGCTTGTTGTTGAGGACCACGCAGTCAATCAGTCCTCGGCCGCCATGCTGTTGAATGGCGCGCACGTGGTCGGCCGCCGTGAAGCCGCTCGTTTCACCGGGCTGGGTCATGAGATTCGAGATATAGACGCAAGTGGCGCGGGATTTGCGAATGGCCTCGGCCACACCGGAGACCAGCAGATTGGGAATTACGCTGGTATAGAGCGAGCCCGGGCCGATGAGAATGAGGTCCGCCCGGGCGATAGCCTGGAGCACCTCGGGCAGCGGCTTCACGCGCCGCGGCACGAGCCGCACGCGGCGAATCCGGATGCGGGTGCGTCCGATTCGAGATTCACCGGCGACCCGCCTGCCATTTTCCAGCACGGCCTCGAGCGACACCAATTGGTTGGTGGAAGGGAAAATGCGCCCGCGAATCGCCAGCACTTCACCGCTGACGCGCACGGCCCGCGTGAAATCGCCGGTAACGTGGCTGAGCGCAGCCAGAAACAGATTGCCGAAGCTGTGTCCTTTGAGGCCGTTTCCGCTGGCAAAGCGGTATTGGAACAGACGCCCGAGCAGGGCCTCGTCCTCGGAAAGCGCCACCATGCAGTTGCGAATATCTCCCGGGGGCAGAACGCTGTACTCGCGTCGCAGGCGGCCGGAGCTGCCTCCGTCATCGGTCACCGTCACGACGGCGACCAGGTCACGGATGGGGTCACGGGAGGCGACACCCTGGCTGGGAGCCACGCACTGCTTCAGGCCGCGCAAGAGCGCGGAAAGTCCGGTACCGCCGCCGATGGCTACGACCCGAGCGGGCTTGAGGGCGCGATGGAGTGAACGGTTCAAGGCACAGCCGTCGGTTAGTGCTGCATGTCAGAAGTATTCGACAAGAATTCGCCGATCCGATCAGCTAACCGGCCGCAAGGCAGTGTTGGCCTCAGATCTGCCGCCATGGTCGCACATCAAACGATTCTTTCCCACTCTGGCCGATGGGGGCGCAACTCATAGGGTAAACAGGCGGGCAAGGGGTGGGAACGGCGCTAACCGGCGGAGCCGTCCCGATCCGGGTAGAGGAGTTCGGTGAATCGCGGGTCGTCCTGCAAGAATGCGAAGTCCTCGTCGTTGCGGGCGTGGTAGCGATTCTCCGGACGAAGCGCGATGGCCGTCTTCAAATTCTCCATGGCCGAGTCGGCCTCACCGGTCAGGCAGTCCAGTGCCGCCATGGCGTAGATGATGTAGTCGCTCTTGGGCGCGAGTTTGCGCGCGCGCAGCAGATGCTCCCGCGCCTCATCCCAGCGGCCGAGATTCATCATGGCCACGCCCTGCTGGTAGTGCTCTTCGGGGGAGCGCGGAAGCGTGGTGGTCACGGGCTGAAGGCGCTGCTCGGTGATCCGCAGGTGGACGCGGGCGCGGTCTGCGAACTCTTTGCTGGGACCCGCAAGCGCCTTTTCAAACAGCGGCTTGGCCTTGGCGTATCTTTGCTGCTGGAAATGCTGCAAGGCCTCTTCGTAGAGCTTGAGCTGCTGCTCGACGGCGGGATCAATCACCGGCCGGGGCACCTTGGATTTGCTTTGCTTCCCCGATAAGCGCTTTTTATTCAATGCACTAGACCGATTTCCGGGGGGCTTGGTCATCTTTGCGGAACGAGTCACTGAAACGCAGTGTAACAAAGCCTCAGGAAGTCGTCAACCGCGCCGGTGGGTGCTGGGCGATCACGCGAAATCTAGGCATCGCAGCATAGGGGGTGAATTACAGCGGTGCTGATGCAAGGCAGGCCGTATGTTCTTGACCCCGTGCTCCTAGAAACGGGCGATCCATGCCGCACGGACGGATCGGGATGAGCCCGGCGAGATGTTGTTGTTGCTGTGCGCATACACATAGTATTCCGTGCCGAACAGGTTTTCGACGTTTACCTGAAGGCGCATCCTCTCGCTGAGGGAAACAAAGGCCGCGGCATCCGCGCGCGTGTAGCCCGGCAACACAACCGTATTGTCCACGGCCGCGTACATATCGGAGCGATGGATGATGCCCAAGCCGGCGCCCACTCTCCGAACGATCTGGTAGTTGTTCCACAGCGAGAACGTATTGTGCGGCACTTGGGCGACCTGGGCTCCGGCAAATTCAGTGACGGTAGCGCGGCTGATGTAGGAATTCTGATAGGCGTAGCCTCCGGCGACTCTCCAGGCCCCGGTGATGTTTCCGTTCAATCCGATCTCGTAGCCCAGGTTGCGTGTGGCGCCGGTCTGAACGATGCGGGTGGGGTCGTTAGGATCGGTGGACCGGGTATTGACGCGGTCCAGCCAGTAGCCTGCGGTGGCCAGGGAAAGGTAAGGATTGATGTCCCACTTCACGCCCAACTCGAAGTTGTTGAATTTCTCCGGCTTGACCTGCTGCGTGATGGTCGTGAGCGCGGAGAACTGGTCCCCGGAACTGGGGAGGTAGGAGACGCTGTAGTTCCAGTAGATCGAGAGCGGGATGACCGGCTTGAAAACGATTCCGGCGCGGGGCGAAACTAGGTTGTCGATTCGCCGCAGATTGTCCTCATTGCGATTGTTGTGATACCGCAGATCGAAGTGATCGAACCGCACGCCGGCGACGAGTTGGACGTACCGGGAAAGCTCGATCTGGTCTTGCAGGTATGTCGCGGCGACGCTGGTCTTGACGTGATTGTCCGCGTCGGTGGCGTTCGGACGGAAGGTGACCGGCGAGTTGATCGTGGGGTTGCCGTACGGCGCCATGATGGACGCGGAGGTATTGTTGAAAAATCCCGTGTTGCGCAGATTGTCCGTGATCTGGCGACCGACCTCGATTCCGCCGAGGAGCGTGTGACGGATTGCCCAAGTGGTCAGAGAATAGGTCAAATCCGTCTGGTTAAACAGGTTCTGGCGCGTCGTGGCTTCGTTGTAGGCGCTGAGCGCGACCTGGGTCATCGCGGCGTTGACGGCGCCCGGAACGTAGTTCTGGTAGAACTTGTCATAGCTGCTGAAAAGCGAGCGGTTGCGGATGACCCAGCGGCCCGCCTGATGCTCGAAGGTCACCGAACCCAGGTCCACCACGGCCCTCACCGGGCTGTTGCCGGGGTTGCCGAAGAAGGTGGAAATGGGGACGTTGGCCGGCCTGCCGTGAAACGACGGGATGCCACGATCGGCGGCGCGCTGGTCGCTGAAGTGTTCGTAACCGATGATGATCTTGGTGTGCTCGGTAGGCGCGATGGAGACGGCCGGACTGATTCCGTACCGCTCCAGGCCGACGTGGTCCCGAAAGCTGTCGGAGTTCTCGTACATGCCGTTCAGGCGGACGGCGAACTTGCCGTTCAGCGGCTGGTTGAGGTCCGCGGCAAATCGCCTGTTGCGGAACGAGCCGCCCTGCAAAGTGATCTCGCGCAAGGGCGTAAAGCCGGCTTCCTTGGTGACCCGGTTGACGACGCCACCGCCGCCGCCGCGGCCGAAGGCCATGGCGTTCGGCCCTTTCAGGGCTTCCACGCGGTCCACGTTGTAGAGATCGCGATAATACCGAACGTCGTCGCGCAGGCCGTTGAGATAGAAATCGGCGGTGGTGTTATTGCCCCGGATCACCATTTGGTCGCGATTGCCTTCGCCTTGCACGGCGGTGATGCCCGGCACGTAACGCACTACGTCGGCCATGCTCAGCATGACCTGATCCTTGATGAGCTCCTGCGTGACGACGGTGATGGACTGCGGAACGTCGCGCAGCGGCGTCAGCGTCTTCGTCGCGCTGCTGCTGGCTTCCACCCGATAGCTGGGCGAACTGGTGACCGTGAGATCAGTACGAAGTGGTGCAACCTGCAAAATAAATTCCAGCGGCTCGGAGCCGGCCGCCGCAAGACTCACACTTTGCGAGAACTCCGTGAACGCCGAAGCGGAAACTTTGAGCATGTAAGTTCCGGGGGGCACCAGCAGGGAGAACTCGCCGTTTGCGTCTGTCATCACTGAGGCAGCCGCGGCGCCGCCATCAGATGTGGCCGTGACCGTGGCTCCCACGATAGCGGCCTGGGTCGGATCGAGGACCTTGCCTCGAATCTTCGCCGAAGGATTTGACTGCGTGTTACTTGCCGGAACGACGCCCCCGGACTGTTGAGCGGCGAGCGCGGGCCAAACGCAAAGCAAGAGCGCGAAGAAACAGCAAGAGGCCGCCAGCATCTTCGCTCGGCCGGGCCTGATTCTCCTGCTTCGATTGTATCCGTTCATGATTGCTCCTTCGCAGTTGTCTAGCAATATGCTTGTAGTCGTCTGCCGATCTCTTGTTCTGAACTTGCCGGGCACCGTCACCGGCCGCCCATTCGTGCTGCCGCTGCATTCGCACCCTCGCTGGGTCCAATGTGCGGATGCATTTTCGTCGTGCTCCAGTCTTCTTCTACTCCTCGAGAAGCGGCTTGGCCTGCGACCGATTCCGAAGGCGCAACTTTGCGGCGCAGAGCCGGCACTGGCCGCTGGCCTCCAGGCGCACGGCGCGAGCCTGGAAGCCGATACACCTGCGAACTTCACGTTTGATCGAGTCCGGAGCGTCGGCAGCGACAGGCTGGCGCCTTCCGCATCGCTCGCAGGTCAGACGCAGCTCATCCCGCGCAACCGTTGCCGCTCCATTGGCCCGCTCCGGGCCGCTGGCTTCACGGGCGGCCGGAGCGAGCAAATCGTTGGCACGCAGCAGGGCCAGGGTCCGGTAGACCGTGGCCCGGTCAATCCGGGCGCCCTTCTGCTTGGCAATGGCGCGCAAGGTGGCCACGTCCACAAATCCGTCCTCTTTATCGAGGATGTTGATCAAGATAGTTCGTTGGGAGGTGAGTCGAATGCCGCGAGCCCGAAGCTGTTCGAACAACCTGCGTTGTGATTGAAGGCGCATCGGCGTCACTTGGCGGCCATTTCAAGATGCAACGTTTTTGCATCTATGGAGAGGACCTTGGCCCGGATGAGCGCTTGGAAAACGAGCAATCTGCCGGGGCTGCGAGGTCCTGCGACTAGATGCAACACGTTTGCATCTTGCAGAGCTTGTTTCTCACACCGACGGTGCGCCGTCAACTAGTTTTTTCAGAATTCGAGTGCGTCGCCAGTGTCGGGCCGGCTGGAGTCTCGAAGTTCACGAAGGTCCGGCGAGGTTCCTCAATCCCAGCGCCGCAACGGCAATCGCCACTCGCAGCACTGGTTTCAGCCGAACCTACGGCCGGAAGCGATTGGCAGCATGCTCGTGCGGGAGCGCAAGATAGGGAGGTGCATTACGAGGAGTACCAGGGGGACCGTTTTTCTACAGGAAACCAGCAGTGGCGCCGGCGTTGGCCACATCGGTGCGCTGTGCTATAAAGGGCTTCCCGGCCAGCCCGGAGACCTGTGCCTTTTATCAACTTTCCTGCACGCGAGATCAATTGCAAGCTCGTCTACTACGGGCCCGGTCTGGGCGGGAAAACGGCCAATTTGCAGTGGGTGTACGACAACACCGGCAGCGGGCAAAAGGGAAAGATGATTTCCTTGGCCACGGAGACGGACCGGACGCTGTTTTTCGATTTTCTTCCGCTGGACCTGGGCACGGTGCGCGGCTTCAAGACCCGCCTGCACCTTTACACCGTTCCGGGACAGGTGTTCTACGAAGCCAGCCGCAAATTGATTCTGAAAGGCGCCGACGGCGTGGTTTTCGTGGCCGATTCGCAGCAAGAGCGAATGGACGCCAATCTGGAGACGCTGGAAAACTTGAAGGAGCACCTGCAGGAACACAAGCTGGACTTCGCCAACATCCCCTACGTCTTGCAGTTGAACAAGCGCGACCTGCCCAACACACATTCGCGGGAGGAGTTGACGCGCCTATTGCAGCTCAAGGGGGAACCCGTGGTCGAGGCCGTGGCGTTCCGCGGTGAAGGCGTGTTTGACACGCTTCGCGAAGTCGCCAAATTGGTTCTGGCGGAACTGAAAAAAGGAACCTGAATCTGGCCGTCTGCAGGCAATACCTTCCCTCCAGGAAGCCCTATAACTCGGCGACGGCGCAGGCCACCCGGCAGTCAGAAAACTTGACGGAGGCCCTGCGCGTCTCTAGCGTTGAGCCGCAGGAAGACGGCGACCGTGAAAGTGCTGCAACTCCATCGCTGGGATGTAACACCGGCCGAAGCCCGGGAGATCCAACTTCGCCTGCGCCACCGCGTGGAGCGCAACGACCGGCTTCCGCGGCTGCGGCGCGTCGCCGGTGCGGACGTGGCGTTTGAGCTGGCGGAACCCGGTGGCTGGCGGAAGGGTCACGGACGCGCGTTCGCCGGCGTAGTCGTGTACCGGTTTCCGGAGATGGAGGAACTGGAGCGAGTGAGCGCGGAGCGGCCGCTGCGCTTTCCGTATCTGCCGGGTCTGCTGAGCTTTCGCGAAGTCCCCGCACTGCTGGCCGCGTTTGAGCGCCTGCGGCATGCGCCCGACCTGATTTTCTGTGACGGCCAGGGATATGCACATCCGCGACGATTCGGAATCGCCTGCCACTTAGGCGTGCTGCTCGACCGCCCGGCGATCGGCGTGGCCAAGTCGCTCCTGGTGGGTGAGTATCGCGAGCCGGCGGTGAGCGCCGGCAGCTCCGCGCCGCTGCTGGATGGGGAATCCGGAGAAATCCTCGGGGCGGTCTTGCGCACGCGCGAGGGTGTGCGGCCCGTCTTCATTTCCCAAGGCCATCGAATTTCGCTCGATCGTGCCGTCGAGCTGACCCTGGCGGTTTCGGACGGCTATCGCCTCCCACGTCCCATTCGGGACGCTGATCACTGGGTCGGGACGGTACGGCGCGGGCCGGGCCTCATTGCGGTACGACGCCAGCGAAAGCCGCCGCGTCGAAAGCCGCACTAGAGGCAGAGGCGCACGGCGGGTGACTGGCAGGAACGTCGAGAGGCGTTTCCGCACCGAAGATGAAGGGCCGCTCCTATAATTGAGCCGTACGCGCGCTTGTTATCCCGGAGGTCCATACGACGCCGTGCAACCATCGGATCCAACTCCGCGCGAGTCCTTATCGGAAGTAGCCCCGGACGCCCGTCTGGAAATGCTTCGTACGGACTTGAAAAAGGTCGAGCGCCGCGACTGGTGGCTCTGGATCATGGCCATCATCGTGATGCTGCTGCTCACGGCGGCGGTTCTGTCCACGACTTTTCCCGGCCTCATCGCTGTGAACGATCCGGTCTTCCAAGACAGCCTGGATCAGGCGGTGCGCGGACTGGTCGGTTTGGTGCTGCTGTTCAACGTCTATTCCATCTATCAGCAGGTCACCCTCAAACGGACGCGGCGGCAACTCTCCGATCAGCTCATGCTGGCCCAGGTGTTCTACAAGCAGGCGACGACAGATGCTCTCACGGGTCTGGCGAATCGCCGCACGGCAGAGGAACAGTTGGTGAGGGAGATGGCCCGCGCGCGCCGGCGGAAAGCCCCCCTGACCATCGTGACGTTCGACCTGAACAATTTCAAGCAGATCAACGACCGGTACGGACATCCGGCAGGAGACTTGGTATTGCGCGCGTTTGCCCAGAAGCTTACGGACAGGCGGCGAGGAGAGGACTTAGTCGTTCGCATGGGCGGCGATGAATTCCTGCTCCTATTGCCGGAGTGCCCGGCGGACCAAGTTCCCACGCTATTGGCGCGACTTCGCCCATGCGAAGTGAATTTTAAGGGGATACGCCTCCCGGTCGAGTTCTCATCGGGCTTGGCCAGCTATGAAGCCCCGGAAACCGGTGAATCGTTTCTCGAACGAGCCGACCGAGCGCTGTACGCCGATAAACGGGCCCGGAAGTCGCAGCGAGAGAGCCAAGCCATCGTCGCTTGAAGCGCACGCCGGCGAGGTCCGAGAACAATCTGGGGGGACCGACCAAACAAAAAGGGAGGTGAAAACCATATGGCTTCCACCTCCCGGGGTGGGTGGGGTGTTGCTGAGAAAACTCGTAACGCCAAATCGGCCAGCCAACTGATAACCCTGGTCGAATCAGGGGTACGGGGACGATGCCGTAACCGGTGGGAGTAAATCATTGGGTGCGATGGATGTCAAGCCGATTTCGATGGCCAGGGGACGCGTCCAGAGGCACAACGAAAATGATCTGGATATTCCCGGCCGGACTTGACCGCACCGAGTCATTGGTGCTCATTTCGGGTGAACGGGCCGGGTGAACCGGACAAGTTCAAAGCGGTAACGGGCGGGCCAGGAAACAAAATATCGAGTTGCATCATCAAACTAAGCTAGAGGCCGGAGTCGCCAGGGGCCTCTCGGAGAGCGAAGAAGTCATCCTCCACCCCTCGAACCAAGTCCGCGATGGGCAGCGCGTGCGGACATCATACGCTCGAGATTGTGGGAGAAGCCGAAGGGCCTCGCGGGCCATTGGAATAGACTGCGCCAAATGAGCACCCTTGCACTGCTGTTTTTCATCGTCTATGCGCTGAATGTGCTGCCGGCATTCGCTCCACCCACGTGGGTGGTCTTTTCCTACGTTGGATTCCGGTATCCCACACCGAATGTGACGCTCTTCGCGGTGGCAGGCGCCGTGGCAGCCACCATGGGCCGGCTGACCCTGGCCAAGATGGCGCGCGTGGTGATTCGCCAAAAGCTGATGAGCCAGAAGTCGCGGGAAAACGTGGACGCCATCCGGCAACGGTTGCAGGGCAGGAAGAAACTGACCTTCGGCGTTTTCCTGTTCTACGCCTTCAGTCCGTTTCCCTCAAATTTCCTGTTTATCGCCTACGGCCTGACGGCCATGGACTTGGTTTTGGTCGCCGTGCCGTTCTTTATCGGCCGAACGCTGAGCTACAGTTTCTGGGGTTTCACCTCGTCCGCGGTGGCGCGCATGATTTCAGCCGAATATACGGATATCCTGCCGTACCTGAGCGTTTACTTCGTCATCTCGCAGATCGCGTTGCTGGGTCTGGTCTGGGTATTCACGAAAATTGACTGGCCGGCGCTGTTTGAGAGGGGAAGGCTCCAATGGCTAGTCGTACCGGATGAGTCCGGCCCAGGATCTCAAGAGCCCCTAAATTAGGTACCGAACGCCGCCGGAAGAAAAACACTTGACAGGGTTTTAACCTAGTGGTCTGATAACTGGACCACGCCGTTTCAGGAGACGCTTGTTGCCCTTGCCTGCCAAAGCCGAGTTCGAAGCCGTCAGAAAGACCAAGCTCTATGAGAAGGTGGCTGAGCAGATCCAGCGGCTGATCCGCGATGGCCTGCTCAAGCCCGGTGACAAGCTGCCTCCCGAGCGGGAACTGGCGGAGACATTTCAGGTAAGCCGAAGTTCGCTCCGCGACGCCATCCGAGTGCTGGAGATGATGGGGATGGTGGAGGCCCGCCAGGGCGAGGGGACGGTAGTGCGCGAGCCCTCGGGGGAGGCGGTGGCCAGCCCTCTGACCGCGTTGCTACTGCAACAGCGGGAGTTCGTCAGTGAGCTGCTGGAGTTGCGCGGGATGATTGAACCCACGCTGGCGGCACGGGCGGCCACGCACGCTGATGCGGACGACCTGGCTCACCTGGAAGACATCCTGCGGCGGCAGAAGGAAAAGGTGGACCGGGGTGAGCTGGCCATCGAGGAAGATTCCGAATTCCATTACACCATCGCCCGAGCCTCGAGCAATAAGGTCGTCCTGCAGGTGGTGGACGTGTTCATGGATTTGTTGCGGGAGAGCCGCAAGCAGTCGCTGCAGGTGGAGGGGCGCCTGCAGAAGTCCCTGGTGAGTCATCAGCAGATTTTGAGGGCCATCGCGCAGCATGACGCCGCGGCGGCGGAGAATGCGATGCGGCGGCATATTCAAGAGATCGAAGCCATCGTATTGCAAGAATTGTAGGGGAGGAAACCGATATGGGCCGGTTATTCGCCGTTGAGATCGTGTATCGCGGGATTTTCCAGAAGACCCTGGCCAAGAACATCAGCCGCGCCATCGTGCTGGCGGCACACGAGGAAGGCAAGCCCGGGATTTCGTTCGGGCGTTACGGGGACAGTCCCGAGCGCAACGGCATCCCGGCGAAGAGTTTTGCCATCGTGGCCACCGACGACGTCACGCTGGAAGAGGGCATGGCCAAGTACGAGCCCAAGGAAGTGGACGTCTCGATCGTGGTGGACGATACATTGTGCAAGGGCGTGGAATCCTGGGCCTGGTATGGACTTCAGCCGATCAACAAACTGTTGAAGCCGAACGGCACCCTCATCGTTACCTCGCCGGAGAAGCCCGAAACGCTCATCGCCATGTGTCATCGCAAGGAGACTCCGTACAAGCTGGCTGTCCTGAAGGGCATCCCGAGCTATTCCGGCTTGTGGGTGTACAAGGACGACCACACCGACGTGCGCATTTTGGGCGCGGTGGCGAAAGTTTTGCCGGAACTTTTTAGCCTCAAATCTTTGCAACAAGTGATTCTCGCGGAAACCAATACTCCGCTGAAGGCCACCTCTGCGGCGCGGGCCTACGAACTGGTCACCACCGTGACGGTGCGGCCCGATCAAGGCGACCCCACGGAACCTTTCTCATTTGTGATGCCGAGTTGGAAAGAGATGCGCGATGGGATCTCGATTCCCGCCATTGCTCAGGGCCACACCATGCAAGACCCGATCACAAAAAAGGTTGGCGGATTTCAGCCGGCGCGCAATCCTACCTTCAAGAAGTACACCACGCGCACCATGCGCCCGGTGGTGAATTTCGACACCTGCATCAAGTGCACGCTGTGCTGGCTGCAGTGTCCGGACTCCTGCTTCGACGTGACTCCGGAGGGCCTGTACGACGCCAACATGGAATCCTGCTGCGGCTGCGGCGTGTGCGAAGCCGTCTGCCCGGTGGAAAAGTGTGTGACCATGGTCAGCGAGGTGGCCTTCCGCGACAACGCCAGCCAGTGGGAGAGTTGGCGTAAGGACAAGGACGGCTATCACAAGTGGCTGGACGAGAAGATCGCCATCCGCCACGAGCGTTCTCACGGCTTCCGCTATCGCGGGCAGTACCAGGAACAGGTTCCCGGCGCGCTCGAAGCCGCCGGGCAGGATTGAGCGACTTCCAGGGAGAGTCATCATGACACCGACCGCAGTAGTAGGCGTGGAAAAAGGCGCGGGCAAGGACGTCGAAAAGACAGCGCTCATTACCGGCAGCGAAGCCATCGCCGTGGCCTGCAAGCTGGCCGACGTGGACGTGATCACCGGCTACCCGATCCGCCCATATGACACGGTGATTCAGTACATCGCCAAGCTGATCGCGGACGGCGACCTGGATTGTGAATACGTCGTGGCCGAGGGCGAACATTCGCAATTCGAGATCGTCAAGCATGCCTCGACCGTGGGGGCGCGCGTATTCTGCGGCAGCAGCGGCGTGGGTTGGATGTACGCCTTCGAGTGTCTGACGGTGACGCCGGCGCTGCGCGTTCCCATGGTGTGCATGGTGGGCAACCGCGCGCTCGATGATCCCGGCGCGTTCGGCGTGGAACACAACGACGCGCTGGCGGTGCGCGACTTGGGCTGGCAATTGGTCTGGGTGGACAGCGCGCAGGAAGCCCTGGACACAGCTTTGATCGCCTACCGCGTGGCGGAGGACCGCCGCATCTTTTTGCCATGCGCCATCAGTTGCGACGGCGCCTTCCTCACCCACTCCCAGGCGCTGGTCAAGATCCCGTCGCAGGAGAAGGCCAACGCCTTCCTGCCGCGTTACGACCGGGGCGATCTCCTGCTCCATCCGGATAATCCCATTTCGGTTGCACCGCAGGCCAACGAGGACTGGCTCATGGAAATCCGCCGCCAGACCGCCGCGGCCATGGAGCGGTCGGCCGGAGTGATTCGCGAAGCCTACAAGGATTTCGAGAGGATTTTTGGCCGCAGCTACGGAAACCCGTTCTTCGAGGAGTACCAGACCGAGGACGCCGATGTGGTGCTGGTGGGCATGGGCACTTTGTCCACGCCCGTCAAGGTGGCCATCCGCAAGATGCGCAAGGAAGGCAAGAAAGTCGGGTTCGTGCGGGTTCGCTGGTTCCGGCCATTTGCCGCGGAAGAATTGGCGAAGTGCCTATCGCGGTTCAAGGCCGTGGGCGTCATCGATCGGGATTTCTCGCTGGGTTCGCCCTATCACAGCGGCGTGCTGGCCACCGAGGTGCGCGCGGCGCTCTATCCCAGCGCCAAGCGGCCTCCGATGATCGACTTCATCTGCGGCCTGGGCGGGCGCGAAGTCACCGTGCCGGACGTGGAGAAGATGTCAGGAATTGTTTACGATGCAGCGGAAGGCAAGCCGGCGCCGCTGACGAATTGGATTGGAGTTCGAGAGTAAGAGATTGCGCCGCTCCGGCGGCGAGGAGGACCAGGTCATGGCAACGATTGATTATCCGCTTCCGATGCTAGAGCCCTTCAAGGGCCAGAAGAAGATTCCGCTGGAGGAGTTTTTCACCTCCGGTCACCGCACCTGTCAGGGCTGCGAATCCGCGCTGGTGATGAAGATGATGGCCAAGGCCGCAGGGCCGCGGACCATCGTGCTGGGGAGCACCGGGTGCATGTACGTGGCCAACACCACCTACTACAGCACCTCGTGGGTGGTGCCGTGGATGCACACGCAATTGGGCAGCAGCGGCTCGGCGGCCCTGGGCACGGCCATGGGCCTGAAAGCGCTGATGCGCAAGGGCAAGATGAAGAAGGAGCCCATCAACGTGATCGCCTTTTGCGGCGACGGCGGCGGCGCCGACATGGGGCTAGCGGCCATATCCGCGACCCTCACCCATCCCGACTACAACCTGCTCATTTTGATGTACGACAACGAGTCGTACGCCAATACCGACATCCAACTTTCCGGCAGCACGCCCTATGGCGCCAACACCACCTTCAGCCCGCCGGGCAAGGTGAAACGGATCATGCACCACCGCTGGAAGAAGAATATGGCGGGAATGCTGGCGGCCGGCCACCCCGAGTGCAAGTACATCGCCACGGTGGACATGTCCTACGGATTGCAGGCCATGAATTGCGTGCGCAAGGCGCTCTCGATTGGCGGCCCGACGTTTATTCACTCGCTGGATCCCTGCCCCAAGGGCTGGGACTATGACCCTATCCAGTCTCACGAGTTGGGCGAGCTGGCGGTCACTACCGGGGTCTGGCCTCTCTACGAGATCGAAAACGGAGTGCTCCGGCTGTATGGCAAGACCAGGGAAATCGCCGCAGGGCGCTTCAAGCGTCTGCCGGTGCGCGATTATCTGCTGAGGCAGGGCCGCTTTGCCCACTTCATCGAAGAGGACTTCGACTACTTCCAGAGCAAGATTGACCAGATGTGGGACAAGTGGCTGATCCCTGGTGTGATTCCGTTCCGCACCGAACTGGAAAAGGAATAGGCTCGGTCCTGTAACCTGTAAAAGGTCGGTTTCAAGGGTTCGGCACCGGGCGGCAGGCCTCTTTGCAGGAGCCAGCCGCCCGGCGCCGGTTCCAGGCGCGTGAATCCAGGCCGCTGTCGCTGTAAGAACTTGTGAGGAGCGTGAGTCTTGGGCTCAGTTCCTGCAGCCACTGCCCCCGCCGCACCGCACGTCACCAATCGCTGGATCCAGCTTATTGGGGGGATCGTGGCCATGGCGGCCATCGCCAACCTCCAGTATGCCTGGACGCTTTTCACCACCCCCCTTACCGAGAGCCTGAACACCACTCTGCCGATGGTGCAGTGGGCTTTTTCCCTTTTCATTCTTGCGGAAACGTGGCTGGTCCCGATTGAAGGCTGGCTGGTAGATCGCATCGGCCCCCGCATCATGCTTGCAATCGGCGGGGTGCTGGTCGGCGTGGGCTGGATCGGCGCAGGCCGGGCGACTTCGGTACGGGAACTCATCGTGCTGTATACCTTGGGTGGAGTCGGCGCCGGGGTCGTGTACGGCGGCACGGTGGGGAATGCGCTGAAGTGGTTTCCCGATCACCGGGGATTGTGCGTCGGGTTGACCTCCGGGGCGTACGGGGTTGGGACCGCTCTGACAGTTTGGCCGATCTCCAACATGATACAGAACTCGGGGTACAGGCATACTCTGGTCGTCTGGGGAATCATTCAGGGTACCGTCGTCGTGATCGCAGCCCTGTTCTTGTCCAAGCCTCCCGCCGGGTGGGTTCCCAAGAATTGGGATCCGAAGAAGGCCACAGCGCGCGTGCGCGCTACCGCGGTGGACATGACGCCTTCGCAGATGGTGCGCACCGGATCGTTCTGGCTTATCTACGTGATGATGACCATGCTGGCTTTTGGCGGCCTGGTGGTGACCGCGCAACTGAATCCGATTGCGAGAGCCTACGGAGTGGACCAGGTGGTCGTGGCCTTCGGAATGACCGCGCTGGTGCTGGCCATCGAAATTGACCGGATTCTGAACGGGGTGACGCGGCCTTTCTGGGGCTGGGTGTCAGACCATATCGGCCGCGAGAACACCATGTTCATTGCATTTTGTTTGGAGGCGCTGGCGGTATTTGGACTCCTTCTTCTGATCCACCGTCCGCTCTGGTTCATTCTGCTCTCCGGGCTGTGTTTCTTTGCCTGGGGCGAAATCTTCTCGCTGTTTCCCGCCATCACCGGCGATCTGTTCGGGAGGACTTGGGCCACGACCAATTACGGCATTGTGTACACCGCCAAGGGAATGGCCTCCATACTCGCCGGCCCCGTGGCCGCGGCAGTCGGATTGAGCCAGTGGGGGTGGGCGCCCATCTTTTGGGCCATGATCGTTTGCGACTTGTTGGCTGCCTTCCTGGCTTTGCTTTGGCTCAAGCCGCTGGCGGCCCGCACCATCGCGCGTGCTCAAATGGGCCCGGAATCGTCCGCAGCCGCCATGTCTGCTCTGCGTGAGAAGGCGCCGGGAACGATCTCCGGTAACTAGTTCGCCTGCCCTAGGAGTCCCGCTGCTTAAGAGGCAGCTAGTCCGAACCGAAGATCGCCGGAGGGTGTAAGATTCAAGCAGATTCAGCGGCCTCGCTCGTCAGACCCGAAGGGTTGGCCAACATGCGATTTGCACGGATCGTATTTCTGGTGGCCGGCATATATGGCCTGTTGGTGATTGTGCCGCTGTTTTTTCTGGAGCAGAGAATCGCACACGAGATGCCTCCAGCGATCACTCACCCCGAGCACTACTACGGATTTGCCGGGCTGGCCTTGGCTTGGCAGGTCTTGTTCCTAGTCCTGGCGCACGACCCGGTGCGCTACCGGGCCATGATGATTCCGTGCATCCTGGAAAAGTTTATTTACGGCATCGCGCTGGTGGTCCTGTTTGCGCAGCAAAGAATCCCGGTCGCTGTCCTCGTCATCGGTTCGATAGACTGGATTTTCGTCTTCTTATTTACCGCCGCCTATGTTTCGACGGCCGGCGCCGACCGGGCCTAACCTCACCGGCGCCGCACCAGCCGGCTCGGCTCCCTACTTCAGAATTTCGAGCAGGTTGCTGTAGTCGTCGGTCCAGGTCCGCACGATCTTTTCTTCAGTTTGTGGGACCGTCCCAGGCGGCGGAGCATTGACGGGCGCCGCCGCATCGCGCGCAGCATCGGCCGGTGCTGACGGCCGATCGAGGAGCATCCAAGTCGATTGGTAAACGACGTTCGCAGCGTCTTCTGGACCGATGACCTTGACGGCGCGAGCACCCACGGCGCGCGCGCCCGCCTCGACCACCGGCGGAAGGTCCAGGAACCGGTTGGAGACGTGGACGGCCAGCACGCCTAGCGGCTTGAGGTGGCGGAAGTACAGCTCGAAGGCCTCGCGGGTGAGCAGGTGTACGGGAATGGCGTCGCTTGAAAAGGCGTCCACCAGCAGAACGTCGAACTCCTGCGGCGTCTGTTTCTCCAGCGAGAGGCGGGCGTCGCCGCGAATAATCTCGATGTGCGCCCTGGATTGGCTCAGGAAATCGAATTGGCTATTGGCGAGGTCCTCGACCAGCGGATTGATTTCGTAAAACGAGTAGTGATCGCCCTCTTGCCCGTACCGAGCCAGCGTCCCCACGCCGAGCCCGATGACCCCGACACGGATATTGCCTCGCTGGCGCGCCAATAAGAGCGCGATGCCCGCGCCGGATTGCTGTCCGTAGTAGGTGGTCGGCACGTCGCGACGAGCGATATCCAAAACTTGTGCGCCGTGGACGATGGTGCCGTTCCGGAGCTGCCTCATAGCGGGCCGGATGACGCCCGGGGCCACATCATTGACCCGCAGGACGCCGTAAAAATTCCGGACCATGACCAGAGCCTGCTGATCCTGACGCCGGGTCACGTGGAAAAGAAACACCAGCAACAGCGCCGTCACGCCGGTGGCCGCCAACAGAGCCGGCTGGCCCCATTTCTGGTGAGACGTTTCCGGCTCCCGATACAGCACGATCAAGAGCAAGAGCGCGCACATTCCCAGGGCCACCGGCAATTCGTAAAATCCGCGGAAGGCGCGCGGGGCCACCACCCCGACAAAAATTCCACCCAGCGCCCCTCCCGCGGAAACCATCAGATAAAACAGGGTCAGGAATTCCGGACGGGGCTTCAGATCGGCCATCTCCCCGTGACACGCCATGCAGCAAACGAACAGCCCGGCACAGAACAGCGGCACCTGAAGCAAGGGGCCCGAATTTTCAAATTCCGGGGAGAGCGCATAGGTCATGCCTGCCAGCGCCACAGGCAATAACCGCAGGAAAAAGGAGCGGCGATACCAGAGACGGCCCTCAAAACAAAAGATCAAGCTGAGCAGGTAGAGAGAGAGAGGCACAATCCACAGCAGCGGGACGGCGGCGATGTTCTGCGAGATGTGATGGGTGACGGCAAGTAGTAACGCGGAAGCGGTGGCCGCCAGGGCCACCCACAGCAGTTGCAGATTCCAGTCCGGCCGCTCTTCGACCGTAGGTTTCGTCCGCGCTGACTTGCCCGCCGGCTGGAGAAAAGCCACCGCGGCGCACAGAACAACGAAACCGCCATAGCCCAGCGACCAGACCAGGGCTTGACGGCGCGTAGACAGAAGTGGCTCAACCAGAAACGGGTAGCTCAATAGCGCCAGGAGCGAGCCGGCGTTCGAGAGCGCGTAGAAGCGATAAGGGCGCGCGCCCTCTCGACCGCGCGTGTGCCAAGCTTGCAGAAGCGGGCTAGTCGCGGATAGCAGCAAGAAGGGCAGTCCCACATTGGCTGCCAGAAGACCCAGGATCGTCCAAGCGGGCTCTTCGCCTCCCCGGGGCTGCCAGAATGCGCTCGGGAGGATCGGCAAGAGCAGGAGGCTGGCCAGAAGCATCAGCGCATGCAGGCGCGACGAGAACTGCAAGCCGCCCCGCTGAATAAGTGCGTGGGCATAGGCGTTGCCAAGCAGGTAGGTCAACTGGTAGAACGCCAGGCTGATCGTCCACACTGCCGCCGCGCCGCCAAACCAGGGCAGGACCAGCTTGGCCAGGATGGGCTGCACCTGAAACAAGAGAAAGGCGCTCAGAAAAATGGTGCCGCCCCACAGCCAGGTTGAGGCCTGCAGGAAGGATATCGATTTGGCAGGGGCCGCGGACGAGAAAAGGGGCAAAGGTCAGCAACCCTTTCAAGGAAGGTCGAAGCGGATTCCGACTCGGGCCAGCGCCGGTGGCCCAACTGTCGAGACCGGTGTCCGGCCGACCTGGTAGCGAACATTGGTCAGGTTCTGGGCCGCCGCGAAAAGTGTCACTTGAGGCCGCAGGCGGCGAGACACTTGGGCATCCAGCGTGAAGAAGCCGTCCAGGGGAAAGGCATTCTGGTCGTCGTCAAACTGCCTGCCGACGAAGCGTCCCTGTAGCCCCGCCGTCCAGCTCCGGCCCAAGTGACTGAGTTGAACGTTCAGTTGGTTCCTGGGCACCTGGGGAATCCACAGGCCTTCGAGAGCGGTGTTAACGGGAAAGCGCAAAACCGTGCTGTCCGTGAGAATGTACTCGCACGATAACTGCAACTGCTTGGGAAGGCGCATCTCTGCAGAGAGCTCCAGGCCGCGCGCTCGCGTCACAGCAATGTTCTGCCGCTGGCGGGTGATAAGCGCCGGTGTGGTGGAAAGGGTGACGCTCGCCACCAGGTCGGTGATGTCGCTCCAAAAGAAGCTTCCGCGAAGCGTCAGACGGCGGGCCCATCCGCGCAGGCTGACGCCCGCTTCTCCGCCGGTGAGCCGCTCCGCGCGAAGATCGGGATTGGCGTTGGTGACGACACTGCCGACCCGGAAGTTGCGATACAGCTCGTTGAGCGTCGGCGCGCGAAAAGCACGATAGACCGAGGCGCTCACCGCGACACCATTCTCGAAAGTGCGCAGCAAAGACAGGCGTGGGCTGAAAGCCGTTTCGGAGCGGTCCGGGAAAACGCTGGCCGTCGGCGTCCCCGCCGTAAAGGGAGTCCGGTTTGAAAAGCCGCGGCTGTTGAGCCAGCCATCCACGCGCCCGCCGAAGGTGAGCAACCAATTCGGCGCGAAATGGAATGCATCCTGGACGAGAAAGCCAATCACGCGCTGACGCCCGCCTGAGTCCACCAAGGCAAAAGCGCTGGTTTCGGCGCTATGTCCCCGCACCGCGCGGCTTTCCGAGGCCGTGGTGAGGGTGTGCCTGCCGGCGAAGGTACGCTGCCACTGGCCCGCAAAACCGACCTGCTGGGACGGGCTTCTCTGCGTGTTGGTCAGGACTTCCGAAGCGCGGTCGGCCGCGACGGCGGAGAAGGTCTGATTGAAAATCCCGTACGACCCGTACACCCGAAGTGAGAAAGCGCCGGCGCGGGACGAATTCCAATCGCCTCCCAGATCCACC
>Ga0214473_10000599_pt1 | contig 50337 bp, 41 predicted proteins | sample RVTome_7_FD_203509 | JGI IMG/M metagenome (GOLD analysis project Ga0214473, IMG submission 203509) | Soil microbial communities from uranium-contaminated site in the Upper Colorado River Basin, Wyoming, United States - RVT98D197 | ecosystem: Environmental > Terrestrial > Soil > Contaminated >...
GCAGCGAGGGGAACCTGGCCGGCGCCGAGGAGTTCCTGCAGCAGGCCCTGGCCCGCGACCCCGGGCTCGCCAAGACACACTTCTTCCTGGGCACGACGCGGAAGGCGCTGGGCCGTTATGACGAAGCGCTCGAGCACCTGCGGCAGGCCAGCAGGCAGTACCCACGCGACAGGGTCGTGCTGAACCAGATCGGCCGGACGCTGTTCCTGATGCGGCAATACCAGCAGGCGATCGACGCGTTTCGGCGCGTGCTGCAGGTGGACCCGGAAGACCTGCAAGCCCACTACAACCTGATGCTCTGCTGGCGGGGCTTGGGGAAGACGGAACTGGCGCAGCAGGAACAGCGGCTGTACGAGCGCTTCAAGGCCGACGAGGCGGCCCAGTTCATCACGGGGCCCTACCGCAAGCTCCACCCGCACGACAACAACGAGCGTCAGGCCATCCACGAGCACTTGTCGGCGGCGCCGGGGCCGGCACCGGCCAAGCCATACACCAGCGCCCAGGGCGCGGCGCGTGACCGGCCGGGCTCCGCGGCGAGCGGCGGGGGCCCCCGCTGACCGCGGCCGGCCGTCGGTTGCTGCTCGGAGCGGCCGCCAGCGGCCTGCTGATCGCGGGCGCCTCCGCCGCAGCCCCGGCACCAGCAGCTGTCGTCTTCACCGACGTCACGCAGCGCGCCGGCATCCGCTTCCGGCACGTGAACGGCGCCTTCGGCAAGAAGTTCCTGCCCGAGACCATGGGCGCGGGCGCCGGCTTCCTGGATTTCGACGGCGACGGCTGGCAAGACATCCTGCTCGTCAACTCGAAGAACTGGCCGGGCCGGCCCGGCCCGCGCGCGATTCCGGCGCTCTATCGCAATAACCGCGACGGGACGTTCACGGACGTCACGCGGGCGGCGGGGCTCGACATCGAGATCTACGGCCTGGGCGTCGCCGCCGCCGACTACGACAACGACGGCCGCGTGGACATCTACCTCACGGGCCTCGGTGGCAACCGCCTGTTCCACAACCTCGGCGCCGGCCGCTTCGCCGACGTGACGGCAAAGGCGGGTGTCGGCAACGGCGGCTTCTCGACGAGCGCCGCCTTCTTCGACTACGACAAGGACGGCAAGCTCGACCTCTTCGTGTGCAACTACGTCGACTGGTCGATCGAGAAGGACCTCTACTGCACCCTCGACGGCAAGACCAAGAGCTACTGCACGCCCGAGTCCTACAAGGGGCAGAGCCCCGCGCTGTATCGAAACCGCGGCGACGGGTCCTTCGAGGACGTGACCAAGCGTGCCGGCCTACACGACCCGGCCTCGAAAGCGCTGGGCGTGACGCTGCTCGACTTCGATGCCGACGGCTGGCTGGACCTGTTCGTAGCGAACGACACGCAGCCGAACAAGCTGTACCGCAACAACGGCGGCGTGGGCTTCAGCGACGTCGGGGTGGCGGCGGGGGTCGCGTTCAGCGAGGCCGGCGTGGCGCGGGCCGGCATGGGCGTCGACGCCGCGGACTACGACGGCAGCGGACGGCCGAGCCTGATCATCGGCAACTTCTCGAACGAGATGATGGCGCTGTACCACAACGAGGGCAGCGGGCTGTTCCTCGACGAGGCCCCGACGTCGGCGATCGGCAAGGCCTCGCTGCTCTCGCTGACCTTCGGCTGCTTCTTCTTCGACTACGACCTCGACGGGTTGCTCGACGTCTTCGCGGCGAACGGCCACGTGGCCGACGACATCGAGGCCGTGCAGCCCAAGGTCAAGTACGCGCAGCCGCCGCACCTGTTCCGGAACCTGGGCGGCGGGCGCTTCGCTGCGGTCACGGCCGCCTCGGGCGAGGCGATCCAGCGGCCGATGGTGGGACGCGGCGCCGCGCACGCCGACTTCGACAACGACGGCGATCTCGACGTCCTCGTCACGGCCAACGGCGGCCCGCCGCGCCTGCTGCGAAACGACGGCGGAAACCGCAACCGCTCGCTGCGCATCCGCACGCGGGGGACGCGCTCGAACCGCGACGGGATCGGGACCCGCGTCACGCTGACCACACCCGCGGGCCGGAAAGCCTGGGGTCTCGTGAAGACCGGCTCGAGCTACTGCTCGCAGAGCGAGCTGACGCTGACCTTCGGCCTGGGAGCGGAGGCCAAGGCCGCGCGGCTGGAGCTGGCGTGGCCGAGCGGTCGCGTCGACGTGCTCAGCGACGTCGCGGCCGATCGGCCGCTCACGATCGAGGAGGGGGTCGGCGCAGCACGGAACGGCCAGGAATGAGAAGGCCGCCGAGCGTCGCCTGGCTCCCGATCGCGGTGCTCTTGGCGCCGGGCGCCCCGCTCGGGCCGCGCGAGGTCCGTGAGCAGGCATACCGCGCCAACAACCGTGGCGTGGCCCTGCTCGAGCAGTTCCGTGCCGAGGCGGCCGTGGACGGCTTCCGGACGGCGTTGTCACTCGACCCCCAGCTCGCGATCGCGCGCATCAACCTCGCAATCGCGCTGCTCAACGTGCCCGACCTGCCCGCCGCCGAGCGCGAGGCGCGCGCGGCCGTTGCCGCGACGCCCGAGGCGCCGCAGGCGCACTATGTGCTGGGGCTCGCGGCCCGCGGCCAGGGTCATACCGAGGACGCGAAGGCCGCCTTCCGCAGGGTGCTCGCCCTCGACCCCGCAGACGTCGGCTCGAGCGTCAACTTGGGCCAGCTCTTGGTGCAGGAGCAGAGCTATGCGGAGGCGATCGAAGCCTTCCGCGCGGCGCTGGCTGCCGAGCCCTACAACGCGACCGCGGCCTACAACCTCGGGCTCACCCTCACCCGCTTCGGCCGAACGGAAGAAGGCCAGAAGATGTTGGAGCGGTTCCGCAGCCTGCGCGAGGGCGGCTACGGCACGCTGATCGGCCAGAGCTATCCCGAGCAGGGTCGTTACGCGGAGGCGATCGCCTCGACCGGCGCCGAGACCGACCTGGTGGATTCGACAGCACCGGCGGTGCGTTTCGTGGACGCCACTCAGGAAGCGCTCCCGGTCTCGCCGGCGGCGCGCGAGGCCGGCGCGGGGCGCGAAGCTGGCCGGGTCACGCTGTTCGACTTCGACGGCGACGGCGCTCTCGATGGCCTCCACGTGCGCGCGTCGGGGCAGCGTCTCTATCGCAACGACGCCGGGCGCTTCGTAGACGCGACGGCGCGCCAGGGCCTCGACCCCCAGCGCGGAGGCGTCGGCTCGGTTGCCGGCGATCTCGACAACGACACGCGGCCCGATCTGGTCGTGCTCGGCGGCGCCGACGTCAGGCTGTATCGGAATGACGCCAAGGCTGGTTTCGTGGACATCACCACTACCGCGGCCATCGCTCCGGCCGGGGCGACGCTCGCAGCGGCGCTTGCCGATCTCGACCACGACGGCGACCTCGACGTCCTGCTGGGAGGGTCAGGTGCGCCCGACCAGCTCTGGCAGAACACGGGCGACGCGACTTTCAAGAACGTGTCTGCGGCTGCAGGCTTGACAGGCGCGGTCCGTGTGCTCGCCGCGCTGCCTACCGACTTCGACAACGGCCGCGACCTGGACCTGCTGGAGGTCCTCGCGAGCGGGCCACCCCGGCTCTTCCGCAATCTGCGCGACGGGACGTTCCGGGACGTCGCCGGCGAGGTGGGCCTCGCGAGGCCCACGACGCTCCTCAGCGTGGCAGCGGCCGACGTCAGCAAGGATGGGTACACCGATTTCTTCTTCGGCGCGGAAGGCGGCGACTGGCTCGCTCTGAGCAACGGCAAGGGCGGCTTCGGCGCGACACCCGTGCCGTGGGGATCGGCGGGAACGACTTCGGCCCAGTTCCTCGACTACGACAACGACGGCCTGCTCGACCTCGTGACGTTCTCCGGCGGCGGCGCCAGGCTGCTGCGCAACCTCGGGAGCCGCTGGGAGGATCTCAGCGACACTGCTCTTCCAGCGGAGCGCCGAATCGCCGTGTCGGGGTTTGCGGCGGGCGACCTGGACGGTGACGGCGACACGGACCTGCTGCTGAGCCTCGAGTCCGGTGAGCTGCGGCTCTGGCGCAACGACGGGGGCAGCCGGAACCGGTCCCTGGGCGTGCGGCTCGCCGCCCTCGTGAGCAACCGCAGCAGCGTGGGCGCCAAGATCGAGCTGCGGGCTGGAAGCCTGCTCCAGAAGCTCGAGACCTACGCGGCCACGCCGGCCCCGGCTCCCGCCGACGTCCTGTTCGGCCTGGGCCCGCGCGAGACGGCCGACGCGGTCCGGGTGATCTGGCCCGCCGGCATCGTGCAGACCGAGGTCGGGCCGCCATCTTCGGCGGAGACGAGGACCACCGCCATCCTCCCGATCAAGGAGCTGGACCGCAAGCCGTCGTCGTGCCCGTATCTCTACGCCTGGAACGGGCGTTCCTTCGAGTTCGTCTCCGATTTCATGGGCGGGGGCGAGATGGGCTATTTCATGGCTCCAGGCGTCTGGAATCAACCGGATCCGGTCGAGTACGTGCGGCTCCGCGACGAGCAGCTGCGACCGCGGGAGGGGCGCTACGAGCTGCGAGTGACTAACGAGCTCGAGGAGGCGTTGTTCCTGGACCACCTCGCCCTGGTCGCAGTCGCGCACCCCGGCGACGTCGAGGTCCATCCCTACGAAGGGATGACCGCGCCGCCGAAGCCGTTCGGGCTGTACGCCGTCCGAAACGCGCGGGTCCCGTTGAGCGCCGCCGACGACCGCGGGCGCGAGGTGCGCGACCGCATCTCGCTAGTGGACCGGCGCTACCCCGACGGCTTTGGGCTCCACAAGATCCGCGGCTACGCCGATGAACACGCGCTCACACTCGACCTCGGCGCCGTCGGCGAACGCTCTGTCCTGCTCCTGAGCGGCTGGACCGACTACGCGTTCTCCAGCGACAACGTGGCCGCGCACCAGGCGGGTCTCGCGCTGCGCCCGCCGTCGCTCCAGGTTGAGGACGCGAGCGGCAGGTGGGTGACGGTGATCGCCCAACTGGGAATTCCGGTCGGGCGCCCGCAGACGGTGCTCGCCGACCTGGCCGGAATCTGGAAGGGGCCGAGCCGGCGTGTGCGCATCGTGACGAACATGCGGATCTACTGGGACCAGGTCCGCGTGGCGGATGTCGTGGATGCCCGGCTCGAGGCCACCACGCTTACGGCGAGCCGGGCGCAGCTCCGCGAGCGCGGCTTCTCGGCCGAGACTACGCCTGACGGCCGCGAGCCCTTCGGCTACGACTATGAACGCGTCTCGCGCTCCTCGCCCTGGAAGGCGATACCGGGGCGCTACACGCGGCCGGGCGACGTAGCCGAGCTGCTGCTCGTCGCCGACGACGTCTTCGTGACGTCGCGCCCCGGCGACGAGATAGCGCTCACCTTCGACGCTCGGGAGCTGCCCGGCCTGCCGGAGGGCTGGCGGCGGACGTTCCTGCTGTTGTCGGACGGCTTCAGCAAGGAGATGGACATCCGCTCCGCAACACCCGACGCGCTGGGGCCGCTGCCGTTCCACGGGATGAGCCGGTACCCCTACGCGGCCCCCGAGGCTTTTCCGATGACCGAGGCTCGATCGCGGCTGATCGAACGCTACAACACGCGCCTGGTGAGGGCCCCGCTGCTCGGCCTGGACGCCGCCCTGCACGGCCGGACCGAGGCCACGCGCGGCGCCGCCACGCGCTAGCCGCCAGCCGGGGTGGCGGCTCCCGCGCTTGCTGGGGGCAGGGTCGCCAGGAAGGTCTCGGCCGCCTCAGGGTGGAAGCCGAACGGTCCCATGTCTCCCTTGTAGAGGACCGTCCCGCCTGTCCCGAGGATGTAGATGCGCTCCGGCCACGCCGCGAAGGCCTGCTCCGCGCGGTTGTCGATCGAGTCGATCGCCACGGGGATGCGGTACTCGAGCCGCTCCACGAGCACCCGGGCCAGTTCCTTGCGCTGCTCGAAACTCTTCGGCTGCTCGAAGACAAGCTTCTCCTCGCGGTTTGCGTCCATCTGCCACTCGTCCTCCGGGTGCGCCTCCGAGATGTACACCGTCAGGAAGTGAGCCCGGTCCTTGTACGCGTCGTAGATGCGATGAAGATCGCCGATCTTCTTGCGGAACGGCGGTCAGGTGCAGCTCCCGAAGACCAGCACCACGGGTCTAGCCTGCCAGAGCTCCGACAGGCGCAGCGGCGAACCGTCGTACATCGTGAGCGAGAGGTCGGGGGCGACGCCGCCCACGACCAGCGACCCTCGCTCGCGGCGGTCGTATCGGTTGTACCGGAGCACGCCGGCCTTGACCAACTGGTAGTAGGCGAAGGCGCCGGCGACCGCGACGCCGAGGGTGGCGGCCACGCCGATGAGAATCTTCTTCCGCATGCCCGCCTCCCTGGTCGCCCTGGCGGCCCGCAGTCTACACCCGTGACCTCGTTTCTTGCGCGCCGGCGGGTCGCGCTCCAGAATGCCGTGCGAGGCTGCCCATGGAACCCATCCGTTACTCCGCCGCCGCGTGCCAGACGGACATGCCGAACCCGGTCGACCGGCGCCAGATGCGCGCCAACACCGACCGCATGCTGTCCCTGATCGACTCGGCGCTCGCGGGCGCTGCGCCGTTCCTGCCCGTGCGGCTCGTCGTGTTCCCGGAATTCGCCCACGCCGCCCCGGTGTTCGCGAGCGCCGCAGAGCTGCTCGAGAAGCTCGCCGTGCCGATCCCCAACGAGCACACGGACCGGATCGCGGCGAAGGCCAGGGAGCATGGCATCTACGTGCAGTCGGGCTCGATGCTCGAGGCCGACCCGCGCTGGCCCGACCTCGTCTTCAACACCACCTGCCTGATCGGGCCCGGGGGGATCCTCTACAAGTACCGCAAGGTGAATCCCTGGATCCCCTACGAGGTCCACGCCAGTCCTCACGACCTCGCTGGCTACGACGAGCCGCTGTTCCCCGTGGCGGACACGCCGATCGGCCGCCTGGGCTGCGCGATCTGTTACGACTGGCTGTTCCCGGAGGCGATGCGACAGCTCACCGCAAACGGGGCGGAGGTGCTGATCCGCGTCTCGGCCTACATGGACCCCTGGGGCGCCACCGAGCCGATGGACTGGTGGACGCTCGTGAACCGTTGCCGGGCCCTCGAGAACACGGCGTACGTGGTGGCCGCGAACCAGGGAGCGAGCCTCCGCCACTATCCTCCCTATTCGTGGCCGGGGGGCAGCATGCTGGTGGACTTCGACGGGCGGATCCTCGCGCAGGCTTCGCCGGGCCCGGGGGAGCGGATCGTGGTAGCGCCAATCGATATCACGGCGCTGCGCCACGAGCGCTCGACGCGCCAGGGCCACCACATGCTCGCCCATCTGCGAACCGAGGCCTATCCCATCTACTCGGCCCACCACTATCCGCCCCTGCCGGCGGGAGGGCGAGAGGTCCGGCAGGCGCTCTCCTACGAAGACAACGTGCAGCTCATCCAGGAGGCGAAGCAACGGCTCTCCGGCAAGCGAGGAGACGGAAGCTAGGTCAGGCCGGGTAGCTTGAGCCCCCCGGCCAGGCCGCCGAGCTTCTGCTTGACGGCCTCGTCGACTTTGCGGGCGGCGTCGTTGACCGCTGCCGTGACCAGGTCCTGCAGCATCTCGACGTCGTCCTTGCTCACGACCTCGGGATCGATCCTGAGGCTGCGCAGGTTCTTCTGCCCGTCCATCACCACGCGCACCATGCCGCCTCCGGCGCTGGCCTCGATCTCCAGAGCTTCGATCTCCTGCTGAATGCGCTCCTGGGCCTGTTGGAGCTGCTTCATGAGCTTGCGGGGGTCGCCGCCGAAGGGGTTCACTGGACTCTCCTTGGTTCGTGGCTAGGGGTGCTCGGGAGGCTTGGCCTCGCGGACGTCCACGATCTTGCCGCCAAAAAGGTCGAGCGCTTCCTGCACCGCCGGCTCCCGCTCAGCCTCCTTGAGCATGCGCCCGCGCTTGACATCGGTCGGCGACGGGGGCGGCGGCTCGGCGGGCAGGGCGGCGGCCTCGGCGGCGAAGCTCACCTTCAGCGAGCGCCCGGCAGCCTGGCGCGCCAGATCCCGGTATTCGTCCGAGTGCATCGAAGCGAACGCCGCGAAATCGGGGGCGACCCCGAGCACCAGGCTGTCGCCTTCGAGGCGGGCGTGAGCGCCACGCAGGGGCTGGGTCAAGGACGGCCGCGAGGCCGTGAGACCGACCATGGCCGCCAGGATGCCGTCGGCTTCGCTCGGCGCAGAGGCGGCTGCCGCCGGGACGGCAGCCGCGGGCGGGATCTCGGGGGCGCTGGCGCGTGCCGGTTCCGGCGCGGCGGAAGGGCGCGCCGGCGCCGCGGCGGCGGGCGCGCGGGCCTGCGCAGGCGCGGGAGCGCCGCCGGTCAGGCGCTCGACACGCTCGACCAGCTCCTGGAGCGGCATCAGCCGCCGCAGCTGCACCAGCTTGAGCAGCGCCAGCTCCAGGGTCACACGCGGGTCCTGGGTCGCCTTGTCCGAAAGGCCGCGGGCCGCTTCGGTCAGCACGTCGAGGCCACGCAGCAGGTCCTCCTCCGAGAACGCGGCAGCCAGCGGCTTGAGCCGCTCGCGCTCCTCCGGAGTCAGCGAGGCGAGCAAGCTGCTCGCCTCGGGCGCCAGCTTGAGCAACAGGATCTCGCGGAAGTGCAGCAGCAGCTCGCGGGCGAAGTTGCGGTAGTCGGAGCCATAGTCCGACAGGCGCTCCACCAGATCGAGCAGCGCCAGGCTGTCGCCCTCGGCGACCGCGCGCGAGGCCGCGAGCAGCAGCTCGCGGTCGATCAGGCCGAGCAACGCTTGCAGGTCCTCGTCCTTCACCTCTTCGCCGCTGAAGGCGAGCACCTGGTCGAAGAGCGAGAGCGCGTCGCGGGCGCTGCCTTCTGCGGCCCTGGCGATGCGCGAGAGCGCCTCGTCCGAGACACGGATGCCCTCGCGTTCCGCCACCTGGCGCAGGTGCCCCATCAGCTCGCGCGCCGGGATCATGCGGAACTCGTACTGCTGGCAGCGCGAGAGGATCGTGTCGGGCAGCTTGTGGTACTCGGTCGTCGCGAAGATGAACTTCACGCGCGGCGGCGGCTCCTCGAGGGTCTTCAGCAGCGCGTTGAAGGCCCCCGTGGACAGCATGTGGACCTCGTCGATGATCCAGATCTTGTAGCGGTCGCGGGCAGGGCTGTAGCGCGCGCTCTCGCGCAGCTCGCGCACCTGCTCGACGCCGTTGTGGGTGGCGCCGTCGATCTCCTGGACGTCGAGGCACTTGCCGTCGGCGATCTCGAGACAGGCGGCGCAGTGGCCGCACGGGCTCGGCGTCGGCCCTTCGCTCGCTGCACAGTTGAACGCCTTCGCCAGGATGCGGGCGGTCGTGGTCTTGCCCACGCCGCGCGCGCCGGAGAGCAGGAACGCGTGGCCGAGCTTGCCGGAGGCGAGCGCGTTCTGCAGCGTGCGCGTGACGGTGGCCTGGCCCACGACCTCTTCAAAGGTCGTGGGACGGTACTTTAGGGCAAGGACACGGTACGCCACTTCGCTAGTCCTCCGGAATCAGGTAGTCGTCGGCGGAGCCGGACCTCAGGTGTTCGGGACCGCGTGGATCGGACCGGCCCCACGTGAACCCCGGCTGACCTGCGGCACACCCGAGGGGCGTCTACCGTTGCTCCCTTCCGGGCCTGGCGGGGTTCGACGTCTCGTGTTGCGCAGGACCGGGGTTCACGTGCGACCGGCCCAGCCTGCTAGCGTACACCAAGCTCAGGCTGTTTCAGATGGCGGGACCTCGGTGTCGCCGCCGGTGCTAAGATCCCCCGGACTCAATCATGGCACCCATCGGCCGCCGCGAGTTCGTGGGCGCGGGGCTGGGGGCGGGCCTGGGCTTGGCCTCGACCCGGCCGGCGCTCGGCCAGGCCCCGACGATCCTGACGCCGAGGAGCGTCAAGCCCGTCGTGATCGCCTCGCCGAACGGGAACTCGTACCGCAACGGCGGGCCCGTCACGGCCATCCAGCGAGCGCACGCGCTGATCACGCAGGGCAGCGACGTGCTGGACGCGCTGATCGCCGGGGTCAACATCGTGGAGCTGGATCCCGAGGAGGAGAGCGTCGGCTACGGCGGCGTCCCGAACGCCGACGGCGTCGTGCAGCTCGACGCCTCTTGCATGCACGGGCCCAGCCGGCGCGCCGGCGCCGTGGCGGCCCTCGAAGGCGTGCGCACGCCGTCCCGTGTCGCCGGCGAGGTGATGCGGCAGACCGACCACCACCTGCTGGTCGGCCGAGGCGCTCAGGATTTCGCGCGCACGCTGGGGTTCACGATCGAAGAGGACCTGAACACCGAGAGGTCGCGCAGGATCTGGCTCGAGTGGAAACGACGCACCGACCCGCAGCACTACCGGAGCCCGGACGGGAGGGCAGAGACGCCTGAGCGGGTCGCGCTGCACATGGTCAGGGACGGCGCGCTTGCCTCGCCGCGCATCCATGGGACCATCAACTGCGACGGCATCAACGCCAAGGGCGAGATCTGCGGCGTCACCACGACGAGCGGTCTCTTCTTCAAGATCTCAGGCCGCGTCGGCGACTCGCCGATCCTCGGCGCCGGGCTCTACGTGGACGGCGAGGTTGGCGCGGCCGGCTCCACGGGCCGCGGCGAGGCGAACCTGTACGGCCTGTCGTCCTTCCTGATCGTGGAAGGCCTGCGCCGCGGCCTGCACCCGAAGGACGCGGGGATGGAAGCGCTCCGGCGCATCCGCGCGAACACGATCGAGAAGCGGCTGCGCAAGCCGAACGGCGATCCCAACTTCAACGTGAGCTTCTACATCCTGGACGCCAAGGGTCGGTTCGCAGGGGTCGCGCTCTATGGCGAGGCCGAGGAGGAGCGCGGCTGGGCCGGCCAAACGGAAGGACGCGCGGTGCGCTATTCGGTCTGCACCGAGAACGGCCCGCGGACGCTCGCCTGCGACTTCCTGTTGCCCGGCATCCCCGAGGCGTAGCCCGGGCACGCGAAACGGCGGGCGCCGCGAACACGGACCAATAGCACGGAACGGGCGGATTGCAGTTCGGGACAGACGGCACGACGAGGCTGTTGCGCCTAGGATAACCTGGTTATATCAGTCCCGTAACAGCCCAGTCTTTGTGCGGAAACCTAAGTGTCTCTATTCCAACCAGTTGCTTTGGAAAGACGACTGGCTTGTTTCTTGCATAGTGTTCTGGTTCCGGAACATCGCCTACCTAGCATCAGTATCGGGCTCGTGTTCTTGCCCTCCGGTGTGCATCCCGGGTGGGCTGAGGTTGAGAATGGGTTCGGCCCTGGGGATTGTCAACGGGGTTCTTTTCTGGGGCCTTCTGGGCATCGCCGCGTTCCAATCCTCTGCGTGGCCGCTGCCCATCGCCGCGTTTCTGTTCGTGGTCATGCTGCGCGCCGGGGCGCGTGGCCACAGGCGCAGATCGCCCGACCCTGAAAGGCTGCTGATACTCGGCGCGGGTCCGCTGGCGCAGCGGATCGCGACGGAGGCCATGGCCTCTCCGTGGCGCGGCCACGTGGTCGTGGGCTTGCTCGATGAGGGTGAGGTCGCTCCGAAGACCGTGCCGATGAAGCTCCTCCGGCTGGTCCGTCCCATGGCCGACCTCGATACCGCCCTCTCCGCACTGCGTCCCGACCGTATCGTCGTGGCCCTGAGCGAACGCCGCGGACGGCTCCCGCTCGCTGCGCTGCTGCGGGCCAAGGCCGAAGGGATCATCATCGTCGACGGCCTCGAGTTCTGGGAGCGACTCACCGGGCAGGTGGCGATCGAGTCGATCAAGCCGAGCAGCCTGATCTTCTCCCAGGCGTTCCGGAAGCCGGCCTGGACTTACCGGCTGAGCGGCGGGATCAGTCTCCTCGCCGCACTGGTCGGCCTGGTCCTCACGGCTCCCCTGCTCGTCCTCATCGCGCTGGTGATCAAGATCGGCTCTCGAGGCCCCGTCTTCTTCATCCAGCCGCGCCTCGGCCTGCGGGGCCGGCGCTTCGATCTCATCAAGTTCAGGACCATGCACGTCGCCGCCGCCACTTCCGAGTGGGCCGGAGACAACGCCGACCGGATCACGAAGGTGGGGCATTGGCTCCGCAAGTTCCGCCTCGACGAGGTCCCCCAGTTCCTCAACGTCTTGCGAGGCGAAATGAACCTGGTTGGGCCGCGGCCCCACCCAGCCTCCAACCAGGCTCTCTTCCTCAAGAACATCCCCTATTACGTCCTGCGCTGCTCCATCAGGCCCGGCATCACCGGCTGGGCGCAGGTGCACTACGGCTATGCCGACAACCTGGCTGAAGAAACCGCGAAGATGCGCTACGACCTGTACTACGTGAAGTACAGGTCGATCCTCCTGGACCTAGCCATCCTCCTCGCCACCGTCCGCACCGTGCTGTTCGGCAACCCGAGCCACCGCGTGAGCCAGGCCAAGCCTCTGCAGGAAAGCAGCCGTATTGCGCCCAGCCCGAGTCCCCTCCTCAACGGGGTGACGAAATCGCGGCCGCGCGGGCAGACCGGTAGCCTGGGGCCGCGTCCGTCTCGACAGGTCGCACTCGCAATCCTCTGGGCGGTCCTCGTAAGCGCGTCGGTGTAGAGGGCAAGGGGCCCGCGGTGTCGGTGAGACTCGGTGCCGGTTAGGACCTGCGACCGCAGGGGAGGGGCCGGAGTGGCGTTGCCGATTGGCGGAGCGATCGGTTTCCGGTCCGGTACGAGGACGCCGATCCTTCTTTTCCGCCCTCACGGCCAGAGACGGTCCGAGACTCTACCTAGTTCAAGCTCGACCTTGACCATCCCGCGCGCCGCCGCTAGACTCCGCACGCAGGAAAACCTGGCACGGGCTCGCCCGGCGGCTGGCCCGTGGACTCGCCCGCCGATATCCTCCAAAGGTAGGAGACAAGGATGACTAGAACGCGGCGATGGCTCTCGATGCGCAGGCTTTCCGGGTGCAGCTTTTCCGTCGTCCTCGGGCTCTTGGTCACGGCCGGCTGTGCGACGGTTTCGAATCCCACGAAGGTCTCCAACCTGAAACCAGCGGAGCTCAGCCTCCCGCCCGATTGGGAGTACAAGATCCAGGTCGGCGACCACGTCGACGTCAAGTTCTTTTTCAACCCTGACCTCAGCGAGCAACTGGTCGTGCGGCCGGACGGGCGGATCTCACTGCAGCTCGTCCCAGAGATAAAAGCGGCCGGGCTCACACCCAGGGAGCTGACGGAAGCGCTCAAGCGCGAGTACTCGCGAGAGCTCGCCAAGCCGGAGCTGACAGTGATCGTGCGTACCTTCTCAGCGCAGCGGATCTTCGTCGGAGGTGAGGTCGGTAAACCCGGCGACAAGCCCCTCGTCGGCCCCATCACGGTCCTGCAGGCAGTTGCCATGGCGGAGGGCTTCAAGGAGACGGCGCGGATCACCGAGGTCATCGTCATCCGCCGCCGACCCGACGGCCGGCCCCTCGTCATGCCGGTCAACATCAAAGCGGCCATCAGCGGCGTCGACGTCAGCCAAGACCTGGCGCTGATGCCCTATGACGTCGTCTACGTGCCACGCTCGACCATGGCCAACGCGAACCTGTTCGTCGACCAGTTCATCCGCAAGATGATCCCCGTCAGCTTCGGCTTCCGGGTGGATCGCATCTTTTTCGACGAGAAGAGCAGCAGCGGCAGCGGCGATGGCACCACTCCCGAGGAGATTCCCTAAGGATCGCGAGGAGCGTGTTCGGTCCTTCATGCCATCGTTGAATTGAACGCTCCCCTCGTCTGGATCGTGCGGCCTCAGAGGCTCGACCACACGCTCCGTTTGATCTCGGCCAGGACCTCGTCGCGGGGCCGGCCAGCGTCCAGGACGCTGGCCGGCGTGTCCCGCAAGTCCAGGCGCCAGATCTCCTCTGCTTGCCGGCGCACGAAGTCGGGATTCTCTTCGTCGTGTCTGCGCTCGACCGCAATGTCGGGATCGACGCGAAGGACGATCAGGATGTCTGGGTAACGGATCCGATGGTGATAACTCCTCTCTAGGCGGGCCAGATAGCGGACAAGCGGTCCCCGGCCCGGCTCGTCGAGGAGCCGCGTCGCCACGGCGCCGTCCTTCGGCCGGATCCCCGGAATCGGGAAGCGGTCGCAGATCACGAGGGCTCCCCCTGAGGCCAGACGTTGCGCCCGAACGTATTCTCGATACCGATCCCGGGCTTGCATCACCTTCCAGGCCAGCCTGGCGACGGGGCGAACCCCCATCCTGCCCTGGGGGGATGCCTCGACACCACGAACGCGCGAACGCGAGGGATTGCCCAGTTGGAGCCTCACCGTCTCGAGATCCCTGGCAAGCCAGGCGTGGAGTGCCGCCGCAGCGGTCGACTTGCCCGCGCCGTCGCTTCCGACGATCGCGATGAGCGCCCCGCCGCAGTCGAGGCGCAGTCGAGGGCGCCCCCGCAACGCGAGCCGGCGGGCCAGAAACCCGCTCCCGCGCCTCGAGAGCTTGAGCCAGGTGTCCACGGCCCGCGCCCGCCGCCCTTGGCTCGCCAGCGAGGCCTCCAGCCGACGCGCCACCCGAACCCGTGACCAGAGCGCCGCCCCGGGCTCGAGGGCTCTCCGACAGTCCTCCCAGAGAGACTCGCCGACGAAAGGCAGATGAGTCCGCACGCAGTCGTGGACCAGCGGGGTCGGGACGCGCCGCGTCAGGTCCTCCAGCTCGTCCCGCTCCGCCGCCGACAGGGGCCCACGCCCGATCACGATCGCGTCCCAAGGCGCGTGCTTCAGCACCAGTCGGATCACAAGCACGGCCAGCTCGTATTCCGGCGCCGGCACTCGGAATACAGCTCCCTGCCTGGCCGAGCCCAGATAGGCGCTCTCGATCGGCAGCCGGTAGTTCTTGGTCATGTCGTCGCCCAGGACGAGCGCGTAGTGAGCGTGGACGTGCACCAGCTTCCCGGAGGGAGCGTCGAGGCCGAAGGCGTGGAAGACGCCGGGGATCTCTCTCGCCCCGCGCGCTTCCTTGAAGCCCAGGCGGCGCAAGATCTCGAGGAACCGCTGCGAGCGGCGGCGGTCGACCAGCAGGTCGAGGTCGCCCTCGCCCAGCGCCGCACGGTCGAGGGTGGTGGTGCTCTTCCAGTGGCAGTAGGACACGTCCTCCGCCGCGAGGGCTTCGCAGAAACGGCCGATCAAATCGAGGGAACCCGAAACGACTGCGCCCGTCGCGCTGGACTCCGGAGAAGGGCCTGAGGCCGCAGCCTTCGCGCTCCCCGGTGGGCGCCGAGCGTCCCCCGACTCCTGGGTCGAGTTGGCATCTCGTTTCATCGTTCTCGCGGGCCTCAGGGGCTGCTTCCGGCTAGCTTTCGGACGAGTTGCTGCTGTCGGCTTCGCCCGGGGTCTTGTCCCTGGCGCCGCCCCGCAGCCGCTGCAAGCGCTTCAAGACCTGCTGCCGCTGCGTCGGTCCCAGGCCCAGGCGAAAGGCGATCAGGGCCACCACAGGCACCGTGAGCGCAGCGCAGGGCGCGAGAGCCCGCCAGCTCGCCACCGCCAGCGTGCGCGACCCGATCGTGGTCAGGCCGAAGATCAGCGCCGTGACGGCGGCGGGCCGCAGCGCCGCCCGAAGCTGGTGGCCCAAAGAGACACCCAGGAAGCGACCGACCAGCAGGGGGTACCCCAGGCTCAGGATCAAGCGGCCCGCGATGAAGCTTGCGCAGAGACCGATCACGCCGAGCCCCAGGACGCCGACGGCGTAGGCAGCGCCGGCCGCGCACAGCCCCGCCGAAAGGAAGCCAACCACTACCTTGGCCCGCAGGTTCAGGGTGAGGTCGATGATGTTGGCGTCGTTCCGGATCAGGACGAACTGGGCCACCATCGCCATCAGCAACAGGTTCGGGAGGGCGCCAAGATAGTGCCGCGAGCCGACCCAGACCTGGAGCAGGGACCGGTTCCAAAGCAGAATCGTGGTGCCGAAGGCGGTCACGAACAGCCACGTATACATCATCATCTCGCCGCGCAGGCGCGCGGCCCTTGGCTTGTCACCGGAGCCGATGATGCCACCCAGGCCGGGCGTGATGCCCTGCAACACCTGCGCCACGAGGAAGGTCACGGTCTCGGGAGCGTAGCGCGTGAGCGTGTACCTCGTGACCAACTCGGCCGACCCAAACACACCCAGGACGACGACGTCCGTGGCGCGCATGAGCCGCATGACGAGGTTCCAGGCGAGGAACCAGCCGCTCAGACCCAGGAAACGGCGTACGGCTCCGCGAAGCGGCCTGGCGACCCCGAACCACGGAATGCTGGCACGAGCGATTTGAAGCATCAGCGCGCCGCTCAACAGCGTGCCGGTCAGGTCCGCCACGACCACGCCCACGATGCCACTTTGCAGGTACAGAGCGAGCGCGGTTAACCCGGCCGCGACGAAGACCAGCGCCGTCGAAAGCCCCATCCGCTTGTAGCCCAGGTTTTCCCCTTGGACCACCGAGCGGGCCACATCGCCCAGACTGAAAACGAGGCTGTTGGCCACGAGAACCATCGTCGCGACGCGCACGCTCCACGTCATCGAGGGGGGGATCTTGAGCAGGCCGGGCGCCGCCCATGCGAGCGCGGTTCCGAGGATGAGGAGCAACGGAAGAAACGACAGCCACACCATCAGGGCGCTGCCCACCTGGCGGCGCTTTTCCTCGTCGTCCGTCGAGGCCTGATGCCTGGCGATGGTCCACTTGAGCGCCTGGCTCGGGCGGCCGGTTGCAGGCGAGAGGTAGGTCATGAACCGGTCCAGGACCTGCCAGACCCCGTAACCGTGGTCGCCCAGTCCCCGCACCAGGAACGGCGTCAATCCGAAGCCGACCAAGAGTCGGCTCGCGTAGTCCAGGATCGCAGCGAGCGCGTTGAGGGAAGCCTTGCGGGTCAAGCCCTCGTCAGAGGGCCGGCGTCGGAAACGCCTCACGACAGCCCGCCCTGCCGGGGCCGCTCCAGCTCGCCCTTCGGAACCGGCTTCCTGCGGACAGCGACCAGCACCTCTTCGGCGATCGCTTCGGGCGGCGTTCGGCTCGTGTCGAAGCGGGTCACGGGGAAGCATCCTTCCTCGCTCATCTCGGCGAGGAGCCGTTCGTAGCCCTTGCGATAGCTCGTGAGGAAGTCCACCGCCGCCGCGGCCGGCATTTGTTTGACCGCGTGCCGCTGCTCGCGGCCACTGATGCGGGACAGGACCACGGCGTCCGGCGCGTCGAGCCATACGACGAGGTCGAGGGCGCGTGCCCACGCGCGACGCTCGGCGTTCCACCAGGCCCTGAATGCGGGGCTCGCGACCAACGGCGGGCCGAACTCGCGGAGCTGGACCAGCCGGAAGATGGGGCCGTGGTCTAGCACCATCGATGAGGTCCGCTCGTCGCCGACGGTCCGCCGCCAGCCCTCGAGGTAGGCCATCGACCGCATCTCTTCCCAACTGAGCCAGCGTCCGCGGGGCGAGTGGCGGAGGAAAGCCGGCAGGAAACGCGCCGTGTGACGGATGAGAAGCTCGACGCGGTGGAGCGTTTCGACGTTCACGACCGTGGCGAGGCCGGGCTCACGCTGTTTCAGTGTCTTGAAGAGCGTGGTCTTTCCCGCTCCCGCGACGCCGACCAGCTCGAGAAGCGGCGCGGCTTCCCTCACAGGTCATCCACCGGAGGGAGCGGATCCAGTTGGGAGGCGCCCCTGGTTGCGTCCCGCTTGGGCTCGCCAGCTGCGAGGGGGAAACGGATCAGCGGTCTGTCGCAGCAGCCTCTCTCGAAACACGACCCCTCCCCCCGTTGGTTCGCTTCGCCGGTCGCTCACTGCCTCGGAAGGGATTGCGAGTCGAGGACAACGCCGTGCTACACAATAATAGCATAGCAAAATCCTCGCCTGCGGCGTCCAGCGGAATGGTCCCCAACGGCCGCGGCAACCCGTAGGTAAAGTCGTCCTCAGGGCTTGAGAGTCGCTGGGACTTGCTGTAGCCTTATAGGGCATCCTTATAGTCGGGCCCCTTAATGGCAGCCCCTCCAGCTGTCCCTTGCGGGTTGCATGGGCGTCAAGGACCCCTCGCGCTTCGCAGGCCTTCACTGGGTCGGGAGGAGGACCGCATGTTTGCCTCCGAGCTTCGGAGCCTCGGACGGGGCGTTCTCGGGTGTGCAGCCGCTCTTGGAGCGGCCGGGATCCCCTATGCGAGCGGAGAGTCGGCCCACGCTCGCCCCCGCGTGGCCCGCCGAATCAGCCAGCCCACGCTCGCCTTCGCGAATCCGCTGGGACTGGCGTACTCGCCCCGGGCGCACTCTTTCATCGTGGCTCCGGCCGAGGGGCCATCGAGGGTGCAACTCCTGACGCACATGGAGGAGCCCGCCGGCATCGACGCCCTTGATCTCGCAGGCGGCGACGCCTTGAACATGGCCTTCGATGGGCATTCGGGACGCCTGCTCGTCTTTTCGCGCGGGCAGATGCTCGCGGTGGCTGCCGACACAGGCGGGCGCTTGAGGCGGCAGCTGGCGGCCCGGTTCGAGGCCGCCCACCTCGGAATTCGGCGCCCGGCCGGCATGACGGTGGATCCCCACACGGGATCCCTGTTCATTCTCGACAGCGCCGTGCCGCGACTCGTGCGGCTGGACCCGACCTCGGATGGAGGTCTGGACGCGGCGGCGGTGTCCTACATTGAGCTCTACGGCATCCCAGCCGACGGGGTACGGGGCATAGCCTTCAACCCCAGCACGGAGCACGTCTTCCTGTTGGCCGGGACCAGGACGCTCTACGAGACGAACTCGATGGGCGAACTGCTGCTGACCCACGACATCTCCGACGCCCAGCTGCGGAAGCCCGGAGGCATGGTCTTCGCGCCGACCGGCGACCAAACCGACGACCCGTCGGCCCAGAGCCTCTACATCGCCGATGCGGCGTCCCCTCGCCAGGGGCGCCCCAAGGCCTCGATCGTCGAGCTGACCTTCGCACCCATCGCCACAGCCGAGGCCGCCACGACGTTCGGATCTTCCGTAGTCGTGACGACCCTCACATCGCAGTGGTCGCCGCCTGCCCCGGACCCGTCGGACGTCGTCTACCTGCCAGGTTCGGAAACACTCCTCGTCGTCGACTCCGAAGTCGAGGAGATGAGGATCTGGAACGGAGCCAACCAGTGGGAGACGACCCTGGGCGGCTTGGTTTTGGGCACCTCCAATCTGACGCCGCCCGCGGGGTTCACCAACGAGCCCACCGGGATCTCGGTCAACCCCGGAAACGGGCACCTCTTCTACTCGGACGACGGCGGGAAGAAGGTGTTCGAGATCAACCCGGGACCCGACGGGGAGTACCACACGTCAGACGACATCAGGACCTCCTTCAGCACGAGTGCCTTCGGCAGCACCGATCCCGAGGACGTCACCTACCATCCCGGGGAAGGCGCCCTCTACCTGGCCGACGGCGTCAACGCCGAGGTGTACCGCATCGCGCCCGGGGCCAACGCCATCTTCGACGGCGTGCCGCCCGCCGGCGACGACGGACTCACCCAATTCGACGTGTCGACGATCGTCACGGATCCCGAAGGCCTGACCGTCAACACGGCGAACGGCCATCTCTATATTGCCGGGAAGCCCGACACCATCGTCCAGGAGATCACGACCAGCGGGACCCTCCTCCAGACGATCAACATCAGCGCCGCGAACCCCAAGAAGACGGCAGGGCTCGGCTACGGGCCTGGCAGCAGCGACTCCACTGCCAGACGCCTGTACGTCGTCCAGAGAGGCGTCGACAACAACAGCGATCCGAACGAGAACGACGGCAAGCTCTGGGAGATGACGCTTCCTGGCGGCGGCCCGGTGAATCAGCCGCCCATTGCGAACGCCGGGCCCGACCAGACGATCACGCTGCCGGCGCCTGCGAACCTGGATGGTACGGTGAGCGACGACGGTCTACCGAATCCGCCCGGGAGCGTCACGACCACCTGGAGCAAGCTCAGCGGGCCGGGTACCGTCACGTTCGGCAACGCGAGCGCCGTGGATACAACCGCGAGCTTCTCCACGGCAGGCACTTACATGCTGCGCCTCACCGCCGACGACGGCGCCCTCTCCACGAGCGATGACGTCACCATGACGGTCAGTGACGGCAGCGGCCAGGCCCCGCTGTCGGTCATCAACCGAGGCACGATCCACAGTTCCACCGATGCGGCCTCCTACTCGTTCCCCTCGATCACGGCGAGCAACAACCTGCTCTACGTCGTCTTCCTGAACACGGCCATCGGGAGCGGCACGGCGCCCTCCGCCACCAGCGTCTCGGGGGCCGGTCTGAGCTTCACGGAGATCGGCGCGCCCGGTGGGCTCCTCTATTCCGGCACCAGTAGCGTGCGCCGCATCCAGACCTGGCGTGCGCTTTCCAGCGCTGGGGCCACCACGGGTTCGATCGCGATCAACCTCTCCGGGACCTCGATCGGCATGGACGCGGTGCTGCTGGAGTTCAGCGGCATGGATACCTCGGGCACGAACGGCTCCGGGGCGATCGCCCAGAGCGCGACCAACAAGGCGACGAGCGCCACGTCGCTCAGCGTGACGCTGGGCGCGTTCGGGAACTCCAACAACCGGCCCGTGGCGTTCTTCAGCCACCGTGTCGCCGAGGCGACGACGGAAGAGGCCGGCTACACCGAACTGGACGACGCGAGTCACAGCGGACCGGTCACGGGTGCACAGTGCGAGTGGCATGCCACTGCGGCCGAAACGACGCCCTCGGCCGCGTGGCTCACCGCAGCCGACGCGGGCGGTCTCGCCCTCGAGGTGAGGAGCTCCTCCACCTCGCCGCCGAGCAACCAGCCGCCTCTCGTGAATGCCGGGCCGGACCAGACCATCGCGCTGCCGGCGTCTGCGACCCTGGATGGCACGGTGAGCGACGACGGTCTGCCCGGGAGCGTCACGACCAGCTGGAGCCAGCTCAGCGGCCCGGGTATCGTCACGTTCGGCAACGCGAGCGGCGTGGATTCGGCCGCGAGCTTCTCCACGGCAGGCACCTACGTGCTGCGCCTCACCGCCGACGACGGCGCCCTTTCCGCGAGCGATGACGTCACCGTCACGGTCAGTGACGGCAGCGGCCAGGCGACGCTGTCCGTCGTCAAGAGGGACGCTATCCACACCTCCGCGGACGCCAGCTCGTACGCGTTCGCCCCGGTCGCGGCGAGCGACGACCGGCTCTACATCGTCTTCCTAAGTACGAGCACGACCAGCGCGCCGGCGCCCTCCGCCACCGACATCTCGGGGGCCGGCCTGAGCTTCAGCGAGATCGGCACCCCCGGCGGGGTCCTTTATTCCGGTAGCGTGGGCCTGCGTCGCATCCAGGCCTGGCGGGCCCTCTCCAGCGCCGGCGCCAGCACGGGTTCGATCGCGATCAACCTCGATGGCACCTCGACCGGCATCGACGCGGTGCTCCTGGAGTTCAGCGGCATGGACACCTCGGGCACGAACGGCTCCGGAGGGATCGCGCAAAGCGCGACCAACACGGCGAGTCGAGCCACGTCCCTCACGGTGACGCTGGCCACGTTTGGGAGCCCCAACAACAGGCCAGTTGCTTTCTTCAACCACCGTGTCGCCGAAGCCACGACGGAAGAGCCCGGCTACACAGAGCTGGACGACGGGAGCCACAGCGCACCGACCGCAGGAGCCGCGTGTGAATGGCATGCCGCCACAGCTGACACGACACCGTCAGCTTCGTGGCTCACCGCGGCCAACGTCGGCGGCTTCGCCGTCGAGGTCAAGGCGGCTGGCTCGCCGTGAGGGCGCTCAGCCCTCCGCGCCGTGGTTATGCTTATGTGCCGTTGAGCCAGATCGACAGATCGCGATCCAGCAGCTCCTGCAGCTTGAGGATGTCTTCGCGGTAGAGCTTCAGCAACTGGGCTCGAAGGTCGGGGGGTAACTTCGGCGCGGACTCCAGGTTCAGTTGCCGAACGCGCCTGAGCATCCCCTTCAGGTTGGGAAGCGTCGCATTGGCGAACCGGATCAGCGGTCGGTTGTAGAAGAGGCGGTTCAGCAGGCGAAGCTTCGGGACCGCGGCCGGGTTGTGCCGGACCGATGTGTCCAGCACGAAGCTGGTGTCCACACCCAGGAAACCGTAGAGATCCGCCATGATCCTGGCCGGGTCCTTCTTGAAATCATCGAAGAGGTAGATCTTGATCTGGTCTCTCGGGAAGATGTCCAGATACCGCTTTAGGCGACGATAGAAGAAACCTTCCTTGACGTGGCTGGAGTCCGCGGTCAATTCCCTGTAGAGGCTCTTGACCGGCTCTCCCCTGCGGGTACGCATCAGGAAGCCCGAGAAGGCACGCTCAGCCGGGTTCCGGAGGCTGGCCACCAGCTTCACATCGGGGATGCAGGTGCGGATCCGCTGCGCCGCGGTGGGACAGCGGAAGTATTGGGGCGACACCTCACCGATGGCGATCTCGCCGGAGGCTTCGGCGAACATCGCCGCGTACGCTTCAAAGGTCCTGACCGGAAAATTCTGAAGCAGAGGCGGATCCCCTTCGTCCGTCCACTTCCAGTCGCGCGCATCCTCGTAGCCGAAGAAGTTCGTGGCCTTTATCGGACACATGAAGACCTGCGGATGCTGATCGAGATAGCGCGAAAAGGAGGTCGTGCCCGCCTTGGCTACACCGATCATGATGAAGTTCGGCAGAGTCATGATGCTTGCACCACTTGAGTCGCTTGCGGGCGCTGCCTCCCTCGCAGCGGCCTTGCCCGCGCAGCCCCCTGGCTCAGAGTTCCGCCCATACCAGGCCCTTCAGCTCAGTCAGAACGTCTGTTCTTGGTTTGCCGGCGTCGATGACGTGAGCGCCCGTCCCGTGCCAGTTCAGCTCGCATACTTCGGCACAGCGCTGCCTCACAGCTGTCGTGTCCTCTCCGGCCCTCCGTTCAGCGGCGATCTCCGGATCCACCCGGAGCACGAAGACTAGCTCAGGTGGCACGATTCGATGGTAGTAGCGTTCCTCCAGCCGCATCAGGGCCTTGACCGCGCGGTGCACCGGGTGCGGCTCCAGGACTCGAGACCGGTCCGGCTGGTTCGACAGTTCACGCAGGAATCGCGCCCCTTGCGGTCCATCCATCGACCGGATCTGCGGCAAAGGGAATCGATCCAGGATCACCAAGCCGCCCCTCGCGGCAAGACGCCGAGCCTTGACATACGTCCAATAGCGATCACGGGCTCTGCACGCCTCTCGCAACAGCCATGGATAGCCGAGGGAAACGAAGGACTTCTGACGCAGCGTCTCGCCAAACGCCGCCTCCGCCGGGTACAGACCCAGCAATTGGCCGAGCTTGAGCATGGCACGGACGACCATCGTAACCCACGACCAGGCCGGCTTTCCGAGGTGCGCCGTTCGCGTCATGAAGACGCTGGAGAGCCATTCGTGTAGGCCCTGGACCGCGGTCGACTTGCCCGAGCCATCCCCTCCGACGATTGCGATCATCGCGCCGCCGCCCGCCAGCCGGTACCTGGAGGGGCTCTTCAAGACGCGAGTGCGCACAGCCAGGGTCGTTCTCCGCCAGAGCGCCAGGCAGAGATCGGCCGCCCAGGACCGACGAGCGTGCGCCCGAAGCCTCCGCTGCGCCCCGTCCCGCGTCCTCAGCCGTCTCCAGGCGGAGCACCCCGGCTGCAACGCCTGGAGATACCTCGCGAAGCCTTCGACCCCCAAACCGGGCAGATGACGCTTCATGATGTCATGCACACGATCCTCTCCAACCCGCGCCTCAAGGCGCCTCAGCTCCCTCTCCTCCGCCTCCTTCCATTCTCCCGCCCCGCGCCGCATCACGTCCCACGCGGACCGCCCGAGCACGCTCCCGATGACCCACAGCACGAACTCATACTCAGGTGAGGCCACGCTGAAGAGCCAGCCCTCGGCCGCTCCCTCGAGGCATGGCCTCTCGATCGGAAGGCGATAGTTGCTCGTCAACTCATGACCCACCATGAGCTGACTCTGTGCATGAACATGGACGAACTGCCCCGCCCTCGCGTCGTAGCCGCAGTAGTGGAGCGTACCGGGAACGTCTCGTCCCGTCGGAGCCGTGACCTGCTTGAACCCCAGTCGAAACAGGATCACCGACAGAGCGCCCATGTCGTTCCGCGCCACCAACAACTGAAGCTCGCTGTCTTCACACGCCTCAGTCTTCACGGCCCTTCCGAGACGACAGCAGACGATCCCCTCCGCTCTCAGTGCCTGAGCCAGGTCCCGGGCGAGCTGCGCCGCCGGCGCTTCGCCACTCGCGTTCCATTCCGGGGCTGTGCCCTCCGGAGCCCGCTGGTCGGGCTCAGCCGAGAGGCTCCTCATGCGTCGGCAACCCTGTACACCGCGCGCTCGCCGCGCCTGATGTCGTCGATGCTGAAATAGAGATCGGTCCCGACCTCGCTGCCTGAGCTGATCAGCCATACCTTGTGCGTCGCCCGGCTGTACTCAATGAGCCTCGTCCAACGTTTGCCGTTGTCGCGCGTATGCATCAAAAGACATCGCGTCCCCGGCGCGGAGTAGGGGAGATTCGCCCACACTTCATGCCCCTGCGACGAGCGCCTCTGGACCATGTTGTCGATGGGGCTACGCCTGTAGGGGTCGGGTACGATCCGCTTCCGGTACACTAGGCCGTCTGTGGTCTCCACGACGAAGTTCGTGCCGCCCTGGTAGTCGGTTCCGAACAGGATGCTCTTGTCGGTCTCCGCCACCGAGGTATAGCCGCCCATCTGTATGTGGAACTTGTTGATGAGCTTCCAGTTGCGCGGATCGACGAGGTCCGAGGCGTGCAAGTGGTCGCTGACCCACAGCCTCTTTCTGTTGTCACCGTCCGCAACAAAGAGCTTCCGGAGGGATCCGCTGTACATTACCAGATGAACGTGCTTGTTCGCACCCAGGCGAATCAGGAAATCCGTCTTCTGCCACGTCTCCCCGTCGTCGGCGCTCAAGTACAGGTACGCGAGGGGCCGCCAGCCGCTCTTCTGCCACACATTCCCGTACTCTCCGACCACCAATGTGTGGCCCGCCGTCTCCGCCATGGCGTTGTTGTGGCGGAAGAAGCTCTCCGGAGAAGCGAAATCGAAGGCCTTCTTGAAGGACCGGCCGCCGTCCGAGCTGCGGTAGAGACCTCCTCTCACGCATACGAAGACCGTGTTGCGGCTCGAGACGAAGATGGACTTGATCGCGTCGGGGAAGCGGTAGAGCAGACGGGGAGACTGGGCAGCGTCAGGGGCCGCGTAGAGATCTCGGTCGTCCGGGTACTGACAGCCGAAGATCCCCCCCTGGTTCGGGGCGTTGAAGCGCAGCTTCCAGTTGTGATCGGCGGCTACAAGCCCCAGGCCGCGACTGCCAAAGAGCGTCGCGAGTTGTCCGCGAAACACGGGATCCGCGAGGCTCTGGTTCTCCAGGCTGACTCCCTTCTCGTCCGAGAAGGCCAAGTATTGGGCGCGGGGGAAGAGACGGAGCCTGTGGAGCAGCTCCCACACGACGAAGGACATGAGCTCACGGGCCTTGCCGTACTTGTAGATGTCCCGGAGGAAGGCGGCTGGATTTGGCAGTTTCCGCTCGAACAACAGAGAATGGCGTTTCGTCAGCTCACGTCCCATGCACCGTCTCCAATCTCGGGTACAGAAGCGGGTGGAGGGTCTTGCCCTAGGATGGGCCGCTCTGGGAGGCGGTGGAATTGAAGATGACTAGGGTCCGGGCCATCGCGGGATTATACGCCCAGGCACGGCGGCTGCGGACGCGCCGGCCTTTGAGATGGCGCGGCGCGGCCGACGGCTGGGACGCCCGTGGCCCGAGAGGCGGAGATCGGCCGGACCATCGCACCGTGCGCCATGGCGACCAACACCGCCCTCGTGAGGGGGGCACGCTCCCATGATGGTCGAGTTCATCGGCAGCACTGGCGCGGGCAAGACGACCGTGGTTGGCGCGGTTCAGCGTCGTCTGGCCGGCCGGGCGAGGGTCCACATGGCTCCCGAGTTCGTGGGCAGCTTGCTCCGTCTGCCTCCGCTGACGAAGCCCCATCACCGGAACCTCGTGAGCGATCTCCTCGGGCTGCCGTTCTTTCTGGGCTCTCTCCATAGACATGCGGCGTTCCTCCGGTTCACCCTCCTGGTGCTGGGTCGCCAGCGCTTCACGTTGCAGGCGGTGAATCGCGTGCGCAGCACCATTCGCAAGATCGGCGTCTACGAGATCGTCAGACGACTCGGGGACGGCCGCATCGTGCTCGTCGACGAAGGAACGGTCCTGAACGCGCACAACCTGTTCGTGTACACGAGCCGCACGTACACTGCAGCGGACCTCAACCGCTTTGCCAGCGTGGTCCCGCTGCCTGATCTGATCGTCTATGTACGGGCCCCTCTGTCCACATTGGTCCGACGCTCTCTCCAACGGCCCGACCCCCCCAGGGAGATCCGCTCGCGGGATCCGGCGCTCATCGAGCTGTATGTCGGGCGCGCGTTTGCCATGTTCGAAGCGCTGGTCGAGATCCCTGCCCTCCGCAAACGAGTGGTCGTCGTGGACAACCCCGGTGGTCAGGCTGGCGCACAAGAGCCGGCCGTCGAAGAACTCGTCGCGTCGATCCTCCAGGGAGCGGGTTAGGAATGGAGCGTGCCGAGCACGAAATGGGGGAAAGCCGACCGGTGAAGATCGTCTACCTGATCACACTATCCGAGCCTTTCGGCGGGGCGCAGGTTCACGTCAGGGACCTGGCCCGTGCGTTCCGCGACCGGCGCTACGAGGTCCAGGTGCTCGTCGGCAGCGAAGGCACCTTCACGGAGCAACTGAGGGCGTCGGGGATACCTGTGATGAAGCTTCGGCATCTCGTGAGGCCGCTCCATCCGGCCGAGGACCCGAGGGCCTTTCTCGAGGTTCGGGAGGCTCTGCGGGCGCTGCGGCCATCCGTGGTCTCCACGCACTCCTCGAAGGCCGGCTGGATCGGACGGGCGGCCGCTCGATCGCTGGGGATTCCCGTGCTCTTCACCGCCCATGGCTGGGCGTTCACCGAGGGGGTTCCAGCGCTGCAGCGGAGCATCTACTGGCTGGCAGAGCGCCTTGCGGCCCCTCTCTCCTCGAAGGTCATCACCGTGTCCGAACACGATCGGCACCTGGCGATCCGCCTCGGCGTTCTGCCCGCCCGGAAGGTGGTCACGGTTCACAACGGGATGCCGGACGTGCCGGAGACGCTGCGGGCAGGGCCGGAGCGGGAGCCCGTGCGCATGACGATGGTCGCGCGCTTCCAGGAGCAGAAGGACCACGGACTGCTGCTGGCCGCCTTGGGCGGCTTGAAGGATGTGCTGTGGGAGCTGGAGTTCATCGGGGACGGACCGCTGCAGGCGACCGTGGAGGCGCAGGCGAGGCGACTGGGTCTCGCGGAACGGGTGCGGTTCCTTGGCCTGAGCCGAGATGTGGAGCAGCGGTTGGCCGAGTCGCAGCTCTTCGTCCTGGCCTCGCGTTGGGAGGGATTCCCGTACACAGTCCTCGAGGCCATGCGAGCGGGACTGCCCGTTGTCGGGTCGGACGTCGGGGGTGTGGGGGAGGCGGTGCTCCACGGCGAAACCGGCTTTCTCGTGCCCCGTGGTGACGAGGAGGCGCTGCGCTATCGCCTCTCGGAGTTGCTGGCCTCGGCGGACCTGCGTCGGCGGCTCGGGAGAGCGGGGCGGCAGCGCTTCGAGGCGACGTTCACCTTCGAGCGAATGCTGGACAAGACAGCCGCCATCTATCACGCGGTTGCCGGCGCCGGACGGGTCTTGACGGAAGCGCGGACGAAAGGTCGGCCGACGGCTTGAAACTTCTCGGGTCTTGAGCTAAGTTATACAGTACTTGATGGTTGCGCCCCGGGCGGGTCGCTGGGCTCGCCGTCGAGGGTCGGCTGCTGGGGTTCCGGCCGCCGCGTTGCGGATCGGGAGCCCATTGCCCCTCCGGAGAAATCGCCGCTCTAATGCTCGCATTCATCCATATCAACAAGACCGCCGGTCGCACAGTTCGCTACATCCTGCGTAGCTCCTTTGGTCTCCGCCACTGCGAGGTCGAGCCCTGGCATGCCGCTTGGACTGGCCCATCCTTCTCGTTGCATGACCTGCAGCGGTTGCGCAGGCTCTATCCGAAGCTCGACAGCATAGCCGGACATCGCGTGACCGGCCACGTCGATCTGCAGGGGAACGGCGCCCCGCTCAGCTACTTCACTTTCATGCGCGATCCTCTCAAGACGTGCGCATCCCGCTTTCAATACAATGTCCAGTATCGAGGCAAGACCGGCCTCGTGTTCGCCGAGTGGATTCAGAAGGACTGGACCCGTAATCACCAGACCAAGATGATCGGCGGCGGCCCGGATGTGTCCGAAGCGATCCGCATCCTGCGCGCCAAGCGCGTCTTCGTGGGTCTGACCGAGCGCTTCGACGAGTCGCTGCTGCTGCTCAAGGCCTTGCGGGCGAATGATCTGGACATCTCCTACAAACCCGTCAACGTGTCCCGCGACAACACCCGCGCACAGAGTCTGCTCTCGAACGAAAGCAACCGGCAGATGCTCCTCGAGGCGAATCAGGCAGACCTCGAGCTCTACAACTTCGTCACCCAGGAACTCTACCCGGGCTTTCGCCGCGAGTATGGTCCTGCCCTCGACGCGGACGTCGCCAAGTACCGGCAGACGCGCCGCAACAGTTTCAACCACTGGAAACTGACCCTCTCCAGGCTCAAGCAGTTCCTGCTTTACAAGCCCCTGCTTGCTCTCAATCGAAGGGGCATCCCCCTTGTCTAGGTCCACGGCCAGACGAGGCTTCCCGGCGCTGCCGCGTTGCTACAACCGCAGCGGTCGCCTTTTCGAGGGATGACTGCCATGTCGACGACCCTGCGCGCCATCGCATTTGCGCTCTCGCTGCTCTTCATCTTCGTCATTCCATGGGAGGGCGTCGAGCTTGGGAGCCTGGGTGCCTTGGGCAAGCCGCTCGGTCTTCTGGCGGCGGCGATGTGGGGGGCCAGCATCCTCGCTGTGGGCCGACTCCGCGGGCCCAAGCCGTTCCAGATCATCGTGTTCTTCTTCGTGTTGTGGAACGCGCTCAGTGTCTTCTGGAGCGCCGATCCCTCCGAGACGGTTGCGCACACCCTGACCTGGGTTCAATTGCTCGTATTCGTGCTCATGTTGTGGGATCTCTACACGACGCGGGCGGCCGTGCTGGCGGGCCTGCAGGCCTACGTTTTCGGCGCCTACGTGGCCCTGGGCAGCGCGCTGCGCAACTTCCTTTCGGGCGCCTCTTACTACACGAACTTCGATCGCTTCAGCGCCGGCGACACCAACCCCGACGGATTCGGCTTCATCATGGCTCTCGGCGTGCCCGTGGCCTGGTACCTGGGCGGGACGCAGAGCGCCACCCGGATCGGTAATCTGCTCAGACTCGCGAACTACGCGTATGTCCCAGCGGCACTTCTGGGCATATCTCTGTCCGGCACCCGCACAGCGCTGATTGCGACGGTGCCGGCCATGGCCTTTGGCCTCGCCTCGCTTGGCCGACTCCCGCGCAAAGCGCGGATCGCGATTCTCGTTCTGGTGGTGTCGGCCATCCTCGCCTTGCTGCCCTTTGTCCAGACGCTGACGTCCTTCCAGCGCTTCAATACCACGGTGACCGAGGTCACCGAGGGCGATCTCAACAATCGCACCAACAACTGGCGGGAAGGCCTCGCTTCATTTGAAAAGCACCCGCTCGCGGGTGTCGGCGGCGACATGTATCGCACCGTGAACAGCCTGGGGAAGGTTGCGCACAACTCCTACATATCGGTTTTAGTCGAGCTTGGGCTGATCGGGTTCGCTTTGTTCGGGAGCATTCTCGCGATCGCCCTCATCCAGGCGCTGGGTCAGCCCACATGGGACAGGAGCTTCTGGCTCTCGCTTCTCGCGGTCTGGGCGATTGGCGCGTCCACGCTGACCTGGGAGTACAGAAAGTCGACCTGGTTGTTCCTGAGTCTGGTCGTCGCCAGCGCGGCCCTGGCGCCGCATCGAGAAGAGGCCCTCCCCGCCGCTTCAGCGGGAATGGCTGGCCAATGATGTTCGCCGCTCGCCTCAAAGGCGTCTCTGGCAGGGGCGGCGTGGGCGTGGCGTCGTGCGCCGCATTCGTTGTGCTGGTCGCAGCCACGTGCGAAGCGCGAAGGACAGCCGCCCAGTCCGCCAGTCCCGCGCAAGCAGCCCGCCCAACGCCTCCGCCCGCAACCACGGCGGCCCGCGTGCCGCCGGCGCCGGCTCTAGCGGCGCCGCGTGGCAGCGGCCTTCCGTTTGGACCGCCGAAGCTGCCGCGGGAGCTGTTCGGAAAGTTATTCACGAGCACCAAGCTCGAGGTTTCGCCCGATTCGATCCTTCCCACCTTGACTGAGGTTCGTGCGAGCGGCATGCGCGTCTTCATCATCCTGGTGGGATCCCAGCAGCACTACGGGAATGCGGATGGGACCTTCAACCTCGCCATGTGGAAGGCTCGCGTCGATCGGTTCCGACACGTCGACTTCAGCGAGTTCATCGCGGACGGAACGATCATCGCCCACCAGCTGATCAGCGAAGCCAAAGCCAGAAAGCAGTTTGGGGGAAAGCTCATCCCCAACGACGTGCTCGACGAGATGGCTCGCCATAGCAAGCACCTCTGGCCCGCGATGGCGACGCTGTTGCGAACCGATCCTTCGGAGCTCGAGCAGAATGCCGCGGGTTACCAAACCCCGTTGCCCGGCTGGAAGTGGACGCATCTCGACGCAGCCTCGGCTCGCTACCTGGCCCGCAAGGGTCCGGTGGCAAAGTTCGCGACCGATGAGCAGGCCTCGGCGGATCGGCAGAACCTGGCACTCGTCGTCGGCCTCAACGTGTTCAGCGGCGGCGACGGATCGAGCGGGATCCGGAGCCCCGCTCAGGGCAAATGGGCGATGTCCCCGGCAGAACTGCGCCTGTACGGATCGACGCTGCTCAGCCAAACGAAGCCCTGCGGCTTCGAGATGTGGCGCTATGAGACGCCGCGCTCCGAGTTCGAGGACTTTCAGTACTTCCGGCGCCCCGATGTGGGCGCGGCCATGGTCGAGCTCGCTGCTTTAGCAGCGCGGCGCCCCGCCCTCCCCTGCGCCAGGCAGCAGCCGCCGCGCTGACACCGGCTCGCGGCCGCAGAGCGGTCGGCGACCGGGGGTGTTCGTCACAGGTAGCCCAGCTCGCCAAGCCGCCTCTTGAAACACAGCATGAACCACTTCTCCACCCAGGAGTCGATGTGCTCCCTCCATCGCGAGGCGGCCCCGCCGTCGAAGCCAGCTTCCCCTTTCTGAAAGCCCCTGACCACCAGCTGCTCCAGCATTGCTGCCTGGAAGTCGGTCTCCAGGAAACGGCAGATCTCCCGTACCTCACGTTCGGGATCCGCCACCAGGTCTTCGAACCTCTGGAGACGGTACTGCTCCGGGAGCCGCTTCGCGAACTTGCAGCCGATCGACACGCTCTGGGCCCACGCGGCGCTCGTCACGAGCATGATGAACAGCTTCAGGAGAAGGTCGGATCTTTTCAGAGTTTCATAGATCCGAGCCTGCTTGTGCGGCGGCTCCTGCTTCCTCCTCTTCAGGTCGGAGATGAATGTCGCCCGGGGATCCCTGACCATGTGGATGATCTTGCCGTTCGGAAACCACTCGAGCAGGGTCGCGACGTAGCGAAAATGCGCAGGCGTCTTCTCCCCGATGACGGGCTTGCCGTGCGCGTCGGCAAACACACGGAGCAAAGCCACGAAAAGAGAGCGCTCGCTCCTGTCGGACTTGAGGATCTCCTGCACGAGGACTCCCTTGTCGACATTGCGGATCAACCAGCCCCAGTGGATGTAGTTCCTGAACTTGGAAACCCTGCGCAGCTCGCCCGAGTAGATGAAGTCGACGAGCCGGCGCACGTTCTCGTCGTGGGAAAGCGGGCCGAGCCTCCGGAACGCGTAGCGCGCTCCCTGCGAGGCGATCAGGTGTCCGAGGAAGTGGTTCTCGTCGGCGATGGCCAGCCAATCGGACCGGTTCAGGACGTTCCGCATCAGGGTGGTGCCGCTTCGATTGACTCCTACGATCGACACGAACTCGGTCGACATGGGTATGGCTCCGATGTCCTGGAGGTGTCACCGACGTTGGGAGCCGGCCCCCGGGAACCCCTGAAGGTCGGCCACGCATCGCGGGCCCGAGAGTATCGCTGATCCCCGCTGAGCGTACAAGCGCCCGTGAGCCCTTCGCCTGAGCGAGCCAATACAGCACCGCCACAGCCGCGCGACCCGCGGAGCCGCGCAGGCAGCGAGAAGTTCGCTCCGGCGACGGCGCGGGGGCCGATGGCCGAGGCGGTCGGTTCCCTGGCGCGTACGCCACGTGAAGCAATGGCGCTCCGGCCGGACGTGCGGGCAGACCTCCTGGAGGACGGTTGGTTGCGGACCGACACCTCCCGAGTCGGCCAGGTAGAGGCTGAGCTGTGCTGGATCGTCGGTCTGGTCGCCGCTGGGGGCCAAGAGCAGGCCCTCGGGGCCCCCGATCCCGAGGGCTTGAAGATCTCGAACACCAACGCCGGCGCCCCTCTCGGTGATCTCGTAGAGCTGCTCGTCCCGGTCCAGAACGTGAAGATGGCCGGTGCTATCGACGTGCGTCCGGTTTGATTGAAACGCGGGGACACACTCGGACTTCGCCGCGTAACGACACCTTGCCTCACCTCAAGCCCTCGCGCGAGGGAAGCATCGCTCTAGTCCGAAGTTACCTGCAACTTCGGTCTAGTCCGGGTATCCGTGCGGGTATCTTCGATGCCACTGCCAGGCACTGGCGACGATGTCCTTGAGCCGGGGCTGTTTGGGTGTCCAGCCCAGCTCCCTCCGGGCACGCTCTGCGGAGGCCACGAGCCTGGCTGGGTCACCGGGGCGCCGCGGTTTCTCGAGCGCCCGGATCTTCTGCCCGGTGACCTCCTCGCAGGTTTGAATGACTTCGTGGACCGAGTAACCGTCGCCGTTGCCAAGGTTGTAGAAGCCGGACTTGCCCGGAGCCAGCGCCAGGATGTGAGCCTGCGCGAGATCGACGACGTGGATGTAGTCACGGACGCACGTGCCGTCGGGAGTCGGGTAATCGGTCCCGTAGATCTCGCAGAGATCGGTTTGTCCCAGGGCGACTTTGAGAACGTTGGGAATCAGATGCGTCTCGACGCGATGATGCTCCCCGAGGCGAGCCGAAGCGCCGGCGGCGTTGAAGTAGCGCAAAGCGACGAAGTCAAGGCGGTGGATCTGGTGGAACCACTGCAGCGTCTTCTCGAACATGAGCTTCGATTCGCCATAGGGGTTGATGGGGCGCTGAGGCAGGTCCTCGGACATGGGAACACGCTCGGGCGGCCCGTAGGTCGCGCAGGTCGAGCTGAAGATGAACTTGCCTACGCCGACCGCGTGCGCTGCGGCGAGCAGGTTGAGGCCGCCCGCCACGTTGTTTCTGAAATACTTCTCCGGGTTCGCCATCGATTCGCCCACGAGAGCCTTGGCCGCGAAGTGCATGACGGCGTCCGGGGCGGTTTCCTGGAGCAAATGGCGGGTGGCGGACTCGTCCAGAAGGCTCCCGTGGCAAAAATCTGCCCGGGGATCGACGGCGGAGCGGTGCCCTTCGGACAGGTCGTCGAAGACGGTGACGCGGTGCCCCGCATTGATGAGCTCTTCGACGCAGACGGATCCGATGTAACCGGCGCCGCCGGTGACGAGCACTTTCATGGCGCCCTGTCCGACTACAGTAGGTTCCACAAGACCCGCTTGACTTCCAGCACCGTCTCGGCCAGCGGCCTGTCCGTACTGATTGTCTGGACCGACGTGCCATAGTCCAGGTTGGCGATCAGGCTGTGGCGGAGTCGAACGTAGTCTTCCGGCTCCCGCTTGCCGCGTGTCTCGTTCCGCAGGACGGCGACCTCGAGCGGGACGCTCAGCTGCAGCACCAGATCCGGCGGGGGGATGTCCCGATACAGGCTGGTCTCGATCCGGGTCAGCAGGCTGCGCAACGAGCTTCGACCCGGGGGCATCGGGAATCGCGACAACTGAGGGCCGTCCGGCGCGCCGCTCGCCAGGGAAGGGTAGCGATCGCACAGGACGATGGTTCCGTTGGCCGCCTGGCGGAAGGCCCGGACGAGGAGCGAGCGGCGGTCGTAGGCCAGCAGCACCGAGCGAACCGCGAACAGGAGCGGATAGCCCCCCTGTGGCGGCTCCCTCCGGTCCGGGCCGGCGTGATCGGCCTCGATCTGCGTCGACCGGGACGCCGGCAAGAGCCGCCGCAGGGCCGGCACCAGCAGATTGGGCACGGCGCTCAGAAGGGTCGCCGGGGGCTTGCCCGCGTGAACGCGAGCCACGGCGAGGTCCTGATCCAGCCAGTGGCTCAATTCGGCCAAGAGGGTGGACTTGCCGCTGGCTTCGGGGCCAACGACGGCGATGACGGCACCGCCGGAAATCGGGACCTTGTCCCGCTGGGAGTGGAAGACCCGTCGCGACAGCATGCTCAGAAATGCCGACACGCCGGTGAACCAGGCCCGCGCGGCCGAGTGTCTCGCATAGGGTCGCAGCTGGCGCCGCAGCCGGCGGCCCAGCGCGAGCCGCCGACCCAAGGGCGTCGGCGACGTGAGGGCTACGACGCACGCCGCGAAGAGCTTCGAGTCCACGCAGGGCAAGAAGCGGCGGGCCAGCTCCACCGACTCGGCGAGCGGGCTGCTCTCGGACGGCGAACTGGCTCGCGTCAACCAGCTCGCCTCCTCCTGCAACTGCTTCCGGCTCTTCCCCCTCGCCAGCAGCAGCAGCTCCACGAGCGCGGTGTGCTTCAGCATCATCCGCACGGTGAAGGTGACGAGTTCGGCGCTCGGTGTCGGCACCCTGACGGAGTCCAGCTCGCGCGTGTTCTGCAGCAGCATGTGCTCCAGGGGCAGGTGGTAGTTCTTCGCGAGACTCTCCCCGGTCATGACCCGGAAATAGACGTGGACGTGGGCGAGCACGCCGCTGCCTTCGTCCAGGGCGTAATAGTGCTCGACCGACGGGAAGTTCCTGCCGTCCCTGCTCCCCGCCGGTTGGAACTTGAGCTCCGCCATCAGCCCTCTGAAGGAGAGCGCATCGGCCCGATCGACCAGGAGGTCGATGTCCGTCAGGCCCATGACCGTCTTGTCCAGGACGAAATTACTCTTCCAATGGCAGTACTTGACTTCGTGCCGTTCCAGTCCCTGGAGAAGCTCACGAATCTTAGACAGCATCGTCACGCTGGGTCCTCCTCGACTCTACCGAGGAACCCGCCTCCAGGGTCCCTCAACCGATCTCCTCCAGCAGAGCGGGCACTCGACCCTTGGTGATCTGCGCGTAGACCTTCGCGTACCCGGCATGCATGCTCGACAGGCCGAAGCGCTCCTCGATCAGCCTCCGGCACTTCTCGCCGGTCTCCGCCCTCTGCTCAGCCGTCATCTCCCTGAACCTCTTGATCTCTCGGGCAAAGCCCGAGGCGTCGGCAGGCTTCACCAGCGGAACGAAGTCCACACCCTCGGCTATCTCGCGGTGAGGTGGTATGTCCGAAAGCACCACAGGGCATCGACAGGCCATCGCTTCCAGGACCGCGACCGGCAGCCCCTCCCCCCAGGACGCCGACACGAACAGATCCGCCCGACCGAAATGCTCGAACACCCTGTCTCTTTCGATCATGCCCGTCATCTCGACTTCTCGCTCCAGACCTCCCTTCCCAACCTCCTGAGCCAGCCTGGGCCTCAAGTCCCCTTCGCCCATGAAGACCAGCCTGGTGGCGCGATCCCGACACTGTCGAAAGGCCTCCAGGACCGCAAACGGGTTCTTCATTCCGATCACGCCCACGGTCGCGATGGTGAACGGCTCGGCCTGGGCACGTCGTTCCACCCTCGCCAGCATCCGGTCGATCCGATCGAGATGCACTGCGTTCTGAACGACGCTCATCCGGCCACGCCCCAGCCACTTGAGAAATCCAGGAAAGCTCTGGTAGCTGGCGTGGCTGCAGAACACGAGTCGCCGAAAGAACATGAAGCTGGGTATGAAGAGCAGCTTGTTCCGCAGTTTGAAGTTCTGCCATGAGTTCTGTACCGTGTGGACCGTCGAAGCCGAGAGCTTCCGATACAGACCGGACAGAAAGAGCGTCATCAGCAGCAAGACCCCGGCATGCGGTGTATGCACGTGAATCACGTCATGCTCCGTGTGCCGAAGTGCGGCCAGCAGCGCCCGATGGAAGCCCCTCAGGGAATCGTCACCATCGAACAAGGTGATGCCCGCGGGAGGCGTGACGGTGGACTTGAAGTAGGTGCAGATAGTGATCTCGCGCTTGTCGAGCATTGGCAGGCAATGCTCGTTGTATTGGCCATTGGTCGGCTTGAGCGCCAGGATGATGTGCAGGATGCGCAGGGGGCGATTGGGCGGCGACATGGCTGCGGCTACCCTCCGGCCAGAAGCAGGTTGGCGTACTGGTCGACCACGGCCTCGAGCTCATAGGGACGCCAGCTGTCGGAAGGCGGACGAGGCGTCTCGGCTGCCAGCGTCGCTTCGATGGCGGCGGCCAGAGCCTCGGCGTCCCCTACTGGCACCAGCCGACCGTACTGTCCGTCCCTCAGGATCTCTCGGGGCCCGCTGGGGCAGTCCGTGGAGACGACCGGAGTGCCGCAGCACAGCGCTTCGATGAGGACGGTGGGCAGGCCTTCCCACCTCGACGAAAGGACGAAGAGTGAGGCGCGGGACATGTAGGCGAACGGGTTCATGACAAAGCCCGGCAGGCTCACATCTCGCTCCACGCGGAGCTCGTTGATGAGCGCCTCGAGAGCCGGGCGCTCCTTCCCCTCCCCCAGAATCAGGAGCCGCAGCGGCCTTGTTCGGCGCACGCGGGCGAAGGCGTGGAGCAGGGTTGGATAGTCTTTCTGGACCTGCAAACGACCGACGGCAACCAGCACGGGGGGCTGGTCGGGCGCGAACCAAGGGTGATCCAAAGGGGCTTGTGCCTTATCACAGACGTCGTCCCTCACCACGGACGGGTTGTAGATCACGGTGATGCGTTCGCGAGGGATCTTCGTCAATTGGGCCAGATCATCACGCACCCCATGGGAAACCACCACAATGCCGTTGGCCCACGGATAGAAGCGCTTGATCAGCCACGGCGTCAGGCGGCCACGCCAGGACGCGGCGTTCCCAGCTTCGAGCGATACCGTGTTCTGCTCGTTCACGAAGAGTCGTGTGCGAACGCCGGCCAAGCGCCAGGCCCACAACGCGACGATGTTCACATAGCCAAACACCGACAGCATGGCCTCAGGCCGCTCGGCTCGTAGGTAACGCACCAGGGCAGGCAGGCTGGTGATGGCCCGAGATGCCTTCAGGTCCCTGACGCGCACCGAGCGAGGCACCTCGGCCAGGAAGGGCCCTTCGGCCTGGGCCAACACGAGGTCCACGGCGTGGCCGCGCTCGGCGAGGCCGTGAGCCAGGTTGAGCATCGAGCGCTGGCCACCGGCTCCGAACAAGGAGGGCATGAAGATCGCGATTCGTCTCTGCGGGCTCGCCATTCTCCTTTGGCCTCCGGATCTCAATGAGTCCGTCGCAAACGGCTTCTCTCGAGCGGGGCTCGTTACCTCAATTTGCGCTTCTGTCTCGCCAAGCGGACGGCCCTGCCTCTCCAAGGCGCCACGCGCGCAGCCTCGTCGACGTCAGGTCTCCGCAGAGCGCTGGGCGTCCCGGCAGCTACGCGACTGGAGAGTGGATGGCCCGGAAAGCCGGGGAGAATAACAGAGGAACCGGGCGAGGGTCCACAGCGCTGTCTGGCGACGGCGGACGACGGGCGGGGACGCCACTCCGCGACGCCCCTTCGACGCTGCGGCAAGAAAGCGGAAGCTGCCAGGCCTCCCGGTGGGCCAGTGATACGATTCAGCGGTGACTCCGCAGGAAACCACGACGAAAGTCATCTACATCCTGGGCACGGCCCGCGGTGGCACGAGCATCTTCGGACGCGTCCTCGCCACGATGGGGGGCGCAGCACACGGTGGGGAATTGCGAAGGCTGTGGAATCCTGGCCTTCGCCCCGGCCGCACGTGCGGGTGCGGCAGGCCTCGCGGCGAGTGCCAGATCTGGTCGAAGTTGCTGGTGCCCGGGGCGAGCTACCTGGAGCCGAGCCTGAGCGAGGTCGCCCGGCTTCAGGATAGCGCGGCTCCGGTCGAGCACTCGTGGTGGAAGGCGCTTAAGATCCTCCGGTCGAGCGAGCCTCCGCCTCCCACCACAGCAGCGGGCCGCTATCTGGCGGTCTTCTGCGACCTGTACCGGGCCTTCGCTCGCGCGAGCGGTTCCTCGGTAGTCATCGACAGTTCGAAGAACCCGGCCGACGCCGCCCTGCTCGTTCTCTCGCAGGACGTCGCGACGTACTGCGTCCAGATCGTTCGAGATCCGCGGGGGGTGGCGTTTTCCCGGCGGAAGCGTCGGACTCCGCACGACCTCGACCGCGCGCGCCCGAGGGACACGGCGAAGACGGCGGCGTACTGGGCGATGCACCACCTGAGCTTCGAGGCGATCCGGCGCCGTTATGGACGGGAGCGCGCGCTCCTGGTTCGGTACGAGGATTTCGTTGACGCACCTAGCGGGATCGTCGGGGCCGTGGCGCGGCTCGTCGGGGCGGGGCCTCCGCCCTCGGATCTCCCCGTGGGTGTGCCGATCGAGCTGCCGGTGTCCCACGAGCCGGACACCACGAGCACCAAGTTCAGCGCGCCGCAAGTGGTCCTCCGGCCCGACGCCCGATGGGAAAAGGAGCTCCATCCGGCAGATCGGTTCCTCGCGACGCTGCTGACCTACCCGCTGCTTCGGCGCTACGGGTACCCCGTGCGGGCGCGACCGCGCATCGAGCGCGGGGGTTCGTGACTCGATGGCGCCAGGATGAGCGGGCATTCGTCAGCAGCTTAGCGGCCGAGGTAGTTGCGGACCGCCTCGCTGAGGCCGACCGGGGTCGCCACTAGCCCGCTCAGCCAGGGGTCACGGCGATTGAAGATCGGTGGTTCCCAGCCGAGCGTCCGGATCTCGCCACCGGCCGCCAGGACGAGGGCGGCGGCGCCCGCCACGTCCCATTCGTGCTTGGGCGACAGCGTCCAGGTCGCGTCCGTGAGGCCCGCCGCCACGAGGGCCAGCTTGTAGGCGACCGACCCCACGGGCCGCACTCGAAAGGGCGCCTTCGTGTCCCCCCACTCTCCGCGACGCACCTCGCTCCGGCTCGCCAGCACCTCCGCCCCTGCAAGGTCCCTACGCCCCCGGGCTTCCACGCGACGCCCGTTCAGCGTCACTCCCGTTTCGACGGAGCCGAGGAACAGCTCCCCGGTCGCCGGGTTGCACACCCCGCCGGCCACCGCCTGGCCGTCCTCCACCAGGCCGATCGAGATGCACCACTCGGGGATGCCGGCCACGAACTCCTGGGTGCCGTCCAGCGGGTCCACCACCCAAACCCTGCGCCGCTCGAGACGGATGGGGTCGTCGGCGGTTTCCTCCGAGAGCCAGCCGTCGTCCGCGCGGGGCAACACCTCGCGCAGCGTCTCGTTCATCGCGTGGTCCGCTGCGGTCATGAGATCGCCGCCGGCCTTGCGACCAACCCACATCGCGCTCCCGAGTCCCTCGAGCGTCTTCAGAGCCTCCCCGAGGGCCCCGCGGATTCGCTCAACGTCGGCGGCGCGGCCCGCCAGGGCGGCGGGTGCGGCCGCCTCGCTATTCCTCTGCATCGGCGAGATAGCCCTCCTTTCGCACGTGGAGCAGGATCGCCTGGGCGGCCTCCTCCGCGCTCAGCGTACGAGTGTCCACCACGATCTCGGGATTCTCCGGAACCTCGTAGGGATCGTCGATGCCCGTGAAGCCTTTGACCAGGCCGGCGCGAGCCTTGGCATAGAGCCCCTTGCGGTCGCGCGTCTCGCACTCCTCGATCGGCGTCGAGACGTGAACTTCGATGAAGCCGCCGTACTCGCTGATCATTTCGCGGACCACGCGGCGCGTGGCGCGGTAGGGTGCGATCGGAGCGCAGATGGCGATCCCGCGGTTCTTGGTGATCTCGCTGGCCACGAAGCCGATGCGCGTGATGTTGAGGTCGCGATCCTTCCTGGAGAAGCCCAGCTCGCTGGACAGATGCTTCCGCACGATGTCGCCGTCGAGCAGCGTCACCGGGCGCGTCCCCAGCTCCAGCAACTTGGCCAACAGGATGTTGGCGATCGTGGACTTGCCCGAGCCCGACAGGCCCGTGAAGAAGATCGTGAAGCCCTGCTTCGAGCGCGGGGGGAACGAACGTCGCAGCTCGATGATCACCTCGGGGTAGGAGAACCAGGGCGGAAGCTCCAGTCCTTCCCGCAGCCGCCGGCGCAGCTCTGTGCCCGACAGCGAGAGCACGCGGGCACCCGGGGGCACGGCCGAGGCCTGCATGTACTCAGCCCTGTCCTCGACGAACACCATCTCCTCGAAGGGCAGCATGGTGATTCCCAGCTCGTCCTGGTGGGCCCTGACGAGCTCCTGCGCCTCGTAGGGCCCATAGAATGGCTTGCCCGCCGAGTCCTTTCCGGGGCCGGCGTGGTCCCTCCCGACGATCAGGTGGCTACAGCCGTAGTTGCGGCGGATGATCGAATGCCACACGGCCTCGCGCGGGCCACCCATACGCATCGCCAGCGGCAACAGACTCAGCATCGTGGTGTTCTCGGGGAAGTGCTTGAGCAGGGCCTTGTAGCAGCGGACGCGCGAGTAGTAGTCGACGTCGCCGGGCTTGGTCAGCCCCACCACGGGCTGGATCAGCAGGCAGGCCTCGGCGCCCTGGGCGGCGCGTCGCGTCAGCTCCGCGTGGGCGCGGTGCATCGGGTTGCGGGTCTGAAAGGCCACAACCCGCTGCCAGCCGCGCTTCTGGAACTCGGCGCGCAGCTCCATGGGCGTGTAACGCAGGGTCCTAAAGGTGTGGTGTGGTGGCAGCTCCACCCCTTCCACGCGTCCACCGAGGTACACGGGGTTGGTCTGGTGGGTGAGATAGAACACCGCCGGATGGGTCTCGTCGCTCGTAGCGAAGACCTGCCGGGCCTCCTCCATGCGGTCGGGGCGCCAGATGTCGGAGACCGTGAGCAGCGTCAGCACCATGCCTTCTGGGTGCCGCAACGCGATGCGGTCGCCCCGCTTCAGGCCCGCGGCAAACTCCTCGCTCACGTCGAGCGTGATCGGGATCGGCCAAAGCCTGCCGTCGGCCAGTCGCATCTCGCGGCACACGCGAGCGTAGTCGGCCTCGCCGAGGAAACCGGTGAGCGGCGAGAAGGCGCCGGTCATGAGCAGCTCGAGGTCGCAAACCTGGCGCGGCGTGAGGTCCCAGGAAGGCAAGTGCAGTGCCTCGTGCTTGAGAGCGCGGGCCGCTTCCGGCAGCGCGACGAGCTGCTTCAGGTCCAGAGCGTGGGACGGCGTCAGGTGCATTTCAGTCACATCCTTTGGAATGGTTGTGGCAGCGTCAGCGCCGGGCGTGGCGGCCACGAGATGCCTCTCTACAACGACGTCGGCGAGGCGGCGCACCGGAGGACCGCTTGAAATCATGGAGGGCGCGTTGTTACCTTTCGGCCCCGGTTCGGACGACACTACGGAGACCTCCACTGCCCATGCAGCGAAAACTCAACTCAGACAACGCCATCGCGACGTGCGGCGGGAGGGAGGGGCGCTGCGCCGGGGCCGGCTGTTGGCATACGCTCATACGCCGGCCGGCCCCAGCCACGAAAGCCGCGCACAGTATAGCACATAGAGTCGCACCCCCGTGTGGGGCGGGACGCCGCCCGCAGCGATTGCACCCGATGACCGGGGAAGCCTGGCTGACGCTGAGCGTCGTCTCACTGCTGAGCGTCGGGGTGGCGCGGCATCCCCAGGTGGCGGACGTGATCTTCCTAAGCGCGTGAGCCTACTCACCCTGGCCGGTGTCGTCGCACCGTCCGGCACGCTGATCGGCGCCAGTACCGACCTGGTGGTGCACGGGTTGATGCGATAGCCCGGCCTGCCGAGCCTGAGCTCCGGCCTCGGGATGTTGGAGCTGTCCGGCGTGGGCGTGGCGATCGCCGTTTCCCTTGGCTCTGGTTCTGAGGCTTGACAGCAGCCGGACGACACCTGGCGCAACGAAGCCAGCTCTGCCCCATCGGCGGGCGGGCGCCGACGAGGTGTGTGCGCTACACTTTGGGGGCAGTACACGATTGGCATGGCGAGGGGTCTCGGACGCCACAGACGTCACTACGGAAACCCGGCCGATCACGCGAGTCCTGCAAGATGCCATAATATTTGTGCGCGATGCGAACGACTCCGCCGATGTCTCTCTCCCTTCCTTTGAGCTGACTGATCGTGGCCGGCGTCCGTGTGCAGGGTGGAGTCTTCGCGTCGGATCCGGGACGCCATGGGTCGTACGTCCTCACCGGGGATGTCTCACTTCCGGACGGGTTGGGCGGCCGCTCTCGTGTTGCGTGTGGAGTGCGTTGTAATGATGGCTTCGATGAGCGCGGTTTCTGCGGCCACCTCGTCGTAGCGAAGGCGGACTAATGGAAGACTATGTCTCGGTCCAAGCTTTCGTCGAGTTCTCGAAGCGCCACCGGCTTCGGATCCTCAAGGCCTTGGCTGGCACGGTAGCCCTGGTCATGGGCGGGACCTTTCTAATGGCGCCCATCTATGAAGGGGAGTCCCTGCTTCTGGTGAAGTACGGCCGTGAGTACATGTATCGGCCGGAGCTCGGGGAACGCGAGGCGAGCGCCGCGTCTCTGAACAAGGACCGCCAGCTTGCACAGATCAACAGCGAGTTGGCGATCCTGCGCAGCAACGAGCTGTTCGCGGACGTCATCGGTCAGATCGGAGTTGACCGCCTCTTCCCGGGCATCAGCGACCCGAGCCGTCCTGCCGCGGCGGCTGGGGCTGCCGCTGCGGAGAGGCTCCGGGGCAGTGTGTCGGCCTATCAGATCAAGGATTCGGACGTGATCCGGGTCAAGCTCCAACACCCGGATCGCGAGCTGGTGGCCCAGACCCTCAACGTGATCATCGACAAGTACATGGCGAAGCACCTGAGCGCGTTCAGCGACGCGTCGACGACCGCGTTCCTGGTGCGGAAAGTGGAAAGCTCACGCAAAGAGCTACAACAGGCAGAGGAGAAACTCAAGGACTTCCAGATGCGGACGCGCTCGTTCTCGGCGGACGAGCAGCGCACCGTCCTGTTCAGCCAGCGCGACGAGCTGGAGGCGAAGCGCAAGGCTGCACGCAGCCAGATCGCCGGCCTCCAAAAGCGGCTCGCCTACCTGCACTCCGAGAAAGAGAAGGTCTCCTCTGACACGAGCCGTTTCAGCTCCGAGGAGACCAAGGCCGTCGCGGACGCCAGGGCGCAGCTGCTGGAGCTTGAGCTCCAGGAGCAGAAGCTGCTGGCCACCTTCAGTGAGGAGAGCCGGGCCGTCGAGAGCGTCCGCAGTCAAATAAGGCTGGTCCAGGAGTTCCTCGCCCAGCAGCGAGCGACCATCGGGCAGGGCCAGTTCGCCGACGACCTGGAAAGGCAGATCATCGCGACCCAGGCCGAGCTGGGGTCCCAAGAAGCCCAGGCCGATAGCCTCGCCGGTCAGATCAGCTTGCTCGAGAAGCAGATCGCGGAGTTCACCCAGAGCGGCGCGGAGTACCGCGACCTGGTCCGCCAGCGTGAGGCAGCCGCGCAGAGCTACCAGCTCTACTCCAAGAAGCTGGAGGAGTTTCGGGCCTCCGAGGAGATGGACCGCCAGAAGATCGCCAACATCAGCGTGATTCAGTCGGCGTCAGTTCCTCTCTCGCCGATCTCACCGGACAAGAAGCTGAACCTGCTTGTGGGCCTGCTGCTAGGCATCGTGATCGGGTACGGTTGGGCGCTCGCGCTTGAGCTGCGGCAGCGCCGGGACCAGCCTGTACCGGCCGTGGTTCCCGTCGACCAGGAGACGCTCGTCGCGCCGGGCACGATCCACTGGCGCAGCGCGCGTCGGGCAGCCGAAACCCGATCGGAGGAGGCCAAGGAGCCGCCCGCACCGAGCGCTGCCAAGGGGAGCGGCGCATGACCGCAGGCCTAGCAGCCTGGGCGCCGCGGGAAACCCTCATACAGCGATGACCCAACGGATCCTCGTCGTCGACGACAACGTCCAGGTCCACGAGCTGATTCGCTGGGTGCTGCGCGCGCCACGCTTCGAGATCCACGCGTTCGGCGACCCGCAACAGGCCATCGTGCGCGCTCGTGACATCAAACCCGACCTGATCATCTGCGACATGATGATGCCGACCATGGATGGACAGCTCTTCCTGCGGTTGGTCAAGCAGGTCCCCGAGCTGGCGCGTGTCCCGTTCTTGTTCCTCACGGCTGTGCGCCTTGGTTCGGAGGTGCAGGCCGCGCTCAACGCGGGCGCCGATGCCTACCTGGTCAAGCCCTTCCCGCTGGCCAAGCTCGTCGAGACCGTCGAGGCGGTGCTCGAGGAAAGCGAGCGCCGGGCCGCGGCCGCGCTGAGGAGCTCAGACGCCACGACAGCCGACGCGAACTGGCCCGCGACGACCCACGAGCCGCTGCTGGAGGCGCTGGCGGCGCCCACAGTCCAGCCGCAAGGGGCTGGCACTGAAGGGACTCGGACAGCGTCGACAGACGCGCCGGCCGTTCCGCGGGCGGAGATGGCGACGCAGGGAGCGACAGGGCTTTCCGCGACGTCGCTAGCGCCTCCTGATCGTCCGGGCGACGCGACGGAAGCCCCCGCCGGCTCGCTCGAAGCGCCCCCGGAGGGTCAGGCGCCGGTGTTCGAGGGGCGTTTCTCGACGCTGGATCTCGAGATCGGACGTGTCCAGGTCGTGACCCGGGCCAAGAGCCGGCCCAACCTCGTCATCACCACGGTCCTCTCACTGGAGAGTGCGGAGAAAGACCTGAAGAAGATCGAGACGTTCTGGTGCCATCCACTGCAGGGGCGCGCGGACCTCGAACGGGTCAGACGACAGATCGACCTGCAGCACGACCGAGCCGTGAAGGAAGCGCGTCGCGAGCCGCTCTTCAGTCCCCGCCGCGAGGAGGTCTGGCGGCGCGACTCCCCCAAGCCAGAGAGCGCGTGATCGGCGGCCGTTGCTCGAGATGACGACTTGCGCTGGCCGTCGAGGCCGAAGAGCCGGCGCTCGGTATGACCCGCCATTCCTCGTGCCTCAGGGAACGGTGTTTCGACGTGGCGGATCCCCCCATCCAAACCCTTGCACACGGTTCCGTGCGATCCTCGCAGCATGCGCCTCTCCCCTCATCGCACGACCACCGCGGCCGCTCTGTTGATCGCGGCCCTTCTGTTGCCGGCCGCGACGCCCGGCGATCCGAGCGATCCGCCGGCCCTCAAGGATCCGCTCGCCGAAGAGATCGCCCGCTGGAACGCATTCCTGCGCAGCAACCCGGGCAGCGGCGAGATCTGGGACGACGTCCGCCAGGGAAGCGGGCCGGCTCTCGCGCGCGCCGAGACCGCGCTGCGCGACGGGCGACCGCTGCTCGCGCTTCATCGCCTGGCGGCGGCACGAGAAGGCCTCGCGGCCGCCGCATACCTGCTCTCGCGCACGCCCGAGCAGCGCAAGGACACGGCGCTGTTCGAGTCCGAGTGGCGGCGGATGGGTGACGCGCTGCGCGAGGACCTGCGCCCACCCGCGGCCCCGGCGCTCGAGAGCATGCGGCCGGCCGCCGTGCGCGCGATCGGCGAGGCGGCGCTCCAGCAAGTGCGCGTCTACTACGAGGCAAGCCTCGAATACGGCCGGAACACCATACTCGACGCCGGTCTCTACTACCTGGGATCGGCGCAGGCGCAGCGCGACCTGGCGGCTTTTCTCCGGAGTCTCCCGGCTCCGCCCTCTGTGACCCCGCCCCCTCTCCGCGCGCTCGGCCCGGAGCTGGACGCGCTCGAGGCAGAGTTGCTCGCCGCCTACCGCCCGCCCGCCTCGATCGATCGGCACACCGAGTTCATCCGCGCCAGCGGCGCCCTGAAGGAGGCGCGCGAGCTCGACGCCGCGGGCCTGCACTATGGCGCGCTGCTGCGCTACCTGCAGGCCGTGCAACGTCTTGCTCCGCTCTCCCCCTCGTCCAGTGCGTCCACTCTTGAAGAAACCCTGCGCAGCTTCGACGCGCGTCTGTCGGCGCGCGGCGCCGATCACACGATCGGCCGGCTCTTCCTCGAAACGGCGCAGGCGCTCGGCGGCACCGGCAAGGACGCCGACCCCGCCGCCGTGCAGGCGATCGCGGACGACGTCCTCCCGCGCTACTTCGCCGCGCTCGAGCCCGCTCGGCCGCAGGCGGTGCGCCCCGCCCCGCGCGTCACCGTCACCCTGGTCCGCTGGCCGTACACCTGAAACCTCTCCGACCCAGCAGGTCTGCTGGCGCAGAGCGTCGTGCAGGAGACAGGCGGTGAGGCGCGTTTCGTCGTCGAGAACTACGGCGATTCCGAGCTGGCCAAGCGGTTCGGCGTCACCCGCTACCCGGCGATCTTCGTGGACGACGTCCTGGTTGCGACGCCGAAGGACTTCGGCTTCTTCGGCAAGGGCGAAGGCAAGGAGGAGGGTCGTTACGCGCCCCTCAGGAGCGTGGCCAGCCACGAGCGCTTCCGCGCCGATCTGGCTCGCATGATTCGGCTGATCCTCGCGGGCAACAAACAGGAGGCGCGCGCGCAGGCCGCCTCGGCCGATGCGGGGCCGATCGCAGCGCTGCCGGCCTTCTCGCTCACGGACCTCGACGGCCGGCCCGTCAGCCGCGAGGACCTCGCGGGCAAGGTCGTGGTCGTCGAGTTCTGGGCCACCTGGTGCCCGCCCTGCCGCGGCGCGCTCGCCTGGCTCGGCGATCTGAAACGAAAGCACGGCGACGCTCTCGTCGTCCTCGCCGCCGCGATCGAGTCCGAGGAGGCCGGCGTCCGCAAGATCCGCGACGAGCTGGGCTTGCCGCTGCGCTGGGCCATGGGCACCCCCGAGATGGCTCGCGCATTCGGCGACGTCAGCGCCGTGCCGACGCTGTTTCTGTTCGACCGGCAGGGGCGGACGCTGGCCGCGTTCTACGGCGCGCCGCCCGCCCTGCACGCAGAGGCGGAGAAGGCGCTGGAGGCGGCGCTCGACTGAGGGCTGGCCAGGCTACTGACGAAGCTGGCGGAGAGAGAGGGATTCGAACCCTCGGAGGAGTTTCCCCCTCACATGATTTCCAGTCATGCCGATTCAGCCTGGCTCTCGCATCTCTCCGGTTTCGAGCTTGGGCGCGCAACGTGACCGCTGCGGCTTACGACGATCGGTGAGCGTAGCACCAGGCGAACCCGACCCGCAAACGCCTCGCCGCGGTTCAGCTAGGACGGGGCGTAGAGATGCCGCGGCATCAGCGCGAAGGCCACGGCATCCCAGAGCAGCCAGAGCGCCAAGAGCAGGGCCACCCAGCGCAGCAGCGCCAGGATGGCGGAGAGGGTGGGATTCGAACCCACGATACCCTTGCGGGTATAGCAGTTTTCGAGACTGCCCGCTTCAACCACTTGCGTACCTCTCCGGATTCGGCCTTGCCGAGCCGGACGTTCTCATTCTACTTCACGCCTTCGTGCAGGCGAACTGGTCGCGTCTGCCCTGTTGCTCAGGTCTCTTCCCGGCGGAACTTGAAGAAGTCCACCAGGATCTGGCGGCACTCGGCCTCGAGCACGCCGCGCACGACGTCCACGCGGTGGTTGAGGCGCAGTTCCGCGAGCTTCAGGATCGAGTCGATGGCGCCGTGTTTCGGCTCCGCCACAGCGTAGACGACCGTCGAGACCCGCGCGCTCATGATCGCTCCTACGCACATCAGGCAGGGTTCGACGGTCACGTAGAGCGTCGTTCCGGTCAGACGGTAGTTCCCAAGCGCCTTCGCTGCGCCCCGCAGCGCCACGACCTCGGCATGCGCGGTTGGATCCAGTTTGTGGATCGGCTGGTTGAAGCCAAGGCCGACGACTTCGCCGTCCGCGACGAGCACGGCGCCCACCGGAACCTCCCCGAGGTGGAGCGCGCTGCGGGCGGCCTCGAGGGCCCGGCGCATGAACGGCTCGTGGACCTCGACAGCGGCGGAGCTCGCGACTCGCTCGCGTCGGCTCCGGCCAGCGCCCCGCGCCATGGCGGCGAGGATACCAGACGCGAGGCACGCCGCAAGCGCCGTTCGCTGCCGTGAGAAGATGGCCGCGCATGCCGTTCGTGCTCGAGAAGATCGTCTCGGGCGGTCAGACCGGCGTCGATCGTGCGGCCTTGGACGCCGCGCTCGAGCTCGGCCTTGCCTGCGGCGGCTGGTGCCCGAGAGGACGGCGCGCGGAGGATGGGCCGCTCGCCGATCGCTATCCGCTCGCCGAAACGCCCTCCGCCGACTACGCGCAGCGGACCGAGTGGAACGTGCGCGATTCCGACGGCACCCTGATCCTGACGGTCGGGCGGCCCGATCGCGGGACGGCGCTCACGCTCGAGCTCGCCAAGCGGATGCCGAGGCCGTGCCACGTGGCCGACCCGAGCGAGATGGGCGAGTTGGAACCAGCGCGCGAGTGGATCGCGCAGCACGAGATCCGTACCCTGAACGTCGCCGGCCCGCGCGAGAGCCGCGCACCGGGGATCTACGCCGCGGCTCGCCGCTTCCTGGGAGCGCTGCTGAGCGGATGCGCTCCCGCCCGAGCGCTCGGTGACCGGGCGGGCATGTCGGCCAAGGAGGACTAGTGCAGAAGAGCACGCGCGAACCCTGGATGCCCGCCGACGAGTATGGACGCTCGCTGCCGGCGTTCACTGTCAACCTGCTCGTCGGCGATGTCGGGCGTTCCATCATCTTCTATCGCGACGTGTTGGGCGCAGAGGTACGTCACTCCGACGAGGACTTCGCGGCTCTGCGCTTGCGCGGCCTCGATTTCATGCTGCACGCCGACCACACCTATGACAGGCATCCCTGGCATGCGCGCTTGGTCGGCGGCGAGGCGCGCGGCCTCGGCGCCGAGCTGCGCTTGCTGCACGTCGACCCCGATGCGTTCGAAGCGCGCGCCCGCGCGCACGGCGCGACGGTCGTGCTGTCGACGGCGGACAAGCCCCACGGCTGGCGCGAGGCGATGGTGGCCGACCCGGACGGCTACGTCTGGGCGGTAGGCGTGCCGATTTGAGGCGAAGCCTACTCCTCTTTGTACAGCCAGGCCCCCGCTACGGTCGCGATCGGCACCTCGAAAAAGCCCCAGACGAGTCCCATCGCCAGGAGGTTGGTCGGGAAGAGCTCCATGCCCATGAAGCCCAGCGTTACGTACAGGTATGCGGCCGCCCAGATCGCCAAACCCGCGCAGACGGCCGTCTTGGGCCCAGCCCCGAAACGCGGCCGGATGGCGGCGTAGAGCCACACCGCGAGTATCCCCAGGACGAACGCGGACACGACGAAGTAGCCGATGCCGGCGGGGGCGCCGGGGTCCATGGGCTTGCCCAGCGCCTTCATGGCGGCTTCCATCTCGGCTGCCATGAGCCAACCGTTGAAGCAGTATTCCCCGACGTTGATGATCAGCCCTGCCAGCAGACCGCCCAGCATCACACGCCCCATGTTGATCTTGCCCAATTTCCACCTCCCATGAAAGGACGAGGGCTCTCGCCAGTCACTGGACGCGATTGCCCCCGTCGGCGCCGATTGACGTTGAGACGATGGCGTACGCTACCACACCCACGTCTCGCATCCGCAAATATTTCCCTTCCCCGGGTTCCGCACGAGAAGGGCCCCGACGTTGACCGCGATGAGCGGCGGGCATGGCTCTGCGGAGCGTGAGGCTTCTCCCGCGCTCGATCGAGACCCGCCTTCTGCTCGGCGTCTTCCTTGCCTATGCGTACTTTCTGCCGCGCGTCGCGGACTGGAACGGCAACTCGCGCATGGACCTGACCCTCGCGATCGTGGAGGAGGGGCGCTTCGCGATCGACAGCTTCTACGAGAACACCGGCGACTATTCGCGGGTTGGCGGCCACATCTACACCGACAAGGCGCCGGGGCTTTCGTTCCTCGCGGTCGTTCCGTATGCGGCGTATCGCTGGGCGGCGGACCGCGACGCGCTGCGCGCGGCCGTGGGCCAAACCGGGATCGGCGACGCGCTGGCAGAGGTCCTGCGCGGGAGCGGAAGCCGGCGCAAGCTCACGGATCTGGCGCGGCGGTTGCGGACTTCCGAGGAGCGTGAAGCCACGGGCCCCCCGCAGGGCGGGCCCTGGCAGGACGCGGCCGGCTGGCGCCTGCACTTCGCCGGCGCGCTCTACATCTGCACGCTGGTCGTGGTCGCCCTGCCCTGCGCGCTCGCGTGCGTGGTCCTCTACCGTTTCCTGGCGGTCTTCGGGACGAGCCCGCGCGCACGCCTGCTGGCCACGCTGGGTTACGGCCTAGGGACCGCCGCCTTCCCCTACGCGACCGTGTTCTACGGGCAGCAGCTCGCGGCGGCGTTGCTGCTGCTCGCCTGGGAGCGCATCCATGCCTTGCGCCGTGGCGCCGCTGCGCCCGCCTGGTGGCTCGCTGCCGGCGCGCTGATCGGACTAGGGGTCCTCACGGAGTTCACCGCCGCGCTGCCGGC
>Ga0214473_10000600_pt1 | contig 50268 bp, 71 predicted proteins | sample RVTome_7_FD_203509 | JGI IMG/M metagenome (GOLD analysis project Ga0214473, IMG submission 203509) | Soil microbial communities from uranium-contaminated site in the Upper Colorado River Basin, Wyoming, United States - RVT98D197 | ecosystem: Environmental > Terrestrial > Soil > Contaminated >...
TGAAAAGGGCGCTCCCCGCGCGATTACAAAGTAAGGACCCAATTTAATCGCATTAGATACCCTCTGTTGCACGATCGATTTTACATCGCGTGGATGATGCCCAGCAATTCAATCGTCGATCCTGGGGCATTGTGGCGCGTGGGTATTATTGCCCACTTTTCTTTCGCATTCTGTTAGCGTCTCCTGCGTGGCACAGAATTGATTAGGTGCATACACCTTGTCACCGACGTGTCTGCATCTTGGCACCTTCCGTCACGTGCCCTTACATCGCAACGGTGCTCCCGTTTGTGTGCCATTTGCTTGACGCACGCGTGCCGCCCGCTCCCTGCATTAGTTAAGCTGCCATATGTTCTATCGCAGACATTGCTATGGGCGCATTCTCGTTGTTCCAGCATGCCCAACAACATTTGATACATCATTTGATACATCGTCATTACCGATCTCCTGTGTTGGCCGCTAGTGCATTCCGTTAATGCACTTATCCATACCGACGCAGATTAAGCAAGCGCACAACACGACCGCCGTGATTTGCAGCGTTCGCCGCATAAACCCACTCCAGGACATGATGCAATCCTTAATCATTTCGCAATCCGCCATTGCCACCAGCCAGGCGAGCAATGACGACGTGTTGCCCTTTTGCGATTTCCGCTCGGAACGTTCGTATCGCCCTCTGGATTTCTATTTCCATTGACACGGCTTCTTGGCAGGCGCCCAATAATTGCGATTCGGTTTTTACGATTTGCGGCACGTTCTTTTCTTGATGCGCCTGCCCCCACGCGGCAGCAAGGTGGTACACGATTTGCAGACGGGCGAGCTTTTCGCGAATCTTCTCCTGAATATGATCGGGCAGGGGGGTTTCCGGTGATAGCAATTGCATCATATGCCGTTCCTTCCTGTTTTTTCAAAGCGATTTCCACTGTTCGTCGAAGGAATATTCCATTCAAGATTCCTCCACCGATACCAACAAATCGCTCTCAACCTCGTTTCCCCACACGGTCCAGCCCTCTATTTCGCGCCGTCCGAACAACTCAAGATAGGGGCTGGGGCTGACCTTTTCTACGATCTGCCGCATGGCTTCCGGTTTTCGACTATGCTCAGTGCGCGGCAATTCTGCCCAACTCATTTGACCATGATTGTCAAACGTAAGATTGCCGCGAACTCCAAGCAACAAAAACTCATGCGATACCCGCCAATAGTTGCCGATCCCCATTTGTGGTTTGACCCACACGAAGCAACTCTTGTAGGTGAAACCCCATGCGTCGATGACCTCCTTAGCGTGAAACAAAAAGGCATTCGTCGTCCAAAGGTGCAGATGCGATTGCTCGGCGGCAAGCGTCGCTATCGGCAGCGCGGCGATCTCGTCAACCGACATCGTCACGTAGTGATTGTCTGTCGCGGATCGCGTGGTCTGATTCCCGTATTTCCACGGTGGGTCGGCATAAATCGTGCCGAAGCATTGCCCGGATTGCAGCAGAGTGTCCAACGTCACGATGCGGGACGTATTGACCACGTCAGCCGCTCGTTCATTTCGCCGGATAACCTTCGCCAAGCCCAGAACCGAAGCCGTTGTCAACTCCTTGTGATGTCCCTTAGCCTCTGCGATATGCGCCTCGAACCGATCTTCAGGCACCGACGCGATACGCTGCCAACGGGAGGATTCATCCCGCGTGATACCAAGTTCGGGAAGTGTTCCTACAGGACGGGAAATTGTCGCATCGTGCGACCATTCTTTCGATGGCCGCCCCGCGTGCAAATCACGCTCTTTCAGCAGCTCCCCCGCCCGCCGCTCGGCACGAATTTTAATCTCGGCACACTGATTCTGCATTTCCAGCGAAGATCCGATTTGCCTGTGGTAAGCACGAAGCGCCTCGGCCTTGTCCCGAATGCCTTTGACTTCATCAACCCGCGTGGCTAATGCCAATTCACGTTTCGCGATTTGAAAATGGGTAAGGCTCGATTTGCTTTCGCACACTGGTTCTGGTATTTCGCCCATCGGTCAAATATCCTTTCATGTTTGACCCATGCGGCTGATCGCCCCCGCGATGCAGCCGCTATTTTCTCATGCCGTCATCCCGGCTTTCTCGATCGCCATTCGGCCAGCGGGTCGACCGTCTTCTGCGACTCGATCACGATCCGCGAACGAGCCGACGGGGTCAAGCCGAACTCCTGTTCGAGGCGGAGCAATTGCGTAAGCCACTTATCGAACTGCTTAGCCTGCGGATACGCCGTCCATTTCGTTTCCCCCGATTGCAACACCGCCTCAACGTCGGCAACCGTCAACACACCCATCGCCCGTGGATTTGCACGTTGTGACGACTCCACTGAGTCGTGCGTTACCTCGCGGTCCGCCGATTTTGGTTTTGCCAGGTTGACCGTCAGGGGCTGGGATGATCGTTATGGAACGTATCGGCTTCAGCAGACATCCCCAATTGATGACCGAACCATCAGGCACGATCACGTCGTCGTCCGGGCCAGGCAATCCACTGGGCTCGTAGTTTCGCGGATCACACGGATTTCCGGAAACCGTTCCAACCCATTTGAATTCGCTCATAATTTATGCTCCTACCGTAGTTTACGCATCGACTCCATCGTCCGCAACCCCTGTTACGAAGCGTCACGCCCGTCACACCCGTGGCCCACAATCGCCCAGGACGCACGATCTCGCGTCCGAACGTAAAAACACCCCACCCGCCCGCCGATCGTCGATTGGCGGGGCCTTTCCGGCGTCCTGCCACGTAACGGACAGGCACCGGGCCTGATAGATTCGCCCCAGCCGTCTGAGCAAGTTCTTGAGGTAGTCGGTAATTCGAGCGTCGGAGTCCGGCAGGGTCCATCGCAGGACGATTTTGACCTCGATCAGCCGCTCGACTATCGGGATCGGCGTAGCCCCTACGTGCCTCATTTTGCTGGCCATTTTCAGAAATCTCCTTTTGAAGCATATGCGGAATACACAAAAAACGACAACCGGGTTTCGAGCGCCTAAGATGCTCAAAATCCGCCTAAGATGCTCAAGACACCCAGGATTTGAGCATCTTAAGGAATTATCGACGAATTACAGCCTTATTTTGCCTCTCCCTCACGCGCGGACTCCACGGACATAATAATATAATACTTATATATATATCCAAGATAGAACACTGTGATACAGAATTACGAAAGTAAGACAAATACGACTCTATGTTTATCGGCACTTGAAAGGAGACCTCTTTTAAGTGTAGGTAGAAAATATCGAAAATCCATTAAGATGCTCAAATCCTATAGTTGACGGGGTGGTTTGAGCACCTTAGCAGGCAGTCGGTAGCACCATTTTCCGGTGCTTCCGTACCCTTGCTTGTAGGATTCCGCCTCTAGTGAATCGAGTGCTCTGCGAATTGTGGCATTGGAGAACCCCGCGTCCCTGGATTCGATTTTGAGTTCGGCGGTCGATATGCCCTCGTCGCCCATAAACGCGACCAGCCATTGAGCGGCTCGTTTGACCGCGCTTGCGTCGTCCGTGGCGTCGCGGCCGGCCCGTTTTTCGGCGGCCCCCTCGGCGGCCAGTGCCTGCTGTGCGGTCATCTCCACGGGGTCGATCGACCAATACACGCATCCTATCGGGCCGACCCCCTCTACGTGTTCCGATTCGATGGTGTAGGCCAGGCCCTTGGCGGGGTGGAATGGGTTGCATTTCGTGGGCAACATGAGTCGTCTGGTCGGGTCTTTCGGGTCACGGCACACCATCCAGTTCGCCCGTGCGGCCGCGACGAATGCGAGCGAGCCGGTGGCCCGATAAATGGCATTGGTTCCGCCTGATTTGTTCAGGTGCGTCACGCACACCAACGCGACTCCGGTGCTCTCCGCGAACTCGCAGAGAGGGGTCAGCAGGCCGCGAATGTCCGTGTTGCGGTGTGAATCAACTTTCCCGCAGTAGGCCGACACTGGGTCGATGATGACCAACCGCGTGTCGGGCATGGACGTGACCGCCTCGCGGAGTGCCGGCAGGTCGGTGCCCAGGGAGAATGTACTGGCGGTGGCACCGTCTTGCTCGGTGACGTGGCGAACGGCCTGGAGCACGTAAACTCGATCGGGGTCGCCCCGGCAGGCGTCCAGGCGTGGGCGCACGGTGTAGGCCAGATCGTCCTCGGCGGTGAGGATCACCACGTCACCGACCTCGTTATGCTCACCATCGGGCCACGGTTCGCCTCGGCTGACCCGCGCGGCCATATCGAGGGTGATGAACGACTTCCCTGTGCCGGGATCTCCGTAGATCATGGAGACCATGTGTCGCGGGAATCGGTTCCGCCAGAGCCATCGAATGGGCAGTGGGGCGACGGCGGATAAACGTGTACCGATGATGCGGGAAGAGAGAGGGGCCCGTCCGTTTCCGCCGACAATGGCGGCCTCGGTCGACTCGGTCCCCGGCGGCCCTGGCGGTTGCAGGATGCCCGACTCGGCGGCGTCGAGGGCGGACATCGCGTTAAATTCATCGTAGGAAACAGATGGGAGTGGACGGGTTTGAGGTTCGGGGTCGAGGCTGGTTCCAGGCACCGACCACCAGGCGTATTGCTCATGGGGCGAGCTGCTCATTTGATTTCGCCTCTTAACCTCCTGACGCAGGGGTGGGCGGCGATGATTCCAACGCACGTGGTGCAGACCTCGGCGACGTGCAATCGGATTAGCCCGAGTTCAATTTGATCCTGGCTCTGTCCCGGTTCGAGATCACGATAGCCCGCTGTCCGTATAGCTGCGATAGCGTCGAAAAATTGGAACGTACGAAACGGGCAGGCGTCCGGGAAGTGAGTGACGATCGGGGTTGCGTGGAGCGGGCAGACGGGAAACGGAGCAGGGGGCATCCTACCACCCTTCACGGGCGGCGCGTCGGCAACGGCGGGGCTTGACCGACGTGCGCACGCCGAATACAACCCCGCTCGTCACCGAAAACGCCGACGCCGAACCTACCGAGAGGCAAGGTCGGCGTCAACTTTGCGCGAAAGTTCGTGCCTTTTGCGAATCCGCGTCAACGTTGATCGCGTCCAGTCCGCAGAGATCATAAACGTCGCGCCGAATCTCCAAACCGCTGCGTGCGTCGAGAATGCCCAGGCCACACAGGCCATCAAACACCTCTAATATGCCCGCCGTCGCGGACGCGTTCATGTGCCCCGAAACGGCAGGGCCATACTCACGCCTATTGAATTCACGTAGGTTGATTATGTGCGCGACGATGTGAGCGCGTTCCTCATCCGTCAGTCGTTGCATTTGACCTACCTGTTCTACCCGCTATCCTGCGAGCGTTAGTTTGTGTGTCACGGTAGACGGCGGGCCGGGGTGTTCCCGGCCCGCTGCGTTTTGGGGCACAACCACCGGCGCACACGTGCAATTTCTCGTCCGCAATAGACAGCCCACGCACATTCGCCAACGGCGGGTGTGATCTGGGTCCCGCCATCCAATGAGTCGCCTCGTGAACCAGTCTCGTCCGCATTTGCATTTGCCGCGTACCACTATCCCGCCTCCGGATTTTTGCTCGGCCGTCCGCGCTTCCTGTCTCCGGGGCCGTAGACGAGCAGCCCGGTTTTCCGTGGGGTGACGTGAATTTCGATCCCATCGACCATGAATTTGCACGAGCCGTCGGAATTCCGTTGAATGTCCGAACCGTCGATGATATCGCGAAGTGTTTCGGCCAAGCCTTTCGCCTTCTCGTCGTACTTTTTTGCCCCACGTGACGCGGCCAGGTACTCTTTCGCGATGGGCAGAATCCTCTCCGCGTCCTCGCCCAGGACCTCGAACAGGGTCCCTTGTTCACTGTCGTCGTTCTCGTCGGATTCCTCAACCTCATCGTTTTCCACCGCCACGTCGTCCGCCGTGTTTTTCGGTTTTTTCGCCATCATGCAAGCTCCTTAACTATTAAGCCGTTCTGGTTCGCGTCCCTCACGTGGGGGCGCGGTCCGAATGCGTTTCGGCATTTTCACACCATGTTCACGGCACGCAAACGCGACCGTCCACTCGCCGACACGGTACTCGCACATAATCGCGTCGAGGTCGGTCCCCGCCTGCGCCGCCGTGGCGATGCACGCCCGACGGAGAGCACTCATCTTTCGTGTCATGGGTCTGCCACCAAATTCCCGCGCTCCGCCTCCGCTCGCCGGGCTCGATTTCGCGCGTTGATGCGCGCGACCGCCAGGGCCAGGCACTCGCGGCAGAGCGACAGCGGTTTCCCGCGTTTTTTGGCAACCTGTCGATGGCCCGGACAGCGCGGACACCGCCCCTGGGCCTGCCAGTTCCGATAATAAATTCGTTGTCGTTCGGCTGCTGTCGCCATGATTCCAAAATACCACGCGGTTTCGGGCCGTCAAACAGATTTCTCAAGATTTCTCAAGATTTCTCAAATTTCTCTTGCGTCCGCCGAATCCATGGTGTATATTGAGGGTGTCGGTCGGGTGACCGACGAGAAATGAGAGGAAAAAAAATGAGGAACTGGACGCCCGAGACCTGGTGTGCGGGAATCGCGACGGAGGATGGGATCTACTGGCGAGAGTCCTGCGACGAGGATGAGCGAATCACCGTACCCGCCGCCGCGGAGTGGCAGTCGTACGGCCTACGCGGCGGCAATGCGGGTGACCTGCTCGTGACCGGAGCGGGTCCAGGGAATTCGCATCGGACCGGCAGCGGCGTGGGCGACGCGTGGCGAACCGGCGGCGGCGATGGCAATGCGCATCGAACCGGCAGCGGCGCGGGCGACGCGCATCGGACCGGCAGCGGCGTGGGCAGCGCGAATCGAACCGGCAGCGGCGCGGGCGACGCGTGGCGAACCGGCAGCGGCGCGGGCGGCGCGTGGCGTCTGGACGGCGGCGTGGGCAGCGCGTGGCGAACCGACGACGGCGTGGGCGACGCGAATCGAACCGGCAGCGGCGCGGGCGACGCGTGGCGAACCGGCAGCGGCGTGGGCGGCGCGAATCACTCTGAGGTGTCGGTCGGGTGACCGACGAGAAATGAGAGGAAAAAAAATGATGACTGAGATGATGCAAACAAATGTAGCGCTGCCGTACGGGGTGACGCCTGAGTGCCCGACCGCGGCATTGCTGCGTCGGATCGACGCGGAGCTGGAGTCGCGTGGATTGTGGCTCTGTTGGTTCCGTTCCGCCAAATCGTCGAATCCTGCCAACGTGACCATCACGGCGGCGATTTTCCCGCGCGGCGTGCGGACCACCAGCCACGGCCGCGAATGCCGGCAGATTCTCGCGTCGTGGAGGTGGTGTCCGCGAGTCGGGAAAACCGCACGCAGCGCCCAATACCGCGACCTGCTGGACGCGTGGAACGCGTATCTGGCACCCGAGCAGGTGAACCCGCCCAGCGTAATCGCCGCGATCGACGACGCACCCGATTTCGACGCTGAGCAGCGAGCCATCGCCACCGCCGGGGCGACATGCGACCTCCTCATCGATCTGCCTCGCGATGCCAGTCGCTGCTGGTCAATCCACTGTTCAAAATTCAACGATAACGCCACGCGAGTTTATGCGCAGATTGCACGGCGATTAGGTCTGGTCTGGGAGCGCGGGGCTCGACGGCACTACGTGGTGGGGCGCCCTCAACTGAGCGCGACTTACGCCGCTCTCGCGCGCCACGGATTCGTTGTCGCCCTGGGTTCGGACGCGATGCTGACCTACAACAGCGACTGATTTGACCCGTCCTACCGCGCCCTCCGGGGCGCGGACTGACGGGCCGAGTGGCCCCATTTAGCCGATCGGCTGACCGGCGAGCAGAACGGAGGAAATGATGAAAACAAAAACAGTTCCAGGGCGATTGCCCGTCGTGATCCTAGGACCGATCATGGATCGCGCGGCGCGGTGGTATGGGAAATACCACCTCAACGCGTCGCGGGATGGGATCACATTCGGGCCGTACGATACGGTCGAGGCCGCGTGCGCGGCTATCGAGGCGGTTGGTGGATATCGCCGTCGCATCCCTGATCCGAAATCCGGTCCGCACTACGATTACGTCGGCCGGGATGATGAGTTTGCGGACTGACGGGCCGAGTGGCTCGTGCCGGTCGGGTGACCGGCGGGAAAACAACGGGAGAAAAAAATGAGGGACTGGACGCCTGAGACCTGGTGTGCGGGAATCGCGACGGAGGATGGCATCTACTGGCGAGAGTCCTGCGGCGAGGATGAGCGAATCACCGTACCCGCCGCCGCGGAGTGGCAGACGTACGGCCTACGCGGCGGCGGTGCAGGTGACCTGCTCGTGACCGGAGCGGGTCCAGGGAATTCGCATCGAACCGGCAGCGGCGCGGGCGACGCGTGGCGTCTGGACAGCGGCGTGGGCAGCGCGTGGCGGACCGGCAGCGGCGTGGGCGACGCGCAGCGTCTGGAAAGCGGCGCGGGCGACGCGAATCGGACCGGCAGCGGCGTGGGCGACGCGTGGCGTCTGGGCAGCGGCGTGGGCAGCGCGTGGCGAACCGGTAGCGGCGCGGGCGACGCGTGGCGAACCGGCAGCGGCGCGGGCGACGCGAATCGGACCGGCAGCGGCGCGGGCGACGCGTGGCGTCTGGAAAGCGGCGTGGGCGACGCGAATCGGACCGACGGCGGCGCGGGCGACGCGTGGCGTCTGGAAAGCGGCGCGGGCGACGCGCATCGGACCGGCAGCGGCGCGGGCGACGCGCAGCGTACCGGCAGCGGCGCCGGCGACGCGAATCGCTCTGAGGAGTCGGTCGGGTGACCGGCGGGAAAACAACGGGAGAAAAAAAATGAGAGACTGGACGCCTGAGACGTGGTGTGCGGGGATCGCGCCGGAGGATGGCATCTACTGGCGAGAGGCCTGCGGCGAGGATGAACAGATCACCGTGCCGGCGGGCGCGGAGTGGCAGACGTACGGCCTACGCGGCGGCAATGCAGGTGACCTGCTCGTGACCGGAGCGGGTCCAGGGAATTCGCATCGTACCGGCAGCGGCGTGGGCAGCGCGTGGCGTCTGGGCAGCGGCGCGGGCGACGCGTGGCGTACCGGCAGCGGCGTGGGCAGCGCGTGGCGTCTGGGCAGCGGCGCGGGCAGCGCGTGGCGAACCGACAGCGGCGAGGGCGACGCGTGGCGTACCGACGGCGGCGCGGGCGACGCGCATCGAACCGGCAGCGGCGTGGGCGACGCGAATCGGACCGACGGCGGCGCGGGCGACGCGTGGCGTACCGACGGCGGCGCGGGCTACGCGAATCGGACCGACGGCGGCGCGGGCGACGCGAATCGGACCGGCGGCGGCGCGGGCGACGCGTGGCGTCTGGACAGCGGCGTGGGCGACGCGCAGCGTACCGGCAGCGGCGCCGGCGACGCGCAGCGTACCGGCAGCGGCGCCGGCTACGCGAATCGCTCTGAGGAGCCGGTCGGGTAGCCGGCGAGAAATGAGAGGAAAAAATGATGAACCAGACGAATAATGATGAGCGTTGCGGCACGCCCCGCTGTCGCGGGCCGGTGGTGATGACCTACCTGGGCAAACCGCTGTGTCAGCGGTGTTGGGACACGGCGAGCATGGAGATTCCGCGGGGCCCCCTCGATGGTGATGTCCGGAAAACGAGCGACATCCGCATCGAAAAAATCGTACGGGCGCTGCACCGGGAGTAATGAGCCATGACCATTAGTGGAGACTGATTTTGCTTCTTTCCCCTCCGACTGGCGGGGCCGGGTGGCTGCTCATCGCCCGGCTCCCGCCGGTGGGGAACATAGAGGACGCTGACCCATGAACAGGTGTTGATGAACGAGACCCTACAGGATTGAACGATGAATCTGAAATTTCTGACCAACAACGTCGCGCATCACGAACGTACGAGATACGCGATCGACTCCGTCGCCATCTACGAGCAACACGTAGTTTCGACCAACGGACGAGCCATGCTCGTAATCCCCCATGAGGCCGCGGCCAATGGGGTGTTTAGTTCCTCGTGGCCGATTCTGGTACCACTAGCGATGATCAGGTTGGCTGAGGCAGCCTACCCTCATGACGCCGTCGTCCAGGTCGCCCTCGTGCCTGCCGCGGCGACAGGGGGATACGTGATCCGCCTAATGTGGGATGGGTCGCGAAACGGAAAAATGACCCCGCGGGGTCATCCGTGCGTCACGATTGAGCAGGACTATAGGGACGGTGAGTTCCCGTCGTGGAAGGAGCATTTTCCCGATTCTGCTGTGCGGAGCAACAGTCGGGAAATGAACGCACATGGGTTCGATATGAGTTTCGGCGCGAACTACTGGATTCAGATTTTGAACATCTTCTCCGCATTGGACATTACGCAATTCTGCGTCCAATGCGCAATGGGCGATGATTACCGCACAAAGCCCGTGATTTTTTCGTCGGCGTGCGGCGTCCAGGCGACGTTGATGCCGGTAAAGATGGACAAAAAGAAACAAATGACGTGAGTCTCTTTTCTCCTCCAGCCCGGCGGGATCACCCCCGTGGGCGCGAAAGCGCCGGTCCCGCCGGGCACCTTTGAAACGGTCGAGAATGATCCGCTGGATGCTGGTCGGTGCGCTGTGCGGGCTGCTGTACAATTGGGTAACCGATGCGCTAACGTCCGTGTGTGCGGCGATCGACTCAGAGCACAATTACAAATTCAGCGGTTACAAAACCCTGGCGGCATGGGTGGTCGCTGGGACGATCGTAGCCGGCCTGACGTGGTGGCTGTGGTATCTGTAGGAGCGAACGATGATAGAAGAAATTACTACCGAGTCCGATTTGAACGCGAAGGGACCGCGAGGGTCGTGTTGGTGTTGCGGCGAACCGGACATCGAGCGGGTGAACCGGCACGACACATTGGATTGTATCGATGTTCTGAAGGCCCGGTGCGACTCTCTCTTGGCTGAACTGCAAAAGGCGAACGCCGCCAACGAGGCAATGCGGACGTTTTATCACGATAACATAGAATATCACGCGATGGACCTCGAGTTATGGTCAACGTGCCCGCACTGCTGGTCGCGGCCGCCGACGCACCGTGGCGACTGCGATTGGGCCAATGCGTTTAAGGAGGGCGAGAAATGAAACAAATTGCAAACAAGCCCCATTGGGTCTCGTTATATGAATCTAAACGGGCATCGGGGTACGTTCGCATCCACACAGAAAAACCGTCGTGGTTCCGGCTCTATGGGGAATGGCGCTCTTCAAACCAAACCTGCATGGCCCTCAAACAGTTCCAAGCCTTGTTCGGCGTATGCCCGGAACGAAATGAGTGTATCGTGTTTACGGTCCCCGCGTTGGGGGCGAAGGTGATAAAGAATGAAATTTTGTATCGCCGACATTCTCGACGGCCTGCTTTACGGCCTGACAAAACACAACGAGCGACGCGTCGTCCATGATGCATTGGAGTGGGTCATTAAGCGGTATAAGGCCGACCCAGAATTGCAGTTCGAAATTGCGGCGTTTATCGAGCGCTACGCAGAACTGAAGGAGACATGCCCATGACCGAGGACAACGATCCGACGAGCCGAATCCTGACATTGCAGCACGATCTGGACGCGGCACGTGTAATAATCATGCATCTACGGGCCGAGATCGAGAGAGTGAAACGCCTATTGGATGACCAGGCACGCGGTCACGATGTGCATACCCATCGGGGACAAACTCAGATGACGGGGCGGTGACAAATGGCGATCAATGAGATAGAAAAAATTACGCACGCTGAGTTGCAAAAACTCGTGGAACCCGCCGGGCAAGTCGTCGCCTGTCAGGACGAGAGGGCCTGGCGCAATGCAAGGTCGGAGCGCCTGACGGGGTCTAGGACCGCCGCCGCAATAGGGTTTGCCGAGCGGGAGTACGAGGGTTCGCCGGTGTCCGTGTGGGAGGACTATCAGCGGGAACGTCGAGGCGAATTCGACGACTCACCGACGATCGAAATGGAAGAGGGTACGGCGATGCAACCGTACATCGCCAGGCGATATGCGCGGGAAACGGGTGTGCGACTATTGGAGGCGCCGCCTTACACGATCGTTCGGAGCGTCGAACACGACTGGTTGCAGGTGACACTCGATTACGTGGCGGTCCACCCCACGGATAATCATCGCCTCGTCGAATGCAAATTTTCGTCCGTGTGGGATGCGTGGGAGGACGGGGAATCGCCGATGTCCGGTCTCGTCCAAGTCGTGACTCAAATGGTATGTACGGGTATGAACGGCGACCTCGTGGGCCGCGTAGGGCGGGATCTGCATATCCGCCCGCAGGAACTAGGCAAGACAACAGCTTTCGTCAATCGCGTCCTGATCCCGCAAGGGCGGCTGTTTTGGGGCTGCGTGGTCAATGGGGTGATGCCCCAGATTGACGGTTCGGACGCGACCACGAAAACGCTGAAGCGACTGTTCAAGCAGGTCAACGACGATGACTTCGCTGTCGTCCCCGGCGCGGAACAAATCGAAGCCCGATGGAGAGAGTTGAACGACCAAATCCAGGCTGCCGAAGGGGCGCGAGACGTGTTGAAAAATCAAGTCGCTGCCCGACTGGGCAACGGTAAATACGGGACCGACGAGAACGGGGTGACGATGTTCCGCCGTGAAATGGTTAAGGGGTTTCCCGTTCCCGCTCGGTATCAGGAATCGTACGCCAAGGGTCCGATGCTGACCCGCAAACGAACGAAAGAGAAAGGATAGCAATGACTGTAGAACAGGTAGAGGCCACGATGATGAACCCGCAGGCATTAAAGCGAGCGGCTGAACTGCCCCGCGACCTTGCAGTGATTCAGATGGAAAACGACTCCATCATGGCGATGGCGTTAGCCCACCCGCGCAACTATGCCCAGGTACTTTCCGATCTCATGGCGCAGGTCGTGGCGTTCCCGTCGTTCGCCCGATCCGCGATGTACAGCAAGCCGGTAGGCACCGATTACGATAGCAAAAAAATGAAGTTCGTTCGAGGCCTGTCCATTCGAGCTGCCGAGGCAATCCGTGAAGCTTACGGTCACGTCGGCATTTCCAGTGCCGTGGTCCCCATTAGTGATACCGAGGCTCGTATAGAGGCGCAGTTCACGGACTATCAGCGGGGGAGCGTCTGGCGATCCTCTACCGTAGTGAGCAAGATTTACACGGATCGGTATCATAAGTTACAGCGCCATAATGATGACCGTTTCAACAACGTGGTCTGCAAGGCGGCGCTGAGCATTGCCGTTCGCGAAGTCATTCTTCGGTGCGTGCCGCCGGGACTGAAATCGGAACTCGAGGAGTGCATCAATCGGCAGGTGAACTCGTTCCTGGACGACGCCACCGTGACGAAAATCGTGGCCAACTTTTCCGAGAAGTTGGTCAGCGCCGAGGATTTGGAGAAGCTGCTGGGAAAAAAGCGAACCGATTGGACTCGCGACGATCGGCAACGACTCGTCGAGGTCTGGACGGCGATCGAGGACGGCGAGACTACGGTGGGAGAATTGTTCGCGAGCAGCGCCGCCCGCAGCGACAAACCGACGGGTACGGACAAGCTGGCAAAGGCCGCAGAGGCCGCAGAGGCCGCAGAGGCCGCAGAGGCCGCAGTCCCCGTCGCCGACGCGACGCATGACGCGGATTGGATCGAATCAGGCCGTGATCCGGTAGCCGCTCCCATCCCATCCCCCGCGCACACCCCGTTGACGCCGCCGAACGCGAAACCGCCGAGCAAGGGTCCGTCGCGCAATGCGATCGTCGCTCGGATTGATGCCACGAAACGGCGGGTGCCGGTGCCCACGCGCAACACGATCATGGGCCGCTATGAGTTGACGAGTTTCATGGGGTCCGATCTGAAAATCCTGGACGACGAAACGCTCGTCAGATTGGCGGATGAACTCGAAGGAGCCATTCCGTGAAACTGATAGAACTGCGCATCGAAAATTTCATGCGGATTAAGTTGGCGACGATCCGCCCGGACGGAAAGCCGGTCGTCGTACTGACCGGAAAAAACGGGGCGGGGAAATCCTGCGCGCTGCGAGCCATCATGCGTGCATACTGCGGCAAGCGGTTTCAGCCGCCGGAGCCGATTCGCCGTGGGGCCACGCACGCCGAAATCGCGGTCACGACTGATGAATTCGTTCTTACGCTTCGCATTCGCGAGGCCAGTGAAGAACTGGAAATCGTCGGCTTGGACGGCAGCCCCTACCATTCACCGCAAAAAATTCTAGACAAGCTGCGCACCGATCTGTCATTTGACCCGCGAGCGTTCCTGACCATGTCTCCGAAATCGCAGGTGGAATTGTGTCAACGGCTGGCCGGCGTGGACTTCGCAGCGTTGAACGCACGGCGCGAGAAGGTGTACACCGAGCGTACGATGGTGGGGCGTGAACTGAAACAGGCCGATGGGCAACTAGCCGGCATTCCGCCGGTCTCCGCGCCGGACACGGAAGTCCGCGTGTCGGTGCTGTCTGACGAACTGGCCAAGGCACACGCCACGCGGGCGAGCAACGACCGTTCTCGTCGCGACGCCATGGCTCGCGAAAACGCCATCCTACAGGGAAAGCGCCGAATAGAGGATTTAACCGCTCAGTTGTCGTCCCTGCAGCAGGCGCACGAGGCAATGATGTGCGAGAATGAAAGATTAATCGCCGATACCCCAGTGCTGATCGACCCTGATACTTCGGCCATCGAAGCGCAAATGCGGACCGCCGAGGAAACGAACCGCAAGGTCCGACAGAAACATGAACGGGCCGGAGTCGAAACGAGAGTTACCGCCCTGACGGATAAGCAGCGAGAGTTGTCGGAGCTCATCGCCGAGATCGACGCGGAGAAGGAATTCATGATCACGGGCGCGAACCTGGGCGTCCCCGGCCTAACGTTCGACGAGTCCGGGGTGCAACTCAACAATCTCCCGTTCGAGCAGGCGTCGTGCGCCGAGCGGTTACGGGCATCCGTGGGGATGGGCATGGCCCTGAATCCTGACCTGCGACTGCTGACGATCGAGGACGCGTCCGTATTCGATTCGGCGTCGATGGAGTTGCTTAACCAAATGGCCGAAGAGCACGACTTCAATATCCTGGTGGAGCGGGCAACCGACGGGCAGAGGGGCGTGGGCATCGTCTTCGAGGACGGTCTGATTGTGGATGAATCCCCGAAAGGAATTGAACATGGCGACGACGAACATCTCGATCGACCAACCGACGGCCGATCAGCCGCCCATCGTGGATTGGGCGGGGTGGCCCGTCGTAATAAAAAGGATTAGGGATTCCTGCAGCGAGGATACCATTCGCGTCGTGCGACAGCGGGGTGCCGCTAGTCCCCGCTATTGGGAGGAAATGAACTTGACCCTCGCCAACGCCGAAGCCATGGGCCACGCGTTGATCACAGCAGCGAAGAGGTTGGCTGGAGATACAAATGAGCCGTGAATATCCTACGAATTGGCGGGGCTGCAGGGTCATCGTAACGGATTCGTCGGTTCAGCGAGAATGCGATCAGCTCCGCTATGATCCTGCCGTGATGCTATTGATCGACGACGAACCAAGCCGGACGCATTGCCTGACCCCAGACGATGCCGAGCGTATCGGCATGGAGTTGATTTGCGCCGCAGGTCGGGCACGTGAAGCACAAGCCAGCTGGCCAAAAGATGAGAACCATGACTAAGGGACGACGATTGCCGCGCACGTGGAATGGATCTAGGGACGCAGCCGTGAAGCCCACGGGTTGCCTCGACGTTGATCTATATTTCGAATACGTGGAGACAATGGAGCGCACGCCCATAGGTTCCGCGGCACGACGCGACCTCAATGCCGTGTTGGAAAAGCGCCGGCCCATCGTAGACAAGTGGCTGTCAACATTGTTCGAGGGAAGGTGACCCGATGAAACTAACGTGTGCCCGATGCGGCAGAGTATCGGACAATATGCTCTGCGAGCGTTGTCGGCGGTTGAACGAGCGAGGACTCAAGGTTTGTCCGACGTGTTTCGGCACTGGCCACGCAGACAATTGTAATGTCCGTTGCGGGTATTCACGTTGTAATGGCAGGGGAATAATTCGCCTCACAAAAAAGGACAAGTTATCTGTTAGCGCTTCCAGCAAAATCTCCTGGACAAACGACGTTGCGTGTCTGATCGAGTGTCTGGATTGTGGATTACAAACATGAAGCGCGCCCAGATACCACCTAACGTCCTAGCCAAGATCGCCAAGCAAGAGGGCCATCGTCCCCGGCCGGCGAAGGCGCCGACGGATCCGCAAACCGTGCCGCCGCATACCACCATTGTCGGGATCGATCCCGGTACAAGATTCATGGGACTAGGGGCAATACATGCCGCCAGCGGAAAGTGCATCCATGCGTCGGTCTTGGTCCCGCCGTACGGTTTGGAGCGTGACCTAGAGGCGCGCGCAGACTGGCTGTTGCACTCGTTGGACTATTGGGTGCGAACCGGATATGAGTCGGAGAATAATATCACAAGAGAGACTACTATCTACGTCATCGAAACCCCATCGACGCACGGAACGTTCAGGGGGCGCGGCGGCGGAGCCGGACTGTTGGAATACGCCCGCATGGTGCAACGGGTCGTGCAAGTCGTTCACGACGCCGTGAACTTCGCCCGCGTGTTCGAGGTGAGCGTTGACGAGTGGACGGGCGGAGTCCGCAAACAGCAGCGAGCCGCGACGTTCCTAATGTCCCACCCGGACGCGCGCCCACTGTTAGACGCGTGCCCGAATCGGTACGTTCTCGATGCCTACGATGCGCTGGAATTGGCCGATTGGTTCCGCCGGCGGGAACGGATTCGTCAGATCACAGAGTTACAACGGCAGAACAACGCATGAAACTACCAACACTGGATGACCTATTCCTGGCCATCGCGGCATTCGGTTGCGGGGCCATCGTAGTCGTGTGGCTGTTAAGCGAATGGTGAATCACGCCGGAAGTACCGGCGAGAATGGAGGTCTCCAATGAGACGATGGCCAGTGTGGTTGATTGCCGTTGGTCTATTGGGCGACTTGTTCTACTACCTCTGGTACTACATGGACCAGGAGGCGGAGGTGGTGACCTACTTTGTGGGCGCCTCCGAGGGGTAGACTGAAAGGCTCGCCGGCGTACTTCCCCGGCGAGAACGGCGGGTAGCGTGTGGTCGCGGGCATCATCATTGCGCCTGATGAACAGCATACGTTATGCAGATCGGATAGAATGCCTCCCCGATCGAGCAACGTACCGGGTTCGATTCCTGGCCCGCCGAATTCAAGCCCAAGCCGGACATGTGGGCTACAGATGGGGAATAGTCTTCGGCACGAAAGCCCCGTTGCCCAACGCCTGGAGGTATCGCGAAACGGGAGCTAAGGCGTACCGTGACAGCCGGGAGAGACCGGCATTGCATAGAACCGAATGACTTGTTGCAAAATATGCAACACCTGAAACGTGAACCGTGAGAGCGTGGGCAAGCCTCTCGTAGGGCTGAGAAACCGTCGCCACCCCCCGACGGGCCAATCCACGGCGGGGGCTTTGAAAGGAAAAAGATGATTAAAACGACATACGAATGTGATCGTTGCAAACACGTGCAGAATGATGGCAGAGAAATGCGATTCATCAGTATCTTATGTGAACACGTGGCTTACCCCAACAATAAAGCCGGAGTACACAGAGTGCTATGGTGTCGCAAGTGTATGGAACATTTCCGGTTAATTGAGACACCTAGCCCCTGCCCCGTTCAGAAGCCCGAGCCAACCATTGAAGATTTTATCATCGAGATCATACGAGAGCAAATGTCACAAATGGAATCGGACCATGCCTGACGACAAATGGTTGACGACGACGGAGGCGGCGACGTTGTCCGGGATCGGTCAAGGCACCCTGCGAAACGATGTTCCGTCCGTGCTCGGTCGCCACAATGTGCGTAAGCGCGATGGAAATTGGGAGTTCCGCGAGGCGGCCATTGTAGCATTAGTAGTATTGCGAAATTACAAGAAAAGGAGGACCGATGACAGTGCCTAAACTACCTCATTACGATTCCGCCGTTGCGTCGCTGACGTTACGGGATGGCGAGACCGAGGACACGATGGCCGACCGCATCGTCACTCTCGCGGACACGTTTCCGGCGTCGGTGAAAGTGTTCGAGTTATTTGGGCGAAACCTATATGTCTCGCCCAATCCTCCATTCCGGCGGCCCGATGGAACGCCGGGTCTGGACTGGAAATATCCCTTTGCCGCGGCGCGAATCATCACGGAGATGCGGCAACGTGGACTGATTGTGCTCGTCTATATCCACCCGCGCGACCTCGTACGGAACACGTTTAACGGCAACCTCAAAACGTCCATTGCCGAGATCATACGATTCGGCGAAGGTGCGTCGGGCATCTATTTCGACGGCTGTCCACCGTATGGAATCATGGATACGCATACCGTGGAGTTCATGCTGGCATTGGATGTCGGCTGGTACGCCACGTACAAGTCTCCGATGTTCTCGTGGGTCCACGCGAGCGGATTTCGCACACCGCCCGTCGGCCTGCTCACAGCGAAGCCCGATGTCGTCTATTTCGGCGAACATAACGCACATGATTTATCTGCCCAATGGCATGAAGTGCCGGGTCACCCGGAACATCTACAGTTGCACACATTCATGGCTCCGCTGATCGCAACCGGAATCTCGCCCGCCTGGAAGGCGCCCAATGACGTGGCGACTGATGAAAACGAATTGCCCGTACAAAGAGTAATCGGAGTGATCGGATCATTCCGTGCATGGGTCACGTCGCTAAGCTCTCGTGCATCATGGTTTACAGAGTTCGCAAAATTGCGGGAATGGTACAGGATATGAGACCGAAACACGTATACAAGATCGGTGATCTCGTCGAGATACGATGTCGCCGGTCCGATGGACGCGGTAAATGTGAGTGGCGGTCGGGGATGGTCTGCCGCGTGTCCACAATGGATGGAACGTGGCTGACGATTCATGTTTATGGCCAATTCGCAACAGAACCGTTACGGCGCCGCCACGTGGATAATGTGAGGCCGATGGCGCCATGAAAGCGAGGCGCCAGTATAAGATCGGCGAACGCGTTCGCGTTGACGTCTCGAGCGCCGCCGACGCAACGTTGCAATGGGTCAAAGGGACGGTAGTACAGATATCGGCAACAAGTTATCAAGTTTTGGTGAAGAGACATGACAATGGCAAAACGTGTTACGCTCAACCGGAGCAAGTGAGACCGGCGCGATGACCTGCTACCGCTGTAACGCTTGGCCCTGCACCTGCCCGGATCGGCAAACGATCATCCACGGCGACTGCCGGGACATATTCCCGCAACTCGAACCCGTAGACCTGGTGCTGACCGACCCGCCGTACGCACACAAACATTTGGGTGGCAGAGGGATTTCATCGGGGAAACCACTTTATTGCGATGGAGTATTGCAGAGCATGAGCAATTTTGATCTGTCGTACTACGCATCTGTCTTGTTGTCAGCTGCGCCCATGCTGATTGCATTTCACTCACGCGATCTGATTCCCGATTACGCGGCGTTGTCTCGTTCGGCTGGGCGCAAGTACGATCTTCACGTCTGGCACAAGGTCGATGCGATTCCATTTACGCATAACACCTGGAAATCAGACCTCGAATACATCGCTTTGATCTGGAAACGCAAACCGGGATGGGAGAAGATGGCACAGTCAGCGTACTCCAAGTTATATAGTACTCCATACAACCGCCAAAAGTACGGCCATCCCGCCGGCAAACCGATTCTCCTTATGAGTAAATATCTGCGCGTGCTGAAGCCGATGTCCGTCATCGACCCCTTCATGGGCAGCGGCACGACGTTGGTCGCCGCGAAGCTTCTGGGGCGACGCGGGATCGGCATCGAGATCGAAGAGAAGTATTGCGAAGTCGCCGCGAACCGACTGCGGCAGGAGGTGTTGAATTTGGGAGAGACCCCTTCTTCAGCGCGTGGGTGACGTCACCCAACGATCGCACGACATGGTTCAGGGAAATAGCAGACCTGCGAACGAGGTATGGGATATGAAACCGAAACATACGTACAAAGTGGGCGATCGGGTCGAAGGTCCGCGATGGCTGTGGCGTGAGGTGAAGTACATATTCGTTCCCGGCACGGTGACGCACGTATCCCCGCAAGGCCGGTGGCTCAGCATCCACTTCGACGGCGAACCGGATGGACATACGGCGCATTTGCATCCGAACAACGTCAGGTTAATGAACCATGATCCAAAAACATAGCGTAGGTGATACCGTAACGGCGAAGGAACTGTTAGGCGATGACGCCGGACGTGTGCGGTGGACAACGGCTACAATCACCCACCTGACGGACAGACTGGTCACCGTGCGCATCAATGACCGTGACCTAGATGAGATTGATGTGCGCTACGCCAACCCGTGGAAAGACCAACAAAGTCCTTCTGTCGGAAGAATCAATTGACCTGCTACCGCTGTAACGCGTGGCCCTGCACCTGCCCGGATCGGCAAACGATCATTCACGGCGATTGCCGGGACATCCTCCCGCAACTCGAACCCGTGGACCTGGTGCTGGCTGATCCGCCCTACGCGATCAGTGTTGCCGGCGCGGCCCACGTCGGCCAACATGGGAAAGGACGCCGAAATCTTGATTTCTTCGACGTAGACCACGACTGGACGGCCTGTAGACAAATGGTTCGCAAATGTATTGCGATGTGTCGCATTACTGATAAGGCGTCGTTCTACGTCTGGTGTGGCCACCGACAGTTTGGTGATCTGGTTGACGATTTTGAAAGCCGAAGATTTGCGACGCGATTTCTTGTATGGTCCAAGACTAACTGCCCGCCTCCAGCGCCGCGCAGCGGTTGGCCAAGTGGTGCGGAGCTATGCGTATACGCATATCGACCAGGACGAAATTGGTCCGAACTTGGACTTCTGTCATCTAATGTTTTAGTCGCTGATAGTTTAAGGCACAGACAACCTTGGAAAACATCGCACCCAACACAAAAACCATTGGCCGTCATTATCCCGTTAATGCGGGCGTCGCTGCCAGGCAAGGACACCGTCCTCGATCCCTTCCTCGGTTCCGGCACGACGTTGGTCGCCGCGAAACTATTGGGCCGACGTGGGATCGGAATCGAGATCGAAGAGAAGTATTGCGAAGTCGCCGCGAACCGACTGCGGCAGGAGGTGTTGAATCTGGGAGAGACCCCGTGACTCCCGACACAAGCAGAGACATCCAGATCTACGCCGTTGGATTCATTGGCGGAGCAATGCTGACCGCCGGGGTGATGCTGTGGTGGCTAGGATAGAGTTGTTACCGCGTAGCACGACACACTTATGAAACACAAGCACTCGCACACTATCCATAACTCAAAAATGCGAAAAGGGTCGGAACGCAAATGGCGACACCTCGCAAAGAATAAACTGCGCACAGGAAAGGCGAGGCCATCCAAAAAGCCCATACCGAAAGCGCATAGGACCGCACAATCAGGTAATTGCGGCCTTGACCTTCCGGTGGCTCAAGGCTCGTTCGAGCCAGCGCCGGAACGGGTGAATCCCGATGTCGTCCTTGAAAGCGACGAGACAGAGGCCGACGCCCAGAATCCAAGATACGATGGAGTCGCCGTCGCCGCCGACCGCGAGTTGCGTATTGAAAGCCACGGCGAGCTTGTCCACGGACGCGTTAAGGGCCGCGAGGCCGCCGATGACCGGCGTGAGATCGACATCCGCAGTGATCGGAACCTGGACAACGGCGTCCGTGGTGACGGGTATTTTGGCGGCACAGCCGCCGAGAAGGAACAGGAACGATGAGAGGCAAGGCATCATTTGCCGCACGGTACAACGTGGACTATATGCTCGACCTCGTTGAGGGCGTTTTGCGAGATAGCGCCCATCGACGGTATGGCACCGTGGCAAACATGAGGACACTGGCCTATGCGTGGAACGTTTTAATGGGCAACGAACTGAACTGGCCATTGGATTTCATTCCCGACGAGGGGCCGGTCCCTACAGAGCCGCCCGCCAAAGTATCCAAAGCGCAACCCAAATCGACCCGCAAACGAGCACGACGAGTAGCCAGCTAAATGTCCCGTTGTCGGGGTTGTCGCGCATGTTCCACGCGAAACAGATTTGTAAAGGCGTACTGGCGGGCCTCCATGCCCGCCGTCGCCACGGCAAGGATCACGGTTCCGGTGGTCCATCGATGGGGCCGACATGCCGAACCGAATCAGCGAAATCAATGTTTCCATCGAAAGCCACGTTCAAATCAGCTCCAAAGTAAAAGTCAGTGCTCGCCCCTGCGTGGATTTTCGGAGTTCCCGCAATGACTAGATGGCCATTGGCTTTCCCATCTTTAAGAAATGTCATTACGTTCTGATTCTGTTGCTGGTTTTTGCACCCCACCAGGACCGCAAACGCCAGGCCCGCGAGACAGGCGCGGCCCCAACGTCGGAAACGATCCGGGACATCGGGCGTCAACTTGGTCCACAACACGCCATGCTGCCTCGATGCCTCAATAGCCGACTCGACCACGTTGCGCGTGTCCGGCACGAATGAATCGGTGTCGTCGTCGTGCCACGTTTGCGGGGAGCAATTACTCCTGACCAATCCCGGTAGGTCCGGGCATATGGACGTAAGTGTTGGTAGCTCGTCCAGGTCTTTACCCGCCATCCGCAACTGACTCACACCACACCTCCTCCCAAAAACGCGAACAGGGCGTCGAGCGCCGGTCTGATCCACGTAAAGAACGCTGAGGCGAAAGCAATAAACGCTGCGAACATGAGATTTCCTTTCTGTTAGGCGTTGATTCCGGCCTTCTTGGCGATTGACTCGGTCAATGCCGCTTGGCCCTTCTGGTACGGCATCCACTCACACCATTCTGGTGCCGGAGGTGACTCGTCCTCCAAAGAAAACGGATCAACAATAGGAACGGAATGGAGAACAACATCCTCATTTTCGGAAAACATTTTTGCAGAGACCAAGTATTGGTCTTTGTTTTCCGTCGGGAATGCTCGAATAATGATTCCGGGAAACACGTCGTCTATCGCGCCAGCCCTGTGACACAACACGACCCGTCCGATCGTCGGGACAATACTGCTTTTCATGAGATTCCTTTCAAAAGAGTCATCGACAAGACGTCGACAACTGAACTAGCGGGCCGGGGAATCGAACCCCGCTGTCGCGGTTATGGGCCGCGTCTCTGCGCTCCAGCCGAGTCGCCCGCATCATGGTTTCGAGTCGCGGTTTGCTGCTGCTGCAACATGATGTTCAGCGTCGTGTCGAGCGCTACGATTTTCTCGCGCAACCCTGCTATGCCCTCGGTCAGGGCTGCTATCTCGGCACGGGCGGGCAAAATAGCGATCCGCTCTCGCAGGGCTGCGATGTCTTTTTGCATCTCATTGTGGGTGACATCGGCAATCCCCTTTTCCGTCACTAGCGTAGATCGCCATTCCCGATCGCTGCTGATGTTCTGTATCACGGCGAACCCGGCAGCCGCCAGGGCCAGGGTGACCATAACCGCCAGCGCGGGAAGGTTTTTTGCTGCGATTTCCGCCGTGGCCATCTTCAACCCTTCGGAGATTCCAAATAGTTCAATCGTGCCCGCCTCGGCCATATCCACGCGAATCCCGCCAGCAACAGCGAGATCCCATGGGGTTCAGGCAGGACGACTCCCGTCAACTGTCCGTCCCACAGATTCGCACAAGACGGCGACAGCACGATCGTCGGAATGCCCCCGACCTCGTCCACCAGGCGCAACCATTGCGTCGTATCGAGTCCGACCGTGCCGAACAACACCGACTGGTCCGCCGGCAGAACGATCCCCGGCTCATCGTCGAACGGAGCCGCCCAAATCCACGCGGCATCGCCGTCCGACAGATTCGCGTTCGGACCGGCCCCAGGGAATCCAACCATCGACGAGTCCAACGGCGTACTGACGTGCCGGATGGTTCCCCTGTTCTCGTACTCGATGGCCAACTGGACACCGATCAGAACGATCTGGTCCGTATCCGAGGTCAGCAGGATGTCCGCCTGATGGCCGGGCTGAGGAACGAAATCAACGTGGATTTGCGCGGCCCCGGCTTGCAGGGCCACCGAGAACATGAATCCGATTAACCATTTGAACATGCAAACCACCTTTCTTGAAAGCCTGCCCGGTCGCGGGTAAGGAATCGTTAACCCCGCGACCGGGCCAGACGACCGCCACGGTCTAATCTTAACCCGCGTATCCTACCCGCGTTCGCAGGAAAGGTCCACCCACATGAACAACTCGTTCCGCCGTCACCGCCAACCGTTTCAGCCAAACGACCGTGCGGTACAAATAACGTCCGTCATCGGTGCTCATCGTCACCGTAGCGTTTTGCATCGTGGGCGTCGCGTTATCCATCGTCCATGTGTGCGTGTGCGAATCCGTTGCCGTGTTGATGACCAGATTGACCGCCCCGGCGGCGACGAGTCCGACACCAATATAAGAGCTATGTTGTGCCCCGTGCGTATGAGCTCCATGTGTGTGCCCGTGTGGCTGCGTGGTGTGCGTGTGCGTGTTGTTGCCGCCGGTCCCGCCGGCGCTGCCCACTGTTTTGGTGATTCGCGCCTGGCGGTTGCGGCAGTCCAGCGTCCCGGCCGTACCGTCGCAGAGCAGCCAGTCAGCGGGAAATCCTGATTCGGAAATATCCGCCACGTACGGACAAATCACCCCATCGGGCGTCGCCGCCGCTCCGCTCGTGTTTTGAATGCCGACGAGGTCGATGTACGCGGGCAGCGATGAGACCGCGTCCACGGTGACCGCATCCGATGAGACATCGTCGATCCCCGACCCGGTCGAATTGAACGAGACGACATGATGAGTCGTCCCGCGAGCCGATATTGCTCCAGCCAGACACAGCTCACTCGATGAAGTGCCGCAGATCGTTGCCGCATGAACGTGATCATCGTCATTATGGGTATGGGCCGGCGAGGAATGCGTATGAGTGGTAGCACCGCCCGTTCCCCCGCCGTCACCCCCGGATGTTGCCGGACCGATGACGAATTTTCCGTCGTAGTCCGTCGTTCCACCGAGGCCGTCCGTGATGTGAAATCCGGTCGGCGCCGCCGCGTCGGCGAAACAAATGGCGTCGTCGGGGATGTCCTGTCCGGCGTCGTTTGGAGCGATAACGATCATGCGCACGAACGGCGGCTGCATCGCGGCGGCGGTGACCGTGATCGTCGTGGACTGATAGGTGATGGTTGCCGCGGCACTCGTTTTCGTGCTGTGCGCATGCGCACGGCGCGAGACCTTTATGCCGCCGACGTCGGCGAAAAAAGACACTCCCGCAGCGCTGGCTGAATAGAACTCATGCGCATGCGCGTTCCCGGTATGCGTATGTGAGGCCGCCGTATGCCCGTGAGTCGCCGCCCCGCCATTGGCAGACCCGGCGAACGTCGCGTCGGACCCTTGCAGGAAGCGATCGGTGAACGCCGTATCCTCCGTCCACCCGGAGGGAATGGATGCGTGGGTCCCCGGCCAGAAAGCGCGAATGCTGGTACTGCTGACGCCCACCCTTTAGTCGCCGAAAGATTGTGCCGTTCGGTTCACCCACGAACACAGAACGTTGGTCGCGGCCGCCAACGCACCCAGGAGCATCATCAGCCCATTAGGGCCGCTGAAATGGGTATGAGAAAAACTGCTTGGCTCGCCTTCCGGGGCCGGGCGACGATCACCGACCACGGCAAAATTGACCACGTCCACCAGCGTGATCTTGCTCGGTCTCTGCTCTCGCTCCGCGTCGGTTTCCGCCTCGATGGTAATCTTCATGGCGTCACCGTCGAATTGACGTAGTCGATCGCCGTCTGAAGAGTGCTTCGGACCTTTTCGCGGATCAGCCCCAAGCTCTGCGCATCGCCCAGTGCAACCCTCAGTTCCGGATCACTGATGGTCCCTGCCAACGGCGGGTAGCGGTCGTAGAGTCCGATCAGGTTCCTGGCGTCGATAAACGCATCCTGTACGTCGATCAGCTTCGGGCCAAAGCCGACGAAAAACGATTCGACTCGATCACGTTGTCCCTGAGTTAATGGCATAGTTCTACTCCTTAATCAATCGTGTATTCGATGATGATGTCCATATTTACGGCGCTACTGTTGGTCACTTCCTTAAGAACAAGGATTTCTGTTGAGGCAACACCCGCACTGGCGAAACTCGTTTCCTCAGTCGATGTCGAATCCGCCGTTGCATCCGGCGATAACACGGACGTTCCCGCCGTGCGCGGCGTCGAGGGCAATCGCTTTTCAAGGTTAAACGTGCAACTGCCGGAATCCGTTTTGTGGCGGATGCTCGTAATCGTGACAGCCGTTTTCGGAGTCGGAACCAATAAGATCGTGCCATTCACCGGAGCCGCATCAGAAACGACGGCACGAAACGTCAGCAAACCCAAAATAGTTTTCACCTGTACCGCCGTCAGGTCCGTCGGATCGCCGGTACCGGCTCCTGCCGCCCGACCTTTGATGGTCGATTGGGCCATGTTCGCGGCCTTGGCATTGGTCACCGCGTCATTGGCGATTGTGGCGACGAGCGACGCCCCCGTTGTCGTCACGTCGCTGGAAAGCTGACCACGGGCAAACGCATCGGCCCCGGTCTGTGTGACAATGCCCGTGGTGGCGTCAAGCGCGGCCAGGGCCGTCAGCGTTGCGTCGAGGGGCTGCGAACCGGAATGGGGATTCGACGCCGCGATGTGCGAATCTTGAGTGGTACCGTCCGCTGCCACGTCCCGCCCATCGACCGTGCCCGCCACGGTGATATTGCCCGTCACGTCAATCGAGGCTACGCCCGTAACCGCGTTCGCATCGCTCAGCGTTACGCCGGAACCCTGAATGCCCTTGGCCCCGCCGTCGCCTCGAACGATGACATTGTCGGCGATGTTCGCAGCGGCAGATACGTCGCCGGCCCCGGTGCCTACCAAACTCCATCCTGTTCCGCCGTTGTTGTTGACGTACAACAGGTTATCCACCGAATCCCAGCAGAGCGTTCCTTCGCTCGCCGAATGCGTCGGCGCTCCTGTCGTCGTCTTAACCTGGGGAACAACTTCGCCAACCGGGGCCGTCGCGTGCGAGCCGCCCTTGAACGCACCACCAGCCACGGCCTGCAATGCCACGTTGACGTTGCCCGCCTTGATGTCCTGGGGGTCGTAGAGGTCGAACCCGTGGGCCCCGTCGGATGGCTGGAATTCTCCGGTGATGTCGATGGCCATCGTTAAGTCACTATCACGTCTTGCCCCGTTGGGAATATCCCCGTGTTAGTACTACGCCAACGTCGATAAGTCTCGGAATATCCCCACTGATTGACGTGCGTAATATCCGCTTGGTATGCGCCGTCGATGCCGAACCCGGTAGAAGCATCTTTGATCGTCGCCAGATCGGCGACAACATCGGGGTGACAGAACCAAAGGTACTCGCCAGCCTCGATTTTGATGGCCGTGTACGTCCGGGCCACGCTCGCCGACAACACCGATTCCCCGTCCGCCGTATCGTCGAGCGTTAAAATCTGTGCGTCCGTGATGTCCGACCCGGTGTGCGGGCCCATGTAGATGCGATTCGTGGGCCGCGACGACGACGTGATGAACGTCTTGCCCGCCCCGATGTTCGTGTTCACGGACTTCAGCCCGTCGAAATTCTCGACGAACACGGAATCGTTTGTGTGGCTCACCAATCCGACGATGGTGAATCCCGCGATTTCGCCCTCGATGGACAGGTATGCAGGATCGGTCAGCGCTGATCGGTAGGCGAACCAGAAATATTCGCCCGTCAACGTGTCCACCACGAAGGTCCCGTATTGCGTCGTGGACAGACCGGATACCCCGCCCGTTCCATCCAGAGCGAGAATCTGCGCCGACGACAGCATGGTCGCCTGCGAGTTCGGACCGGCGTAGCGGCGGTTGATGTAGGTTACCGTTGCCGTAGGGGTAGACAGTGGCACTCCGTTGACCGTGATCGTTGGCGTGAATGTCCGAACCGTGCCCACGGACGTGCCCTTGTTGAATCCCGGACCGACGAGGCTCGTGAATGGCGTTAGGATCGTCGCCGGGTAGTCGGTACCTGGATCACCGCCCGCCGAAACGTCCACCGTCCCCGCACTGGGAACGCCCGTGTACGTCCACGCGAACGTCGGAGTGTGCGTACCGCTCCCGGCGACTTCCGCATTCTGCGAGTTCGACGCCCCCGCCCCGATATTGATGGTGTGCGTCAGAATTGCGGGCGTGATGGTGACCAGCGTATTGTAATTGTGTTCGATCCACGCGCCGATCGTCGCATCATAGACGAGGATCAGACTCGCCCCCGGAGTCAGTGTGCGCGTCGACGCCCCCAGTCGCAGCAGAGAACCTGCCAGTACTCCCGCGTCAGACAGTATCAGGTTGTCCGCCGTATCGTCGTTAACGATGACGGCGAGTTGCCCTTCTCGGCCCGCTGCGATTGTGGGCGCCGCCGTCATGGTCACGTTGCCCGTCATGGTGACGCGAGTCACCGGCTCGCCGTCGGTGACTACGATGGCCGTGCCGGCGACAACGGCCTGAGAAGACCGCGCGGCATAGATGTCGGTCGCACTACCCGCCCCGGCGGTGGCCCATCGCAGTCCGGTCGCTTCCGCACTGTCGGCGGTAAGGATTTTGTCATTCGCGCCAACGGCCAACGGTTTGAAATCGCTGCCATTGTAAACGAGCAAATCACCCTTGACGGTCGCGGGGTGAACGGGATTGCCGCGCCGAACAATCATTGCGCTTGCCGATCAAAATCAACACGGACCCCGGAGGGTTCCCCCACCCATCGTAGGATATCCGTAGATACTGTTGCGAGTGCAAACCAATCGCTGATGTTGATCCACTCGTCGCCCTCAGCCCAAACCAACAGTGGAGGCCTGGAAGGTCGCAAGCGATCATATCCTTGCACCTTTCCAGCCGTGATGTTAATCCATTCACTCGACAACACCACGATATCGCCCGTATTGCTCTCGTCGGGGATCAGTCGTAACGACTTCACCAAAAAGTCTTGTTCGCCACGATAATGCGAATCGACACCTGACCACAGACAACGCACGACCATATTGTCGTCCGCATCGGTATCGGTAAACGTCAGCATCCCATGTATGGACCGCCTGGCGATGTTCATCGTCTACGTTCCAACATCGATTAGCGTTTGTGCACCATGAAATTCACGGCGAAAACCAGGAATACCAAGGCCGGCACCATTGCGAAGGTCCAGCAATGTGCCTTGCCCAAATCCGTAATAGTTTGTCAATGTGCGCGCATTCGACGTACGAGACGCATCCGTACGTTGTCCACGAGACGCAATCAACGTACCAATCGTACCGCCGTCCAAATAGAGCATAGCCGCAGAAGCTAAAACTGTTGTCAGTGTTCCAGCTTTTTGGACAAAGACTCCGCCATTGATATCTAAGAACGTCATAGATGAAGAATTCTCAACGAACCCGTTGAATAATTGAATTTTCGTAGTGGGATCAAACGTAACCCCGGTAGGTACTACAAAATGAGGACTACGGGCATTCCCACGCACCGCCGCGTCAATGAACAGATTAGTACCCGTATATGTCGTACCAGTGACAATCTGGCTTTTCCCCCGAGCGAAAATCCAGGCGGTTCCATCCGCGAGGGCCCCTCCGATCTGGCAGGCATTATCTCCCATACCTACCGGAGCAAAGTAACCAAACGAATGAATGCCACTTAACCAGCACTCGGCCCCAGCTGATTCCATGCGTGTCACACTCGATGTGATATCCCACGGATCACCCGTAGCACCGATATTCCCCACATATTGAGAACTTACGTAAATTTTGTCACAAACAATAAGGGCTTGACTGGCCCCTGGCACAAGATTAACACTTGATGTTAGGAACACAAGTTCATCGCCACTAACTGGAGGTCCCGCCGGAGACCAACTATCCGCATGGGCAGGATCGCCACCTGCGCCAGCACCCGTCCAGATCCTAGTTGCCGCCATTATTCACCTGACCCTTCTTTATCTGCCGAGGCCAAATATCTCTAGGACAAGTTGCCTCAAGCATCGTTGACTTGTGACGTAAATCAGATTCCTCGTTACGCCCACAACCGCATTTAGTGCAATGAACGCCGGCATGCGTAATCGAACGAAACGGACAAGGAGCCGTTTTTTCGTTCGGTTCACTCATTGGCTCGGTCCAATCACAACCTTTGCCGCCCTTTGTCGTGTTGCACCACCATATCATTGTCTCAACATTAAAATCGGCCCACTCGCCACACTTCGGACAGCACATCCCGCCTTGGGCGCAAACTGATAATCTCGCCGTCGATACTTCCGCAGGCGCTGGTCCCTTAAGCACATATTGCGCCTTCGCTTTCGCGTACCCGGCAATCTTTCCGACGGTGTTCGGCGTATGATGTATGGGTTCATTGATCGGTGAAACATCGACGGCCTTCTCCTGTCCGACCTTATGGGCGTTCAAGAACTGCCGCATCTGCAACATCATCTGCAAAGCCACATGATCGTTATGACCACAGATAGGGCAAATTGCGTTCAATTGCGCCAAAATCTGATCACGAGTTGGGATCGTAAACGAAAACGGTCTTTCCTGCGTCGTTCGTGCATCGAATGGAAATGTTTCGCCAACCATCGGCGCCATCGTCTGACGCGGAATCGTCCACGGTGGCTTACTGGGAACGGGAGGATGTATTTCCATCAATCCAGACATTGTCCACAACTCCATGGATGCGCACTACAATGAAATGGGTACGGATCATCATACGGCTGACGCCGATCACAAAACTCGTCGAGGTCGCGGTCCTGCTCGCCTGGAGCACACCCCCTGCGGCATTCTACCTTGCTGCACTCGTAAAGTCCGCTAAATCCCGGAGAATCAGTTCCATCGACACATGCGCCATGTGCGTTCCTGATCGGCTCCACATCCATACACTGCGGCATGTTCTCTTCTTTGTTCCCTCGGCTCCACGTCCATTTTAGCTTCGGCAGACAAAACCAAGAATCGTTAGCGAAGTCTCGCGATATGTTCGTCGGACATTGTTTGGGGCCATTGTAAAAATATGGATTCGACGTTGGCCCGCCGAAATCAGTCACCCGGCCATGATTGACAAATAGATTCGCACAGCCCGTACGTGGAAACGAGAACGTTGTCATCGGGTCTAAGGCACATGGACCTGATTGCCATCCGAAATCGACCCCATCGCCGATATCGTTAAGTCCGTATCCAGGCCATGACATGCGATCACCCCATGGTACCGGGCCATGAAATTGACCAACAACCGTTATAGTTTCCGGTCTCCATTGTATCGGCAATCCCAATGACTCACAGCATTCTGGATATGTATACGAATCTCCTGTTTCTACGTTGATTTTCAATACAATACGAGCATCACACCACACGATAACCGTTGCCGATGGCTTGTGATAATCTCCGTCTGGACAATCGTGGCAAGGATGATTATCGCATGGCTCCAATTGTGGATCACAAAGCTCGTGTTCTCGAAAACATACACTCGCAGAGCTAATCTCTCCAATGTTTCCCGGAGGTCCCCACCTTGTATGGAAAAATCCCGCGCAAGCTAAATCCTGCAATGGGCATACGCGAAAATAATCCAAACACTTATCAGTCGCGATAGTGTCGTCCTGGTCTACGCCCAGTCCATCCAATCGCAAGCGATGAGGCATACGCCATCCAAATGCCCCACACCCGTAGCCACACGACGCGCCGGGCGTTGTGCTAGTATCCGGTAGCAATGGTATACGTCGTGTCGCCTGTGTATATTGAAGAATCGAATTTACCGTTCGCCCGATCAGTTGCTTCCACATGCATTCTGTACAATGATGAATCGTCGGAACACCGTTATTGTCTCCGTGGCAGCCAAAATGCCAATTGGGATTATAATACTGTCCCTGACCGGGGATATTGGGAAACAACGCTTCGCATTCGGGATTATCAGATGGTTCACTCTCTTCGCACACCCAATCAAAGTAGCAGTTATCTTCGTCGTGAGGATCGCTGGGAGGACCACCGAACACGCCGGGACAGAGCGCCCCCGGAGCTTGCAAGTAGTTGTGGTAATCGAACGAACACCCCAGGCACGGCGTTACGGTCGTCCACAACATCCAAGGGCAATACCAGCACGTCTGACCGAACATATCCGTATGAAATGGTTGCTCACGATATACCGAACCGTCCGGTATCGTCGCCTGACAGTGAGATTGGCCGGCGAATCTCAATTGCGGTCCATACCGATCTTCGTACGCATCCCCCATGAGAAACGGATACGCTGCACCGATCATGGCCCAACATGGACCATAGCTGACTGCCCTAGTAATCGGGTCCATACACGTGTCGAATAAAAGATTGTCGCGTACCAATCCTCCCGTATGGAAACAGCCAACATCGTTTACGGACATCAATTGTCGTCCGTATCGGCTATTATTATCAGGAAATAAATCGCCGGCAGACGTTCTCGGTTTTAGGCTCTGCCAATCGGTCAAATTTGCCGTCCAGGTGCGCAACCGCTTGCCATAACGGAGGTCGCTTATCGGCACGGCGATAAGTTCACCAAGGGCCGGACGGATATCGACGGCGAGAGGTTCTTCTGTCTGAACTATTGGATGATCGTCGCAATATGCCTTTGTAAAAAAGTATTGTTGACCGCAAGGCGCAGCCTCTCCGCAGTGTACGTTCCACGTTGGTCCACGGCAATTTCTTAAATCTCCAGGCATTACGGACACCCAGAAGACAAACAATCTACTTCACTGCATGGACACGGCATCCAAACTATTTCAACACCAATTGCCTGACATTCTAGTAATGTCATGTCACCAAAATTAAGACCCGGATTCGATGCGTCGCAGCAGCATCCGAGCGGTAGTGGCTGGCAATCCGCTTCGTCGCATGTTTCAATTCCCACGCGTGGCGTTCCGCCGGACCCAATACATAACGATTCTGATGTTAATTCACATTGACCATCCGGGTAGCAGCATGGCCACTTCGGCGTACATTCCGGTTTCACGTCCTTTACTTCTAAACATTGCAAGCCCTCCCAATATGTACCTTCTCGTTCAACACATTTCGTCAACGAAGTGTCTTCGCATTTCCCATTATCAAAACAGCACGCCCAACGATCACATAGCGGCGGGGCTGGCGGCGGCGGAACCGTTTGCATCGATGTCGGACTAAATGGACCTAGTGGCCGCCCCCAACGTGCGAACTCGGGGCCAGTAAGATTCCATGCCCCAATAACCCAGGGGATGGGCATGTTGCTGCCCTGAAAGACGATCACGGGCATTGCAATTTGCAACCCAGTAAATCCACCAATCCAAACGCACCGGCGACCAGCCTCATCGAAACCATCTTCAGATAACCAATCACTGCCCGTAGGATCGGTTGTCGGCTTCATCGGAACGACTTCAGCAATCTGCGTATGCAGATTTACGGCCATGATCTTCCCACCCCAATACCCTCCGCCGCCGGACACGCCAATAGGAATGAAATAGCCATCCTCGTACTCGCACGCCCTATCTCCAGGATTCACCTTATCGGGATCGGTCAAAAAAAACGGTGCGAAATCAGACACGGTGTAACCCGGAAAAGGATGGCCGACGATGTGGTTAGACCCCGTAGGCACCGACCATCCATCTACGCCCGCAACAATAATCGCATCCTTCGCAATCAACGTGCCGAACTCGGTACTGCGGATCATAAACACCGGACGGCGACGCGGGCGAGCACTGCTAGAAACCGTACCAAACGGAGTTTTGCTTATCGTAGCGTCCCCACCACCGGATACGTGCCGTGATGTCCTCGCCGCGCGCAGAAGCTCATTGTACGTTTTAGCGCTGAGACGTTCGCCCGGTTTAACACTACGGTTGAGCATTGTTAAGCACACGTCCATCCATCACACGGACCCGCGGTCCATTCGGCACCGGGAATCTCATAGCATTCCTCAATCGTCATTTGTCCCAATGCCGCGTTATCGAAACAACAACATCCCGTTTCATTCAAACATCCCGAAGTAGGCTCCGTTTCCAGACCCGGAAGAACCTTAAAATCAACATGATGATATAAGGGAACCTTTGTTACTACTGGAAAGCCGGGCGAAACTAACAATGGTTCTCCATCTTCTCCAAGGTGCAACAATTCCGTATCCCAACCCAAGGGGTTCAATTGAAACGCGTATTCTATGTCCGCGTGTTCATCATCTACTGGTTCTATTCGACTGCCGATAAACAGCCATTTCCCACAATCATGGCGACGCCAAAACGTGGCGTTCGTTTTGCCTTCACATTGTTCTATTCTGCTCAATGCATCGGGTTTATTTTCTACCCATCGCACAAGAACATGTTCCACCCCTTGCGACAATTGGCGAGGAACGGTAATACTTTCTCCGTTGGGTCCCCTAATCGGCTTTAGATTGATGTCCCAGCGCGTTTGCTCGCTCGTCAAACTAGAATCTCGCGACCAAATGGGCATAGCAGGATCAGGAACGTTGCGCCAAATTAACCGCACACGAATGGACCGCACACAATCGGATCGTTCCCATTCTGGAATGACCTCATCCAATCGCATAAGAGATTTGCTGCCCTCATACAACAATAAACCTTCATATGCGTCTGGATGTTGCATGCCAATTACGGGAGTAAAGTTTTGACGGCGACCGCCCGGATTCGGATATCTACCCATCTGCAATGCCATGTGCGGAGCAATGACCGTGGTCGTTGGGGCTAACGCCTTGATGTTGATGATGTAATCCCTGATCTCTTCGGCCATGCCAAAACGAAAGCGCGTCATTCGCGACTCTGTTCGTTCAACAATGTCGTAATTTTGTGGATCGACACTGTCCATCATGCAAATCCCTGATTGCGCTGTAAATCCAAACGTATTCCGCGCAATTCACCAATGATCCGTTCCAATTTACCGGCATCATTTCTACCAGTTGCGCCGCCATCGTTGCCGTCCAATGAAATCTTGCCTGGAGATAGCAGGGGCATTAACCCTGGGATCCGTGGAAACGCCCCGCCAACCGGAACTCTCGGAATAGATAACTTCGGAACAGTCAACGGCGCTGGAGGGCCGACGAGTCCGGCTCCGATCCCTTCTCGTATGGCCATCATGGCTAAGCGGCCAAGCGAAGATAACTCTTCATAATGACCCTTCATTCTGATTAGTTCGACATTTCCAGAACGCAATTGTTTAGTGATGTCCGCCAATTCATTTTCCAGATTGGCCGCTGACGCCTTAGCCTCTCTAAGTCCCTCGTCTGTGCCGAATATTTTTTCCCACAAAACCCAGAGAGCGATCAATGAGGCGATCAAAACGAAGGTGAAAATGCTTAGGGTCGCCAATCGTGCCCGAATAATCGCTAACACACCGGCGAAAGTGATCCCCGCCTTTGTCGCCACAATGGTTGAACCGGCCAATACTAGATTGGCATTCGCCGCCGCCAATGATGTCGTAACTACGCCTACTTCTGCGGCGGTCAGCGCAATGGTGGCCCTCGTCTGCGCCGTCGTCGCCACCGCTTCGATCGTTTTTGCCACCGCCACGGCCATCCACATCGACCGCAGTTTTACGAGGATCGGAATCACGATCATCAGTTGCAGAAAAGCCACGCCCGCCAGAATGACCATTCCGGCAACGGCACGAATCGGAGCCGGCAACTTATTGAATAGCCCGGCCAGAAATCCAACGACCTTGACTACCGGCAGCAAAGCGACGATAAGCAAACTCACCGCCGGAATGAGCACACCGCCGAGTTCCGCCGCCGTTTGGCCGAATTGCGAACTCAACTGCTTCCACAAGTTGGAAAACGTCGAGTGCGTACGAAGAAAATCACCCCACGCCAATTCCGTGGACTTCAAGAGTTGGGCCATGCGCAACAGTTGCTTTTCCTGTTGCGTCATCGTCTCCACGTTCCGCGTAACCCCAAGATTGAGGGCCACCTCCTTCAGCGTCAATTCATGTAACGACACGCCGAGGTCCACCAATGCCCTCGGAATCCCCGCAATGCCCGACTTCATCGCGTGAAACATGTCCTCGATCGGTTTATCGAAGAACGAGGACATGTCGATACCCAAGGCCACCATCGCCTGCGACCACTTGACCGCCTCTTCGCGGGCAAATCCGGCAGACTGCAAGAACACATTCATCGTGGACAGATTGCGCTCAATTTCCAATCGCGAGATTTGCGTCGAGCGCTCCATCGTTTTCGACCAAACCCTGGCACTCTCAGCCATTTTCCCAAAAGACACAGTGAATCTGTTTTGCATCTCCGTGGCTTCGGAACTGGCCATGACCATTTTCCGTACCCCAAGCGTGAGAGGCACGGTCAGCCCGGAAACGATCGAAGCGCCCAACATCAACATGTTGTCGCGCATACGTTGGGTTTCATTGTTGACCGACGAAGCGAACCCGTGAAAAGCGCTCTTCGCTTGCGCCGTATGCCGCAGGTAATTGCCCGTGGGCATCGTCAGGTCGATAAACGCATCGGCGACCTTAACGCCCATAGAACACCATCAGCGTTGGAAGTGACGCAGTTGTTCCCGCAACCAGACGATCTGACCGATGGTCAACTGGCCGACCTCGTTCAGCGACATCCGGTAATGGAACATGACCCCGGCGACTACGGCGTCCCAGTCGGGATCGGCTTGGTAGGGTTTTCCTCATCACCGCTTTCCCCGTCACTGGAAATGCCGGCGACGACAGATTGATATTGAATGCGATCCGCCGGGCTAAGCGAATTCAACCATTTCTCGAACCCAGAAAACTGTTTGAAGTCCTGATCCTGATCACGCATCATTATCCACATGGCCCGCAACTGCATAGTAGGATCGCCATCAGCAGCACCTACCTTCTGATACCGGCATGTTGGGCAGTAATGCATCGCGGCGGTACAACGGATATCAATGCTCTTGCATTGCGGACAAATGGCAACCTCATCCAGCATAGTCAATTCGGATTGCGGAAATAGGTCACTCATCATCACGGGGGCGCAGGCAATCTGCATATTCGTTTTGCTGCGCTCAGCCATCGTAATCGTCGGATCGTTCTGACAGGAAAGCCGCCAGGCGCGCAATGCTTCCGCCCGATAGTAGGCTTTCAATTCGGCAATTTCGTCCATCGTAAGCCCGCGAGCCTTTAATGTCTTGCCCGCGACTTCGATCAATACGCCAGTATTCAATAATTGCGATAGGTCCATGCGCTAATTCTTTGTCCAATCTCCGGTGCCCCTGAATTCGTAGGTAGCTGTTTGCGCATCATTGCGATCTACGACCACACGGACCCGCGTGATACCGATGTCCCCCACCCACGTGCGCCCCGTCGCCGTCGTAAACGTCGCCTGCACTTTTGTCCCCCCGACGGACAAGACCTGCGTCGTTTGATCGTGCTGGCAGTTAACTGTTCCGCTGTATTCCTTTAGCCCATCAAACAGAAACGCCTTGGATGTCGGGTTCACCGCGGCCAATGCCGTTACCTCGTACGGTTCGGTCGCCTCTTCCATTTCAAAGCCTACGACGTTCACGAATGCCCCGCTCGCCAACGTGATATAACCCTTGCTTCCGTGTGCTACGGCCATCGCAATACCTCCTGACTAGGCGCTCAACCCGATGATCAACAATTTCGCCACAAGCGTATTTGCGCCGGGATCGAGCTTCAAATCACTGTGCGTAGCATCCACGGTCGCCCCGTCCACGTCGGACCAGAACCAATCTGAGCCATCGGGAATGACGATCTTGTCGCCGGTCGCACTGACGAACGGTTCCCACGGATTCGCCACGGCCCCGCCGACGGTCAAGTCAAATCCATTCGTCGCCGTCGTATTGATGATGCCGATACGGTAAATCTTGGCAAAATCGATCGCGGCCCCGGATACGTCGGTCAGCGCCTGCAAATCCAAAGTGGTCGCCGCGCCCGCCAACGTCAAGCTCAAGTCGGAGTAGATCAAATTGAGCTGCGTCGCCGCGGTACCATAGGCCCGTCTTTCGGCGACCTCCAACAAGTGCGTAGCATTGATAACCGCTTCCGTGTCTTTAATCCACGTCGCGCGCAACGTACAATTGAACACTGAATCCATCGTCAATGACATGTCAGCCCTCCTGCACCATCAGGCGATACGTCACCGCCGCCCGCCAAGAGCCAGATAGAAACTCCATGATCGGCACGCCCTCGCGCAGCATGGTAATCCCGCGATATTCCCCGCCGCTGAACGTCAGGGCGGCATGGTCGAACGCTTCGGTCAACAGATGCACCAATGCGGCAATCGGACCAATACCGCGAGAACCCTCGAATACCGAAAACTGAACCATCACGTCCTCGAGGGACTTCGGCCCGGCTCCCATCAGTATTCGATCCGTCGTCCCGCCGATGATCAGCAGACTGGCCGATGGCAAAAGCGTAGTACGCGGCACTTCGGCGTAACTGACCTCGGCGATACCCGCCGCCAACTCGGCGGACGCCGCCCACTTGTCGTGAATCGCACGCAGGATGGCTGCTTGATCGTACACGCGTCATTTCATTCCCACGTGCAAATTGATACCCCGGATCGCGTTCCCGGATTCCAATGCCAGACGGTACAAGGCGGGCCGCAGGAACGGGCGCGGCCTCAACTTGGCGGTGCCCAGTTCGAGAAAACGACCATAATAGGCCAGACCGCCAACGCCCATCCGGCGACCGCCGAATCCCAACGGGGCGTGCCCAATCCCCGCCCGCAGAATGCCCGTGCGTTTCCTCGGCGCCTCCCCCGGCTTGCTGGCCGGCGGAAACGGCTCGGAAACCAATTCGCGAGCGATCTCCGTCCATCGGTTGGCAATGCGAATCAAGGCCAACCGCTGAATCGTTTCGGCGAGCCGCGTCGTCTTTTGCGTGTACCATCGAAACTGATTCGCCATTCTAGTCGCTCACAAACCAGCCCGATTGATGCTCGCGGGTCTGCATGCGCACCATACGATTCTGCTCTGCCAGATCGTACGCGTACACGACCTCGAAATACCGGCGACGCGGACCGACATCGACGACAAGGCGCAGCTCGGATTGCACCGGATCTCCGCGATACGTGTTTACCACGAACCGCAACGCTCCATCCACACCCGCTTGCGAATACGGGGCATGAACGATGTGGGTGATCACCTTATCTTCTCGCCCCCGAGGTACGTCCTCTGCCGAGACCGGCTCGAAACTGCCGCGCATCCCACCGATGACCGAAACCCATGTAGCCGTTGTCGTCGTCAATCCGTCCGACGCATGTACGGCCCGCTCGACGGAAAACACAACGTCGCCCATTTCCGGGACGATGGCCGTCGCTTCGATGATCAACAGACCGCACGCGGATTGAGCATTATCCACGTGGTAGCTTCGCGAATCGGTCAGGTCGACAACAATGTCGCCAGGCAGCGTGATCTCAATTCCGTCGTCCCCATTACTGGCTTCAAATCGCGTTGTGCTAACCGAAACTCTATCGGAATCTCCATATCGCCTGCCCACGGACATCGGCGACCGAATGGCTCGTATGAACTTCGACGTTCCATCGCGCCGCGTGTAAAACGCCTCCGTTGCGAAACCCGTTTGTTCCAGGATAACGCTCTCTACGTCGCGCTCGGCCTGTTCAGTCATGGTCACCATGACCCAACCAGATTAACTGTCCGCCACCGGATACAAGAACCCGCTTGCCGTACCCAAAACACCAGAATGGTAGTTTTCAGCCAAGGCCATCCCCGGACCGATATAGGGCGTCCCATCGATATCGCCGTCGCCGCTGCGATTATTGGCGATGATGCCCCGAATGTTCGTGCCGGCCAGATTGATCGCAAAGATGGTGTCCGCCGCCGCGTTGGAAATGAAGTTTCCGACGATAACTGCATCGGTGATCACTTCCGTTGCCGGAGCGTGTATTGGACCACCACTCGCGGCAAAATCGCCTGCGATATAGTTCCCCACGACGTACGGACGGTTCTGGTTTTTGTTGAATTCAATCACCTGCGTGTTGGCCGCATCCGGCATAATGAATTGACAGCCAATAACGGCAAAGTCATCGGCATCATTATCGGCAGAACCAACGCTGAATGCGATCTTGAAGTTTTCCGTTGGGACAAATTCACCGATATCACAGTTGACCCACCGATTCCCTTTGGCGGACACGCTAGCGAACTTAACAATGTCTGCGAAACCAGCTAGGAACTTGATGTTCTCCACGTAGGTATCCGCCGCTGTTACTGCACACGTTACACTCGCCGCGGCGTCCATGAGGAACGTCGGCTTCGTCGTAGGACCACCCAGCCCAATGAATCTTACGCCGATCTTGTCGAACGTAATCCCACCGATCCCCGTAATGGTTTCCGCATGACCGGGCATACCGACGATGATATCCATCTTGCTGTCGGTGCATTTGCCCAATGCCGCATCCAGTGTTTTAAGTGGGTGTTGCGGGTCCAAGCCGCTGTTGTTGGTGTCATGGCCTGTCGCGTTGTGCAAGAAAAACATCGAGCCAGTCGTGTAATACGGATTACCCAACCCAACGCCACCGCCAACGACGAATGGTGTTTGAATGCCAAATGGAAAACGAGACATTACCATTTTAACCTCTCAATCAGCGCCGACCTCCAGCGCTACCGTCGCGTTGCTGGCCGCCGATGCCGCCAGAATCCTGACAGATTCAACTCCGCGCACATCCACCAACAGATTGTGATTGCCCACCGCCGCCGTAACTAAGCTCACGTCCGCCCATAGAATCGGCGGGTCGGGATTCGTGTAATCGGCAGCCACCAGCGCAACCGCCTTAAACGCCCCGGTGGGTGTTGCTCGGAACTGGACGGCGAACCCCGTCAGCGCCGCGACGGCAACGGTAATATCGAAATACGCATTGGCGCATCCAGGAACAAGAAATGTGCCAATCGTCGTAAACCCAGCGGCAGCCACAACGGCTGCCACCGATGTGTATCGGTGAACCCGTTGCACTCCGATGGCCGCTTCTTTGGCTCTCATTACGAAGATCCAACATCGGCAACAACAGTCGCCGCCGATTCGCCAGCGTGATCAACTAACAACCGCACTGATTCAATTCCACGCACGTCTAATATCAATGCGTGATCGCCCACCGCCGCGATCGTCAAATCTCCACTCGCGCGAACCACGGGAGCGATGGGCGTCGTATAGTCCGCCGCCGCTTCAGCGACCGTTTGATATTGAGCATTTTCATGGGCACGATATTCAACCGAAAAGCCACTTAATGTGTCGCCCGTCGTGGTCAAATCGACATACATGACGTCCCGACCACAAACATCGAACGTTCCTAAAACTGCGTCGGTCTCCCCGCCAGCCAACACCAACGATACCGATTCGTGCCGATAAACGGTTTCGATGGACCTTTGCACGGGTGATGACGCATTCATGCCCGCGAGACTCCCTAGGACGCGTCGCCAATGCCGCCGCCGATCAGCGGGAACTTAAGACCGGCATTGAGCTTGCCTGCCTGATAGAATACGCACAGTACCCGGCTGATTGTCGGCCACGTAACCCCAGTATCCGGGGCAAGCACTTCGATTGCCTGTGCAATCGGGTCCGTCGTCGATTTCTTGAGGGTTTGCGAATCGTTGATCTGCAACTCGTCGCCCCAAAGAATCTGAGTCGCGGCATCCAGGGCAAACTCGAACACGTCGCCTGGACGAGGCAAAATGAACCACATGAACCGAGCGGGCATCGCGGCAGATTGTTCCTCGTCGGCGACCACGAGCGCGTGCAGATTATCCGCCGCACCCGCGACGGGAATCAGATCGCCCGAAGCAGCGTCGAAATAGCAAATCTCACCACGCTTGATCGTCCGCGTCGAACCGAGGGCCACCAACAGTTGCTGCCGCAACGGGCTCGTTTCGCCCAACACGTTCTTGCGCCAAGGACTTTTATTTGTTGCTGCCATTGCTCAAGCTACCTTTCTACGCCGTGCTCTGTACGAAATGAACGTAGTCGTCACAAAACACTTCAGTATCAAATCGAACCTTGGCCATGAACACGATGTCGTGGGTGAACATCTCGGCACTGCCGGCCCCCATCGTGGTCGTTTCCATGCCCAGCACTTCCTTTTTCTTGAACTGCTTTTGCGGGTCGCCCAGGAACCACGTGCTCGTCGAGTTCAAATCCATGAACGGCGACGACAGTAGCATCGGGCGCCATCGACCGCGCGTACCCCAGGGGTTCAACTCGTTCTCGGTTCCCGGAATCAACTCCGAACCGAGAATCTTGACCGCCGTCGCCAATAGAGCATCGGGAACCAACATGACATTCGGAGCGACGAGAACCGGCTTACCATTGTGCCGTTTCATGCCCGCCAATAGTGCCCGTGCATTGTCCAGGTCGGTCGTGTCCACAAGGGCATTCACCGCGACTCCGTTCGTTCCTCGCGTCCGAGCCGTCGTCGAATACAGGGCCGTTGCCGTCCCGCTGGGACGATATACGTACTCGCCGGATGCCGTTTTGGCGTCGGTCACCCGGTCGACGATCAATTGCTCGATCGCCTCGGCGGCGTCCACTGCCAAGGTGTTCAACTTCATCAGGAATTGGCCGGTCTGGTCGAAGCGGATCATTTCGTCGGTCACCCGGATGATCCCGCCCTGCTTCTGGTGACCAACCGTCACATATTCCTCAACCGCTCCGGCTTCCTCGTATTCCTTGCCCTCCGCGATTTTCTTGATCGTCGCCTCGGTCAACACGCCGACGATCGTGTCCGTCTGCGCATTCGACGCGAATGGCATAGTCAGTTTTTCACCGATTCGCGGGACCGCCTCATACGCGTCTCGAATGGCGGCGACGACGGTGTTGCCCGTCAGAATCGCGAAGGCCGTAGTCGTGATGGCACGCTTCGAGCCGTCAACGTCGTTGATCCACTGCTTGGCCGGTACGCGCCCCAGGCCACGGTACATGCCCTGCAAGCTCAACTGTTGCGGGGTGATCTTCTTTTCGCGTAGCAATTGCTGGGTTCGACGATCGAAATCACCCTCGTCATTGCTCAACAGGGCGCGCAAATCGAGCAATCCCAGCATGTTCCCGCCGACTTCAACGTCCGGGGCCCAATCGCGCCGCCGCAACGTTTCGGCCAATATGTCGTCCTTGGTGTCGGTCATTCGTGTCGGCGACCGCGGCGCCGGCGGCTCCGGGTTCCCACCGCGACCATTCGTGTCTTTCTGTTTCTCCGCCCAAACATCATGTAACTTCTTTGTGGCCTCTCGCACACTGATGTTCGGATTCTCGCCGATCAGTCGAACAGCGACCGCCGTCATTCCACCGATAGCCGCCGCATCGATGATCGCCGCCACGCGTTCGGCGCTCTCCTTGTCGAGTTTGACCGTCAATTCGCGGGTCAGCTTGTCGATGTCCATATTATCGACAATGGGATCACCACTCTTGCCGGACTCACCATCAATTTTGACTACGCGGCATTCATCTTCGCTCGACTCCGCGAAAGCGTCAGCCTCTTTTTTCGTATTGAACCGCCGCTCCCACGATTCGTCAGCGGCTACGATTTTCCATTTGAACATACGGTTACTCCTCGAATTTCTGCCTACGCCGACATGGGCGTCGGCTGGAATCGGCGTCAGTGTAAACTCGAAAGCCTCCCATCGGTTCACGATGCGAGCAGGCCCTTGAATCGTTCGATCGCCTATCTTCTTTGACTGTCCCATAAGAACTTCGTCAAAATCTCCCGGACCATAGCCGTAGCGAATTGATGCGCCCTTCAGGCTGCCACTTTTAACCTGCAACTGCGCCTCTTTGCCGCCGGGGGTTTCGTCAAACCGAATACCCGCCCGCAAAACTCGGTCCTTATCTACGCGAGCGTCTACAATGGCCCCGATAATCTGGTCGGGGTCGTGATTTTTCAACCAAGCCCCGACTGCGCGAACGCGTTTTAGGTCCACCGACCGATTAGTGTGCAGCAAAATCTCGCGACCGAACCATCGTTCATTTTCGTCCGATTCGCTCGATACGGCGATGTCCATCACGGTCTCGTCGTCGTCCCGCTTGGTAAACGACAGAGTGGTGGTACGCAGATAGTGTTTCACCTTGAAATCATCCCCATCCGCCCCGCGAATCCGTTTCCATCGTGCATGGACTTGCCGGCATCGGTCTCGCCGTCCTTGCCCTCTTTTTCATCGTTCGGCCTTTCGTCGGATGGCGATTTGGCCTTCGCGTTTTGTTCGGCCAGCGTGGGCAAGCCGCTATCTTTTCGCATTACCTCTTCGCGCGCCACCTGGGCAATGATCTCCTGGGCGTCGGCCTCGTATTTCGCCGAGATAAACTCCAAGGGCACCAGGCCACTGTTCACTGCCAGCACGTCGGCCTTGACTTCCTTCTCCGGATCCACCCACTGTGAGGCCGGCCACTGCACGCGAAACCGCTGATAGTCCGATCGACGCAGCGAATATCTCGGCGCGCTAATCATTCCCGCCAATACCGCCTCATCGTAGAACGCCGACCAAAGGCGCCTGATGGTCCTCGTGGTTTTCCTCGCTCTGCGGATAGCGATGTATCGTTGCATCTGCACGATAGCCGCCCGCATTGACGAGTAATTAACCGATTCGTAATCTTGGGCCAGAATCACGTAGGGGATGTTCAACGCCGTTCCGATAGCCCGCAAAATCTCGTGCATACTAGGAACGTAATTGTCTCCAGGTCGCAGCGGGTTCACTTGAGCCACGGTTTGATTCGGACTGAAGTATTTCACTTCTCCAGGTCGAAATGTCTCGTGCCGCGTTGCATCCGATTGGATAACACCCTGCTGAGCGACCACGCTGGCGGGATTGTTCGTCGTCACGAGCAATGCCAGACATGCCGACATCCGTTGGGCAACGAGCTCGGCCTCTTGATACATTCCCTTATGCCGCAAATAGACCATGACGGACGCAAACCAGGGCTGTCCTCTAGATTGCCCCGGTCGTAGCATGTCGTATTCGTGCATGATCAGATCGGCGGGGTAACGATCAAAATCGTTGGCCCGAAATCGGCGAAAGGTGTCGCCTGGATGATCCTGGCTAATCCAATAAGCCACCGGAATGCCCTGCTGGTATTCGACGCCGCCCCGAATGTTCGGGTCGGTCTTCCGATCTGGCGGGGTGAATAACCGATCTGGTTCGATCATTTCCACCGCGACGGTCAATGGTACGTCCCGCCGTTGCACATTGATCAGCCGCAGAATCGCTTCCCCGCTTTCGCAAACTTGGCGTTCGGTCAAGGCCAGCAGTTCCGCCAAGGACATCCCCGCTCCATCCATATCTTCCGCAATCATGCCGAACGCCCATTCCGCGTGTCGGTTTGCGGTCTCCGCCTGTTCCTCGTTGATCTTTCGACCGACGAGATAGGGCGGCAATGGCGATTCGTCCGCCTGGCATTTGGCTTGAATCCGAACTCGATCGCCGACGACGTGGGCCACCCTCGTTGAAGTCGCCGCTGAGGCATGGGGATCATCGCGATTCAGCTGCCGAGAACGATTGCGCAGGGCATCGAGGTCCGTAATGATTTCCGCGTCCGCACTCGTGGACGGTGACAACCAATCTTTCGTCAGGCGCGTTATTTCCGCACCCGCGTACGTACGAGCGGCGCGAAGGGCCACGAGCGTCGCCCTCGCCGTTTCTCGGCGAGCCGCCCAGGATGGGAATAGCGCCTCTAACACGCTCATGGCGCGAAACTCCCCAACGTGGATGGAATCCCACTCGTTTCTTGGCCATATTGTTCGTCAACGTACTTCAAAAATCCCGCGAAATCGCTGAAATCTCGCGACGTGACTGATGCCCCGGACGGAGTGGTGTATTCCTTGACCATCGCGCGCTGAGGGTTTGCGGCGAGATCATCGAGCACCAATTGCCGTAGGGCGGACCAACTCGTGAAGGCCATGCAAGCATTTTGGCCTATCCATCACCAAGATAAAGCACGACCTTATTGCGGGCACAAAATAATATTGAGGCGGGTGCGTTGGGGGCTGGGATTCTTAATCTGGCCGAACGGTCTTGAATTCCGTGCCGCACGCTCGGCACCGCATGTAGCACAGCACCCCGCGTGAATCACGGCCTCCGGGAACCGTCTGCTTGATCACCGGCGCCGGCTGATCCACGGAGCGCCGCGATACGCCACAAGAGGGACAGGCGCTCCAATGCACGCTCCCCGTACCAACCCTGGGAACGTCGCCCACGAGTTCAGGCGGCCCCAGGATTCGCGCCGTCTGTTGGGAGGGTTTCGGAGGATGCTCGGCATTGATCATTCGATCCGAAAACGATTCCAGAATTCGCGACTTCGGTTTGTTTTTCGACATTGTTTTCGCCCTGGTTGCCCGACGTAAATGACGCGGCGGGAGAGAGCTTTGTCTCAAATCCCACGTAACACAAGGGGGGCAGGTTGTTGTTACTCGGGGGACAGTCCACGGCACAGACCGTGCCATCAACGACAATCCTCACCGAATCGCCCACCCGCACCTGATTCTCGGTTTCAACGGCCATCGTTCCCTCAAAACACACGGGGCAATGCCCGGCCGCAAACGTCGTCAATCTTATTTGCTTCACCGATGCCATTAGTTCCAATCCTTTACCGAAAGGCCGGCCAACGGATCATAGGACCGCAACTCGGCGTCCGCCGTCGCCAGCAAGTTCGCCTCGACGGAGGTGCGGGCATCTGATCCGGCGCCGATCGCACTCTCGACCTTGTCCATCCCAATGATTTCCGCCGCCGCGAGGTTCATCGTCTCGCAATCGAGAAAATGATTCTGCCGATAGACCTTCACCCAAGCGTACTTGTCGCGCCCGCTTTTGTCACGCAACAATTGCCGCTGCTCGGCGGATACCTGCCGAGCGTAATCTAATCCAGTCCCTCGATGGAGCATCCATGACCCCGCACCATCGAGCGGCGTGTGATGAATCAACGAAAAGAGCCGATCCTTGTACACCGGAGCGCGGAAACTCCACAGCCGGACCGCACTAACACGCTGATCCTTAGCCTGCAGCACCGACATGCCCTCGTGATCGTGCCCCTTCATCGCGTTCCAATTGTAGCGCTTGCACGCCTCGTACGTTTCTTTCGTGCGATATCCCGTATCCACAAACACGTATCCCGCCCGCGCCGCCCCGCCCGGAAACATGAATTCGTGTTGGTTCTCAATCTGCAACTTGTCGAAATCGTTAGGTTGCTCAACATATCCGTAGCGCAGCAGATACGACTTCCCGTTCGCGCACCACGCTCGAACGACGTACCATATCTCTCGCTCCTGGATGTCCGCACTAACGATGATCGCATTGGGTCGCAAGGGGCAAGTCCCCTCGTCATATTCGAGACCCAGGTCGATGCCGCGCGCCGCAAGAATTTCGTGGTTATCCATTCTACGGGCCGGGGGAGCCCATGTCCGTGCGTACCAGCCATTGACGATGTTCTGTATCTTGTTCGGGTCTCGCGAGTGGGACGCCTCAATCCACTTTTGGGCGACCTTGCCCCACGGGACGATAGGCGAATAGAGCGTCGAAAGGTGGAATCCAACGCGTCGGGCAACGCGCGTGTCACAGCCAGATACGCGTCCGCTAGTGTCGATTGTTTCCCCCTCGCGAAGCCATCGGCCCGCCTGCAACATCGCGGGTTTGTGAATGTCACGAATGGCCTTCCTGCACAGAACACACTCGTAGTACGTATTCTCTCTGGCGACTTCGGGCGCTACCGAATGGCCATCATCACCATGCGGCCATCGCAATTGCTCCGGGATCAAGTCCTGATACTCATTGCAGTGCGGACAGGGCATGTGGTAGCGTCGTCGGTCGCTCGCGAGATACAAAGCTTCCACGCGACTTGAACCTTCGATGGTTGGGGTCGATTCATAGATAATTTTGGGATTCGGGAACGCTTTCGTCCGCTCCGTGGCCAAATCCAGAGAATCCGCTTCGCCGGTGATCTCCCGACTATACTTATCGACTTCGGTACAAAGCAGGTACCGAATCGACTTCTCGCCTAGCTTCGTGACCGATCCCGACCACGCACAGAACATCAATCCGTGCGTCGTTTTCAGCATCACCATCGTCCGCAAATGTTCGGGGAGAAGCATACCCTTCAAATTCGGAGACGCATCGAAAGTCGGATAAATCCGCGTACCCATCAATTCGCGCACGCTCGTTTCGTTTGGTGCAACCAGCATCGTCGGCCCCGCATCGCATTGCATCGAATACGCAATCAACGAGACCAGCAGCATCGTCTTGCCCAACTGCGAACCCCACATCAATACGATTTCCTCTATGCCATCATCACCCCAAGCGTCCGCAGGATCACGACAATAAGGAAACACATCCAGATTCCATCGTCCTTTTGTCGCCGAAGTCATCGGCGGCATCCAAATGTTATCCGCACACCACGCCGACGGACTCACCGATGGCGGCGGTCGCCAACACGCGGCTTGACGGCCAATGCCGTCACGCAACCGCGCTGTCGGCTTGAGGTTCGCGGCCCTCGGCAAGGTCGAGCGCGATTCGTTCCAGGATGTCACAAGTCTGATCAATTTGTCGCTCTACGACGGGTCGCAACGCGACGCGAAGTTCTTCCGGCAACAACATGGAGATAGTCGCCGGCAGCCCGCGCAGAATCGTCCGCGCCTCCGTGATGTACCGGCCTAAAACCGCTTCAACTTCCGCCAGTTCGACAAGCTTCGCTTCGTCGCGCTGAAGTTTCAACTTCTCGCGAGCCGCCTTAATCGTCGCCAAGGTATCGTGCGGACTCGGCTTCGGACCACCATTAAGGCCTTGAACGTATTTGATTCGCCAACGAGTTATCTTCGACAGATCATACCCGCCCTTGCGGTCTGTTTCGGGGAAATCTTCGAGAGCACACCAATGTGAAAAGTTTCTCGCCGCCACACCGAAAAACCGGCCTGCGTCGTCGCGGGTTCGGGCTATATGCCCCAACGTATACCCCGCCAGCAAGAGTGCCTTGTGCAGTTCCGGCAACTCGCCCTTCGATGCTTTTTCGACCAATCCCGACAGGGCACTAAGTTGTTGCCGATCAAACTTCGCCACGCGATGGCCGCTCCGCCTTGCGTCCCGTGAATTGCTCCCATCGGGTGACGATCACATCGCAGTAAAGGGCGTCGATTTCCATCAGGAACGCCCGGCGCCCCGTTTGCTCGGCGGCGATCAGCGTGGAACCGCTGCCACCGAAGAGGTCGAGCACGTTCTCGCCGGAACGCGAACTGTACTGGATCGCTCGAACGGCCAGTTCAACCGGCTTCTCGGTCAGGTGGATCATCGAATTCGGGGTGACCTTCCGTATGCTCCATACGTCGCCGACGTTGTTGGGCCCGAGGAAGACGTGGGCGGCGCCCTCACGCCATCCATAGAAGCACCACTCGTGGTCGCCCAGGAAGTCCTTGCGGGTTAGGACCGGCCATTGCTTGTGCCAGATGATGGCCTGCGAGAAGTACAGCTCGCAGGCCTTCAGCGGCGACGAGTAGTTGCCGATGCTCGCATAGCCGCCCCAGATGTAGAAGCCGCGCCCCGGCAGCAACACGCGGGCGATGTTGCCGAACCAGGCGTGAAGCATCTGTTCGAAGGCTTCGTCTGAGACAAAGTCGCTGCTCAGCGAACGATCCTTCGCTCGCATTTTCTTGTGCGTAGCCTTGCCGCTCTGCGCGCCGGTGGCCAAATCGAAGGAATGATACCGGGCACGATGGCGGTTTCCATCCGGGTCAAATACGTCATGCCCGCCCATGCTCCCTTTCCCGGCGGCGATGGCGTTATTGCTGCGTGGCTCGACCTTCACGTTGTAGGGCGGATCTGTGTTCACGAGGTGGACCGGCTGGCCGTCGAGCAGTCGATCGACGTCCGTCGCCAAACTGCTGTCCCCGCACAATAGCCGATGGACGCCGAGCACGATCAGGTCTCCCGGCTGGGTCACCGCCTCGTCCGGCGGTTCGGGCACGGGCGAATCAAGAGCCTCGTTTATGCCCAACGCTCGACCGATTAAACGATCGACATCGTCCGGCTCGAAACCAAGAGCGGATATGTCGAAATCGCCATCGCGACGAAACTCATTCAACAACCGCGCCAGCCCATCATCTTCCCATTCGGCAAGCTCGCTTGTACGATTATCAGCAATCCCATACGCCACGGCCTCAACGCCCGCCAAGTCGGTCTGCACGATATCGATCTTCGTCCAACCTAACGCTATCGCCGCCGCCAACGTTCCATTCCCAGCCACGACACGCCCATTTTTGTCGATGACGATAGGCTTCTGCTGCCCCCACCGACCAAGACTCGCACTGATGGCCCTCATATTCTTTTTCCCGTGCGTACGCACGTTTCCGGGATCGGATGTAAGGCTGGTTATTGCAACAGTTTCTATTTTCATTGACCTACGGCTTTCCAAGAAAACGCAAAAAACACGTTAAAGTACACCTCGATGATGATGGGGCCGTTTTTTGTTCGTATGCGAACGAGTCGGGCGGAAAAGGGCGCTC
>Ga0214473_10000601_pt1 | contig 50251 bp, 43 predicted proteins | sample RVTome_7_FD_203509 | JGI IMG/M metagenome (GOLD analysis project Ga0214473, IMG submission 203509) | Soil microbial communities from uranium-contaminated site in the Upper Colorado River Basin, Wyoming, United States - RVT98D197 | ecosystem: Environmental > Terrestrial > Soil > Contaminated >...
CAGATGTTGTCCATGCCGGCTCCGCCGTACTCCTCCGGCACGGCGACCCCCATCAGCCCCAGCTCCGCCATCTGCCGGACGAGCTCCGACGGGTACCGTCCCGTCTCGTCCAGCTCCGCGGCGAGCGGGAGAACTTCCTTCTGCGCGAAGTTCCGCGCCATTTCCTGGATCATCCGCTGCTCTTCGGTCAGGTCGAAAACCATCGCTTTCGTCTCCCCTGGATTTGGTCTTCCGTCTCTGCTCTATTTGCCGGTGAACACGGCCTTCCGCTTCTCCAGGAAGGCGGTCATCCCCTCGAGCCTGTCCGCGGTGGAAAAACCGACCGCGAAGGCGTTTGCCTCGAGGGCGCACGCGTTGGACAGGTCGAGGTCCAGGCCGCGGTTCATCGCCATCTTCGCGGTGCGGATCGCCACCGGCCCCTTGGAAAGGATTTTCTTCGCCACCTCGCGGGCCGTGTCCATCAGCTCTGCCTGCGGGACGACCCGGTTCACGAGGCCGATTTCGTAGGCCCTCTGCGCTGTGATCATCTCTCCGGTAAGAACCATCTCCTTCGCCAGGTTGCGCCCCACAAGCCGCGGAAGGCGCTGGGTTCCGCCGTAGCCGGGGATGATGCCGAGGTTGACCTCGGGCTGGCCCAGCTTCGCGGTGTCGGCGGCGATGAGAAGATCGCACGCCATCGCCAGCTCGCACCCTCCCCCGAGCGCGAAGCCGTTGATGACTCCGATCACCGGCTGCGGGAGACGCTCGATCCGTTCGAGAACGCCCTGTCCGAACAGGGCGAACTCGAGCGCATCCACTGCGGTGAAATGCCGCATCTCCGAGATGTCCGCGCCCGCGACGAACGCCTTCTCCCCCGCGCCGGTAAGGAGAACGACGCCGACGTCCTCCCTCCCCGCAAGCTCTTCGAACGCGGCGGAAAGCTCCCGGATCGTGGCGGGGTTCAGGGCGTTCAGCGACTTCGGCCGGTTGATCGTAACTGTCGCGATCCTGTCGGAGACGGATACGAGGAGATTCGCGTATTCCATTTCATCCTCCCTGCGCTTTCCGGTAATCGTAGAAGCCGCGTCCGGTTTTCTTCCCTAGGTATCCGGCCTCCACGTGTTTCTTCAACAGGGGGCAGGGGCGGTACTTCGGGTCTCCGAGCCCTTCCTGGAGGACCTTGAGGATCTCCAGGCATGTATCCAGTCCGATAAGGTCGGCAAGCGCAAGCGGACCCATCGGGTGGTTCGCCCCCATCCGCATGATGGCGTCGATGTCTTCCGCGCTTCCCACCCCTTCCATGAGGGCGAAAACCGCCTCGTTGATCATCGGCATCAGGACCCGGTTCGCTACGAATCCGGGGAAGTCGTTGGCCGGCACCGGCTCCTTCCCGAGTCGCCGGGAAAGCTCCATCGTGGCGTCGAACGTCTCCTGCGAGGCCTGAAGCCCCCTGATGACCTCGATCAGCTTCATTAAGGGGACCGGGTTCATGAAGTGCATCCCGATGACCTTTTCCGGCCTCCGGGTCACTGCGGCGATCCCGGTGATCGAGATCGAAGAGGTGTTCGTCGCAAGGATCTTCCCCTGGGGGACGATCTCGTCGAGCTTCCGGAAAAGCGTGTGCTTCAGGTCCTGCCGCTCAGTCGCCGCCTCGATCGCGAAATCGCAGGCGGAAAAATCGGACAGGTTCGTTGTGGCGACGAGATTCCCCAGCATCTTCTCCTTGTCCGCCGCCTGGATCTTCTCCTTGCGGACCAGGATCTCCAGCCCCTTTTCGATGCCGGCGCGCCCTTTCGCAAGGAACGACTCGGATACGTCGTTCAGTATCACCTTGAAGCCGCTCATGAGGGAAACCTGCGCGATCCCTCCCCCCATCTGGCCCGCACCGACCACCCCGATCGTCCGGATATCCATGGGAACCCTCCCGGTGTTATTTCAGACGCGCTCTACCAGCATCGCCACAGCTTCTCCCCCGCCGATGCAAAGGGATGCAACGCCCAGGGACTCCTTCCGCTCCTCCATTGCATAAAGGAGGGTCGTAAGGATCTTTGCACCCGAGGCGCCGATGGGATGCCCAAGGGCCACCGCGCCACCGTTGACGTTGACCCGGGCCGGATCCAGCGAGAGCCCCCGGATCGCGGCCACCGCGACGCCGGAAAACGCCTCGTTGATCTCGAAGAGCCCCACCTTGTCCTTCTCCACGTTCGCTTTTTGGAGAAGCTTCCGGATGGCGTCGATCGGGGCGACGGTGAACCACATAGGATCGAGGGAGGCCGTGGAGTAGCCCACGATCCGGGCAAGCGGCTTGATCCCCCGCTTCTTCGCGTTTTCCGCCGACATCAGCACCACGGCCGCGCCGCCGTCGTTGATCGTCGAGGCGTTTCCGGCGGTGACGGTCCCGTCCTTCTGGAACGCCGGCTTCAGCGTCGGAAGCTTGGAGACGTTCCCGCGTCCGGGCTCTTCGTCCACACTGAAAATCACCGGGTCCCCCTTCCTCTGCGGGATCGGCACGCCGACGATCTCCTTCTCGAACGCTCCGGCCTTGATGGCGGAAAGCGCCCGGTTGTAGGAGGAAGCCGCGAACTCGTCCTGGTCCTCCCGCGAGATGCGGTGCTCCTTGGCCAACAGCTCCGCGCAGATGCCCATGTGGATGTTGTTGAAGGCGTCCAGCAGTCCGTCGCACATCATATGGTCGAAGATCGTGTCGTTTCCCAGCCGGTAGCCGGCGCGGGCCCTTTTCAGCAGGTAGGGAGAGAGACTCATCGATTCCATCCCGCCAGCGGCGACGACGTCGAACTCCCCGGTCGCGATCGCCTGCGCGCCCAGCATGACGGCCTTCAGTCCCGAGCCGCACATCTTGTTGATCGTCAAGGCGCCGGCGGACACGGGGATTCCCGCGAAAATGCCCGCCTGGCGGGCCGGGGCCTGTCCGATTCCGGCGGGGAGGACGTTCCCCATGATGACCTGATCGACCTCTTCCTTCTTGATCCCGCCGCGGGAAACCGCCTCCGCGATGGCGACCGCCCCGAGCCTGGGCGCGGGGATCTCGCCCAGGGATCCCATGAAACTCCCGACCGCTGTCCTGGCTGCCCCGGTGATGACGACTTCGTTCATGGACGTTCTCCTTTTGCGCACGTGCGGATGAGGTTACGTTTCCTGCGGAAGTTTTCCGCGCAGACGTACCTGGTACTCGCGGATTTCCTTCTTGAGAGCGCCCAACTGCTGGATCCGCTCGTCGATCTGGAGCGCCCGCTCGTCCAGGATCTCGATCAGCTTCGGAATGATTTCCCGGTTGTTCCTCTGCTGGCGGTAGATCTTCTCCAGATCGACCATCTCCGCGAGGGAGAGCCCCAGCATCTTGAGCCGGTTGATGAACTTCAGCCGGCGGACGTCGTCGTCCGTGTAGACGCGCTTGCCGTTCTCTATCCTTCGGATGCTGTGCAGCAGGCCGATTTCCTCGTAATACCGGATGGTCCTCTGGGTGAGGTTCACCATCCTGCTCAGCTCGCCGATCGGATAGGTGCGCGAGTCGTTAGAGGAACTCATATTACCACCTTACGTTAACTGGCAAAGATCGTATTAAAAACACCGTTTGCTGTCAACTCCATTTTTCACGTATTCGGTTGGCTGTGTTGAGTTACCGGGAAATTTTCTTAAGGAGCGCTTCCGCCCTCTTCTTCTCCAAGCGCTGCTCCGGGATGACGTCCGGGAGGGCCGCTTCCGGGACCGCGATCGCCGCTTCCAGTTCGCGGCGCGCAAGGTCTTCCTTCCCGTCCTTCAGGTACGCTTCCGCCAGGAAGACTCGACTGCCGATATAATTCGGGTGCGCTTCCACCGCCTTGCGGCCGTGTTCGATCGCCCGGGAAACGTTGCCTCCCAGCAATCCCGGCAGTTTCGTGTAATAGGCGCAGAAAAACCGGTCGGGTCCGCGGTAAAAGTAGTCCGCCTGGATCGAGGCGGTCTTTTCGTTCAGCTTCCGGACTTCCTTGATCCCGAACAGGTTGGAAAAGGATCCTTTCAGACTGTTCTCCCTGGCGAGGCAGGCGGCTCCGAAAAAATAGCCCCCCGGCTGGTCCGGCGCCGCTTCCGCCGCCCTCTTTCCGTATTCCTTTCCTTTTCCATAATGGGAGAGTGCCCTTTTCTCGTCCGTCGCCTCGAGATTCTGTCCGATCCAGTAATGGATCCGCGTCAGACGCAGCAGCGCATCGTAATCCTTCGGGGTCTGCTGGACCATCGTTTCGTAGGCGGTCATCGCCTCTTCCGCCTTGGACAGGTCGCCCCTCGCAGCCCACAACGCCTCGGCGCGATCCTTTGCGCTTTCCCCGAAAACGTTTCCCGGCCCCGCGATGGAAACCAACAAAAGAATCGAAAGGAGCGCAACGGATCGTTTCATGGACGGTCCCTCCTCGTTTTTTCCTGTTCGCTTACTTGCCCTGGTACAGAACCGCAAGGATCAGTGCTTCCTTTTCCTCCGCGGAATGGACGTGGTGCGGTATCGTCGAATTGTAATAGATGCAGTCCCCCTCGCTCAGCAGATCGGAATACTTGTCGAGAAAGACCTCCACACGCCCCGAAAGGACATAGAGGAACTCCTCCCCTTCGTGGGAGCTGCGCACGACGTTCCGGTCGATGAGGGGCTTCAGCCGGACGAGGAAGGGCTCCATCTTCCGGCCCGCCTTCCCCGCGCCCAACGCCTCGTAAGTGTACGCCGACTGCCCTCCCTCCTTCATCCCCACGCGGGAGATCGTCGTCCGGTCCTGTTTCCGCACGATGGAGAATTCCCGCTCTTCCTTTCCGATGAACGAGGACACGTAGGTGTCGAGCGCGTTCGCGATCTTGACGAGCGTCCCCAGGGGCGGCGACGTCATCCGGTTTTCGATCTGCGACAGAAGGGCCGCGGAGAACCCCGTCTTCTCCGCAAGCTGCTGAAGCGTTACGCCCTTCGTTTCCCGGTATTTACGGATATGGTCCCCCACCTGCACCTCCGGATCGCCCGCGGCCGGTCCCCAGTCCCCCGACTCCTCGGCGATCTTGGAAAGCAGGTCGTCCAGCGATTCGTCACGCGTGATTTCGGGCAAAGGATTCCCCCTCCTTCAGGGCGTTGACGTTGAGCGGAATGAACTTCTCGTACTTCTTCGAAATGACCTTCGGAAGGCAATCGAAAAGCGTCTGCATCCGTACCACGCCGGTCCGCTCCACGTAGGCCCCCAGCGCGACCATCGACGCGAGCTGCTGGCTCCCCACGACCTCCCTGGCGATGTCGTTGGCGGGAATGGCAAGCAGGCGCAGATCCTTCCGGTCGACCTTCGCCGGATCGACGAGAGAGCGGTTGATCACCAGGTCGCCTCCCTCCAGAATCGACGGAAGATACCGGTCGAGCGAGGGGCCGTTCATGACGACGCACGCCTTCGGACGGCCGACGACGGGAGACCCGATCTCTTCGTCGGAGATGACCACCGTGCAGTTGGCGGTCCCCCCGCGCATTTCCACTCCATAGGCGGGGAAATAGGTAACGTGCCTCCCCTCCTCCATCGCGGCGATGGAAAGGAGATTCCCGATCATCAGAATCCCCTGGCCGCCGAACCCGGCCATGATGACGTCGGTGGTCACAGGAAGTCCGCCTGCTTCCGTTCCTTGTACACGCCGAGCGGGAAATATTCCGACATCTCCCCCAACACCCGCTTCTGCGCGTCCAGGGGCTTCATCCCCCAATTCGTCGGGCAGGTCGACAGGAACTCCACGATCGAAAAGCCCATCTCCTTGATCTGCATCTCGAACGCTTTTTTCACCGCTTCCTTCGCCTTGCGGATCTGCGCCGGCGTGCTGGTCGCCACCCGCACCGAGTAGGCCGTTCCTTCGAGGGTGGCCAGCAGCTCGGCCATCTTGATCGGGTACCCGTCTTTCCGGAAGTCGCGGCCGTACGGAGAGGTGGAGGTTTTCTGGCCCAGCATCGTCGTGGGGGCCATCTGCCCCCCCGTCATGCCGTAGGTCGTGTTGTTGATGAAAAGCACGGTGATGTTCTCTCCCCGGTTCGCGGCGTGGATGACCTCGGAGGTCCCGATGGCCGCCAGGTCCCCGTCCCCCTGGTACGTGAACACGAACTTGTCCGGCTGGGCGCGCTTGACCCCCGTGGCCACCGCGGGGGCGCGGCCGTGGGGCGCTTCCGCGACGTCGACGTCGATGTAGTCGTACAGGAACACCGCGCATCCCACGCAGGCGACGCCGACCGTCTTCTCCCGCAGGTCGAAATGGTCGATCGTCTCGGCGAGGATCCGGTGGGCGATCCCGTGGTGGCAGCCGGGGCAGAAATGGCTCTTCACGTCCACCAGCGACCCTGGTCGCGCAAACACCTTCTTGGCGAATCGATCTTTTCCCTTGTCCGTCATCACTCTCTCCCGGCCAGCTTCCGGAGCGCGCCGTGGATCTCCTCGGGCGTGGGCATCGCGCAGGGCTTCCCCAAAAACCGGATCTTGTCGTGGCAGGTTGTGCTCGCCTTCACGTCCTCCAGCATCTGGCCGGTGTTCATTTCGATCACCAGGAGGACGTCCACGCGCCGGGCGACCTCGTCCACCTGCGCGCCGGGGAACGGGAAGAGCGTGATCGGCCGGAGCATGCCGGCTGCGATCCCCTCGCGCCTCGCCCACTGGATGGCCGTCTTGCTCACCCTCGCCGCGGTGCCGAAGGCGACGACGGCGATATTCGCTCCGTCGAGATGATAATCCTCGTACCTGACTTCCTCCTCCTGCATCCGCAGGTATTTCCGGTGGAGCTTCCAGTTGTGCACCTCGATCGCGTTGTCCTTCAGATAAAGGGATTTCACGTGCTGCCTCGGCCGTCCCGCGCATCCGGTCAGCGCCCACGGCTTCTCCTGGGAAACCGTCGATACGTAGGGAGTCTGCACGAACGGCTCCTTCATCTGCCCCACGATCGCGTCGCCCAGGATCATGGCGGGGTTCCGGTACTTGTCGGCGAGATCGAAGGCCAGCATCGAGAGGGAATACATCTCCTGGACCGAGTGGGGAGCGAGGACCGGCATCCGGTACCCCCCGTGGCCTCCGCATTTGACCGCCTGGAAGTAATCGCCCTGCGACGGCGCGATCCCCCCCAGCCCGGGGCCGGAGCGGGAGATGTTCACGACGACGGCGGGCAGCTCCGAGCCCGCCATGTAGGACAGACCTTCCTGCATGAGGGAAATCCCCGGCCCCGAGGAGGAGGTCATCACCCTTTTCCCCGAGGCGGACGTGCCCAGGAGGAAGTTGATCGTTGCGACCTCGCTCTCCGCCTGGAGGAAGGTCCCACCGATCGGCGGCATGTGGGCGGACATGTATTCGGGGATATCGTTTTGGGGAGTGATGGGATACCCATAATAGAACCGGCATCCCGCGGCGATCGCCCCCACGCAGATCGCCTCGTTCCCCTTCATGAAGACGCGTTGCTCCACGCGTGCCCCTACGCTCACCGCCATACCTCGATGCAAACGTCCGGGCAGAATTCCGCGCAGATGGCGCAGCCGGTGCAGTCCTCCAGCCGGGCGAAGACCGCGGCGGCGAAACCGCCGACGTTGATCCGGTTCCCCATCTCGATGCAATTCTTCGGGCAGGCCGGCACGCACAGCTCGCACGCCTTGCAGCGTTCGAAGTCGATCTCGATCCGCCCCTTCGGCGCGGGCGCTACCCCCTTTTTCGCCGCTTCCTGCATCCTCGTCTCTTTCCCCTTATTCGTACCTGGGCTTGAACTCGAAGTAGTGGGTCGTGTCGATCGTGCGGATCGTCCGGGACCTCGACCGCATGACGATCGACTGGGTGTGCGCCCCGCCGCTGAAGAAGCGGACTCCCTTGAGATAATCCCCGAAGGTGACGCCGGTGGCGGCGAACATCACATCGCTCCTCGCGAGGTCCTCCAACGCGTAGACCCGGTTCGGGTCGTCGATCCCCATTGCCTTGGCCCGCTCGGCCTCTTCCTTGTTCCGGAACTTGAGAATCCCCTGGAAGTCCCCTCCCAGGCATTTCAGCGCGGCCGCCGCGAGCACTCCCTCCGGGGCTCCCCCGGTCCCCATCAGGATGTTCACCCCCGACTCCTCCTTCGCCGTGGCGATCGCGCCCGCCACGTCTCCGTCGCCGATCAGCTTGATGCGCGCGCCGGACTCCCTGCACTCCCGGATGAGCTCCTGGTGTCTCGGCCGGTCGAGGATCACGACGCAGAGATCCTCCACGTATACCTTCAGCGCCTTGGCGACGCTGCGCAGGTTCTCGGTCGGGGAGGCCGAGATGTCCACCGATCCCTTGGCCTTCGGGCCGACCGCGATCTTCTGCATGTAGGTGTCCGGCGCGTGGAGGAACCCTCCCTCTTCGGCGATGGCGATGACGGCGAGAGCGTTGTTCCCTCCCGTGGCGACGATGGTCGTCCCTTCGAGCGGATCGACGGCGATGTCGACGCGCGGCGTATCGGAGGCGCCGACCTCCTCGCCGATGAACAGCATGGGGGCCTCGTCCCTCTCCCCTTCCCCGATCACCACCCGCCCCTTGAACTGCACGAAGTTCAGGGACTTCCGCATCGCGGTCACCGCCGCCTGGTCCGCCGCGATGTTGTCTCCGCGTCCCATCAGGCGCGCGGCCGCAAGGGCCGCCGCTTCCGTCACACGAACCACTTCCAGAGCCAGGTTCCGCTCCACCTCTACCCCCTTTTCCTCTCCGGTTTCACGTCGACGTTCATATGTTCCAGGAACTCCGCGGGAGCGCGCACCACTTTCCCCGATTCGTTCGTGAAGGCATGAAGCGTTTCGCCTTCCGCGATCCTGCCGCCGTCGGCGCGCTCGATGAGATATCCGAACGCAATGCTCGCGCCTCCCAGCCTTCGCACCTCCGCGTGGATCCGAAGAAGATCGTCATACCGGGCCGGCGTGTGATATCTCACGTTGGCCTCCACCACCGGGAGGTGGACCCCTTTCGCCGTCAAGTCCCGGTAGACCATCCCCTTCTTCCGCAGCAGTTCCACGCGCCCCATCTCGAACCACTTGAGATAGTTCGCGTAGTACACGATCCCCATGGCGTCGGTGTCCGCGAAGATCACCCGTGCGTCGGCTACGTGCTCCACCGGGTATGCTCAGGCGCCGTCCCGCTTGCCGATGAGGTAGCCCATCAGGCGGGTCCCGATCTCCACGAACTGGCCGGTGGAACGGGCGTCGGCCTCCGTGTACCGCTTCCCCGGATGGGACTGCAGTCCTTCCGGTGCGGGATAGATGACGAAGGGAACCGGTTCCTGCGCGTGCGTCCGGATGGCGACGGGCGTCGGATGATCGGGGAGCAGCATCACGGAGAGATCTCCGCCGTCCCTTGCCCGGGCGAGCAGCAAGGAGAGCATTTCCTTGTCGATCCGTTCGATGGCGCGCACCTTGTCGGGAGCGCTGCCGTTGTGCCCCGCCTCGTCCGGCGCCTCCACGTGGATCAGCACGAAGTCCTTTGTTTCCAGCTCGCGGAGGGCGTACTCGGCCTTCCCGCGGTAGTTCGTGTCGACGTACCCGGTGGCGCCGGGCACCTGGACGATCTCCAAACCGCAGTAGATCCCGATCCCCTTGATGAGGTCGACGGCCGCGACGACCGATCCGGAAAGGCCGTACTTTTCCCGGAAGGGCTCGATGCGGGGCGCCTTCCCCTGCCCCCAGAGCCAGATGGAGTTGCCGGCCGCCTTCCCCTCCTCCCGGCGCTTCCGATTGACGGGGTGGTCTTCGAACAGCTCCCGCGAGGCGGCCATCAAATCCAGCAGCAGGTCCGAGCCTTCCCCCTTGGGCAGGTACTCCGTGATCTTCTTTCCGTGGATGTCGTGCGGGGGGGTCGTCTCCACGGCATCGTTGCCGTTGGGCCAGACCATGAGGTTCCGGTAGCTCACTCCCGGGTAGAAACGGACGCCTTTCTCCTCCACTTTCGCCTGGAGGTCCTTCAGAAGCTCCGCCGACTCGGCCGAGGAAATGTGTCCTGCGGAGAAGTCCTCCATCTCGGAGTCGGCGCCGCTGTTCTTCAGCGCGACGACGTTGCAGCGAACCGCCACGTCTTCCCTTTCGAGCGCGATCCCCATCGATGCGGCCTCCAGGGGAGACCGGCCCGTGTACACCTCGCGCGGGTCGTACCCGACGATGCTCAGGTTCGAAACGTCGCTTCCCGGATACATCTCTTTCGGCACGACCTGGACCATTCCCAGCGCGCCGTGGGAAGCCATGTAGTCCATGTTCGGCTTCTCCGCGGCCTCGAGGGGCGTGCGGTTGCCGAGCGAGGCGATCGGCCAGTCGGACATGCCGTCCCCGATGAGGATGAGATACTTCCGCGCCATTGCCGCCTCCTCTAAAATCCGAGCGCTTTCTTGACATCTTCGATCGCGGAGGGGACGGTCACCGGCGCATCGGATTGAGCGATCGCGTTGTCCGGGTCTTTCAGCCCGTGACCGGTGAGCGTGCAGACCAGGCAGTCCCCGCTCCGGAAAAAGCCTTCTTTCGACAATTTTATCACACCGGCGATGGAGGCCGCCGACGCGGGCTCGCAGAAGACCCCCTCGGTTTCCGCAACGAGCTTGTAGGCCTCAAGGATCTCGGCGTCGCTCACCATCCGGATAAGCCCCCCGGACTCGTCCCGGGCGGCCTCCGCCTGCTTCCAGGAGGCCGGGTTCCCTATCCGGATCGCGGTGGCGACCGTCTCGGGCTTCGCGACGGGGCGCCCCCGCACGATCGGCGCCGCCCCTTCCGCCTGCCATCCCAGCATCCGTGGAAGCTTCCGCGACTTTCCCGCATCCCGGTACGCCTTGTAGCCGGCCCAGTAGGCGGTGATGTTCCCCGCGTTGCCGACGGGGAGTACGTGGTAGTCCGGGGCGTCTCCCAGCGCGTCGCAGATCTCGAACGCCGCGCTCTTCTGCCCTTCGATGCGGTACGGGTTGAGCGAGTTGACCAAGGTGACCGGATATTTCTCCGAGATCTCCTTGACCAGCATCAGGGCATCGTCGAAGTTCCCCAGGATCTGGACCACGCTGGCGCCGTGGATCATCGCCTGCGAAAGCTTGCCCAGCGCGATCCGGCCCTCCGGGATAAGGACGAACGCCTTCAGGGAGGCCCGCGCCGCGTAAGCGGCGGCGGACGCCGAGGTGTTTCCCGTGGAGGCGCAGATCACCGTGTCTGACCCGTCGGCCTTGGCCATCGACACCGCCATCGTCATCCCGCGGTCCTTGAAGGACCCGGTGGGATTGAGCCCCTCGAATTTCAGGAAGATCCCGGTTCCGGGGGCGGCTTTCCGCGCCAGCCCGGGCGCCGGGACCAGCGGGGTGTTCCCCTCCAGGAGCGTCACCACGCAGTTTTCGGGGACCGCCGGGAGAAAGGCGGAATAGTGCCGGATGATTCCTTCCCAATGCATCGCGTCTCTCGTCCTCTGGGCTACAGGTTGTTTTCGATCCGGATCCTGCGGGTGCGGTCGAGGACGACCGGGAGCCGGTCGGTCTCCGCCAGCGCCGCGCGCATGTCGCTTTCCTTGGCGTGGTGCGTCACGATGAAGATCGGCACGGCGCTTTCTTCCTTCCGCCCCTTCTGGATCACCGAGGAGATGCTGATGGAATGGTCGCCGAGCACCCCCGCGATCCTGGACAGGACGCCGGGCTTGTCCAGGACCTGGAACCTCAGGTAATACTCCGCCCGCACGTCGGAGAAGGAGGAAACCGCCGCCTTCTCGCCCGGGTCGTGGAGGAAGAAACCGCTCGGCGGGATCCTGCCCGACCCGCCTCCCCGCAGGTTGCGGGCGATCTCCACGATGTCGCTCACCACCGCCGAGGCGGTGGGATGCATCCCCGCCCCCTGGCCGTAGAACAGCGCGGAGCCCACGAAGTCTCCCTTCACGTAGATCGCGTTGTTGGCGCCGCCAACGGTGGCCAGAAGGTGATCGGACGGGATCATCGTCGGATGGACCCGCACCTCTACCCCATCCCCCTTCTCCTTGGCGATCGCGAGCAGCTTGATCGTGTATCCGAACTCCCGCGCGAAGGCGATGTCGACCGCCGATACGTCGCGGATCCCCTCCACGAAGATCTCCTTCGGGGACACGTACATGCCGGTGGCCAGCCACACGAGGATCGCGAGCTTGTGCGCGGAATCGATACCGTCCACGTCGAAGGAAGGGTCCGCCTCCGCCAGGCCGATTCTCTGCGCCTCCGCCAGCACCTCCGCGTATTCCTTTCCCTCGTTGGACATCCTGCTGAGGATGTAGTTGCAGGTGCCGTTGATGATCCCGTAGATCTCGCGGATGCGGTTGGCGGCAAGCCCTTCCCGCATCGCCCGGATGATGGGGATCCCCCCGCCCACGCTCGCTTCGAAACCGAGGTCCGCGCCGGCCTCGATGGCCGCTCGGCAGATCTCGGGGCCGTGCTCCGCAAGAAGCGCCTTGTTCGCGGTCACGACCGGCTTTCCCATCCGTATCGCTTCCAGCACGAAATCCTTCGCTGCGCCGGTTCCCCCCACGAGCTCGACGACGATATGGACCTCCGGGTCGCGGATCAATTCGAACCCGTCGGCGGTTAGGATCCCTTCGGGAAGCTTCACCCCCCGGTCCCGGGAGATATCGAGGTCGGCGATCCTGCGGATCTTCAAGGGGACTCCCACGCGCATGCGCAGCAGCTCCGCGTTTTCCAGGAGCAGCTTCGCCGTCCCCGTTCCGACGGTGCCGAACCCGATGATGCCGATGCCGATTTCCCGGGGCCGTTCGCTCATCGGGACTTGACCTTCGCATGGGCGGGAGATTGCAGGAGCGCCTTCACGCCGCGGATGGCCTGCCGGATCCGGTGTTCGTTCTCCACGAGGGCGAACCGGACGAATCCTTCCCCGTGCTCCCCGAACCCCACGCCGGGGGAAACGGCCACCTTGGCCTTGGTCAGGAGGAGCTTGGAGAACTCCAGCGAGCCGATGGAGGCGAACTGCTCCGGCACGGGCGCCCAGACGAACATCGTTGCCTGCGGCTTGGGGAACTCCCAGCCGATGCGGGCAAAACCGTCCACCAGGCAGTCGCGCCGCTTCCGGTACACCTCCACGGCCTCGTCGACGACCCGGTGGGGGCCGTTGAGCGCCACCGTCGCCGCGATCTGGATCGCCTGGAACATGCCGTAATCGAGGTAGCTCTTCAGCCGGGTGAGCGCGGAGACCATCCGCTTGTTCCCCACGACGAATCCCACCCGCCACCCCGGCATGGAGTACCCCTTGGACATCGAATACATCTCCACCGCCACGTCCTTCGCGCCGGGCACCTGGAGGATGGAGGGGGCCTTGTACCCGTCGAACACCAGGTCGGCATAGGCCAGGTCGTGGACCACGAGCATCTCGTGCTCCTTTGCGAAGGCCACGACGCGCTTGAAGAAGGCCAGGTCGACCACCTCGGTCGTCGGGTTGTGGGGGAACGAGATGATCATCACCTTCGGCTTGGGCCACAGGGTCTTCATGGCGCGTTGGGCGCGGTCCATGAAGTCGCCCTCTCCGCTGGTGAGCGATATGGACCGGACGTCCGCCCCCGCGATGATCACCGAGTAGGCGTGGATCGGATAGGTGGGGTTCGGCACCATCGCGATGTCGCCGGGCCCCATGATCGCCATCATGAGGTGGGAAATTCCTTCCTTGGCGCCGATCGTCGCGATCGCCTCGGTGTTCGGGTCGAGGTCGACGTCGTACTTCCGCTTGTACCAGGAGCAGATCGCCTGGCGCAGCTTCGGTATGCCGCGCGACAGGGAATATCGGTGGTTGCGCGGGTTTCTCGCGGCTTCGATGAGCTTGTCCACGATGTGCTTGGGCGTGGGCAGATCGGGATTCCCCATCCCGAGGTCGATCACATCCTCCCCCGCCCTGCGCATTTTCGACTTGAGTTCGGTCACCACCGCGAAAACGTACGGCGGCAGACGCTTGATCCTTGGGAACTCTTCCATTGTCCTTCTCCCGGAAAGATTAAAGAAGATACTCTAATGAATTGCGGCGGTTAAGTCAATTTGCGACGGACTTACTTCGCGATGGGCTTACACCCAGGCGATCTTGACCCGGCCCTGTAGCCCTGATTTCACCCTGAAGAACCGGGGCGTCGTTGAAGAAACGCCCCGGCGCGCTTAGAAAGGCTGTGAACGGCTCAACGGAGGATCGACGGCGCGACGGTCAGCGTCGGGTATGTGCTCACCGCACCCGGGCCGGGGATCGGCCCCGCCTGCAACACGATCGTGTTCCGGATCCACTTCCCGATGTTGGCATTCGTCAGGATGGATCCGTGGTTGTCCATGTTCCACGGGCCGTCGGGGAAGCGGTACCAAGAACCGGCACGGAAGCTCTTCCCGAGCGCCTGATACGGCCGCCGGTGGTCGAAATATTCGTACTCGGTCCCCGGCCCCAGCAGTCGCGCGCCGAGCGCCGATTCTATCGAGACCATGCCGTCGGTGTCGCTCTCGCCGTCAGACGGTCGGCCGGTAAAGCCCGCCGTGCTCCAACCAAGGCACGGAATGTCGACGGTGTGTTTCCGCTCCCACTTACTCCAGTTCACCGCGCATTCCCCCATCTGGAGGGCGTTCAAGGCGAGCGTCTGAATCACGCGTGCGATCCAGCCGGGGAAATCCTCGATTTTCGACGGAAGGGGAGACGGCGAACGGTAGTTACCGCAGACCGCGTACTCGAACGGGACCGGGCAGGAACCCCACTGCAAACTCCACTTCTTGTCGAGGTACATCGGTGTGACCGGACTGAAGTTCGTCAACTGTCGGGTCATCGCCTTTTGGACGCCGCCAAGGGAGTTGGCAACGGCCGTCATGAACGGGTCCTTGAACTTATCCTTCGCATCTTTTATGTGACGTTCGGTTATCTCGTTCAGCGAAACCCGTTCGATCCAGTCCAGATTCTGCCCTTCCCGGAGCGTCCGCCCCCAATTGCCGCCCGAGCGGGCGAAGAACTCGGTCAGCATGGTCAAAGCGAAGGCTTCAATCCTGTGTTCTTCGTCGAGTTGCTGGAACTTCCGGTTCAGGGCCTCCAGGTTCATCCCCGGATCGTTCAGCAGATCCAGGGCCGGCGACCTACCGCCGGCGGCGTAGATCGGGACGAGCGTCCCGTCCTGGCGAGCCGCCAATGCCGGGTGCAGCGAACCGGCGTTGGTCTTGGCCATCGCGCTGACCCGGATGTCGAACATCACGGGATCCCAAAATTTGCTGAGCACGCTCTTGAGAAACTGCTTCACCTTGTTTCGCTGCGGCGGCGACCACACCCCCGGCGCGATCACCAATTGGTCGTCGGGTAGCCTGTCGATCTGCTGGGCAATATTCGTGAAGTGGTCGGCCAGAGGGCTGCCCTGGTGAGGGGTTGCGAGAGTGACGAGGCACACGGTCCGGTTGCGGATGAAGTTCGCGCGGAAGTGCCAGCGCGGTTCGGTAAGATGACTGAACGGATTCGACAGTAGATACCGGCTGACAAGCCCTCCCATGCTGTGCGCCACCAGGATGATCTGGGGTTCCTCGCCACCGCCGAATACGGCTTCGTAGTTCTCGAACAGCTGGTCGACCAAGACCTTGGCCTGTTCATGCACTGAAACGCTGGCGTCGCGGTGGGAGATGAACAGCATTTGGTTGTACCGGTGCTGCGTCGGCGTACTTCTCCGCCCCGGCGCCGGCATTTCTGGGGGGTCCGGCTTCACAATGAAATGGTGCTCAGGACGGGTTCCATCCACGCCCACGGTGGACAACGTCTTGAGACCGATGATGGGTTCGTACATTCCGCCTTCCGGCCACGTCGCGGCGTTGAGGGTCTCCGCCTTCACGTTTGCCGACGGCAGCGTGGACAAGGGGCCGCCGCCGAGAATCTCGGCGGCAAAGGTGTAGCCCCACCTGGCGCGGCCCCAGGCGAGCGTACCGATGGCCGACGTGGGCCCTTCCTTCTTGTCGGTCTGGCCGTGGACGAGGACGACGAGCTTCGGTCGGTCCCGTTTGAAGAAGCCGTCGATCGGTGACGCCTTGGCGTCGGGGTACTTGTTGTCGCGCTGCCACGGGGCTGTCATCACGGTGGTCCCCTGCTGCAGTCGGAGCGCCGGCAGGGTTCCCGGCTGCGATTCGGCCCAGGCCCCTCGGATGAAGAAATCCGAACACAAGGCAAACCCCAGCACGAGGATCACGAAGCGGCACGTTCTCATGACGTCACTCCTCCTTACGTTGACGGTAAGCGATCCGAGGGCGGCCTCCCTCTCCGGCCGGTGGCCGGGGCCGCGACACCCGACTCCGGCGCCGACGGCCCCGATCCCGGAACCGACCGCCCCTTTCTGTTACTTCCCGGTTTGAGACGGCTTGAGCGCCTCCATGTTCGGAACGGGCATGGGAGCCGATTTTGCGGCAACGGCCGGTCCGGCGGAAGCGGACGTCCCCTTTTTTGCGGCGCTTTCCTTCGCCTGAGCCTTCGCCTCGGCTTTCGCCTTGGACTTGGCGATATCCCTGGCCGCCTTGGATGCCAACGTCTTGGCATCCCCGAACTTGCTCCCCGCGGTGCGTTTAGACTGATCCAGGTTGAGATAGGCCTTCTTCCCCTCCTCGACGGCTCTCAAGGCGACGTTCGTCTCCCGCACCTTCAACCTGGTGACGCGCTCCGCGATCGGGGGGATCCTGTCGGCATGAGCTGCCAGGTCCGCAAGATGGGCCCCTGTCTTCCCTGGATCGAATTTCCAACGTTCGACGCCCCAGATGGCCCTGTGGAGAGCCGCTTCTTCGGCATCGCAGCCCTTCCATTCCCTTGACGCGTAATCTCGCCCCGCACTCACCGCGGACGACCCCTGCCGGGTGATGTTCTGGAGGACTTTCCCCGCGTCGACGATGTTTGTCGCGGCCTGTCCCATCTCGGCGGCGGCGGTCACCACGTCCTTGCCGATCGAGCCGGCGAGCCTCTCGATATTGTTGAAGCAGTGGAGGAGCTGGTCCGCCTGGCCGGCCATGATCTGGAAACGGTTACCGACGTATCTCTGCATCCTGGGGACGACCTGATCCCGGAGAATCTTCTTCCCGTTGTCAAGCGCGTCGCCCGACTTGTCGAGGCTTGCAACGATCTTGTCGACCGACGGTTTCGCCTGGGCGCCGATCTCCTTGTAGAGCAGAGCCAGCTCCTTGCTCGTCTTCTCGATGTTCTTCTCCGTCTTGTCCAGGGCGTCGATGAGTTTCACGACGGTGTCAAAGAATTTCCGTACCTTCTCGATGTTGCTTCCCATGTCCGCCGCCTTCGCCGCCGCTCCCACGCAGGCGGGGGAACCCAACACCAGGCTCAAGGCCGTTCCCGCCGCCCCGAGCCCGCCGCCGGCAGCCGTGGCAACACATCCGCCGCCCGCCGTTGGACCGCACCCCGCCGCCCCAACACCGGCGGTGGTCCCTCCCCCTCCGAGGGAAACGGCCAGTCCCCCGATTGCCCCTGCGCACCCGGCGCAATCGGTGATGAAAGGCGCAATGCCCGTCACCACGGCGCCTCCGGCGCCGATCGTTCCGGCGACGTCCAGCTTCGTCAGTTCCGTCGCGGTCTTTCCGAGGCTCTCGACGCTCTGGTAAAGCTGCTTGTGAAGCGTGACGGCATTCCCTCCCTTTTTGCTCGCCAGCTCCCCGAGCTTCGCGACCTCCGCGGCGATGTTCACCGCCTCCCCCGCCGCTGGCGCCATCGCGGCCGCGGCATCGGCCGTCTTGCCGATCACATCTCCCAGGAGGCGCAGCTGCTGCACTTCGGCCTCGAATGATTTTTTAAGGGCATCCATCGCCGCCTTGCTGCCGCACACCTTGTCGTTCTTGAAGACCTGCACATCGTCTTCGATACGTTTCAGAACCGCGTTCGTATCGTTGAACTTCTTCAAAGCCTCCTGGTCCACCGCCCCGTTGAACGTCACCTTCGTAAATGCATCGAGATCCCTCTGGGCGCTGTCTTGCAGGGACTGCGCTCCCGCGCCGATCCGGCGCGCCACGACGTTGACGTCCCTCAGGATGTCGCAGATCTGATTTCCGATCTTGGTCCGCTTTCCGGCGTCCGGCCCGAGTGGAGGAGCCCCGAAGCAACGATCGAAAACCAATTGGTTGTTGATCTTCAGCGGACATCCTTCATCCGAAGGGGCCGAGCAGCCCGCGGAAGCAACGACCGGAAGCATGACGTGAAAGGCGATCACTACCGTAAAGACCGAGGTGACCCTCCGAACGATACCCGTTGCAGTAAACATGATTCCTCCTCTCTGCGTCTGGCAATTTAGTCCATGAACCTGGATCATGAACGCTTTGCTAACCCATCCATTTCCTGTTCAGCGCGCCTGACGATTCACTCCGCCATCCCCAGCCTGAAGCCCCGGATAGACCCGTCGCTGCAGGAAAACATTGTTGTTTCGTCTTTTCCGTGCAACTTCGTTAAGGTCTTTTCGGGAGTCAGGCTGGAGTTGGAGAGAAGGAGTGGATCAAGAAGAACATTTGAAGGAGGGCCGAAAAACCTATCCCTGCAGGAAACCGGAAGGCGTTCCATGGAAACACCTCCAGAAAAACGCTGCCGAACAAAGCCACAGACAAAAAAGATTATGCGGTACGCACATTTTCCGAATTATGATTCGAAATGTCAATTTTCTTTGGTGATTGCCGCTATATCGGCGCCAACGATAGCCCTGAAATATTTGAGTTTTCAAACATTATTTTACTTCCTGCTCGTACTAGGCCTCCCCAAGGATTCTTTGGATTGGATATGGGTCAAACCTTTAGCATATGCTCCTCATGAAGGGGCCGTTTTCCAGTTGACTCCGTGCGGCCTTCGATATAACGGTATAATATTCGGGAAGTGAAATCCCCGCAGCCCCGCGGCTTTGGAGGGTCTGCCCTGTTTCTCAATACTCCCTCACACTGTGAAAGGACTCCCTGCGTGTGCGTAGGACCGAAAGTCCCCATCAGGTTCCGGATATTCGTAGCGTTATTTTCGTAACGAACCCTCGGATCAAGTACATGGCGGATATGATGCGGGACCGCTCGATGCGCTGCTTGGGCGCGTTTTTCCTTGCCGTTCTTCTCGCCTGTCCCGCACCTGCGGTTCCGGCGCCCGCGGTTTCCGCACAGGTGAAGAACGTCAAGGCCCGCCAGGAAGGGAAACTGTTTCTCTTCGAATACAGCCTCGAGGGGACCGGACCCGAGGCGAATGTCGTCCTCCGTCTGACGGTCCAGGGGAAAGTTTACAGGCAGAAGGAACTGCATCTGGAAGGAGACATCGGCAAGGTCCGCCCGGGCAAAGGCCGGAAAATCGTCTGGAACGTCCTGAAGGACTTCCCCGACGGATTGGCCGGAGAGTTTTCCTGGGACCTTGACGTCCTCCGGAAGACGTTCCTCGACCCGACCACGAAGATGGAGTTCGTCCTCGTGCCGGGCGGTTGTTTTCGGGTGGAAGAACTTCCCGGCGAGGATGATGGGGCCGTGCCCCGGCAACCGGCACGCGAAGAGTGCGTCTCCGAGTATCATGTCGGGAAGTTCGAGGTGACCCAGGGACAGTGGGCGAAGGTGATGGGGAACAACCCGTCCCGTTTCAAGAAAGGCGACAGATACCCCGTGGAGCAGGTCAGCTGGGAAGACGCAGCATCGTTCATCACGAGGCTGAACCATCTTTCGAAGGAGACATACCGCCTGCCGACCGAAGAGGAATGGGAATACGCGGCAAGAGGCGGAGGCGGGAGCGGCAGGTGGGCCGGAACGAGCAACAAGGCGATGCTCGGCGACTACGCGTGGTACCAGGCCAACAGCGCCGGTTCGACCCACGCCGTGGGGGAGAAGAAACCGAACGGGATCGGTCTCCACGATCTCTCGGGAAACGTCTGGGAATGGTGCTCCGAACGGAAAGATGCCCCGCGGGACGGGCGCAAGGCGATTCGCGGAGGATCCTGGTACAACGAAGCCAATGATCTCCAGGCGGCGACACGGCACCGGGAGAAACCGGATGAACAGATCGACACGATCGGGTTCCGCCTGGTTCGTCCCGTCAGCGACTAAAGGGGGAACTGCGCGGTGAACAGAGCTGCGGTCGGGCGATTTCTCGTCCTATTGGGACTGATCGCACTCGCGCCTTTCCCCGCGCTCGCGGTAAAGGGAACTTCACGTATTCTGGTGACGCCGTCCGCGCCGGAGACCGTCCCTGCGGCGGTGAGCACGGGGGAAATCGACCGGAATTTCCCCATGGGAACCAAGGCGGGGGATAAGGACGTGGCGGTGATTATCGGGAACAGGAACTACCAGGTCCCCGGTGTTCCTCCCGTGGAATACGCCCACCGGGATGCCGAGGCCATGAAGGGTCATCTCATTTCCACATTCGGATTCAGGCCGGAGAACATCATTGATGTAAGGGATGCCGGGCTCGTCAAGTTCAACGAGATTTTCGGCTCGGAATCCGAGGCCAGGGGGAAGCTCTACAATTATGTGAGGAAGGGCACTTCCAACGTCTTCATCTACTACGTCGGGCACGGCGCTCCCGACGTCAATTCCAGGGAGGCGTATTTCGTCCCCGTCGACGCCGATCCTCGTTACATAGGAAGCAGCGGGTACCGGCTGAAGACGTTCTACGGAAATCTGTCGAAGGTCCCCGCGAAATCCATGACGGTCGTCCTCGACGCATGTTTCTCCGGTAATACCGGGAAGGGGACGCTCCTCAAGGGAATCAGTCCCGCCCTGGTCGTCGTCGAGCAGGATTCCTCAGTCCCTCCGAACACCACTCTGTTCGCAAGCGGCTCGGTGCACCAGGTTTCCACCTGGTATCCTGAAAAGGGCCACTCTCTCTTCACCTACTTCTTTCTCCTGGGGATCCGCGGGGAGGCGGATGCGAACAGGGACGGCGCGGTTACCGCGGGGGAGATGAGGGCGTATCTCGAAGACAAGGTCACCTACATGGCGCGGCGTCTCGGCGGCATCGACCAGACGCCGCTGGTCGTCGGGAACGAAAACGAGGTCCTCGTGAAGTTCAAGAAGCGATGAGGAGGCGAAGATATGAGTCGTTCCGGAATGACGGCCATCGTCATTGCAGCCTTTCTCCTTTCCTCCTGCGCCTCACAGATGGCCATGGTGAGCGGCGGGACCATTTCCGTCACCGGCGCCGTGGCCAAGAACTGGGCCCAGGGCACCCCTGCCGTCAACCAGGAAGTCAAACTCGTTGACTCGAAGACGGGCAAGGTCGTGGAGACCACAAGGACGAACTGGGCGGGCAGCTACGGCTTCGGCGGCGTGGAACCGGGCAACTACACCGTCCACGCGGGCCGCTACAAGCAGAACGTCAAGGTTTCGTCCGGGAACAACAAGGTCAATTTCGACCTGAGCGAGCCCGACGGCGTCTACCGGTGGGAGAAGCAGCTGTACCAGGGGGTGATGCAGACCCTGACCCAGTACACCCAGGGAGGGGGAGGCACTTCCGGTTCGAGCGCCCAAAAAGGAGAGGACGCCCCCGCTTCGAGCGTACAGGGGGGGGCGAAGGCCGCTCCTGCCGCGGGCCCCACCGATTCGGGCCTCATGCAAAAGTTCACCGGCAACTATTGGGGCTATTCGGGCAGCACCGAAATGAAGATGGCCTTCTGTCCCAATGGGACGTTCCGCGAATTCTCCGAGTCCAGCTATTCCGGAAGAGGCTTCGACAGCGGCGGCAGCCAGACGATGGCCTGGGGCTCCGCCAGCCAGGGAGGATACCAGGGGACGTGGGCGATCACGGGGAATATCTCCGGGGGGACACTCACCATCCGGTATTCCAACGGCAAACAGCGCCAGGTTCCTTACCGCGCGATCGACAACCAGGGGTGTTACCAGTTCGGCAATGACAAGCTGTGCCGGACCGGGCCGGCTTCGTGCAACTGAGACGCCATCTTGGGGATGGCCGTGCGATAAGGCGATTCGGCCGCCACATCGGCCCGTATCACCGCTTCCCCGGTCCCGCTCCAGGAAGAGGGTAGGTTCTTCCCAGCTGCTCCTCTTATTCGGCTTTGGAAGCAGGCGATCCCGGGGAGGGGGCATCCTGCCCGACGAGCTTGACCTCGTAGTTCCCGATCTCCTTCTGCGAGGACGATCCGTCGAGACCGTTGACCTGGGCCGTCACCTTGTACCACCCCGGCGGGAGAACGAAAGGTGGACTCTGGCCCTGCCAGACAGGTCCCGTCTGCGGGTTTCGCACGATCTGCTGGAAGGCGATATTGTTGTTCGTGTCGTAGATCGTGAAGTTGATGTCGCGCAGCCCGCGTTCTTCCCGGACATGGAACGATATGACGGATTCCCCCGTCCGGATCTGCTGGGGCTGGATGTACTCAATTAAGGGGCCGCCTTGCGGCGATCCGTAGGCGGGGACCTGCTGCTGTCCCGGCTGCTGCCCGTGACCGTAAGGAGACGGGGATCCGGGTGGGGGTGGCGCGCCCTCCGGAGGGATTTCGTCGCCGGACGGTTCGGATGTCGATGTGCCTGGTGAAGCATCGGGCCCGGCGGCGGACCCTGGCGACCCGCCTTGGGTTTGTTGCTGCAATCCGAATCCAACCTGGGGTTTGGGGACGACCCCCGCCGCCGCTGCATCGAGGTCTTCCCTCCCGAAGCTGTCCGGCTTGCGCTTCTTCGCGGTTGGGAGCAGGCTGACTTTCCCAGTGAACTGTTCGCTCCGGCGATGCGTATCATCCTCGATCTGGAGAATGTACGAAACTGCCTCCGGGTAGATGTCCGGGGGTAGGGAGAACTCGACCGTCGTTTCCCCCGCGTAGCCGTTCCTGTTCCGGCGGTTGTCGTACTCGTCGATCTTTACCTCCTTCTTGTACTTCCCGAAGAAGGCGTAGACGACCGCGACGGGGTTCGGGGACTGCCACTCCACGTTGAAGACTACGGCCCCCCGGTCGAGGTGCCGGGCATCGTGGCGGGTGATCTCCGGCTTTTCCGCCGCCAGAGCGACGGCGCTTATTGCCAGGGCGGCGTAGCAAACGACGTTAAGGAGAAACGGGGTGCGTTTTTGCATTCGTCCTCCTCCGACCCCGTTCCGCATTTCACCGTCCCTCGAGCTCGGAGGGGCGGACGGGGCGAACGTTGAACGATTCGTCAAGGTGCGAAACGCGGGCGTCCCACTCCTTCGGCTGGAACGTGTCGGTGATATCGGCATCCAGGATCGTCAACTGGACCTTCAGGCGCGCGATCCGGTCTGTCGCCGGGTCGAGCCGCGAAAAGACGATGCCGTCGAAACTATGGCAGTCCTCGATCCTCGGATAGGCCGGGAAGCCTATGGTGAGCGACTTGCGCTTCGGGTCGGTCGACTTGAGATCGACGAGCCACGCCGCAACGATGTCCCGGCTTTTCCCTTCCGCCCGGGCACATGCCCATAGCAGGTTCCGCGGGAGCGATTTCCCGGATCCCGGCTCGATGACGGCCAGCCGGGCCTTTGCGACGATGCCTGTGCCCGAAAGGTCGATGCTCTTGTCGAGTTCCAGACGCTGGCTTCCCGACTCGGTTTTCCGGTACGACTTGACGTCGATCATGTGGAGCTTGTAGGCGACGACCAGGCCCTCCCCCTCCGTCACGTTCCGGGACCGCGTCGTGCCGCCGATCGTACCTTCCGCGCTTGCTATGGAGATGTCCTTCCCCGTGCCGAGGACATTCGTGAGGGCCTTCTGGGAAGAGACTCCCCCCGTGACGCCCGTCCTCCCGCTCTTCTCCCCGGCGATGCGGAAATTCGCCAGGCGCAGCGCTTCGGTGACGTAGGGGACATTCGGCTCGAAGGGGATGTCCGAAAGATTGACCGGGGTGATGATTTCCACGCCTCCGAGGTCGGCTTTCTGCGCCGAGCCCCGGGTCATGCCGATCCCGGCGGTGCTCCCGGAGACGGACTGCCCGCCGAGGGCGATCCCGCGGTTGTATGCGAAATCCTGCTGCACGTTGTTGAGGGAGCGTTCCTTCTTCGTCCGGATTTCCTCGGCCGCAGGGTCGTCGACCGGACCGAACTGCCGGGACCAGGCACTCCCGATGTGGTGACGGTCCACCGGTCTTTTCGGTACGAAGTATTCGTCCTCCAGCGCGGTCCCGATGTTCTTCTGATGCGTCTCGAACGCGCCAGGGCCTGTTGTGGCGCAGCCCGGCAGCAGGAAAATCGCGGAGAGCAGAAGGACGGCGATGGAGCGGAAACCGGGAAGATGTCCGATCCGTTTTCTCATGGGCACACCCCCATCGAAATATCTACCTTCCAGCCACGACGACTTTCGCTTCGCTCAAGTAGTCGTTCGCGTGTCTGATCGTCTCCCGCACCGCTTTGGCCCCTTCGGAACGCAGGACGAGCATGTTGGGCCGGGCCACTTCGGTGACCAGCAGGACGAGCGGATTGTCCCCGACTAAGGGATGGTGCATCGCTTGCTGGAGGGTATCGGCGTATCGGGCGACGCCGCGGCTTCGCACCACTTCGGGCCGCACGCTCTTTGCGGAATACACGGCGAGGAACTTCCCGCCTTCGCCCCGCGTCACGACGACGGGGAAGAGCTCCCGCTCGAACCGCACTCCCTCTACCAAAAGGAGGAGACCCGTCACGGGGCGCGACGAATCGTACGAGACGGGCGACATCTGCGATGGAGGGCCGTCCCCCGGCACAACGGTTCCCGTAACCGGAACCGCCGCTCCGGGCAGTCCCGGGGACCCGGTTCCCCTGTCGTAACGTTCCGCCGGGACGTACGACGGCTCGTTCCTTCTCCCGGAAGCGACGATCTCCATGAGGGAGGCGCCCGGCCGGCATCCGGGGGAGTCGGCGGCAAGGCACACTCTCAGTTCCACGGTCGCCATTGGTGTCCCCCCGTCCCAGGAAACCTCTTCGCGCACCTTCTGCGCCCCCCTGATGACTCCCTGGACCCGGCTCTCCAGGACGTACTCCCGGATCGCCTCCCTCATCACCATGGCACCGTCGATGCGCACGCCATGAACCGCCTCTGCCAAGGCCCGCTGGGCCGTCACCTCGGCGGCCCGGACCGCGTTGAGCCGGTCAGTGACTTTGTTTCCGGAGGGTTTGGCCGTTCCGTAGCCGATCCCTACAACAAATCCGCCCGTCCAGTCAACCGATCCCCTGGGTTCTTTCCCGCTGCCATGCGCGTGGAGTGCGAAAGAAAAGAAAACGATGAGAGCCGTCGCGGAAACGGCACGCAAGCGCGGAGCAGGGTGCACCTTCGACGTCCTCCTTTCCTTCCGGACGCGTGCGGGCGCTTCTCTTTCGCCGTTTTCCGATGATACGTTTCCAAAAATCAGAATATTATAGGATTTCCCGCCGGGAAACACTTTTTTGCATGTTTCCACAAGCAGCGGTTCCTCCACTGTTTTTGCTATAATTCACCGGGATGCGACACATGCCGCCGAGCGGAGAGGAAACAGGAGCGGGCGTCCGCCGGGACGGCTTGCGTCTCCTGCTGTTGCCTTTTTTGTTGGCGCTCCTGGTCCTGGCAGACGAGGCAGCCGGCGCCGGACGGCAGAAAGGCGACCCGCTGTTGGTCAAGGGCGTGACGTCGGAAGGCGCGTGCGCCGTCTACGGGATGAGTGCGGAGCAATCACAGCTTCTCGCTCTCCAGAAGGCGCGGGCCTCCGCCATCGAGCAGGCAGCCGGAGTCCGCGTCGCCTCCTCGACTCTCGTGCGGGACAGCGCGGTGGCAGTCGACCTGATCCGGACCTACACGCGGGGATACATCGTAAGCGAGAAAGTCGAGTGGCTCCCTCTTGCGCAGTACCAGGACTCCCCTTCCAGGCCGCCGATCCCAGAGTACCGCGTCCGTGTCACGGCGGACATCGTCATCCCGAACCGCCTTGAACGTCCCGTAGGGCTTCGGGCGAAGACCGACAACAAAGTGTACCGCAGGGGGGAGAAGGCGCGGGTCGAGATCACTGCGGACCGCGAGGCGCGCGTTGCGATCTTCAACCTCACGGCGGACGACCGCGTGGTGATGATCTTCCCCCACCGCTACGAGCCGAACAACCTGGTCGCTCCCGGGAAGCCCCTGAACTTCCCGGGAGACGGGTCCCGCATCTCACTGGTTATGCAGAACCTCCCTGGGCACTCCCGGGACGCGGAGGCGTTCTTTATCGTCGCTGTTGGGAAAGACGAGGGGGAGGTCGACTTCCAAGCCGTCTTCAGCGGCGGGACCCCTCTTTCCCTGCCCGTCTTCTTCGAAAAGTACGTCTATATCGCCGCGCGGGCGGAGGAGCTGATCCTCCCATACACCATCGAGGAAAACGAATAGGGCCGTGACCTGCTGACATTTGTCTTCGGCTGGATTACGTAGGAACCTCCACGCTCAAACTGGGTTATCCGATCGTGGGGACCGCGGCTTCCTTCGAGGCGATCCAGCGGGCGAGGGCGGCGTACTCGGGCTGCGTGAGGCCGGGGTCGCGCCCAAGGAGCGCGGCGGCGATCTCCCGGGAACGGGAGAGCATCCGGGCGTCCCGGACGATGTCCGAAAATACCAGATCGGGGATGCCGGACTGGCGCACCCCGGCGAAATCGCCCGGCCCCCGGATTTTGAGGTCTTCCTCCGCGATCCGGAAGCCGTCGTTTGTCTTCTCCATCACCGAGAGGCGCGCGATCGCATCCTCGCCCTGCGGCCCTTCCACGAAGAGGAAACAGAAGGAGGGACGGGTCCCCCTCCCCACGCGGCCGCGAAGCTGGTGGAGTTGCGAGAGCCCGAACCGCTCGGCATGCTCGATCATCATCACGGTGGCCTCCGGCACGTCGATCCCCACCTCCACGACGGTGGTGGAGACGAGGATCCGGATCTCCCCTTCCTGGAACCTCCGCATCACGGCGTCCTTCTCCTCCGCCTTCATCCGTCCGTGCAGCAGGCCGACGCCGATCTCCGGGAACGCCTCCCGGACCCGCTCCGCGGTCTTCGTGGCGTCCCGCAGCGTCAGCTTCTCCGACTCCTCCACCAGCGGCAGGACGATGTAGATGCGCCCTCCCTCGGCAAGCTCCTTCCGCACCTTCGCCCAGGCCGATTTCCGCTCCCCTTCCCGGATCACCTTCGTCTCGATCGCCTTCCTCCCGGGCGGCATCTCGTCGATCACGGAGATGTCGAGGTCTCCATACAGCGTCATCGCCAGCGTCCTCGGGATCGGCGTGGCGGTCATCACGAGGAGATGCGGCGCCGTCTTCGCCTTTCCCCGCAGCGCGGCCCGCTGCAGGACCCCGAAGCGGTGCTGCTCGTCCACGATGCCGAGCCCCAGCCGCTCGAATTCGACGCCTTCCTGGATGATCGCGTGCGTGCCGATGACGATGTGGGCGTTCCCTTCCCGGATCTCCTTCCGCAACGCTTCCCTTTTCTTCCCCGCAAGAACCGAGGTAAGAAGAACCACCCGCACCGGCAACCCTTGGCACAGGGAGAGGAACCGCCGGTAGTGCTGCTCGGCGAGAATCTCGGTCGGGGCCATGATGGCCGCCTGCGCTTCCTTTCGCCACGCCACCAGCGCGGCGATCCACGCGACGATCGTCTTTCCGCTTCCCACATCCCCCTGGAGGAGCCGGTGCATCGGGTGCGGATTGGCCATGTCTTTCAGGATCTCGTTCACCACGCGCCGCTGGGCTCCCGTGAGCGCGAAGGGGAGCCGCCGCTTGATTTCGTCGACGATCTCCTTGTCCCAGTGCAGCGGGACGGACGCCTCCTTCATCACTCCCGCACGACGCCGCGCAAGCGTCCACTGGATGAAGAACAGCTCTCCGAAGATCAGCCGCTGCTGCGCGGGGGAGGAAAAGGAAAGGAGTGTCGAAGCGTCGGCCCCCGGGGGAGGAAAATGGAGCCCGGCCAGCGACTCGTGGATCGGCGGGACACCCGCCTCCTCCAGCATCCAACGGGGGAAGAACTCCTTCGCGGTCGACGCATGGTGCGAGACGACCTCCCATTGGATCCGGCGCAGGACGCGGGGCGGCACCCCTTCGATCTCCGGGTAGACCGGCACGATCCGCCCGAGGTGGACGGGGTCGTGTTCCTCCGCCTTCCCCAGGATTTCGGGATGATGCATCTCGGGCTGGAACTGGAAGAACCGCACCGTCCCGCAGAGGACCACGGTCTCCCCTTCGTGGAACCTCTCCTTAAGCGATGGGTGGAAATGGAACCACTTTGCGGACAGATGCCCCGTGCCGTCGGAGATCGTCACCTCCAGGAAACGAGGCCCCCCGAACCGCCGCATCCCGCCGTGAACTCCGATGACGGTCCCCTTCACCGGCACGGTCATCCCGTGTTTCAGCGCCCGCAGCGGGAGAACGTGCCGGCGATCCTCGTATCCCTTCGGAAAAAAGAACAGGGCGTCCTGCGGGGTGCGTATCCCCCGGGCGGCCAGCTTTTCGGCGATCTTCGGCCCTACCCCCTTTACGAACTGGATGGAGGGGGCGTCCGTCATGGCCCGTCAGCGCCCGTGGTACTCTTGCAGGCTTCGAACGGAGAGGTCTTCACGGATCAGGTGGGTGATGGCGTGCGCCACCGCTCGCGCCGCCGACAGGGTGGTGAAGTACGGGATGTTGTAGACGAGCGCCGTGCGCCGGATGTAGAACGAGTCCGCCTTCGACTGGGCCCCGAGGGGGGTGTTGATGACGAGGGCGATCTCCCCGTTCTTGATGTGGTCCGCGACATGGGGGCGTCCTTCGTTGATCTTCAGGACCGTTTCCGTCGGAATGCCGTTCCCGGAGAGGAACTCCGCCGTGCCGCGCGTGGCCACGATCCGGAACCCCGCTTCGTGCAGGAGCCGCGCCGCGGGCAGAACCCCCGCCTTGTCCTCATTCCGCACGCTGACGAACACTTTTCCGCTCCGCGGAAGCATCATCCCCGCCGCGATCTGCGCCTTCGCGAACGCCTTCCCGAAGTTTTCGTCGATCCCCATCACCTCGCCCGTCGACTTCATCTCGGGCCCCAGGATCGTGTCCACGTCCGGGAACTTGATGAAAGGAAAGACCGCTTCCTTGACGCTGACGTGCGAAGGGGTGACGTCCTCCGTGAAACCGAGGTCCGAAAGCTTCATCCCCGCCATCACCTTCGCCGCCAGCTTCGCCAGGGGGACTCCGATCGCCTTGCTGACGAACGGGATGGTCCGGGAAGCGCGCGGGTTCACCTCCAGGATGAAAATATTTCCCTTCTGGATGGCGAACTGGACGTTCATCAGCCCCACGACCCCAAGCTCCTTCGCCAGCGCCTTGGCCTGCCGGGCAATTTCGCGGACCGTCTCCGGGGGGATGGAATGGGGGGGAAGGGAGCAGGCCGAGTCGCCGGAGTGGACACCCGCCTCTTCGATGTGCTCCATCACGCCGCCGATGACGACGGTCTCCCCGTCGGAGATGGCGTCGACGTCGATCTCGATCGCGTCCTCCAGGAACTTGTCGATCAGTACCGGCCGCTCCTCCGATGCCTGGACCGCATGGGTGAGATATTTCCGCAGCCCCTCCTCGTCGTGGACGATCTCCATGGCCCTTCCGCCGAGGACGTACGAAGGCCGAAGGAGAACCGGGTAATCGATCCGGGAGGCGATCGCGACCGCCTCCTCCGTCGAGCGGGCGATCCCGTTGGGCGGCTGCCGGAGGGCAAGCTTATTAAGCAGCTCCACGAACCGCTCCCGGTCTTCCGCCCGGTCGATGCTGTCGGGGGAAGTCCCCAGGATCGGGACCCCTTCCTTTTCCAGGGGGACGGCGAGTTTCAGGGGGGTCTGCCCGCCGAACTGGACGATGACCCCTTCCGGTTTTTCCTTCTCAATGATCGCCAGGACGTCTTCCTTCGTCAGCGGCTCGAAGTAGAGCCGGTCGGAGGTGTCGTAGTCGGTGGAGACCGTCTCCGGGTTGCAGTTGACCATGATCGTCTCGAACCCCTCCTCCCGGAGGGCGAAGGAGCCGTGCACGCAGCAGTAGTCGAACTCGATCCCCTGCCCGATCCGGTTGGGGCCGCCTCCGAGGATGACGATCTTTCTCCGTCCGGTCGGCCGGGCCTCGTCCTCCGCGTCGTAGGAAGAATAGAGGTAAGGCGTGTGCGCCTCGAACTCCCCTCCGCAGGTGTCCACCCGCTTGAACACAGGGAAAACGCCCGCGCCCCGGCGAATCCCTCGCACGTCGTCCTCGCCGATCCCAAAGAGCTTTCCCAGTCGCCGGTCGGAAAAGCCGAAACTCTTCGCCTGCCGGAGGAGGTCCTCCGTGGATTGGGCGATCGCCCCTTTTCCGGCCGTTGCCGCCCGGAACTCGCCCGCCCGCGAACGCAGCTCCCCTTCCGCCTCGACGATCTGCCGGATGTTTTCGAGGAACCAGACGTCGATGCCGGTGACCCGGTAGATCTCCTCGATCTTCCATCCTTCGCGGATCGCCTCCCCGATGTAGAGAAGCCGCTGCGAATTGGGCCTGCGCAGTTTTTCCTCGATGATTTTCCGGCGCGAGGAGGCGCTGACGGCGTCGGCGGGGAGGACCTCCTCGAACCCGTACACGCTGATTTCGAGGGACCGCAGCGCCTTCTGGAGCGACTCCTTGAAGGTCCGCCCGATCGCCATCACCTCCCCCACCGACTTCATCTGGGTGCCGAGGAGATCTTGCGTCTGCGGGAACTTCTCGAAGGTGAAGCGGGGGATCTTCGTCACGACGTAGTCGATCGTCGGCTCGAACGACGCCGGCGTCTCCCGGGTGATGTCGTTCGGGATCTCGTCGAGGGTGTATCCGACCGCGAGCTTGGCGGCGATCTTCGCGATGGGGAACCCGGTCGCCTTGGAGGCCAGGGCCGAGGAGCGGGAGACGCGCGGGTTCATCTCGATCACCACCATCTCCCCCGTATCGGGATGGACGGCGAACTGGATGTTGCTCCCCCCCGTGTCGACGCCGATCTCCCGGATGATGCTCAGGGCGGCGTTCCGCATCAGCTGGTACTCCTTGTCGGTCAGCGTCTGCGCCGGAGCGACGGTGATGGAGTCTCCCGTGTGGACTCCCATCGGATCGAGGTTCTCGATGGAGCAGATGATGACCACGTTGTCCTTCAGGTCCCGCATCACTTCGAGCTCGAACTCCTTCCAGCCGATCACCGACTGCTCGACGAGCACGGTCCGTTTCGGGGAGGCGTCCAGTGCCCAGCGGATCGATTCCTCGTACTCCTCCCGGTTGTAGGCGATGCCCGCGCCCGTTCCCCCAAGGGTGAACGACGGCCGGATGATGGCCGGGTACCCGATCTCCGGGATCACCTTGAGTGCTTCCTCCAGCGACCTCACGTACCCGGAACGAGGGACGACCAGGCCCAGCTTTTCCATCGCCTTCCGGAACAGGTCGCGGTCTTCCGCCTTCTGGATCGCCTCAAAGCTCGCGCCGATCAGCTCGACGCCGTACTTCTGCAGGATCCCCATTTCGTGGAGGGAGACGGCGATGTTCAGTCCCGTCTGGCCGCCGATCGTCGGCAGGAGAGCGTCCGGCCGCTCCCGCTCGATGATCTTTCCCACCATCTCGGGAGTGATCGGCTCGATGTAGGTGCGGTCCGCGAACTCCATGTCGGTCATGATCGTCGCGGGATTGCTGTTCACCAGGACGACGGTGTACCCCTCCTCCTTCAGGGCCTTGCACGCCTGGGTCCCGGAATAGTCGAACTCGCAGGCCTGGCCGATGATGATCGGGCCGGACCCGATCAGCATGATCTTCCGGATATCGGTTCTCTTCGGCACTCGTTACATCTCCTGGATGGCGACGTCGGTAAGTCCCATCCTCCTCGCGGTCCCGACGGCCCGTTCGTATTCCTCCGCGCGCAGCTTCCGGTCGAACCCCGGCACGCCCATTGCGCGGTACGCCGGGAAATATTGCCCCATCAGGGAGAGGGGGACACTCCTTCCGTATTTATCGCGGAGGAAGGAAAGCACCCGCTCGGTCTCCTCCGTCTTCCCCGGCAGCACCAGGTGGCGGATGAGCACCCCTTTCCGTGCGATCCCGTCTCTCCCCTTCGAAAGGGGCCCCACCTGCCGGAACATCTCGGCGACGGCCAGGGCGTTCTGCGCGGGATAGTCGGGGGTTTCCGAGATCTCGCCCGACAGCTCCCCCGACCGGTATTTCATGTCCGGCAGGTAGATGTCCACGATGCCGTCCAGCAGGGAGAGCGTCTCCAGCGAATCGTAGCCGTTCGTGTTGTACACCACGGGGAGTGCGAACCCCCTCTCCCGCGCGGCCAGCAGTCCGCCAAGGATTTGCGGGACGTGCGATGTGGGAGTCACGAAGTTGACGTTGTGAACCCCCTTTTCCTCCAGGCGCAGGAGGCGATCCGAGAACTCTTCGACGGTCAGCTCGCTTCCGGCTCCCATCCGGCTGATCGGGTAGTTCTGGCAGAAGAGGCATGCCATGTTGCAATGGCTGAAGAACACCGTCCCCGACCCCCTGGTTCCGGAGATCGGCGGCTCCTCGCCGTGATGGACCGAAACCGCGGCCACCTTCGCCAGGCCGGGGGCGCCGCAGAAACCGACCTTCCCCTCGATGCGGTTCACGCGGCAATCCCTGGGGCAGAGACGGCACTCCCGCAGCATCTCCATCGCGCGGTCGCGCCGATCCCGGAGGAGCGACAGGTCGCCGCCGGCCGCCGATGCGCACGTATTTGCGAGCCGCCGCACTAAATCTCCTCTTCCCCCGCGAGGTACCGGTAGAACCGGGTGAAGAGGTAGCGGGAGTCGTGCGGCCCGGGGGATGCCTCGGGATGGTATTGCACCGAGAAGCAGCGCAAGGAGGGGATGGAGATCCCTTCGACCGTCCGGTCGTTCAGGTTGACGTGCGTGATCCGCGCACGGCCTCCCAGCGAATCCGGATCCACGGAGAAATTGTGGTTCTGGCTGGTGATCTCGACCTTCCCCGTGGCGAGGTCGGAAACCGGCTGGTTGCATCCGTGGTGCCCGAATTTCAGCTTGAAGGTCTTTCCCCCCAGCGCGAGCCCCATGATCTGGTGGCCCAGGCAGATGCCGAACATCGGGATCTTTCCCAACATCTTCCCGACGGCCTCCACCGCGTAAGGGACGCCCTCCGGGTCCCCCGGGCCGTTGGAGAGGAAGACTCCGTCCGGGTTCCTTGCCAGGATCCGCTCGGCGGTCGTGTTCGCCGGCACCGCCGTGACGTCGAACCCGTGGGAAACCAGCATCCGAAGGATGTTCTGCTTGATCCCGTAATCGACCGCGACGATCCTGGGAATCTTCCCGAAACGGCTGCGGTATGCGGAAGCCGGGAGGTACCCCTTTTCCAGGTCCCAGTCTCCCGTTTCCCAGTGCGTCTCCACTTCCGACGTGACCTCCTTGACCAGGTCGCGCCCGACGATGGAAGGGAGCTCCTTCGCCTTCTTCGCAACCCGTTTCCCGTCGAGGTCGACCGAGGAGACGATCCCCATCTGGGAGCCGCCGTCCCGCAACCGGCGCGTGAGCGCCCGCGTGTCGATCCCGGAGATCCCGCAGATGCGGTACCGGCGCAGATAGCCGTCCAGCGTCTCGACGTGCCTCCAGTTCGACGGCAGCCGCCACGCCTCCCGGACGATGAACCCCTCCACCCAGGGGCGGGTCGATTCGACGTCGTCGGGGTTGATCCCGGTGTTCCCGATCTCCGGGTACGTCATCGTGACCATCTGGCCCCGGTAAGATGGGTCGGTGAGCACCTCCTGGTACCCCGACATCCCGGTGTTGAACACGACCTCGCCGCCGCTTTCCCCTTCGTATCCGAAGGCGGTCCCGCGGAATACGGTCCCGTCGGCCAGGGCGAGGATCGCCTTCTTCTCAGCCATCGACGGCAACCCCCGGAAGGAGGGAATGGGTGACGCGGCCGCCGCGGAGCGTCGCCACCGCGCGCCCTTTCAGTTTCCAGCCGAGGAAGGGGGTGTTCCGTGATTTCGACAGGATGTCCTGTTGCCGGTACTCCCACTCCATCTCTGGATCCACAACCGTAACGTCGGCGTCAGCCCCTTTTCGCAAAGATCCTTTCCCGGCAAGCTTCAGGATGCCCGCGGGGTTCGCGCTGAGCAGCTCCACGATCCGGGCGGGTGTGACCTTGCCGCCCGAAAGGAGAGCGAGGGAAAGGGGCAGGGCCGTCTCCAGTCCGATGATCCCGTTGGCCGCCGCGATGAACTCGCAGCGCTTCACGTAGTCTTCGTGGGGAGCGTGGTCGGTGGCGATGGCGTCGATCGTCCCGTCGTTGAGGCCCTCCAGGACGGCCATCCGGTCCTCTTCCCCGCGCAACGGGGGATTCATCTTCGCATTCGTGTCGTACCCTTCGAGCAGCGCGTCGGTGAGCGTGAAGTAGTGCGGCGCGGTCTCGCCTGTGACGCGAACACCGGACTTTTTCGCCATCCGGAGCAGTGCAACTCCCATCTTCGTGCTGATGTGCTGGATGTGCACCTTTCCGCCCGTCTGCTTCGCCAGCAGGATGTCCCGGGCAATGGCCACCTCTTCCGCGGCGGCGGGAATGCCGGGGATGCCCAGCCGGTGGGCCGTCCATCCTTCGTGCGCCGCCCCCTCGCCGCTGAGCTCCCGGTCCTCGGCATGGGACAGGATGAGGAAATCGAAGGCCTTCGCGTATTCCAGCGCGCGCCGCAGGAGCAGGGAGCTTGCGACCGGCTTCCCGTCGTCGGAGAACGCCACCGCGCCCGCCTCCGCGAGCTCCGCGTAGTCCGCCATCTCCTTCCCTTCCAGCCCCCTCGTGACGGCCGCCACCGGAAAGACGTTCGCAAAGCCCTCCCGCTCCCCTTTTTCCCGGATGTACCGGGTGATCTCGGGGTGGTCGTTCACCGGCTTCGTGTTCGCCATGCAGGCGACGGAGGTGAACCCGCCGGCCGCGGCGGCCCTCGTTCCCGACCGGATGTCCTCCTTCCACTCGTATCCCGGTTCCCTCAGATGGACGTGCATGTCGATCAGCCCCGGGAGGACCCATTTCCCCGCCGCATCGATCGTGCGTCCCTGGAATCCTTTCGGCGCCTGACCCCCCGGGAGGAAATCCTTCACCTTCCCGTTTTCGAGGACGACGCCCCCGGTTTCGTCCAGTCCGCTTGCCGGGTCTATCACCCTTCCTCCTTTAATGAGCAGCATCGTGTCCTCCCGCCAGGAGATAGAGTAGAGCCATGCGGATGGCGACTCCCGATTCCACCTGATTCAGAATCCTGGACTGCGCGCAATCGGCCAGTTCGTCGGACAGCTCGACGCCCCGGTTGATGGGGCCCGGGTGCATGATCACCGCGTCCTCCTTCGCAAGGGAAAAGATCGCGCGGTTCAAGCCGTACTTGCAGGAATATTCCCTAAGAGATGGAAAGTAGGCGGTCTTCTGGCGTTCGAGCTGGATCCGCAGCATCATCACCACGTCGGCGTCCTTGACGGCTTCCCGAATATCGTAGGTCACCCTTGCGCCCGTCCTCTCCATCTCCTTCGGCGCCATCGTGGCCGGCCCGCAGAGCCATAGATTCGCACCCATGCGACCCAGGGAGTGCAGGTCGGACCGAACGACACGACTATGTAATATATCTCCTATTATGGCTATTTTAAGACCTTTAATCTTACCTTTCGCTTTAAGTATGGTGTAAAGATCCAGCAACCCTTGGGAGGGGTGTTCGTTCGCCCCGTCCCCGGCGTTGATGATCGAGCAGGAGACGAACCGCGACAGGAAGTGCGGCGATCCGGAGGCGTAATGCCGGAGGATGACGATATTGGGCTTCATCGCCTCGATGTTCTTTGCGGTGTCCAGGAGAGTCTCCCCCTTCGTAACGCTGGAAGTCGACGAGCTGAAGTTCACCACGTCGGCGGAGAGCCGCTTCCCCGCGATCTCGAACGACGTGCGGGTCCGCGTGCTCGCCTCGAAAAACAGGTTCACCACGGTCTTGCCCCGCAACGCCGGGACCTTCTTGATGTCCCGGGTCAGCACCTCCTCCATGGAGCGCGCGGTGTCGATGACGAATTCCATCTCCTCGACGCGGAAGTCCGCCAGTCCCAGCACGTGCCGCCGTTTCCAGTCCATCGCCTTCACTCCCCCTTTGCCGGCGTGGGTTCCCTGAGGATGACCTTCCACTCCTCCCGTTCCCCCTGCACCATGACGTCGACGTTTTCACTGCGGGACGTGGGGACGTTCCGCCCGACGTAGTCGGCGCGGATGGGAAGCTCCCGGTGTCCCCGGTCGATCAGCACGGCAAGCTGGATGTTCTTGGGCCGCCCGAAGTCGATCAGCGCGTCCATCGCCGCGCGGATCGTCCGCCCGGTGAAGAGCACGTCGTCCACCAGCACGACCTTCTTTTCATCGATGGAAAAAGGGATCTCGGTCCGTTTCAGCCGCGGCTGGTACCCCGCCCGCGAAAGGTCGTCGCGGTAGAGCGTGATGTCCACGTATCCGGCGGGAACGTCCATCCCCTCGATGGTGCGGATCTTCTCCCGGATGAACTTCGAAAGCGGGACCCCTCCCGACATGATTCCGACCAGGACCAGCTCTTCCGCGCCCTTGTTCTTCTCCAGGATTTCATGGGTAAGCCGGGAGAGGACCCGCTCCATCCCCTTGGCGTCCAGTATGACCTTCCTGCTCGCCTTTTTCATCGCGCACTTCCCTCCCTTTTCGGCCGCGACCGGGATTTGGGGCAAAAAAAAACCTCCCCGCGGTTCGGGGAGGCGGCATGATGTCAGCTTCCGTCCATCCTTTGCTAACCTCGCGGGATTAGCTTAAAAGGCCGAAAGGATAATACTCGAATTTCCTCCCGCCGTCAATCAGTGAAGGAGATGTCCGATCCGGCCCCATCGCACCAGCTCGGGATAGCGCCATACCTCGCTCCATCGGACGCCGCGGCTCCAGTCGATGGAAAAGTAGATGAACATGGCCTTCCCGATGACCGCGTCCATCTCGACGAACCCCCAGAACCGGGAATCGTAGGAACGGTCGCGGTTGTCCCCCATCACGAACAGCTTGTCCGGGGGAACTTTGACCGGCGGCAGGTTGTCCCTCGCCCGGACGAAGCCGTCGATCGCATTCCCGTCGGCGAACCGGACATATTGTTCCTCCAACGGCTGCCCGTTGATGAAGACCTTCTTCTGCCGGACTTCCACCGTGTCCCCCGGCACTCCGACGACACGTTTGATGAAGTCCTTGCTCTTGTCCTCCGGGAAAACGAAGACGATGATGTCCCCTCGCTTCGGGTCCGTGAAATGGAGCACCCGCCCCTTGGTGAACGGGATGTGGTAGCCGTAGAGGAACTTGTTGACGAAGATGTGGTCGCCGATCAGCAGCGTGTTTTCCATGGAGCTGGAAGGGATCTTGAACGCCTGGATCACCAGGGTGCGCACGACGAGGGCGATCAGGAGGGCGACGGCGAACGCCTCGATGTACTCCCGTACCTTCCCCTTCCGTTGGTCTCCCGCGCCTCCCGGCGGCGAAGTCGATTTCATGAAATGGATCCCTCCCCTTGCTCCATAGTACTATTCCCTCACCTTGAGGATCGAAAGGAATGCCTCCTGCGGGATCTCCACCGTTCCCACCTGCTTCATCCGCTTCTTTCCTTCTTTCTGCTTTTCGAGGAGCTTCCGTTTCCGCGAGATGTCCCCTCCGTAGCATTTGGCGATCACGTTCTTCCGGATCGCCCGGATCGACTCGCGGGCGATGATCTTCGATCCGATCGCCGCCTGGATCACCACCTCGAACATCTGCCGGGGAATCAGCTTCCGGAGCCGTTCCGTCACGTCCCTCCCCTTCGGGTACGCGTTGTCCCTGTGCACGATCAGGGACAAGGCGTCCACCTTTTCTCCGTTCAGAAGGATGTCGAGCTTCACCAGGTTGGCCCGCCGGAATTCGAGGAATTCGTAGTCCATGGAGGCGTACCCTCGCGAGGCGGTTTTCAGCAGGTCGTAGAAATCGAGGACGACTTCGTTGAGCGGCATCTCGTACTCGAGGATGACCCGGTTGGATGACGCGAACTTCATCTGGCGCTGGACGCCGCGGCGCTCCTCGCAAAGCTTGAGCACCGCACCGAGATGCTCCGACGGAAGATGGAGGGTCGCCAGGATGATCGGCTCCTCGATGTGGTCCAGGTCCAGCGGCTCCGGGAGCCTCGCCGGGCTGTCGACCAACTCGACGGTTCCGTCCATTTTCACCGCGCGGTATCCGACGGTCGGGGCCGTGGTGATGAGCTCAACCCCGTATTCCCTCTCCAGCCTTTCCTGGATGATCTCCATGTGGAGCAGCCCCAGGAAGCCGCACCGGAAGCCGAACCCCAGGGCGACGGAGGTCTCCGGCTCCGCGGTGAAGGAGGCGTCGTTCAGGCGCAGCTTCTCGATGGCGGTGCGCAGCTGTCCGTATTCGTCGGAGATCACCGGGTAGAATCCCGCGAACACCATCGGCTGCACGACCTTGAATCCCGGCAGCGGTACGACCGCCCGGCTCTTCGCGTCGGTGATGGTATCTCCCACCTTGGTTTCCGTGAGGTCCTTGATGTTGGCGATGACGAATCCCACTTCTCCGGGCCCCAGGGCGTCGACCTCCTTCGGGTGGGGACAGAAAACTCCCACCTTCTGGATCTCGAACACGTTTCCCGTGGACATGAGGATGATTTTCTGCGCCGGGCGCAACGTCCCCTCGAACACCCGGGCCAGGATCACCACCCCCTGGTAGTTGTCGAACCACGAATCGACGATCAGCGCCTTGGGGGGCGCCTCGGGTTCGCCCGCGGGGGGCGGGACCTTCCGGACGATCCGCTCGAGGATCTCCTCGATTCCCGTCCCCTTCTTCGCGCTCGCCTCGATGATGTCCTTCGTCTCCAGCCCGATCACTTCCTCGATCTCGCGCTTGACCCGCTCCGGCTCGGCGTTCGGAAGATCGATCTTGTTCAGCACCGTGACGATCTCGAGGTTTTGCTCCAGCGCCATGTAGACGTTCGCCAGCGTCTGGGCCTCCACCCCCTGCGAGGCGTCCACGACCAAAACGGCCCCCTCGCAGGCGCAGAGGCTGCGCGAGACCTCATAAGAGAAATCGACGTGGCCGGGGGTGTCGATCAGGTTCAGGACGTAATCCTTCCCGTCCTTCGCCCGGTAGCGCATCCGGACGGTCTGCGCCTTGATGGTGATCCCCCGCTCCCGCTCGATGTCCATCTTGTCGAGGAACTGGTCGACCTTCTCCCGCTCGGTGAGCGTCCCGGTGAACTCCAGCAGGCGATCGGCGAGCGTGGATTTCCCGTGGTCGATGTGGGCGATGATGGAGAAATTTCGGATGTGTTCTATGCGCATGCCTACCACTTGTCGGCGTTTTTTATCTTTTCCCGGAAGAATTCCAGCGTGCGGGCGAGACCTTCCTCCAGCGGAGTTTCAGGATACCATCCCAGCTCGATGGACGCCATCAGGTTCTCCAGGCAGGAGCGGAGCTGCTCTCCCGGCATCCCCGGTCCGTGGATCTCCTCCTGCCGGCTTCCGGAGAGATCCCGCAGGACCCGGAAGACGGTGTTGATGTTCGTCTCGACGCCGGTGCCGATGTTGATCGATTTCCCGTCCCCCCGTTCCAGGGCGGCCACGTTCGCCCGGACGATGTCGCCGACGTAGACGAAGTCCCGCGTCTGCTCTCCGTCGCCGTTGACGATCGCCGCCTGGTTCCGCAGCAGCCGTTCCGCGAAGATGGCGACGACCCCCGCTTCCCCGTGGGGGTCCTGCCGCGGGCCGTACACGTTGGCATAGCGAAGCGCGGTGTATTCGAGGCCGTACTGCGCGCGGTAATAGTTCATGTACAGCTCCACGGACATCTTGGCGGCTCCGTACGGGCTGACGGGGCGGATCGGGTGGGTCTCCTCCGCGGGAAATCGCTCCTGCTCCCCGTATCCGGCCCCTCCCGAGGAGGCGAAAAGGAATTTCCTCACCCCGTATTGCCGGGCGGCTTCCAGGAGGCGGATCGATCCCAGGATGTTGACCTGCGCGTCGAACTGCGGGTCCGCGACGGACGCGCGCACGTTGATCTGTGCGGCGTGATGGTCGACGATTTCAGGCCGGAAGGTCCGGATCGCCTCGACGGCGGTGTCAGAGGTCACGTCGCAGAGGACGAACCGGGCCGCGGATGGCACGTTCTCCTTCTTTCCCGACGACAGGTTGTCGATCACCATGACCTCGTGCCCGCCGGCGACGAAGGCGTCCGCGACGTGGGACCCGATGAACCCCGCTCCTCCCGTGACAAGTATGCGCATTCCCCGTTCTCCTTTCTTAGTTTCCCAGCGTCCCGATCCCCTTCAGGGAGAACAGCAGCTTGTAGCTGGATTCGTCGGGCCTCGTCTTCCGGCTGGTCTCCAGTCCGACGCTCCAGCACTCGCTGCGCGGATAGACCGTCAGCGTGGCCGTGCCCTCGGTCAACCGCCCTTCCTGGAGGGAATAGTTCATGTCCGTCTTCAATCCTAAAACCCGCACCGGCCGCACGTCGAACTGGCCGTGGAGGTCCTCCGAGAGGTCGCGCGAAATGCGGTATTCAAGGAACGCCCGGCTTTCCCTGGACCGTTTCCACTCCGCTCCCAGCGCGGCCAGGGTGAACCTCCCGTCTCTCGTGTCGAACAGGGTCTCTCCCGACAGGCTCCAGGGAACGGAGGGGCGGACCAGGAACCTGGCGTAGAGATCCGAGGCCGCTTCCCGCTGACGTCCGACCCGTCCCGCGGCAACGTCGATCTGGTCGCGGAGCGACCTCACGAACGGGGACAGGGGGTCCAGGTAGGGAGACCCCGTCGGTTTCCTGTCCCCCATTTCCACCGCCCACTCCAATGCCAGCGACGCCAGCTCGTACGGGCCCGTGACGTTGTCCACCCGGAGAAGCCTCTGGGTCACGGAGAAGGCAAGCTGACGCTGCTCCACGATGCGCGACCATTGGTCGGTGAGCGGTATCTCCTTCTGGTCGACCGAAGGCACGAAACGGAACGAGACGTCGGACTGCACCAGGTGGACCAGCCGCGCCCCCCCTTCCCTTTCGAAGGTCTTGCGGAAATCGGCCTCCACGTGGCCGCCGCCGCCGGGAAGGATCCTTCCGCCGCTCCGGGTTCCGTTCCCGTCCGATGTCGGAACCGACCCCAGGAGGTCCAGGAACAGGAACGGCGTGAACGTGACCGCGGGATACAGCGGGAACGTCCGGGACAGTTCCGCGTAACTCCGCCCGCGCAATTCCCTGTCCCCCACGCGCCGATAGAAATGGGTGACGCCGAGCTCTCCCCCCGCTTCGATCCCACCGATCCCTGCAAACCGGGGAAGGAAGGTCGCCGTTGCCTCGGGGAGCCGTTGCACCGTGCCGCCGTCCGGGGTGTTCTGAACGTCCTGGACCCAGGTCGCGGAGAGCGCGCCGTAATTCTCGCCGGACCCTCGCCCGACGAATCCGCGGGAGGGGACGTGCCTGCCGGTCCTCAAAATGTCGGTTTCCACCAGGTCTACGTAGAACGGATCGTCGGATGCCAGGTCCCACCGGGCGTTGGAAGTCCACCCTTCGGCGTTCCGGTGCTTGTTGCTTCCGTAGAACCGGAACCGATCGTCCTCCGTTTTCCTGTCGTGATAAACGGTTGCGTGCACTTCGCCCTCCGAGGAGGGATTGAGGACATACCGGTATTCCACCTCCGGCCGCAGCCCCCTGCGGCTCATATGCTCGAGGGTCACGGTCGCGTCGCTCCATCTCGATATGGCCCAGTAGAACGGCAGCTGGAACGAGTACCCTTTCGTTGCGCTGTGCGAAAAGCTCGGCATAAGAAAGCCGCTCTGGCGGGTGAGCTTCACCGGGAACGCCGCCCAGGGCAGCCAGAAAACGGGCATCCCCCGGACCTTGAACGTGACGTCCTTTCCCACGGCGTAGCCGTCGATCGTGACTTCCGACCTTCTCACGTCGAATTTCCAGTCCGGCTCCGGGTCGCAGGGACAGGTCGTCAGCGATCCTTTCTGGATCCGGAACGACCGAGCCCCGGTCTTTTCGAACTTCTCGCTGAAGATCTGGTAGTTGTTGGTGCTGAGGCGGATGGACCCGTTGTACATCACGCCGAGCTCCGTCTCGATGTTCAAAACGATACGGTCGAACGAAAACTCGTCCCCCATGTCCTTGTAATGGACGCGGCCGGTAAGCTCCGCTTCTCCGGTTTTCGAATCGTACCGGATCCGGTCCGCGCGGATCGAACGGTTCCCGAACCCGATCTCGACGTTTCCTTCCGCGATCGCGACCCCGGTGTCCTCTTCGAAGGCAAGCGAGTCCGCGTTCAGGACCACCGGGCCGCCCAGGACGATCCCGGAACCCGATCGCACCCTGGATTGCAGGCTGCCGGGAAGCAGGTTCGCCGCGTGCGCGGAAACCGCCCACACGGCCAGGAGGACCACCGCCGCCGCGACGGCGCGCCGTCGACTCACGGGATCTCCCCCACCCGATGCCGGTATGCTTCACCGACGGCCGCAATGGATCCGCACACGATCACCATGCCTCCCGCGCCGGCCCATCTCCTCGCCGCCGTCTATCCCTCCGCGAAATCACGCGACGGCCGATGGGGACATCCTCTCTTTCGGCAGGCCTCGGCAAGCGCCTCCAGGGACGCGGCGCGCTCGTGCTCCATGGGGAAGACGACCCACCCGTCCACCGCTTCCGAAAGCTCCCGGAGGAACCCCCCGATGTCCTTGTCCCGGAGCATGCTCCAGAGCGCGACGATCCGAACCGGTTTCCCCCCGCCCTTTCGAGCCCGCAGCTCCCGCGAAAGGACGCGCGCGGCATCCGGATTGTGCGCCCCGTCCGCCCATGCTCCCGCATTGCGTCTCCCCGGGAGCGGGGAATACCGCCCCGGCCATTTCGCGGAGGCCAGACCTTCCCTTGCCGCGGGCGCAAAACCGTCCGGCGGCACTCCATGTGCGGACGCCCATCTCCAGGCGGCGGCGCAGGCAATGGCCGCATTGTCCCGCTGGAACTCCCCGGCCATCCCAAGACGGATCCCGGCCACGTCGACCCCGGGGAGACGGATTCGAATCCGCCCGGCGCCGCACTCCTCCCACAGGAAATCGCGTCCCAGCTCCCACACCGGCGCGCCTTTCTCCCCTGCCTTGCGAAGCACGACGCCGCGGGGAATCCGGCGCAGCCTTCCCAGGACCGCGGGAACTTTCGGGCGGAGGATCTCCGCCTTTTCGGCGGCGATCTCCCCCAATGTGTTCCCCAGCCACTCTCGATGGTCGATCCCCACGGTGGTGATGACGGAAACCGCGGGCAGGCAGGCGTTGGTCGCGTCCCACCGGCCGCCCAGCCCCGCTTCCATGACGACGAGGGATGCCTTCGCTTTCCGGAACCATCCGCACGCGGCCCAGGTCATCTCCTCGAAAAAGGAAAGCGGGGGGTCGCAGGACGGTTCCATCCTGCGGGACAGTTCCGCCGCCTTCCGCAGGGCGCGGCGAAGATCTTCCGCCGGGATCTTTACGCCGTCGACGCGGATCCGCTCCTCCGGCGAGACGAGATGGGGAGAGGTGTACAATCCGACCGGCCCTGAAACCAGCCTGCGCAGGACCGCCTCGAGAAACGACGCCGTCGATCCCTTCCCGTTCGTGCCTGCGATGTGGACGATCCGAAAGGCGCGCTCCGGGTGCCCCGACATTTCGAAGGCCGCCCGGATCCTCTCGAGTCCCGGCCGGATCGTCTCCGGCGCCGTAGCAGAAGCCCGGTGAGAAATGCGGGCTATCCCCCCGGTCATTTCCCGGACGATGCCGTCATGAACCGGAGCAACTGGGTAAGCGTGGGCTTGAGGCGGGTCCGTTCCACGATGATGTCGATCATCCCGTGCTCGAGGAGGAACTCGGCCCGCTGGAATCCTTCTGGAAGCTTCTGCTTGATCGTCTGCTCGATCACCCGGGGCCCCGCGAACCCGATGAGGGCGCCCGGCTCCGAGACGATGATGTCCCCGAGCATGGCGAAGCTCGCCGCAACCCCGCCGGTGGTGGGGTCCGTCAGGACGCTGATGAACGGGAGGCGGGCGTCGGCAAGCCGCGCAAGGGCGGCACTGGTCTTCGCCATCTGCATGAGGGAAAGGACCCCCTCCTGCATGCGCGCCCCTCCGGAGGCGCTGAAGATGATGAACGGGCGGGAAAGCTCCTTCGCGGTCTCGGCGGCGGCGGTGACCTTTTCTCCCACCACGCAGCCCATCGAACCGCCGAGGAACTCGAAATCCAGGACGGCGAGGACGACGTCCATGCCGTTGATCCGTGCCGTCCCCGTGATGACCGCTTCCTTCCTCCCGGTCTTCTTTTTCGCTTCCTTGAGCCGGTCCGTGTACTTCTTCGTGTCTGTGAAGGAGAGCATGTCCACCGACTCGAGTTCCTCGCCGAACTCCCGGAAGGTCCCCTCGTCGGTCACGGCGCGGATCCGCTCCATTGCGGGGATGCGGAAATGGTAGTTGCATTTCGGGCACACGTTCAGGTTCCGCTCCACCTCGGGCTTGTAGATGATCTCGAGGCAGGCGTCGCACTTGATCCACATCCCTTCCGGGATCTTTATCTTCTTCTCTCCCTCTTCCTTCCTTCGGAACAGACGGATGGGCATCGAATTCACCTCAATTCCTTTTTGAGGGATCTCACGAACCGCCGAAGGGCCTCCGGGCCGCTCCGCGACGCTCCATGTTTCTCGACGATCTTCACGCAGGCGCTCCCGACGACCGCCGCATCGGCGAAGCGCGCGGCCGAGCGCGCCATCGCGGGCGTCGAGATTCCGAATCCCACAGCGACGGGAAGCCTGCTCCGCCCTTTCACGGCCCGCGTCCAGGCCGCCGCTTCCGGCGGCAAGGAAGTCCTTGCTCCCGTGATTCCGGTCACGGAAATAAGGTACAGGAATCCGGACCCGGAATCGACCGCACGTTGGATCCTCCCGGGACTGCTCGTCGGCGAAGCCAGCGGAATCCAGTCCATCCCCGTCTTGCGCACCGCCGGCGCCATCTCCGCGGATTCCTCGTACGGCAGGTCCACGACCAGCACTCCATCCACCCCCGCGGCCCTTGCATCCCTGCAGAACCGCGGGATGCCGTAGCGGAAAAACGGGTTGTAGTAGCCGAAAAGAACCACCGGGAGGGAATGGGTCTTCCGCAGCTCGCGAACCATGGAAAGCACGCGGACCATGGTCATCCCCCGGTCCAGCGCGCGCCGCGATGCGGCCTCGATGGTGGGCCCGTCGGCCATCGGATCGGAGAACGGGATTCCGACCTCGAGGAAGTCCGCCCCCCCGTCGGCGGCGGCGCGAAGATAGGAAAGCGAGGCGGCGGCGCTCGGGTCGCCCGCCGTCAGGTAGACGACAAGCCCCTTCTCGCCGCGTTCCTTCAGGGATGCGAATGCATCGTCAATCCGCGACACGTCCCCCCCCCATCCGCTCCGAAAGGATCGTGATGTCCTTGTCCCCCCTGCCGGAAACGTTGATGACGAGGGACTGCGACCGCCGCATGCCGCGCGCCATCCGGATTCCGTACGCCACGGCGTGGGAGGATTCGAGGGCCGGCAGGATCCCCTCGTAACGGGAAAGGAGGTCGAACCCCTCCAGCGCCTGTTCGTCGGTCACGGCCACGTACTCCGCGCGCCCGGAGGTCTTGAGAAACGCGTGCTCCGGCCCGACGCCGGGATAGTCCAGCCCCGCGGAAATGGAGTGCGCTTCCCGGATCTGGCCGTCGCCGTCCTGGATCACGAAGGACTTGCTCCCGTGCAGGACGCCTACCCGCCCGCGGCACAGCGTCGCGCCGTGCCGGCCGGAGGACAACCCGTGCCCGGCGGCCTCGACTCCGACCAGCCGCACCTTCTTCCGCGGGATAAACGGCGTGAAGATCCCCATCGCGTTGCTTCCTCCGCCCACGCAGGCCACCACCGCCGAGGGAAGACCTCCCTCCATGCTTCGGTACTGCCGAATCGCTTCCCTCCCGATGACGGACTGGAAGTTCCGGACCATCACGGGGTAAGGGTGCGGCCCCGCTGTCGAGCCGATAAGATAATAGGTGGTCCGGACATTGGTGACCCAGTCCCGAAGCGCCTCGTTCATCGCGTCCTTGAGCGTTTTGCTTCCGGATTCGACGGGGATCACCTCGGAGCCCAGCAGCCGCATCCGGAAGACGTTCAGCTCCTGCCGGCGGATGTCCTCCGAACCCATGTAGACGGCGCATTCGATCCCCAGCATCGCGCAGACGGTGGCGGTCGCCACCCCGTGCTGCCCCGCGCCGGTTTCCGCGATGATCCGCCGTTTCTCCATGCGATCCGCGAGGAGCCCCTGCCCCAGGGTGTTGTTGATCTTGTGTGAGCCGGTGTGCGCAAGGTCCTCCCGCTTCAGGAAGATCTTCGCTCCCTTCGCTTTCTCCGAAAGCCTTCGGGCGAAGTACAGCGGGGTCGGGCGTCCCGCGTAGTCGCGCAGCAGTCCGGAAAGCAGGTTCGCGAACTTGCGGTCGGAGGCCGCTTTTTTATAGGCGGCCTCGAGCTCGATCAGCGCGGCCATGAGCGTCTCGGCGACGTAACGACCCCCGAACGGACCGAAATGCCCGTCGTGATTCGGCATGTTGTACTTAATATTTCGTAACATTTGCAAATGCTTCCCTTGCATTATTAATGAAAGACTTCAATGCTTGCGGATCCTTTCTTCCAGAGATCTTTTCTACACCGCTTGCCACATCCACGGCGTCCGGGCGGGCGGTCCGGATCGCCGCGGCCACGTTTTCCGCGGTAAGTCCCCCGGCCAGGATCCACGGCTTTCCCGGCTTCATCCCCTCGATCTTCCCCCAGTCGAACGGTTTCCCCGTTCCGCCGAACTCGCCTGGAACCGATGCGTCCAGCAGGAATGCATCGCAGGGGTAATTCCTGTGCAGGAAAAGCTCCGAGCCGTCCCGCACGTGGACCGCCTTGATCCGCTGGAACTTCAACCGCTGAGCGACCGCCGGCGGCTCGTGCCCGGAGAGCTGCACCACCTCGATGTGCAACAAACGGCAGACCTCCTCGATCGTCTCCGGAAGCTCGTTCACGAACACCGCGACGGGGGTGGCCTTCCCCCGCACCGCTGCGACGATCGGCGCCGCCTCCGACACCGGAACATGCCGCCGGGACCCCTTGTAGAAATTGATCCCGACGGCGTCGGCGCCCAGGGAAACCGCCAACGCCGCGTCCTGGGCCGTGGTGACGCCGCAGATCTTGATCCGGAACAGCTTCAATCCTTATCCCTCCATCTTCGGCAGCCGGTCGAGCGCCTCACGGATCTTGCTTTCCGGGTGCTCGTGATCGACCAGCCGGCCCGCCAGAAAATCGTCGTATGCCGCGAGATCGAAGAATCCGTGTCCGCTCAGGTTGAACAGGATCGCCTTCTCCTTCCCCTCTTCGTCGGCCCTTTTCGCCTCGACGATCGCGCTGTGGATGGCGTGCGACGATTCCGGCGCCGGGAGGATACCCTCCGATTTCGCGAAGGCGAGCGAGCTCTGGAAGACCACGGTCTGCGGGTACGCCTGCGCCTCGATCAGCCCCTCGTGGCAGAGCTGGCTCACCAGCGGCGAATCGCCGTGATACCGAAGCCCTCCCGCGTGGATCCCCGCCGGGACGAAGTCGTGCCCCAGGGTATACATCTTGACGAGCGGCGTGAGCCGCGCGGTGTCTCCGAAGTCGTAGGCGTACACCCCCTTGGTCAGCGTCGGGCAGGAGGCCGGCTCCACGGCGATGACCCTGGGATCCTTCGAGCCCGCGATCTTGTCCCGCAGGAACGGGAAGCCGATGCCCGCAAGGTTGCTCCCGCCGCCGCAGCAGGCGATGACGACGTCGGGGTAGTCCCCGGCCTTCTTCATCTGCTTTTGGCACTCCAGGCCGATCACCGTCTGGTGAAGAAGGACGTGGTTCAGCACCGACCCAAGGGCGTAGCTGGTGTCCTCCCTCGTCGCCGCGTCCTCGACGGCCTCGCTGATGGCGATCCCGAGAGAGCCCGGGGAATCGGGATCTCCGGCGAGGATATTCCGTCCGCTCTGCGTGTCCCCGCTCGGCGACGGTACAACCGACGCTCCATAGGCCTCCATCAGCATTCGCCGGTACGGTTTCTGGCGGTAACTGACCTTCACCATGTACACTTTCGCTTCCAATCCGAAAAACGAGGCGGCCAGCGCGAGGGCGGACCCCCACTGCCCTGCCCCCGTCTCCGTCGCGATCCGTTTCCTCCCCGCCATCTTGTTGTAGTACGCCTGGGGAATGGAGGTGTTCGGCTTGTGGCTTCCGGCGGGGCTGGTCCCCTCGTACTTGTAGTAGATCCTCGAGCGCGTGCCGATCGCCGCCTCGAGGCGCTTCGCCCGGTACATCGGAGTGGGCCGCCAAAGCGCGTAGACCTTCCGGACCTCGTCGGGGATGGGGATGAACCGCTGCGTCGAGACCTCCTGCTCGATGAGCGACATCGGGAAAAGGGGCAACAGATCGTCCGGCGTGATCGGCTTCCCCGTTCCGGGATGCAGGACCGGAGCCGGAGGATTGGGAAGGTCGGAGAGGATGTTGTACCAGGTCTTGGGAATCTCCGAGTCCTTCAGGACGATCTTGGTTTCCACCGATGTTCTCCTTTGTCAGCCGTTCGCGGGGCTGCGCTCCCCACGTAGCGCACGGATCGCCGCGCCGGGATCTTCCGCCCGCACGAGCGCCTCGCCCACCAGAAACGCGTCCGCGCCGATCGCGGAAAAGCTTTGGACCTCCGAAAGGGAAGAGATGCCGCTCTCCACGATCTTCACGGCGTTTCCCGGGGCCATGGGAAGGAGCCGCCGCGAGGTTCCCAGGTCCACGCGCAGGGTCGTAAGGTCCCGGTTGTTGATCCCGATGAGTGTGGCGCCGCAGCCCGCCGCCAGTTCCATCTCCTTCTCGTCATGGACCTCCACCAGCGCCTCCATGCCGAAGTAAGAGGCCTCCCGCACCAGGCGGCCCGTTTCCTTCCCCAGGACGGCGACGATCAGCAACACCAGGTCCGCCCCGAACGCCCGGGATTCCGCGATCATGTACTCGTCCAGGAGAAAATCCTTCCGGAGCGCCGGGACCGTGCCGCACGCCTTGCTCGCCGACGAAAGGTCCTCGAGCGACCCGCCGAAATACCGGCCTTCCGTCAGCACGGAAACCGCGCATGCCCCCGCTTCGGCGTACGCGCGTGCCGTTTTCCCCGCGTCGAGATCTTTCCGGATCCACCCCCGGGAAGGAGAAGCCCGCTTGATCTCCGCGATGATGCCGGGACCGTCGCCCAGCCGCTCGCGGATGTCCCGCCGGTTCCGGTTTTGCCTCGCGCGCTCCAGGATCATGGAAAACGGGACCGCCGCCTTCCTTTTATCGAGATCTTCCCGCACGCCGGCCAGGATATTATCCAGAAATGCGGCCATCGGCCTTCAGTGCGCCTCCTTGCGTCCCAGGATACCGAGAAACGCCTTAAGGCGCGCCATGGCGGCCCCGGAGTCGATCGACTCCTTCGCCTTCTCCACGCCCTCCTGGACCTCTCCGGCCTTTCCTCCGGCCATGATGGCGAACGCCGCGTTGATCAGGACCGCCTGCCGGGCGGGGCCCTTCACCCCCGACAGGATCCCCGAGAGGATCCCCGCGTTCGCCGCGGCGTCCCCTCCCTTGAGGTCCTGCATCGGGACGTATTCGAACCCAACGGACCGCGGGTCGAAAAGATACCGCTTCACGCTTCCGTTCCTCACGTCCCACACGATGGTGGGAGCCGCCAGGGTGACCTCGTCCAGCCCGTCGGTCCCGTGCACGACGAAGGCCCTCCGGTGCCCCATCTCCGCGAGGACGCGGGCGTAGATTTCTCCCAGCTCTTCGCTGTACACGCCGACCACCTGGCAGTTCGCCCCCGCCGGATTGCTCAAAGGACCCAGGATGTTGAAGATCGTCCGGATCCCGATCTCGCGACGCGGCCCGATCGCGTACTTCATCGCGGCGTGGAACTTCGGTGCGAACATGAACGTGATCCCCGCCTCGTCCAGCGACCGCTGCACGTCCGCCGCCGACGCCGAAAGGTCCATCCCCAGGGCCTCCAGGACGTCCGCGCTTCCCGACCTGCTGGTCACGGACCGGTTGCCGTGCTTGGCGACGCGGATCCCCGCGCCCGCGGCCACGAAGGCCACCGTGGTGGAGATGTTGAAGGTGCCGGCCCGGTCCCCTCCCGTCCCGCAGGTGTCGAGGACGTCCTCGCCGGGAGGCGTCTGGATCCGGATCGCCTTCTGCCGCATCACGCCGGAGGCCGCCGCGATCTCCGTCGTCGTCTCCCCCTTCATCGCCAGGCAGGAAAGGAACGAGGCGATCTGCGCCGGAGTCGCCTCCCCTCCCATGATCATCCACATGGCGTCCCGCATCCCGTCGGCGGTGAGATTCTTCTTCGCCGCCACTTCCGAGATCGCCTCGCGGATGTTGCTGAAGC
>Ga0214473_10000602_pt1 | contig 50232 bp, 38 predicted proteins | sample RVTome_7_FD_203509 | JGI IMG/M metagenome (GOLD analysis project Ga0214473, IMG submission 203509) | Soil microbial communities from uranium-contaminated site in the Upper Colorado River Basin, Wyoming, United States - RVT98D197 | ecosystem: Environmental > Terrestrial > Soil > Contaminated >...
TGAAAAACGGCGTATGACGTCCGCCTTCCTCCTTGCTCAACACGTACACCTCACACTCAAACTTCGTGTGCGGCGTGATACTGCCTGGTGCCGCCACCACCATACCACGCTCAATCTCATCCTTGTCCACCCCACGTAGCAATACCCCGACGTTATCCCCCGCCTGTCCGCTGTCCAGCAACTTCCGGAACATCTCCACCCCCGTCACCACCGTCTTCCGCTTCGTCCCAAACCCGATCAACTCCACCTCCTCCCCCACCTTCACCTGCCCACGCTCTACACGACCCGTACCCACCGTACCACGTCCCGTGATACTGAATACGTCCTCCACCGGCATCAAAAACGGCTTGTCCACATCACGCTTCGGCGTCGGTATGTAACTGTCCACCGCATCCATCAACTCGTCCAAACACTTCGTGCTCGCCGCATTGTCCGGCTCGTTCAACGCATTCAAGGCACTGCCGCGAATGATCGGAATCTCGTCCCCGGGAAACTTGTAATACTTCAACAAGTCCCGCATCTCCAGCTCCACCAAATCCAAGATCTCCGGATCATCCACCTGATCCACCTTGTTCATGAAGATAATCAAATACGGCACGTTCACCTGACGTGCCAACAGAATATGCTCCCGCGTCTGTGGCATCGGTCCATCCGCCCCAGACACCACCACAATCGCACCATCCATCTGCGCCGCACCCGTCACCATGTTCTTGATATAGTCCGCATGCCCCGGACAGTCCACATGCGCATAGTGCCGACCCTGGATCTTCTTCCCGGCAACCTCCCGATCCACCGTCTCGTACTCAATATGCGCCACCGCGATCGTAATCCCCCGCTCCCGCTCCTCCGGAGCGTTGTCGATACTATCAAACGACCGGTACGCCACATTCGGATTCTGCTTCGATAAATGCAACGTCAACGCCGCCGTCAACGTCGTCTTCCCATGATCCACATGCCCGATCGTCCCCACATTAACATGCGGCTTCGTCCGCGCAAACTTGGCCTTCGCCATGATAACCTCCCTGTAAGAGTTACAGTGGTGGTAAGAAAATTGATAGGTGTCCACGAGTTGCGACACCGGACCGAAATAAGGAGCTCACGACCGGGATCGAACCGGTGACCTCATCCTTACCAAGGATGCGCTCTACCGACTGAGCTACGCGAGCAGGGCTGTGCACTAAAGCGCTGCTGCTCTTAATTTAAGCACGAACATCAAAACCCAGACGACGACATATGCCAAGATAAATAGGCGTACGTAACTGCGAGCTTCCAAAAACTTGGCTTTCCAACCCAATTCCTTGATTTCTCGACCTGCCTCAGACATCAGCTTCATATTCAATATCTTTTCGATTTCATGGATACGATGCATTCTCTGCTTGGTGTAGAAAATGAAAGTCTCAGTCATGCCCCACCACACAACCACCAGGACGACCGCTAGAATCATCGTGGGAAGCAGACGTGCCACATCCGAAATGGTGGTGCCATAGTAGAATAGTCCGCTGGACAGAACGAGAAAGATGCTACCTGTCCATGAATAGACTAAGTTAGTATTGCTACGCTGGCTGTCCATGGCCTCCTTGTACTCTTCGAGTAGGACAGCCTCACTGGGTGTGCCAGCTTGCTCCTTCTCGGTCATTCTATACCTCAAAAAAACAGCGATATCACAATACCTATCATCACGGACCCGCAATAGGGGTCCGGAGCGGGAAACGGGATTCGAACCCGCGACCCTCAGCTTGGAAGGCTGATGCTCTAGCCAACTGAGCTACTCCCGCCTTCAATGCATCCGAGCCGCTTCGGATCCTGGATCCCTGCCTTCGCAGGGATGACAGGGCAATAAATGCTGGCTTCCTGATTCGGCAGGAATGGCAGAAAAGCAATTGCGTGGAGGCGGATGGTTTCGAACCACCGTAGGCATACGCCAGCAGATTTACAGTCTGCCCCCTTTAGCCACTCGGGCACGCCTCCCTAAGGCACAGAGACAGGATAATATCCCGGTGCGAATCGAACTCCGGACAAGAAAAACCCGAATCGCCTTTCCACTTCCCCTTTCCGACAAGCACTATCGTTGCGACGACCGGGTTATCGTAAGACAAAAGGCTCATCCGGCGAGCTGGCGAAGGGATTTGAACCCCCGACCGGCTGATTACAAATCAGCTGCTCTACCGACTGAGCTACGCCAGCTTGACACGGGAGGAATCCGGGCAGAATACGGCTATGATTAGTGTAATCAATCGCTTACATAGAGCACGCCCGAGGGACATACCTCCCTTGGTGTGGCGCAGTGCCAATATTAATTACAGACTACTAATATAAATATTTCCTATTTGGAAATCAAGCTTTTTTTCAACTATTTTGTAACTTCGCATGACGCCAAATAGTTCCATCCGGTCGATCCTGCAGCAAGATCCCTTGTTCTTCCAGCAGCTTTCGAATCCGATCCGCTTCCGCCCAATCTTTTCTTCGCCGTGCTTCGTTGCGCTGGTCGATCAAGCCCTGGATGTCCTTGTCGATCTGGTCTTCCGCAAAGGTCATGACGCCCAGGATTCGATCCAACTTCTTCAGCATTTCCGTGATTTTCTGCCCTTCGGCGGCGGACACTTTCCCTTCCGAGAACCAGACGTTCACGGTCTTCATCATGGTGAAGAGCGCACCAAGAGCCGGAGCAATATTCAGGTCATCATCCATTTGTTCTTCGAAATCCGCCACAGTCTTTGCCAGCAACTGGTCCAGGGGTTCCCCCACGTCCTTGCCTTTGGCTTCCTGGAGAGTTTTTACGAAATTGTCGAGGCGTTCCAGAGTGGCGGAGGCAGCATCCAGCGTGTCATCGCCGTACACCAGCCTCTGGCGGTAATGCACCATGAGCAAGGCGTATCGCATGGCTCGCGGCGAATATCCCTTTTCCAGCAGATCAGGGATGATGGTGAAGTTGCCCAAGGACTTGCTCATTTTCCCCGATTCCAGCACCAACCATCGCGAATGAAGCCAATATCGGGCGAATGGTTTTCCGGTGGCGGCTTCGGATTGAGCGATCTCATTTTGATGATGCGGAAAGATATTGTCTTCTCCGCCGGTGTGGATGTCGAACGTCTCGCCCAGGTATTTCATGGACATGGCGCTGCATTCAATATGCCATCCCGGACGCCCCTTGCCCAGTTCGGTCTCCCAAAACACGTCGCCATCGTCGGGAGTCCAGGCTTTCCAGAGCGCGAAATCGCGGGCGTCTTCTTTTTCGTACTCATCCGAATCGACTCGGGCGCCGACTTTCAATGTAGATGGATCCAATCCCGCCAATTTCCCATAGCCGGGGAAGGACGAAATACGATAGTAGATCGACCCGTCCGCCTGGTAGGTGTGACCGTTTTTGATCAATTTCTTGATTAGGGCGACCATTTCGGGAATATGCTCGGTGGCACGCGGATAGAATTCGGCGCGTTCGATGTTCAAACTGTCGAGATCCTGGAAGAATCCATCGATGTACTTCTTGGTGAATTCGTTCAGTGAAACGCCTTCCTTCTGGCTATTGCGGATCGTCTTGTCGTCCACATCTGTCAGGTTCAAGACCTGGGTAACGCGGTATCCTTTGTATTCCAGATACCGACGGAGCAAGTCTTCGAAGACGTAGGTGCGGAAATTCCCGATATGAGCGTGGAAATACACCGTGGGTCCGCAAGTGTACATCCGCACATGTCCGGGCTCCAGGGGTCGGAACTCCTCCTTCCGTCGTGTCATCGTGCTGTAGAAATTAAGCGCCATATTCTCCGCCCGAGTCGTTATTCAGTCCCCATATTGTCGAGTGTCGCAGGCATCCGGCGTCGATGGGACTGCATGCTGTCGGGAAAATCGCCTCGAATGGTACGGTAGGCGTACAATACGCCGGACAGCACGAGCATGACCGTACAGATCCAGAGCAGGACATCCATGCGGAACAGGAACAGCCACTGTGGTTCGGGCGACCATTCCAGCGTGTACGAAATCAGGAGCAACGCCAGAAAGAATGTGGTCCATTTTCCTATCGTCATCGACGCTGGCACATGCTGGAATCTGCCCATCACATAATACGCTCCCGCCAAGATTAGCAGGTCGCGGACGATAATCAAGCCCAGGAACCATATCGGAATGGGATGCACTCTGGTGGGAAGAGCAAGGAATATGCCGATACTCAAGATGCAGATTTTGTCGCAGACCGGATCCAGAATTCTGCCCCAACGGGAGAACTGATTCAGCCGACGGGCGGTGAAGCCGTCAAAGAAATCGGTCAACCCGGCGATTCCCATGAAGATCGCCGCCAGTATGTTCCCGCCGTTTCTTTCTCCCCAATTCAGAAACATGAAGATGGGAATCAGAAGCACGACACGGGAGATGCTGATGATGTTCGGGAGGGTCAGAAACCGACCCAGAGGTTCTCTGTGATCCTTCGACCGGTCGATGGGAAACGAGTCTGCTTTCATGCGAACACCTTGACGACATCTATCCAGAGTTTGGGGTTCTTCACGAGTGCAGTCTTGAAAAGCGAGACCAGGTCTCTATCGGCGGATGGGAGTCTCATCATGGCATGAGCGGTCCGGTTAAGCGAGTGGTCGCTGAGTTTGAAGACCGCTTTTTTGATCCGATATAATCTGTAATGGGACTTTCCCATTTCCTGATCCCAGCGTCGGGGATATTCCGCCAGCCCGTCCACAGTGACATTTTCACGCTTGATAGCATCTACGGCGACTTCTGCGGCGATCTTGCCGGCTTTCATCCCGGGCAGAATTCCGCCGCCGGTCAGGGGATTGACTTGCCGGGCGGCATCTCCGACCAGCATCAAACCCGGTGCAGTAATCTGCTTCAGAGTTGGCGCGCAGGGCACTCCGCCGGCGACTTCGTACAAGATGGTGTGGCGTTCGAAATGCCGGTCAATGAAGCGCCGCAGGTACATCCGGGCGGAACCGGATGAGCCGTTGTCGCCGGAGATTCCCAATCCAACATTCGCCTTCCTATCGCCTTTCGGGAATACCCAGGCGTAGCCGCCGGGGGCAATGTCGTTGCCGAAATGCATTTCGCAGCACCGGGCGTCAATCTCGATATTCGCCAGAGTCATCTGATAGCATGAGTCGATATCCACGGGGCGGACAAAGGTCCGAATTCCCGCCATTCGCCCGATCCGGGATTCCACGCCATCTGCACCGACCACCAAACGCGCATCGATGGTCTGATCCTCGCCCTGGCAATTGACTTGTACGCCACTGACGGCACCATCGGAGAAGGTCAAACCGTGCACGTAGGCTCGAGCGCGGACTTCGGCGCCGGCTTCACCAGCACGCCGCGCCAATTCGCCATCGAATATGCGACGATCAAGGACACAGCCTAAATCCTCGGTGCTGATGGGAACCTTGGTGCCGTCAGGCGCCACCATTACCAAGCGGCTGATGCGCTGAGCGATCCAACGGTCATCGATGGGCAGGAATTCCTTCAAACCCTCTTCGCTGCTGCCTTCACCGCACCGCACCGGCATGCCGATTTCCCGGTCCTTTTCCAGCAGCAGCACAGACACGCCGGCTTTGGCAGCGGTCCAGGCGCAGACTGAACCCGCCGGTCCGCCGCCCACCACGATGATGTCATACCGTAGCTTCTTCACGCTTGACCCAGCGCAATTGCCATCGATCCTGCCCTGCTGTCAGACGAGGGCGTCTGACAGCACACAAGGGCATGTTCCCAAGGGGAACCGCCCCTACGCGCCACCAACACCTGATAGCACTTCGACCTGCTCCCGGAACGCCAAAGCTTCCACCGGACAAACCTGGACGCAATTCAAGCATCGCGTGCAGATTTGGTGGTCAATCGTCAGGCGGGATTCCGCCAATTCCATACAATCGACCGGACAGACCGCGACGCAAGTCCCACAGAAGTCGCAGCGATCCGGAACCACATATATCAGACCATTGCCAGGTTTCTTAGCCACCAGAATTCTCCGCGTCGAACATCAGACTTGGATATGCAAAGCCGAACCGCCCGCGATGATACCATCTTGCAAGCAAATAATAGATTCCCATCGCCACCAGATACAGCGGGAAATACCACGCTACCAGCAAGGAAAGAACGAAGATCGATCCCTTGATGGCGACTGTCACCAAGCCGGGTTGCCTCTTGATGGTTGCCGCAACGAACGCGACCAACGACAGGAGCGCCGCCCAACCGATGACCCAGTCGTGAAGCAGAAAGCCAACAACCACGGCGGCGGCGACCCCGGCACATCCCACCCACAACGTGGCAGCCATTCCGTGTCGCACCGGGAACGTCCGTTTTCCGACGGATCGATCGCCTTCGATATCAGGAATTGCCGTCCACAGACTGGTTGACACGAAAGCTAGCAGGTAGGGCACACCGGCAAGTACCACAGCCCAGTTCAGTGAGCCTCTGGCTTGGGCGCCTGCAAGAAACGCCAGAAGACCGCCGCCCGCAGATGCGGCAGTTCCTCCGAAGGGATTGTCTTCCAAGCTAAAAGGAGGATAGTTGTACATCCACCCGGTCAGGATCAGGGCAGCAATGATAATCGCCAGGAGGTTCCACGATATTATCGCAGCCCCGACGAGTGATACCACCATGAGCAGCGCGGCTTCCCACCACGCAAATCGGGTTGAGATGAGCTCCTGAGCAAAGTAGGGCAGCTTGCGGTTGATGCGATCAGTCTTTAGGTCCCGAAGCTGGTTAATCAAGTAGATGGCGCCCATGGCTGCGCCCATCACCGCCATGGACGCAACGACCTCCGACCAGACGAGACCGTGACCGTTGCCGGCAGCGCGCACCCCAGCCAGGAACAAAGTCCAGCATGGGAAGAACAGGGTGGGTCTAAGTACGAATACCGGATCCAACCATTTCCAGCTCATGTCGAGGTCGGGATTGGGGGTTAGGGACGTTGGTCAGTGCCGCCCGTCTGTTGTTCCAGAAAGTCCTTGCCGTTGTTTTCCGTAATCGGAATCGAATATTCTCCGGTATAACAAGCCGTGCAGTAGCCGAAATTCGCTTCGGGCATGGACTCAAGCAATTTCTCAACTGACAGGTACCGGAGGGTGTCGGCATTCAAGAATTGTCGAATTTCCTCCACACTGTGCCATGCCGCGATGAGCTCTTTTCTGGTCGGGAAATCCATGCCATAGAAGCACGGATAGCGGATGGGGGGACACGACACTCGGATATGGACCTCCTTAGCGCCCGCAGACCGGATCATGTGGGTTAGCTTCCTCAACGTGGTGCCACGGACGATGGAGTCCTCCACCACGATCACCCTACGCTTATTGAGGACGCCGCCCACAGCGTTGAATTTGATCCTCACGTTCAAGTCTCGCATCGACTGGGTAGGGTGGATGAAGGTGCGCCCGATATAATGGTTACGGATCAAACCGATCTCAAAGGGGATGTTGGATCGAGCGGCGTAACCCAACGCTGCGGTATTGGACGAGTCCGGCACCGAGATGACGATGTCGCCATCGGCGGGGCATTCCTCCGCGAGATTCTTGCCGATCTTGCGCCGGGTCTTGTCCACATAATCTCCGAAGACTCTGCTATCGGGACGGGAGAAGTACACGAACTCGAAGATGCACTGATGCAGCGCCGGATTCGGCTCGAATTGCATGGTGTGGATCCCGTTCCCGTCCACGTGGATCAACTCGCCCGGTCCGACGTCACGGTCGATGCTGGCGCCAATCAAGTCGAGGGCACAGGATTCCGAGGCAATCACCACGGCATCGCCCAGGGTTCCCATGATCAAGGGGCGGAATCCGTGAGAATCTCGTACCGCCACGATTTCGTCCGGAGTCATGAAGACCAGCGAGTAGGCTCCACGAATCTTGCCGATAGCCTCCAGAATCCTGTCAACCAGCTTGGGTTTCCGGGACTTGGCAATCAGATGCACGATCACTTCGGTATCCGATGTGGTGGCAAAAATGGAACCTTCTCGTTCCAGGGTAACTCGCAGCTCTCTGGTATTGGTCAAGTTGCCATTGTGGGCGACTGCCAGCGAACCGTCCTTCGTGTTGACCAGTATGGGTTGGACATTGATTTCTTTGGTCGTTCCGGTCGTGGAGTACCTATTGTGACCAATGGCGATGTGTCCTTTTAGGGATTCCAGCACCATGGGATCTGCGAACACATCCGACACCAAACCCAAGCCCAGATGCTTATGGACGACGTTGCCATCGGAGGAGACAATCCCGGAACTCTCCTGTCCGCGATGCTGCAGAGCATAGAGCCCCATGTAAGTAAGCGCAGCCGCCTGGGGATTGCCATAGATGGCGAAGACTCCGCAATGATCGGCAGGGCGATCCGAATTCACTCCGCAACCTGCCATTTGTATCGGTCTAAGTGCCATTCAAACGCTTTCCCTTAGTCAATCAAAACATATAATATATAACATTTTTCCGCCGATGTCAATCTTTTTCGTCATATACCGCAGCCCGTTCGCTGACTCTCATTTCTCTTATTTCTGCCCCATCGACGAGCCCTCCCTCCCGCATCCAGGCTGTTCCGAATTGGCGACCGCCGATCTAGTTCCTCCACCAGCCATCCACGCCGGTAATTCTTTTCCGCCGGTCGGCTTCCTCAAGCGTTCCCCAAACCGGGGCGCCACACTGTGAAGATATTGACGCAGCGCTAAAGAACCTTCGTGCCCTGCCGATATACTGACAAAGAGGCAGGGCGCACCCTACGCACGCTGAGCACTTCTGTCTCCAACTTCGGATTCCTGCAGATTCCCTGAATACGCTTCGGACTAATATCAAGGCGGATTCTATGAAGCCATCCTTCAGCTCTCTACTGCAGGACCTCATGCAGAATGAGAGATTCCAGCAGTCGATGATCCAGCAGCTTGCGGATTTTGGCGACCGTCTGGTTCAAGACCTACATGGGGTCCCACAAGGGGGAATCGGCGAGCATGCATTGGAAGATTTCGACTTCTGGCCTGAAGATATTGGATTGGAGGGCAAGTCGCACGGCTACTCCCGGCTGCTGGAGTCGATATCCGACGCCGTGATTCGAATTGACCGGAGCGGTACTATTCGAGGGATAAATGCCGCCGCCGAAACCTTGATCGGCGAATCAAGGACACTACTGAACGGAAAATCCTTCCTCGACCTCATCCTGCCGGAGGACCGTGATCGGCTATTTGGCCTCTGGTCCGAATCCCTGAAAGATCAACAGCAAGTGTTCCACGTTCGATTGCAGACTGGAGCCGGCTCAACACCGATCGTCGCCGCCCGAGCTGTGCCGATCGTCAAAGGAACGAATTTCGAGGGAACGCTTCTTGTGATCAATGGCGAGACCGCATCGACCCATGAGGTCAGGAGCCGGAAGTCCGTCATTTCAAAAGAGATAGACCAGGACGAACAGGGAGAGTTGCTGCCATCGGAGATTTCGTCGGAGAGGATCCGCAGGCTCTTGCACGAAATCAAGGAAATCTTCTACATCGCTTCCGCGAATCGGGACATCATCTATATCAACCCTGAAGTCGAAAACGTGCTGGGATACCCTCCCGCCGAGTTCCTTGCGATGAATATTGAGTCGAAATTCACGGACCCCGAGGACCGGACTCGATTCCTGAAGCTGCTGGAACTGCACGGGTGGGTGAAGGATTTCCAGTTCTGTTTCGTGCACAAGAACGGGCAGGTCTGTCACCTGTCGGAGACGGCGTCCGCCATCCTGGACAAGAACGAGCACATTACTGGATATTACGGAATTATCCGCGACCGAACCGCGGAATATCAAATCGAGAAATCGCTCCGGGAATCGGAGGAGAATTACCGCTTCTTGGTGGAACAGTTTCCGTACGCCCTGATTCTGCTGGACAGTAAGGGCGGAATACTACAAGCCAATCGCCGGGGAACACAATTTTTGAATGCCGAGAACGTCCAATCCCTGGTGGGGAGTTCCGTGTTCGAAATCTGCCCCGCGGACAATACCAACCTGATGCGCGAAGCCTTCGCATCCGTGACGTTGGGCGAATCGATCTGCACCAATTGGCACTGGACGAATCCTGCCGGAAAACTCCACTGGTGGATGATGACCTTCTGCCCCATCTGCCATAATTCCGTCGTCGAGAAGGTCATCTGGGTCTGCCGGGACATCGATCGCGAAAAGCGGATCGAAGACCAACTGCTGCTGAGTCAAAAGATGGAAACCGTGGCGACCTTGATCGGGGGATTAGCGCATGACTTCAATAATCAGCTTGGCGTGATTCTGGGAAATGCTTCCTTCATCAAAGACCAGATGGATCAAGAATCCGAATACTATGAGGAACTGGATGCGATTGAATCCACCGCACTGAAAGCGAGGATCATGATCAATCAGCTCATGATGTTCGCCCCTCACAGGCACTACCAATTCGAACCGACTTCGGTGAACCAGCTGGTCAATAACATGGTGGACTTCATTGCTCACTCATTCCCCAAGAATATCACCATCACGAAGGACATTCAAGCCAATCCGGACATCACGGTCGGGGATCCGAACAACTTGTATCAAGCGCTGCTCAATATCTGCGTGAATGCCAGAGACGCCATGCCGGAAGGGGGACATATCACCGTTACGACCAGGAATGTCATCCAGGACTCGGGGATCTATGACCAGAGTTCCGATCGCTTCATTCAGATATCCGTCACCGACGATGGCGAGGGGATGGACGAAGAGACTTGCCGGCGGATTTGTGAACCATTCTTCACGACCAAGTGCGAACAGGGCGGCTCAGGACTGGGCATGTCGGTCACCTATTCCATCATCCAGCATCACGCCGGAATTCTGTGTGTGGACAGCAAGAAGGGGCGCGGCACTCGAGTGGAGATTGCCCTGCCGCAGGCGGACCAGACTGCTGAAGCCGAAGAGACCATCGACGGCGATTTCCTCCGCGCCAGAACCGGCAGCGAGCCCGGTACAATACTCATCGTGGACGACGAGCCCCAGGTGCGTGCTATGATTCTGCGGATCTTCGAAAAGGAAGGATTCAAGGTACATCTGGCTGAGAACGGAGTCGAGGCTCTGGATGTGTTAGAAGAGCATTCCGATGACATCGACCTGATCATCCTGGACCTGACCATGCCGCAGATGGGCGGGAAAGAAACGTTGACACGGCTTCGCAAGATATATCCCGACGTTCCGGTTCTGTTGTCCAGCGGCTACACGATGAATTTCGATATTCAAGAATTGACGAAACAGCCTTACACCTATTTCCTGCACAAGCCATATCGCCGGTCCGCAGTTGTGGAGACAGTTCGCCAGATCTTAGCCAGATCGATTCGGCTGTCAGGTGAGGGCACCTGACAGCACAGTGTGTCATTCCCGCGAAAGCGGGAATCCAGGCTTCTTCTCACGGGCGAGCCGCCCGTGCCACCCACGTGCCGCAGGGCGTCCTCACCCTGCGGAATCGGAATCTGTCAGGTGAGGGCACCTGACAGCACATTGAAGAGTGACTTGACTTTCTCCTCTGGGAATGTTATATTCCCTGTCGATGAAGCGAACACCACCCATCTTTGGACTTTGTCTCTATCTGCCCGCGCTGTGCATCATCGCGAGCCAGCCGCTCTCTGTCATCGCCGGGTTCGCGTCGGGGAACGCGTATCTGGGATACTACACCCCGGTGCTCCAGCCTGAGGCGAACGACGGAATCGTTGCCGGAGTCAGCAGTCGGATCAAAATCGCAGCCACCCTCTATATGGAGCCCTACTTCTTCCAGATCCAGGAGGTTGATCAGGACATTGCCAGCGGCGGCGAGACCATCCATCGAGGCACTACGATCTCATCTCTTGGCGGCAATATCATCGTAGGCGCCTGGTTGAACGAGCGGGCTCGACCCTACGCGCTCGTCGGAATCGGAATGGCTCAGGTCCGGCCAGGGGAAGAAGCACACAGATCCAATCGGTTCTGCTCCAATTGGGGCGCCGGCATGGAATACACCTTGATGCCAACGCGCTTGTTCCTGGATCTGAGCGCCCGATTGTTAGTGATTCAGTGGAACAGGAGCACCAGCCTGAAGAGCATCCTGCTCCTGGGCGGCTTGAACTGGTACTTCCCAATCAATCTATAGCCATTGACAATTGCCAGATACGAACGGCAGGCTCGAGTCCTTATCGAGCCTGCCGTCTTATTATCGGTCAATCCAACGTGGCAATCCCCTTATTCCACCTCAATCTTTTTGATCACTTCAACGACTTGCTGCCAATTATCGACCCCAATCACGCGGTGATCTATGTTCAAAGTGAAGTTGTTCCAGGGTTGATGATACAGGATGACGTGCGGCACGAATCGACTGGCTAACAGCGCCTCTTCCAGACTGTCCTCGATCAGAACGTCGGTGCCGTCGCGTTGTGTGAATTTGGTCAGATAGTCCCGGAAATGAATGTCGCCGACCTGGAATCCATATTGTCTTAGATTATCCAGAGTGCGTTGTCTGTGCTCGGCAGGGCGGCTGGTAACATAGGTGATTTGGTGATGTCCGATGGCTTCCAAGCCCTCACGGGCACCAGGAATTACCGGCAGCGTTTTCGTGGCAAGCGTCTCGTTGACCATATCCCACACCTCCTCAAAGGTAATCCCCAGTACCAGGTGCAAGTCATGGGTCACGATGGACTGGTGGGTTAAGGATACGCCAAGCCGTTTCTTGACGATGGGGATGAAGCCATCAATGAAGTCGAGCACAACGCCATCGACATCGACCGCGATGTTCAGTGTCTTCTTGAGCATATTGCCGACCATGACAGATTTTCTGCGATTTCCCCTATTGCCAAGAAAATCAAGCCGTCGCGAGACGGCTGACGAGACGAATGGTGCGCCCTCAAGGAATCGAACCTTGAACCTAGTGATTAAGAGTCACTTGCTCTGCCAATTGAGCTAAGGGCGCAGTAATCAGGTTGGGCTACGCAAGGCCAACCCAACCTACAATCTGTCAGTGCTGTAGGTTGGGTTAGTCCCAGTTTTCCGGGACGTAACCCAACAGTCCATTGTCAGGTGAGGAAACCTGACAGCACACTGTGTCATTCCCGCGAAAGCGGGAATCCAGGCTTCTTCTCACGGGCGAGCCGCCCGTGCCACCCTTTTTGCGGTACAAGATATTGATTTTCGGGGGAAAAGTCAACAGTTTTTCTGGCAAATCTCCCCTCTAACTACCGCATGGATTTCGTGTCCTCTGATAAGCCGGCAATCTGACGCGCCTGATCGAACAAGGTCTCTGACTTCTGTATCTGGTTGTCATCCAGGACACGGACCTGGTAATAGTAGCTTTGCCCGTTATACCAGATTCGGGCGATTTCGGCTTTGATGTTGTTGGTCACGAAATCGCGATCCCGGACGAAGTCGTGGTGGATGGCTTCCTGAGCTTTGGATTCCACCAACTTCTGGAATGCAGCTTTCTCGGATTCGCTCATCGAATATTTGGAGGCGAGTTGGCTTCTCAATGAGTCCACTGGGAATCTCACCCGAATCGAGCCGTTGAACTGGTAATCCGTGCCCTTCACCAACTCTTGCAGCGCTTCCCACGAGCGATCGTAGGTGGAACGGAAATCCATAAAGTCCCGGTCACGGCGCACTGTCTGAGCCAGCATGACGCCGTATTTCTTTGCCATAAGCCCCAGGAAATCATCGACCATGTCATCGGTGACCTGGAAATCAGAGAGAAATGTCGGAAAATCCTGACGCGGGGTCGGATTCTGGGCGATGTACTGATTGGCATATTCCATGATGAGCCGCTGGTTCAGGATTTGAGTGGTCAGGCGAGTCAAATACTCGGGATCGATCCACACATCGGGGGTGATTCCGCCGCCGCCGTACACTTTCCGATGGGACAGCGTGTAGTACATCGGTCGGGAAGTGTCTGCGTCGCTGTCTTCCTCAAGGTGCACGGAATCTTCCAGATACTGCGCCAGCCCCTTGTCATGTGGGCGCTGGATCAGACGACCGCTGGGGGTATAATATCGAGCCGTAGTGATGCGAACGGCCGAGCTATCGGGAAGTCTCAGCTCTGTTTGCACGTACCCTTTGCCGAACGAGGTTTGTCCAACAATCAGCCCGCGATCCAGGTCTTGAACGGCGCCCGCCACGATCTCTGACGCCGAGGCGCTGCCATTGTTGATCAATACGATCAGAGGATACATGGGATGGGTAGCTGCATCGGTGGCATAACGCTCATCGTTTGACCTGGGGATTCGTCCCCGGGTGTACACAATCATATTCCCGCCCGGAACGAATTTGTCCGCCACAGCCACCGCGGCATCAAGATAACCTCCGGAGTTGTTTCGCAAGTCCAGGATCAGGCGATCCATCCCTAACACTTCCAGGGAATCCAATGCGTTCTCCAGTTCCTGACCGGTGGTGGCGGTAAAGCGGTTGATCAGGATATAACCAGTTTGGTTGTCCAACAGGAATGCGGTTTCCACCGAATAGATGGGAATCTCGGCGCGTTCGATATCGAAATACAGAGGATCCGACTCGCCTTCGCGTTGAATGGTTACGCTGACATGGGTTCCCTTGGGTCCGCGCAGTTTTTCCATCACCTCTTCGTTCGTCAAGTCATACGCTGATTCCCCCTCAATCTCGGAGATGACGTCGCCGGCTCGGATACCCAGGCGATCGGAGGGCGTCCCCGGGATAGGCGAAACCACTGTGATCCACTTGTTCTGTATTACGAACGAGATGCCTATTCCTTCGAATTTCCCGCGGAATTGTTCCGAGATGCGCTCTTCGGCAGCGGCTGGGATGTACGCAGAATGAGGATCCAGCCTTTTCAACATTCCGTCGATGGCGCCGTCGATAAGCGCAGACATATCAACATCTTCCACGTACATGTCGCGAATGTTGTGCAAAATCTGATTGAACTTGCGGAGCTCATCGGTGACGTTCTGTCCAGACGCCCATAGGTCATCGCCGTGGAAGATGAGGACTATCGCCAGCAACGAAACACTGATGACTACTATGATCGGCAAAGCTTTTTTCACGGTATGCTCCTTAGAAGTAACATCTCGGAGAACAACCTCAGGCAACGCATACTGCGTCTCAGGATCGGCACGGATCTACACAATTGTTGTTGATTACGGAGCTATGCATTCCCCAGGGGCTCATCGTGCTCGGTCATACGATATATCTGCTTCAGGACTCGAAGATATGTTTCTGAGATGACCTGCTGCCGTCGCGCCATCATGGGTTCCATTGCGGAAACCGCTTTGTCGAGCGACTGTCGCTTGAGGCTTCCGGCACCGCCCCATCGGAATGAGGGAACGAAACGAGGCGGGAACCCAGCCCCGAAGAGGCTGCAACCCACTCCGATAACTGTTCCGGTATTGAGTATTGTCCCGATGGCTGTGGTGCTGTGATCGCCAATCACTGAGCCGACGAACAGAAAGCCGGTATCTATCAATCGGTCGCCGACTTGCACTTTGACTTGACTGTAATTATTCTTCAGATTGCTGATCGTGGTACCGGCGCCCAGATTGCACCAGGATCCGACGATGGAATTCCCCAGGAATCCGTCGTGCTGCTTATTGGTGAAGTCATGGATGATGGTGCTGTGGACTTCGCCTCCGACCTTGCAAACTGTCCCAAACGAGACATTGCCATAGATTCTGGCGTGGGATCGGATCACAGAACCATCCCCGATGAATGCCGGTCCCTGGATCAGAGCATGCGATTCCACAGCCACGTTCCTGCCCATCACGATGGGTCCGGTGGTGCCGTCGATAACTGCAAACGGTGCGATGGTGGTTCCGGCTCCAGCTGAGATTTGATCCTCGCCTCGCAACACTGCGAGCCGATCGACCTCGCCCGGGAAATCCCGTGGTTTCGATGCCTCTTGGAGGTCCGCGATTAGAAGTGCCGCGTTCTGGCGCGTCAACTGCCAGGGATATTCGACGATGCTGGAACGGGGTGCGTCCCCGCCATACTTTAACCCATCAAGAACTGCCGCTGTTCCCCCTCCCTGATACCACGGTGATATGTCCGTGAGACGGTATTCCGCCGCCACGGGAATCCCATCAAGGACCAGGGCGTCCCCTGGATCGGGAAGACACGCCAGCAGTGACAGATCCAACAGCCGGGAGTTGATCAGGACTCCATCCTTCTTCGGCAATTCGTTGATCGGCAAGCCGGCGAATCGCTCAGCAACATTCTCAGCAAGATAGTCCCGCACCCATACACTGATCTCAGCTTCCGGAAACATCGTCCGGACTCGGTCCAATAGCGTACCCTTCCCACATCTCAACTCCCAGGCAGGGCGGGTTAAGGTCAAGGGATACAGGTTCGAGACACGGTCGTCTTCGAAGAGGATAACATGACGATATGCTTTCGCCATCGGCTAATCGTCCATCATTTTTCGACTGGCAGACGTGGGCGTCTGCCAGCGGGCGTTTCGCCTACCGCCGTCACACGCCCTCGTGTGACGGTTTGCGTCCCATTGGTGTCCGCCGGCAACAGTTGGGGAAATCACCAGTTCAAAGCGCGCGCCAGCAGACTGCGATCCATCACGACTGCGTCGTCAGGACACACCTCGCTGCAACAATAACACTGGATGCACTTATCCTTGTCGATCACTGCCGACACCCGAGTCATCGAAATGCACCCAACCGGACAGGTTTCCACGCATTTGCCGCACCTGGTGCAAGCCTTGGTTTCAATTCGGGGTTGGATCCAGACCAGATTCGCCAGCCACCGGGACAGCCCTTCCGGCACCCGATTAACCACGTGGCTGTCGGGCAATCGAAAATCGGGGATCGGTAACTCCCCCCAATCCATGCCTTTCAACTCGATGCGGCTTGGATCGACAATACCCAGACCACGCTCAGCGGCGATTCTCGTGCTGTGCACCTGGTTGGGAGTCAATCCCATCATCACTCCGGCGACTGTATCCAACGCTACCGCATCCGTGGATGCCAGGATTACACCCACCTTCCGGAGGCTGCCGTTGCCGGGTCCATTGCCCTCCATCGCAATCACGCCGTCCAGGAAGGATAATGTGGGCGGTCGAATCTCGAACACATCGACCACCGCCCGCGAAAAGCCTTCCGGCTTTGGAAATTTGCGATGGAGGTCGGATTTCCGAAATCCGGGCAAGATGCCAAACATGTTCTTGATGGCGCCGGTCAGCACCGTCAAATTGTGCGTCTTCAGCCGCGGAAGATTGACCAATCCGTCGCAATTCAATACCGGCTGGGCTGCGTAATATTCCCGATCTCGGATGGTTCGCTTGCCAGCCGTTTGCCCTTCGAACGAAACCAGCTCCGCGTGATATTTGACCGCAATCTCTTTATAACCAGTGATTTCCCAATGCCCTTGTACGCCCCGATGCGCATTGGACGGGCTATCGCCGATATTGACTGTTGCGCCGAAATCTGCCAGCCGCCGCACGACGGCACCCACCACGCTGGGATGAGTCGTTACTCCCGCCTCTGGCGGGCGATCGGACAGCATGTTGGGCTTCACCAGCCAATGCTGACCGGTCAATACGAATCGTTCCCACCCGCCCACATCGGTAACAGCTTGGTCCACCGCGTCCGACACGGTCTCCGGGTCATAGTCCGGGCATCGGACCACCGCCACTACAGATTTCTGATCCGGCGTCACCATCCCCATCAGATCACATCCCGCACAAAGTGCTTGCCGGGAAGCTGGCGGATGACGCCGCTTAGTTCCAACATCAGGAGCTTGCCCAGCAACTCATGGGTGGGTGTGTCGAGCTTCTTCGCCAGATCATCGATGTGGACGGGCTCTAACGACAACTGCTCCCAGATCTTCTTGTCTTCCGGGCTCAACGACGGGGTAGGCGTCGTCCCCGGCTTCTTTGATGAGGCATGCCAACCCAGAATCTTCAGAATATCCTCCGCCGATTCTACCAATGCGGCGCTGCCTTGCTTGATCAGGCGGTTGGTGCCCTTACTCTTGTGACTGGTAATGACGCCCGGAACCGCGAAGACTTCGCGGTTTTGATCCAGGGCATGAGCGGCGGTCAACAATGCTCCTGATTTTAACGGAGCCTCGACGATCAATGTTCCGCGAGTCATTCCGCTTATCACCCGATTTCTGCGCGGGAAATTCCCTTGCCCTGGTTTGGTCCCAGGTGGAAATTCGGAAAGGACCGCACCGTTTTCGATGATTTGTGCCATCAATTTGTCATGGGATGGCGGATAGATTACATCGATTCCGGAACCAAGCACGGCGACAGTTCGTCCTTTCGCCTTCAACGCTGCCTGATGGGCTTCCCCATCGATCCCCAGCGCCATGCCCGAAACGATGGTCACGCCCATCGCAGCCAAACCGCCCGCAATCTCTTTGGTCACAGCCTTGCCGTAAGCTGAAGGAGCGCGAGTTCCCACTACCGCCACCGCGCTCTCATCCTGCGGTCGAAGTTCCCCCCGAACGAACAGATACAACGGCGGATCAAAGATATCCTTTAGGAGCGCCGGATATCCCGAATCCCACAGAGTCAAGAATTTGGCGCCGACGCTTTCGGCGGTATGGAGATGTGCTCGCGCCAATTCGGCATCAGGGGGCGATTGGATAGCCACCGCCGTGCGTTCGTCGATGCCTTCGACTTTCGATAACTGGCTGGTGGTCGCCGCCAGCACCAAATCAGGATCGCCGAAATGGTCGATCAGCATCTTGAGCCTTCGCAGCCCCACGCCAGGGACTGACGCCAATGTCAACAGAGATACCGGGTCCACAATATGCCTATCAGCCTGCATTTAGAAGCGGCGCCAGTCGATCCCACAGAAGCGCTTTGAGTTCCGGAATTCCGTCGCCCGTGACGGAGGAAATTGCCAGCTCAAAACCGGCGGGCAATGATTCGTTACCCTCCGGTCTCAGATCCGATTTCGTAAGAATTGCCACAATTGGTCGATCCAGGAGTCGGGGATTGAACAGTCGCAACTCGTCCCTGAGCGAGTTGTACTCCTTGGGTGGATCGGGCAGCGAGCAATCCACCAGCATCAGGAGCAGACGAGTGCGCTCGATATGCTTCAAGAAATCGTGCCCGAGTCCTTTCCCACGGTGGGCGCCTTCGATCAGCCCCGGAATATCCGCAATCAACGCCGAATTCCACTGCCCAAATCTGGTCAGCCCCAGATTCGGAGTCAGGGTCGTGAATGGATAATCCGCGATCTTGGGACGGGCGTCGGTCAGCACGGACAGCAAGGTGGATTTTCCGGCGTTGGGGGCGCCCACCAATCCAATATCGGCAATCAGCTTCAATTCCAGGCGGATGGCCAGTTCCTCGCCGGGTTCGCCCTCTTCCCATCTGCGTGGTGCGCGTATGGTGGATGTGGCGAATCGGGCGTTTCCCCGACCCGGTCTGCCGCCTTTCGCCACCACCAATTCCTGACCGGCATCGACCAGGTCACCCAGCAGTTCGCCGGTGTCCGCTCGGAATACCATCGTTCCGGGCGGCAGATGTATCACAAGGGAGTCGCCATCCCGTCCGGTGCGGTTCCTGCCCTCTCCGGGGGAACCGTTTTTCGCACGGTACTGGTGCTGGTACCGGAAATCGAGCAAGGTTCGCAGCGCGGGATTGACTTTGAGACTCACATTACCGCCACGACCGCCATCGCCTCCGTCGGGTCCGCCTTTGGGAACATACTTCTCCCGCCGGAAACTCATGGCGCCGTTTCCGCCCTTTCCGGCGTGCACATGGATCGTTGCGGAATCGACAAACATGCGGTTCCCTACCGGCGGGCGTAGATGCCCGGCCTCCCATACCATAACACAAGAGCCAGGCGCATACGAACCTGGCTCTTGGCATTCATCAAATCCATCTCACACCGCTCGCAGGGGCTCTGTCCACTCACAGCGGATATATGCGTCAAGCCCCACTGATCGAACAGTCGATGATCCTGCTACTTCAACAGCACCATCTTGCGCGATTCGGTCTGAGTCGGTGTGCTCAGTTTGTAGAAGTACACGCCCGATGCAAGATTGGCGGCATCGAACGGCACACTGTAACTGCCCGCAACCAACGTCCCGCTCACCAGGGTAGCCACTTCCTGACCGGTGATGTTGTACACCTTCAGGGACACCTTGCCGGTGCCGGTCAAGTCGAAGCGAATATTGGTAGTCGGGTTGAACGGGTTGGGGTAGTTCTGCGCCAGACGGAAGCTGGACGGCAATTGCCCGCCCTGCGCCTCAGGCACATTTAAAGGTCCGGGGAATCCGGTGCTATCCACGTGCATCGGGTATTCATGGACCATCGGCGAATGCGCAATATCGTCAATCTCGACTTTGTGGTAGTACACCGGACTGTTAGTCCAGGCACCTTCATTCTGCGGGATTCCGCCGGCGTCAGTGTCCTCCACGTAGAGGATGTGCAAAGCGCCGTCCTCCACGGTCTCATTAACCGTGATATCGCGTTCGCTGTAGCAATGACCGGGCTCGGCTCCGGGGGAATGAGTATCACTGATGTTGGTCGCCTGCGACCAGTGATCACCATTGTCACCGGACCACGCCACCATGACCTCGCCCTGAAGCCAACCACCTGAGGATACGTCGTTGGTATCGTACTTCTGGTAGGTACAATACAGATTGCGTGTAGCGGTGTCGATCGCAAGATTAGGACGTTGTACGATGCGCTGCCAGGCGCCGCAATCTACACCGAAGTCATACCATTCGTTGACGATCAAGCCGTAGTTTTCGGTTGCCTCATTCCAGTGCCAGATCATCGCGTTGCTGACGGAAATCAAGCTTTCGTAGGCATAATATGCCGGAGTGGTAAAAGCGGCATGAACGTTGTCATCTTCGTCGAACAACAGCGAGATGTCATTGTACACCCTCAGAGTGTCCCGATCTGCAGCCAGAGAATCGGGCAGCAAGCTTGGATCAGGCGGGATAAAATTCGTGACGTTGATCGGATGATTGAAATCCCACGTGATGCCGTCTTCCGAAATGAACAAGTACACGTCATTGTTGTACTGAGTGGTGTCGATTTCCACCGGTGGGTAGTAACGAATCTTGGTGTACGCCAGAGCTACGCGGTCGGAATGACGGCTGGCGGCAACGTCAGCGGTGATATTTTCCGTCCACTCGATCAAGGTCTGACTCGGCTGATAGGTGATAGTGAAGGCAAGCGGATCGAACGTGCCGCGACAGTAATAGACCCTTTGCGGATCACCTGCCACGCCCGATGCGGGATTCTCGGTCGAGATGACGTGGATGCGACCTTGAAGATCCACCGCGATCTTGGGCCAGATCACTTCCAACGCCGTCGGAGCCAACACGTAGGGCAGTTCCCAGAATTGGAAAGCTCCAGTGCCCGGGAAAAAGTCCGCTGCCGTAGCCGCATGAGCATCTCCACCGGGACTTGATGGCGTTACCACGTGGAAACATGGAAACGGGTAGCCGTCGGCATTCACACCCAGAGACGTGTAGCCGCCGCGGGTGGCGTTCTCCACGTTCGTGCCTGCTTGTGGCCACGCCCAGCCCGTTACCGGATCCAACATGTTGTAGAAAATGTGGCGATTCACGGCACCGCTTTCATAACCACGCATCCACGCCACATGGATTTTCCCGCTGGCATCGTACCGAATCATACGACCCGCGGTTCCATTGTGCTGGTAATCGTACCAGGTGTACCCCACCGTGTCGATCTCGCCAAGGTAATCCGTGCTGGGAGGCGACCACGGTGCGGTTCTCTCAACTACTGTCGGTGCGGCTTCCAGCGTCTCGTTCCCGGAAATCACCGGCAGATTCTGCATGGGAATCCTGTCCGGCATTTTGCCGCTGGCGAAAGCCAGTGAGGCGCATAAAGAGACCGCAAGGACAAACACTACTAAGTATTTCATCTGATGATCCTCCTGCCCTCCTCTTGGGCGGTTTTTCGGGGTTTCCCACAACAAACCCCTTCGTTCCAATTGCTCTATCTGTGCACGGTTTCTTAAATGTCGATTCTGTAAGTTATATATTTTTTCACAAAGAGTCAAGCACTTTTTTTACAGACCTCTGATTGCGCATCATGCCGCCCTCGGCGCAGTCAGATCTAATATTGAATCACCTGTCGAATTCTTACTTCGGGAAAAACCCCAGATACCAATTCAATATGGACGAACCCCACAACGCGGTCACGATGCAGCCCGCCGCCAGAAACGGTCCGAACGGGATCGGGTCATGACCCTTTTTCCCCCAGCCTATCATGAGCGTAATCCCCACCACGCTGGCAATCGCGGCGCCGATGAAGAACAACAGCAGAATCTGGGGCCAGCCCACGTACACCCCCATCATGGCGGTCAGTTTGATGTCGCCTCCGCCCATGGATTCTCTGCCGAACAACCATTTCCCGCCATACGCCACCACCAGCAAAGCTCCACCGCCTACAGCCATCCCCAGCAGCGATTTCCATAATGGCAGCACGCGGAAGAGCACTTCGTAGGCTATGCCAAAGACCCACAGTGGAAAGACGATGCGATTCGGAAGCAGGTAATGTTCCAAATCGATCAACGACAGCGCCAGCAAGCCCAGCCACAAGATTGCAAAGAACGGGAAGGAGGCACTCAATCCGAATCTGACACCTGCCAGCAATAAGAATCCGGCGGCTGCCAGTTCCACCAAAGGATATCTGATGGATATTGGAGCCTGGCAATCTCGGCAGCGACCCCGCAGTATCAACCAGCTCAGAACCGGAACATTATCCCACGGACGGATTGGGTGCTGACAGACCGGGCAGTGGGACGCAGGGTTGACGATGGATTCCCCTCGGGGGACTCGATACACGATGACGTTGACGAAACTGCCGAGAGCCAATCCGAACAGGACACAAGCCGGATAGAGAATGGCGGGGTAGATGGGATCCGTTATTCAGGCTCCTTGCGCTGATTGGTATGGCGGCTTAACACGTTGTAGGGGCTTAACATGTTAAGCCCCTACTAAATGACTCATTCCAACGACGTATGGTAATGACTGCCTCAAATCACAGACCTGCCCGCATCTTCATGCCGAGGTAGAAAATCGGGAGGTAGATCGTGATTACGATGGACCCAATGACCACGCCGATGATAATGATCAACATAGGCTCGATCAGCGACGTGAGTCGGTCCACGATGGCATCGACTTGTTTTTCGTAGAAGTACGCGGCTTTGTCGAGCAGCTTGTCCATTTCACCGGTTTCTTCGCCGGTGGCGATAAGCTGCACCAAGGTCGCGGGAAACACCATGGATTTCTTGAGGGCAACGGAAATGGAGAAACCGTCTTTCACCATACTCTTGGCGCTTTTCAGTCCTCGTTGAATGACACGATTGGGGACGACTTTATAGACGTGGTCGATGGATTCCAGAACCGGAACGCCGGAGCCGATCAGAATTCCGAAGGTCTTGGCGAACTTGTTCATCAGGGAATTCATGATCAAGTTGCCGAAGACGGGAAACCGCAGTTTCATGGTATCGAGAACATAGCCGCCGCGTCGTGTCATCGAAATGAACCACATCAAGCCAATGAATGCCAGGAGGATCATCATTGCCACGAAGAAATTGGAGCTGACCTGATGGCTGATATAGACCAACATGCGGGTAGGACCGGGCAATTTGGCGCCGAATTTGTTGTACACGTCCTGGAACATGGGAATGATTTTCACCATCAGGACGACCAGAGCCAGAATCAGGAAGCACAAAGCGAAAATTGGATACGACAGCGCCGAAATCACCTTTCTTCTGGTTTCGGCGGTGGCTTCCATGTAATCGGACAGTTGTTCGAGGATCACGTGCAACGATCCCGAAATCTCTCCGGCATGCACCAACGCCACATACAGGTTATTGAACACACCGGGATGCTGCGCCAGCGAATCGGATAGGCTCATCCCTTTCTTGAGATCAGTGTTGACTCTGGCGAGCACTCTCCGGAATCGAACGCCTTTCTCCTCCGCCAACAGGTTTGACAGGGATTTTTCCAGGGTCAAGCCTGCCGAGAACATGGTGGACAACTGACGGGTGAAGAACACCAGGGTTCTGAGTGGGACGGCGGTCCGCCAGCGGTGGATAGTGAGAGCCATTTGTTCCGCAATCGAAGGTTCGCCGGCAAGTTCGGTCTTCATCTCTCTGACCGACACCACCGTACCCTTCTTGCGCAAAGACTCGACCGCCGCCTCCACGTTGACGGCGCGGATCATGTCTTCGATGCGGCGTCCATCTTGATCTTTAAGGACATAAGCGAATGTTGGCATGAGAAAAATCCTTTACGGTTATCTGCGGGAGAGCCGCCAGGATCGCAGCTTTCCTGACTCATTGGCTCGCAAGGTCTAATGATCTCCGGCAATCAGGCGGGGATGCCTGACAGCGCAAAGGCGAGATTGCTTCGCTTCCCCCGGGTCAAAGCCCGGGGCAGGGCTCGCAATAACAGCATGTCTGCCTCCCTCTGATTCCCCACAACTTCGAAGGGGGCAAGCGAATTAGAAATCCTGGACGGTGATTCTCTGGACTTCGTGAGCGCTGGTGACTCCGTTGAAGATCTTCTGGAGTCCGGACTCCCGCAAGGTGGTCATTCCGAGCTCGATGGCTTTCTCACGGATGTCTTCCAGATTGGCGCTGTCAAAAATCAAGCGACGAATGGCTTGGCGGATTTCCAAGATTTCGAAGATACCGGTCCGTCCGTAGTAACCGGTCCCCCGGCAATGTACACACCCACGACCTCGGCTCAATTCACGATCCTTGTACTGCTCGTAAGGGAGTCCTAACAATTCCAGTTCTTCAGGGGTGGGTTTGTATGTCTCGCGGCAATTCTGGCAGATTTTCCGGACCAGGCGTTGCGCCATCACCAGGTTCAGACACGATCCCACTAAGAAAGAGGGCACTCCGATATCGAGCAGACGAGTGATAGTAGAAGCCGCATCGTTGGCGTGGAGAGTCGTGAAGACCAGGTGACCGGTCAAGGCGAATTTGACTGCGATATCCGCCGTTTCCTCATCACGAATTTCTCCGATGAGCATCTTGTCCGGGTCCTGTCGGAGAATATGACGAAGGGCGTTGGCAAACGTCAATCCGATTTTGGGCTTCACTTGTACCTGGTTAATTCCCGCCAGGTGGTATTCCACCGGGTCTTCCACGGTGGTGATGTTATCTTCAGTGGACTTGATTTCTTTCAGTGAGGCATACAGAGTGGTCGATTTCCCTGACCCGGTGGGACCGGAAATGATGACCATGCCGTAGGGTTGATAGATGGAACGGCGGAAGATCTTCAGGTGTTCCTGCTCAAATCCCAGATTGGGCAAAGAGAAGGAGAACGCACTCTTGTCAAGCAACCGCAATACGATTTTTTCGCCGTTGACGGTAGGCAGAATCGACACACGAACGTCCACTTCCTTTTCCGGACTGATGATAGTGAATCGTCCGTCCTGGGGCAAACGCTTTTCGGCGATGTTCAATTTCGAGATGATTTTCAGCCTTGAGATGATGCCGGGATGCGATGATCGCGGCGGAGTCATCATTTCCTGCAGCACTCCGTCGATTCGGTATCGCACCGACGTGACGTTCTCCTGCACTTCGATGTGAATGTCGGTGGCTCTTTCCTTCAGGGCGTCGGCGATGATCATGTTGACCAATTTGACCACGGGAGCATCGTCCAGGTCCGCGCTGGCTTTGGTCATGTCCACCAAGCCTTCTTCCTCGGTATCCGATTCCGCGAAAAACTGCAGGTCGCCGATGACTTCGTCCGTTTCTTTGGATTTCCGAATCCGAACGTACAGTTCCTCGATGGCGCTGCGGATGCCGCTGGGAGTAGCGAGATGAGGCTCCACATTCATCTTGCTCAGCTTCTGGAGGTTGTCCATGATCACCAGGTTGTCCGGATCCGTCATGGCGACATGCATCGTACTGTCCTCGGCATTGATGCAGACCACCATGTGCTCACGGGCAAAGGGCTCCGGGATGATCTTCACGACAGTCTCCCTCGCCCCCAGCAGAGTGTCGTTGTCGGTGAAAGGCAGCCCCCATTGCTTCGCCAGGGCTCGATAGATGTCTTCTTCGACCACCACGCCTTGAGCCATCAGGATTTCACCCAGCGGTTTCTTGTCGAACTTCTGCTGGTGAAGTGCGTCTTGGAGCTGCTTTTCAGTCACCAGACTTTCGTCGAGGAGTATCTCTCCTAACTTGTCGTTTTTCAGTACATTGTCCATCATGGTCACTAACCTACTTCCGCAATCATTGCAACGTCGTTCCCGGAAGCCGGGAATGGAATCCAGGAACAGCCACTGTCACTCGGACGGAAGGATAATCCCTCCGTCCGAGTGTGGTGGCAAAATCAGCAGCGGCAAGGATGGTTCCTGATGCAATCGGATGTCGGAGGCGTCCGCCCATGTGATTTGTCGGGCTGGAAGCCGGCATCGGACCCGGATCAGTCGCCACCCTCTCCGCGCTGGAATAGCACTTGCTGTCCGTCAGTCACACATTCCGCATAGCCATAGACCGAGCAACTGACAGTTCCGGTCACTTCCGGAGTAATCGGATCCAGGAAGGTATATTGCAGGAATGCACGGAGCCACAATTTGGCTTCCCCGCAGGGATCCGGCGGTTGTCCGGTTAGGCGCTCGTCCACTTGCTGCCCGCCCGTTGCCGAAGTATAGAATTGCCCCTTGGTGCTGAAGAACAAGACGCGGGCATTGTTGACGCACGTGCCATGACCATCCAGGACCACCGCGCGGCATTCGATCTGGGTGGGATCACCCAGTTGTCCGAAGTGCCAGGCTGCGGGCTGGATGTAGAGAGACACCGCGCATTCCTGCAAAGGCAGTTGGAACTCCAGACTGCCGGTAACAAATTGCTCGCCCAGTACAGCGGCTCGAGCTGTCACGGTAACCGTCTCAAACGTGGCGGATCCTGGGTACTGTAGCAGTGTATAGGCATTGCCCGGTATCGGACCGCCGCTGATGGTGGGAGAATTGCCGGTAACTGCATTCGGCGTGATACTGGCGGTATCGGGGACGACTGTGAAGAACACCGCGACCCCGTCATCGACCGGGTTGGCCCAAATATCTGCGAGCGCAGCGTGGACATCAATTGCCCAGCTACCAGCGCCGCCATCCTCGCCTACGATGTTGTAGCCAACGATCACGACATTAGGCGGACCCGATCCGATCACAATTCCGGATCTGCGGGCAAAGATTTCTGTAGCATGTGTCGAATCCGTCCAGGTCAGAGCTTTGATCAAGACGGGTCCCGAATTCACGCCAGAGTTCAAGGTCGCGATACCCGCGCCGTTGATAGTATAGACAGTATCGATGATCCCGTGATTATTGATGTTGATGCCGCCGCCGGGGTATCCGAGGTTCTCAATACTGAAAACCACGGGCCAACCATCCTCGATGAAGTTCCCCATGGCATCTCTGACCGTGGCGGTCAAGAGCGCTTGTTCGGGTCCACCGACTCCCGCGACCTGGATGAAGTTGACGTCGGAGGTCAGGGTGATATTGCTGGGACCGCCGGCGATGAATTCACAGGTGGTCGAATCAGCATACCCTTGGTTAGTGGCATGCACCAACGCTAAGCCGGCAGTGTTTCCCGGGCTCAGTGCGGCGTGTGCAATGCCGTTAAACGTTTGCCCGTAGGGAGTTATGATCCCCAACGTGGTCGAAAACGCCACCTGGATTCCGTCCTCGACATAGTTCCCGAGGGAATCGGTGACTTCCACGGAGACCAGGGCGGTCTGTGTGCTATTAGTGTACAAGAACAAGGGATCGATGGAGATGTCGAGATGCCTAACCGGTCCAGCGGCTATCGTGACCATCACCGAGTTGGACACCACTCCGCTGGCGGTGGCGGTCAGATTAGTGATGCCGCTAGCAGCAGGTGCGTGGAAAAACAAGCTGGCTTGTCCTGCCGTGCCAAGAACACCGACGTTGGACGGGGTGAAGGTCCCGCCGCTGTCGCTGTCGAAGATCACCTGAGTCCCCGACGGTGCGAAACCGCCGTTCAACTGGAAGACCGTTGCCGTCACCGCCGCGGAATCCACACCTGCCGTTAAGGTGCTCGGATTCACGCTTAGAGTGATGTCGGCAATCGGTTGCTGCTCCAGGATCATGATGTAGATGGTGTCGGAGATGCCGAAGGGACGATACTGCGCGATGATCATTGCCGAATCAGGTTCGGTGGCGATTCCGATGTCGGTAAAGACGGATCTGGCAATACCCAGTGAATCGGTGACGATGGGCGACGAGATTGCCCCGGCGGTGGAGGTGAAGATCACCGTGTCGTTGCGGATCACCTGGAAGTCGGCATCTTTCAACAACGCGCTAACATTGGCGTAGGTAACGCCCATGTCCGCGTAGATCACATACAGATCCGACTGCAGTTGGATAACTCCGGAAGCTGCCGCCGTCTGGTTGACCGTAATGGTAGCTGTGTCGGCAACCGTTCCCACCCGGGCAATGATCTGGGCGATCCCATAATCGCCCGCCGTGTAGAAGTTGGTCTGCACCCGTCCGGTGAAATCGGTGCGACCGTAGTTCTCGATGATCCCGATGGAGCTTTCCAGAGATGGCTTGACATACGCCACGCCATTGCCCAGATCATCACGAACCCACACCGTCAGCGTTGCCGACGCCGAGCTTCCTGGCGCCACATTCACGATGGCAGGCGCAATCTGGAGCGTCACCTGCGCGATGTTGACGCGCTCTACGTCGATGCTCATCTGCGTCGTGATGCCTGCCAACCGGGCGTGAATCACGTTGGTTCCCACATTGTCGTTCACGCGGAATGTGGTATGGACCTGACCGCCGAAATCGGTGGTGTCGGCTTCGCTCAACGCGGTAAGGACACCGACGTTATTGTCCAACCACAATTCTACTGTTTGTCCGGGCACTCCATTGCCGCCTGCGTCTGTTACGGTGACCGTGATGATCGTGCTGTCGGTAACACCGGCGGGTGTCGCCAGAACGGTATCAGCAGCGCTGATGGTCAAATTCGCGACCTGACCAGTTACGCCGCCTCCAGCACCCGTGATGTGCCGCTCGCAACCCCACATGGCCAACAGAAGGCAAAGCAGCCCAAGACTTAGAAAAAATAGTGCCTTTCTCATGACCGCCTCCTTGAGGGTAACTTGTGACATTTGGTCCTCTACTGTTGCAACCAGTTGCATTATGGACTGAATAATAATCCGCTGAATATCTGTCCTCTGCTAAGGTACTCGCGGGAATCCGGGGGACTCTCACTATTCTTACTTATTGATATTCTGAATGACCAGAACCAAAGTCGCGACCTGGGTCAAGACCGCGACGGCTTCGATGAAGTATTTCCAGGTCGTTTGGGTTTCGTGAATCGTCTTTTCCGGAACAAAAATCGTATCGCCTTCGCGGATTTCGACGCTGCCGCTGGCTTTCGTCCACGAATCGGACTGCCCGCTGATGACTCTGACCTGGGAATGCTTTGCCCGAGCCCCATAGCCGCCGGCTCGAGAGATATAATCGCCGTAGGTCAATCCGGGTTCCCAATGGACGTATCCCGGATATAGCACCTGACCGAGGACCCGCACCGAAGGAACTCGTTTCGGGATTCGAATCACATCGCCATCCACCAGCAGGATATCCTGCGTCATATCTTGATCGACAAAGAGCGCCTGGAAATCCACTACTGCCAGATCCTGATCCAGCCGCAGGCTGAATTTCCGATATTCCCTCTCCATCGGATCCAGGACTTGATTGATCGGGAGCGTCAGCCGGGCAAGCTCCGGATCCCATTCTCTTTCCGGCAACGACCGAATGACGGTGGATTGGTCAAGATCGGCGTCCGGCAAGAGCCCTCCGGATTCCGCAATCACCTGCGACAGGGTGGTTCGACCCGGGACGATGGGATAAGTTCCTGGGTGGCGAACCTGACCCTGGATATCCACCTGAAAGAGCTCCCGCCAGTTCGGCTTCCAGGGGACGAATAACCGGTCCCCCGGTTGGAGCATTTCGTCCGATGTCCCACCAGACGTCGCAACAGCTCCGGTCAATTCGACCGGGGACTCGGTCCAGGTGCTGTCATCAGAAGAGAATCTCGCCAGCATTGCCCGGGACAGGTCGCAAGCGGCGGATAATCCTCCTCCCAACTGCACTGCGGTTGACAGCCTGTCGGTGGGCAAGTAATCATATACTCCCGGAGTTCGGAAGGCACCGAACACGCCGATTTGGCTGCCCTTCGGCACCGCAAAAGGGACTTCGACACGATCGCCGTCTTGAAGATAAGGATTGCCAAGCCTGTCGCCCGTCCGCAGGAAGAGCACCAGATCAGCGGAGATCGACGTGCGGTCGGCGCGTCTAATCTGAATCAACCGGGGAGCCGCCATCAGAATTGAGGTCGTGTCATGGGCGGATTTCGGACCGTACAGGAATCCGTCTGCTTCCCGGATCGCCGCGTCGGCACGCTCGCCGCCGTGGATCTCCACAGTCCCGGGCGACCTGACGGCGCCTGAAACTGCGACCAGAAATGTCCGCACCCGAACCAGGCTGATCGTAATCTTCTTGGCTCGGTACGGTTCTCGAACCATGTCAATGATCGTCGTGGTGGCATCTGATAATCTGCGTCCAGCCACCTTCGTGGAACCCACCGTGGGAATCACCACCGCACCATCCGGATTGACGACGACTTCGAACTGGGTCTCCAGGTCGCCCCAGATGACGATGGCTAACACATCGCCCGGTCCCAACACATACGTCTCAGGATCCACGGCGCCTTCAAGCGCCGACGGCTGACCGACTTCCCGACTGGGCAGTTCCTTTCCCAGCAGGTTCGGAATCTGCGAGCCATATTCGCCAGTCCCAAAAGGTCTGGTCGTCTGACTCCACGTGGTAAGGATTCCGCAGCAAAGCAACCAACAAAGAACTACCAGCGCGGGACATCCCCGCCGTCGAAAGGCTAACTGGATGATCCTGAGGTGTAATCCCAATGTATGTGTTCGGTTATGAATTACAATCCAAGCCCGATTCCCTTGCCAGGGGTGAAACTACTTGATGAATCGATCTTCCGTCTCTTGAATGGTCTTGGGTTTCTCGAACGTATATGCTTCACCTGAAAGAATATGCGGTGTAACCTGGATAATCAAGTCCGTCTTCTTGGTGGTTTCCGTGCGATGACGGAACAATCCTCCGATGTAGGGGATATCACCCAGGAACGGCACTTTGTGCTGGGTGACCTTGCGGTCAACGCCCAGCAGTCCGGCGATCAGGATCGACTCGCCGTTCTTCACTCGAATGGTGGTGGTTGACGTCCGACGGATCACCCACGGGATGTTCTGATCCGGACCGATGAGTTGGAAGACCGAGGATACTTCCGGCGTGATGACGGTGGTAATATAGCCGTCCGAATTGACCTTGGGGAGGATATTTAACTTGATCCCGACTTCCTCCCGGTACACCTGGACCTGACCGCCCACACCGCCGGACGACAGGATATACGGAATGACGTCGATGACTTCCAGACTGGCTTGCCGGTTGTTCATCGTCGCCACCTGGGAATTCGCCAGCACTTCCGCTTTGTTGTTCTTCAACAACCAGTCCAGGGTCACGTCAAATGCGGTCACCTGGCGGCTGAAATCGCCCACGCCGCGCAATCCGTCAATTCGCTGCAACCTTAGATTGTCCGGCAGTTGTCCTTGCCGGAAATCGGATTCCGGTGCGCCGAATGACCTGGTTCCGTCGGCGTTGGTAATATCTTCGACCAGAATCGACTGAATCTGAGCCAGTCTGGACCAGTCAATCCCCAGTTGTTCTTCGTCCTCCACCGCCACTTCCACCAGACGGGCTTCCAGCATGATTTGAAGGGAAGGGCGGTCAACTTCCGCCACGATGGAGTTGATTTCCGAGATCACCTTGGGGCTGGTAATAATCAAGAGCTTGTTCCCGCCCTGATCCACCTCGATCTGGGCATTCAAGTCCTTCAGCAGTTCTTTTGTTTCAGCGGCGTCTGCGTATTGAAGGGGGATCACGTAGGAGGTCAAGCCCACTTCTTCTTTCAATTTGTCGGCTTTGGCGACCAGGAAGGAATTCCCGACGATGTCATACGACAATCCGGCGGCTCGAACCACCAGATTCATAGCATGCTCGATCGGCGTATCGCGCAGGTGAATCGACACTCTCTCTTCCTTGTTGACACCAGGTCCGGTGACAATGTTGAAACCGCTCTTCGCAGCAAGAATGGTCAGGATGGAAGGCAGAAAGGCGTCGTCAGCATCAATCGACACCACCTTCTGAAGATTGGCTTTCTGTCGGTCACCCAGGCGATAGGTGCTATCAGGGCCAGCCTGAGACCAAGCTGACGCAGCCCACAGTACTCCGACCAACAGGATCCACCTGAAAACCAAACCTTTCCGAGAAATACAGCCCATAAGTGCTCCTTCTTGGGGATTAAAGTGGAAAGAATTCACACGGAGGTCAGGCGCGGTGCCTGACGTTCGGGACAGACAAGACCATCCGTCCTCCGCGACGGGTGTGCCGATCTGACCATCAATAATTGGCGCCGCCACCGCCGCTGATGGGTGGAGTCGCCTCGATGGTTGGCATTCCCTCTGCTGCCTCGGTCTCCCATGGGACCGATGCCTTTTGATTCTTAAGCACCAGCACGTCATCGCCTCGTCTCAACGTCATGGCTTGCTCCGTAATGCTGGTGACTTTGTAGCCGTTGATCACATCGCCGACTTCAACCACTTGGCTCCGACCACCGCATTTTATGATCGCGGAGTTGCCGGATTCACCAACGATGGTGCAAGAGAGTCTCATGTCCTCATCCTCTTGCATCTCTTGGAATCCCAATCGGTTCAGGACCTTCTGGCTGCGAATCACTTCGCTCAGATTCAGAGGGTCCTTCTCGATATCGACCAGGTAGGCTTGCCGATCCGCCAACGTCGTCTCCAGTTGGTTCACGGTCTGACTGAGCTGTTCGTCCGTTCCCAACGTGGTCTGAGCTGCCTCCCGGCGATAGAAGCCCACCCTGCTGGCGATGATGTAGGTATTGTACACCTCCCATAACACCACTGCGACCGCAAGGATGATGAGGAATGTCCAGATGAGGTTAGATCGTTGATCCATTCTATCTCCAAATGCTTATCTGGATTCCCGACGCTGAGGTCGAGCTCTGCGCGGGAATGACAATGTTTTGAGCTTATCCGGTTTCCCGCGTTCCGTCAAAGCCGGACAAGTCGCGGGAATGACTTCTCGTATTTGGATTCCCGGCGCTCATGGTCATGCTGGGCGCGGGAATGACATCAAAGATTACGTGGTCTTGTGTTTCAGCAACGTCAAGGTCGAGATCTTCATCTCGATGTTTTGGGCATTCATGCCCTTTCGCATCTCCCGGGACTTCTCGGCTTTGCGAATGCCGTTGTCGATCTCGAAATCCTCGACCGTGACCAGCCTCTCAGATTTCTCCAGGAGGTTGATGAAGTCCAGGAATTGCTTGTAGGTGGCGTTGATCCTGAGCTCATAAGGAGTCTTGATGTAGTCCACCATGTTGATGCGACGCCCGGGCTCGATATTCAGCAGCACGATATCCAATCCATCCAGCATAGTTGCCACGTCTTCCATGAAGGGAATGGAGGCGTCCTCTGCCAGAGAATCTCGGGCGGACTGAGCCAGATTTTTCTCGATCAGTTTGGCAACCAGATTCAGTTCCTTGGCAAGAATCTGGGCGCTGATGAGTTTCTCGTTTTGCTCTCGGATCTCTCGATCCAGTCGTCTGATGAGGCGGGGTCTCTCCGCATATACCATATTGTAGTAGATCCAGAACCCGCCGCCGAAAATCAGCAGAATGACCAACATGAACAGATTCTTTTTCATGAATCATTTCCCAGTTTATGACATCCTCAGCAAAGGACAAGTGTTGCAGGCTGTGCGAACGGTTCCGTCATCCGTCAGCCGGTAGAATACCAGGATTCCGGGGTCATCGATTGGATGTTGAAGACGAAGTGGTGGCACGCCGCGTCCGCAAGCCCGGTGCCCGGATCAATTCCGAACCCACCTGGCAGATGATCGCCATGGAAAGGATATCCTGATCCTCTATCCCGACCCGGCTGGATTTTTCGAATCGTATCCCATCGAAATCGGTGTAGAAGAATGGCGTGCTCTTCAGCATATCCATGAACGCCACGACCTGGTCGAATTCCTTTTGGTCTTTCTTGATCTGGGAAATCGCCCGGATGGTGAAATCGAAGTTGTGGAATTCCAGACCGGTGATCGCCATGTCCGGCGGGAGCACTTCCGCTAACGATTCCAGCCGCTTCGTCCACAGGAACCGTTTTTGCTCGAGCTTGGCTAATGCCAGGACGTCCTGTTTTGAAACATTTTGCCCCGAACGCTGGAGTTCCTCAAGCTGACGCTTGATCAGGGCGATCTTGTTCTGCTTCTCTTTGACGATGGAGTCCAGTTCCATGAAACTGTTGACATTCAGGGCTCCAATCGCCAGGAAAACCAGAACGAACACTGCCATCACGATCCGCTGGGTCCGCCGTTGTCTGCGAACCACCAATTCGGCTCGAGCTTCTCCCTTGTTCAGGTTGATGGTAAAACATCGAACCATCGTCACCTCTATCCGTTAGGTATTGGCAATGACTGCCAAATTCACTGATTACTACAACCGGGGGACAGATTTTCTGTCGTGCCGCGGCGGCTCATTCTGTCCTCAGGGTCAGGCGAATTTTCCTGACCGCATGGAGCGAAGAAATTCGCTCCTACTTGGGAACGGGCGTTCCGCGCAGTGCCAGCCCGATGGCTGCGGACAATTGAGACGGATTGGGAACGCTTTTTCCACCCAGCTCAATATGCGAGAGTGGATTGTGAATCTCGGTCGGGACATTGAACCGTTCTTCCAGATAGGTTTTCAGCTCTGGAAGCGGCGCTGAACCACCGGCAAGAACGAACCGATTGAACATCCCCTGATTGGCCTCCTTGACGTAGAATCGGAGGCTTCGGTTCAATTCGTCGCCAAATTTCTCAAGGGCTGGTTTTTCCGCCAATTTCAGACCACCGCCCTCCTTGATTGGAACTTCCGATGCCTCTGTATTCATCCCATATTCTGTCTTATGGCGCTCTGCCTCCAGATACTTCATGCCCATGAGTTTCATAATCTCATTGGTGAAGTGCATGCCCGCCACAGGCAGATCGCGGGTGAAGAATTGATCCTTGCGACCCACGACCACCAGGGTGGTTTTCTTGCACCCCAGGTTCATGAACGCCATGACACCTTCGTCCGGCAATTCGGTGAACAGCATGTAGGAATTTAACGCCGCCAAAGGTTCCAGGTCGATGATACCCGGGGTCAGTTCGACTTCTCGCAGCAAGTCCAGGTGAGCTTCGAAGGTCTTCTTGGTGGTGGCTGTCAATAACACCCTGACTTTTTCCGAGTCCTTGGGATCGTCCCCAATCACCTGGTAATCGACTACGGTCTCGGATCCGTCCAGGGGGAGGTGCTTTCGGGCTTCCAGGAGCAGGGCGGATGCCATTTCCTCTTCCGGCATCTGCAAGCTGTTGATCTCTTTGGCGCTGGTAGTATGTCCGCCCACGCTGCTTGCGAGAAACTTGATCCGTTTGGGTGAAACACCCAATTCGTAGAACATCTCCAGCAACAGTGGAACCGCTTGAGCGTTCCTGGGACCGTCGGGGGAATACGCAACATCTCCGGTATAGAGCTCGCGGACCCGGTAGTCCACCAGTCGATACTTGCTGCCCGAACGGTCCACAAACACTAACTTGATGGAATGGGAACCCACGTCCAGTCCCACTCTGAGGTTCGATTTCAAAACGAACATGAAGCTGGTACCTCTATATTGGATGGAAAAGTGTGCAAAGAGTCGGTGACCGATGTACTAAGACGTGCAAGTAACGTTGTTAGCAGCCAAGGACTGGGATATCACATCTTCGATACATCGGATTCCAAGAATGGTCGTTGAATTGGGGTGAAGTTGTCTTATTCCGCTCCCCAGGATTCTATATTGAATTGGCTGTAGCCCATTTCGGCGATCACGGTCTCGAAGCAAGGTGGTGAACCCACGCTAAACCGCGGGTCATAATGATAATCTCTGCCGTAGCCGGTACTTCCATGATTCGACCGATGCACGTACCCACGTTGTCTCTGCGCCGTCGATCCCCACAACCGAACCACTCCGCGGTCATCCGGACTTGGACCTGAATAGATATCCCATGTGTCATTCTGATCTTCGAACGTGAACGAATTCAATGCCAATAACGCCGCATTAATGATGATATCCAAGCCTTGTGACGAATTCCACCGTCCGTTTTCAGGCGTGTTGGCGATGAGGATATTGCTCTCGGAGATGATCCCGAGCATATTGAGGGAATGCGGGTCGATTTCGCCATTAGGCTGGGAATCCGAATATATTACGTCCTCCAGCAGCCGGATATCGCCACTGGCTGCAATCGTATACCTTCCGTCCACTGTGCCTTCTAATTCCAATGGAGCATCAAAAAACACCGGCACATCAAACAGCACAGGAAATTGAACATACACAGTATCTGAGGGCGGGGCACCTATGACGCTTCTAAGAATCCAGAACCCATCAGATCCTCTGAAAACAAGTCGGAAGTAATATCTCCCCTCCCCATCGAAAGACAATCCTGCTGAGGTCGCACACCTCCGAGCCTCTTCCGCCTGCTCCGGAAAAACGATGAGCGGTGCATTGAACTCCGGCGGGTAATTGACAAAGACAGGATTGCCTCCGGGTGGTTCGACGACGAAATACGGCTGACTGGTACTGACATGTCCGGCGAAAATAGTGTAGCTGAAAAACCTCAGGAAGTCATTGGAATGGACATTGCCAAACACCGTATCCTCGAACACCGGAAACATCATATGCTCGCCAAAAATAGAATGCTCGGAATCCGTGACATGCATGAAGCTTGCGAACGACACCCTGAAGGCTCTGGTGCTCTCGGTCTGGCGGACTTCTTCTGTGGCGCCGGACGCATCGACGAAATCCGCGACTCCGGTTGCGCCGATGATATAGGACGAGGGGGGCATATTGGCACGGCTTCGAGGGATCTCCTGGTCAGGCGCCACATAGACGCCCTGGTATCTCTCGCCGTCCGAATTTTCGCCGGATGGCAAATCTACGCGATGATTGGGCAGTTGATTCGGTTTCAAAGAACGAAGGTAGGAAAGACCTCTCTCCATGATGCCCTGGCGGGCAAGATACTGAGCTTTGGCTACCGCTTGGTCGAAATTGTCCTTCGCACTGTCCTCGGCGGTGGTCACCACAGCCACCCCGAATCCGATCACAAGCGCCAGTGCGATGGTTCCAAAGATCGATGCTGGTTCACGCTCCATAGATCCTCCTCATGCAGCCGTTTGGAGCCTTCCCCCAGGACTCCTGCATTTTCGTTGGAGCAGGTAGGAAAAAGTCAGATTTTAAAGATCACTCGGTGCCCCAGGCAACAATGTCGAACAAGCTGTGACCCAATTGGTCGGTCGCTTCGGGGTAACAGGGCGGCGGACCTTCGTCGAACCGGTAGTCGTAGTGGTAATCTTTGCCGTATCCGGTGCTGCCGTGATTGGATCGGTGCACGTACCCCCGGCGTTTTTGCACCACCGATCCCCACAAGCGGATGACCCCTCGGTCATCGGGCTGGGGACCTTGATAAGTCTCCCAGTCGTCGTTCTGGTCTTCGAAGGTGAATGATTCGCCCAGGGCAATCATGGCAGCATTGATGACAATGCTGGAACCTTGAGCGGAATTCTCGCGCCCATTCTCCGCGGTATTAGATACGATGACGTTGCTTTCCGACACGATGCCCAGCATGTGATCGGAATCGGGATTGACTTCGCCGGAGGGCTGAGAATCCGCATATCTGATGTCGTCAATCAATCGGATATCGCCGCTGGCGCCGACGGTATAGGTGCCAACCACGGTGCCCTTGATTTCCAGCGGAGAGTCAAAGAACAACGCCGCATTGATCATGGTGGGATACGATTCCGCAACCAACGAATCGGGGAAGGGAGAGCCAATGTCCCAGCGGTAGATGTCGAACCCGCGTTCCGCATCGAAAACGAGCCGGTACTGGTACAGACCCTCGCCGGTCCGGTACAACCCACTGCCTGCGGCGCACATCCGAAGCATGGTAGCTTCGCTGGGCACGATAACTTCCGGGACATTGAAAATCGGCATGAAGTTCACAAAATTCGGATTGTATCCCGGACCGTGAAAGAAATCCTCGGCGCTGGTAGTGACCAATCCATAGAACGTCGCCCGCCCCATCATCGCAATCTGGTCGTTGGAATGAACCCGCCCCCACAGGGTGTCCTGGTCCCAGAAACTGATGTTTTCCCCGAAGATGGTGTCCTCGAAGTCGGTGAGGTACATGTACCCTGCAAACGACCTGAGCCGGACTTTCAACGTGCAGGTCCTCCGGACTTCGATTTCCTCGCCCTTGCTGTTGGTGATTTTCACCACTCCGGTGGAATGCACATCGTAGAAGTTCGCCCAGCGGAAGACGGTATGCTCTTGGTGGGTGTAATCACGCATCACATAGACGTCTTTGTAGTCTCCGACGCCGGGGATTCCGCCTGATGTTAAATCCACACGTCCGATAGGAAGATTGGTGGGTCCCAAAGAGCGTAGGTAGGAAAACCCGCGCTCGGCGATTCCGGTTTGCGCCAGGTAATGCGCCTGGATCGCCGCACGGTCGTATCGGTTTTCCACCCCCTCATCGGAAGCCCATTTCAGATAAGCCAGACCGGACCCGATGAGGAACATGAGCATCATCGCCGCTAAAATGGGGATGCTGCCTCGCTCCGACGCCTCCTGCGGTGCAATCATGTCATCCCTCACAGTTCTCCTGCAATGTCGGCGAAATCAGAGGCAGGAAGTCAGGAGTCAAAGATCACGGATTATTTACGACACCCCAGGCGACCACATCAAATAGCGAGTGACCGAGGTCGTCGGTGGCATCGGGATAGCACGGCGGTTGCTGGAGAAGGAACCGCTCGTCAAAGTGATAGTCTTTACCGTAGCCGGTCCCGTTGTGGTTGGAGCGGTGCACATAGCCACGCCGTTTCTGTGCGACGGAACCCCACAATCGGATAGCGCCGCGCTCATCGGGATAGGGACCGATATATACTTCCCACACATCGTTCTGGTCTTCGAATGTGAATGACTCGCCCAATGCCACCATTCCGGCGTTGATGTAGATATCCCATCCACCCATGCTCATATTTTCGCGTCCGTTCTCCGGCGTATTGGCAACCACGATGTCGGACTCGGACACGATCCCCAGCACATTGGTGGTGTTGGAGTCGATAACTCCCAAGCCATAGGAGTCTGAGTACCAGATGTTATCCACCAGACGGATATCGCCGCTGGCGCCTACCGTGACTCTGCCGGTGACACGTCCTGCAAGTTCGGCAGGACCGTCAATGAACATCGCCTGGTCGTAAATTGCCCCGGCTTGGAAGACCAGAGTGTCTGTCTCCGGTGCGCCGACCTCGAAACGATAGATCCGCACCCCTTGATCGCCGTCAAATATGATCCGGTGTACGTAGCGGTTTTCACCGTCAAACCACATGCCTGCCGAACCGGCACAGGCTCGGACTTTGGTCGCCTCGGAAGGCACCAACACCGGAATGGCGTTGACCACGGGCTCGAAATTGACGAAGTTTGGATTATAGCCCGGTCCGTGCCAGAAGTCCTCGGCGCAAGTACTTACCAATCCGTAGAACGTCGGGCGTTCCCGAATTGCGATTTGATCATTGGAATGCACCCGTCCCCACAGCGTATCAGGTGTCCAGAACTTGATGACCTCGCCGAAGATGGTGACCTCCATGTCCGTCAAGTACATATAGGCATTCAGGGAACGCACTCTAACTTTTAATTTGGAGGTGCGGCGAATCGGGATCTCTTCTCCCTGGCTGTTGTGGATTCTGACCACGCCGGTGGAATAGACGTCATAATAATTCGACATATTCCAGATGCTGCCGCCGGAATGCTCCGGATCGCGCATTACGTACGTGTCCACGTAGTCACCAACGTTCGGGATGCCGCCATTAAGGAGGTCCACTCTTCCGACCGGCAGGTTCCCGGGTTCCAGTGACCTCAGATAGGCGAATCCTCGTTCCGAGATACCGGTTTGAGCCAGGTAATGGGCTTGGATCGCCGCACGGTCGTAGCGGTTCTCCACCCCTTCATCCGCTGCCCATTTCATATAAGCCAACCCGGCTCCAATCAAGAAGATCAGCATCATCGCCGCCAGGATAGGGACGTTGCCCTGCTCCTTGTGATCGCGAACTGAGTTTTCCATGGCTTCCCTTTCCTCAAAATCGTTCAGGGAATCGAACACATCACTACGGAAATTGCTGTCCGGTGTCCACATACCGATTCTTCATGAAACACAGCGTATCGTACGTCATGTCTTTAACATAATCTGCTTCGCCCGGATCGGTGCTTTCTTTGGTATATCTAATACTGAGGGTGATTCGGATGGCTCCATCCGAGAAAGCTTCAGAATTGCCCTGCCGCGGCGCCTCTTCTGCGGTAAAGCGGATGACGGCAAATGATTCGTTGGGACCCAGAACGCCGAAGGCTCTACCATGCTCCATGGGATTCGGAGGAAACTGAGGATCCAGCCTCTGATTGTCCCTCTTGACCCCATGTTCCCGGGTCGCTTGATAGCGATGAATCGTGTCCACGTGCGAGAACGGATCCACGTAATGAATCTCGAAATGATCCATCTGTCCGGAAGACTGAGAAGCAATCGGAACGAAGCTGGTGGCGGTCTCAAACACATTCTGGAAATGAGCCATCATGTCATTTCCGTACTGGTCCATTACCCGGACCGCCAGACCTTGATCGACAGTCTCTCGCATTGCCATCATCGTGACCGCCAGACCCAATACGATGATGCTGGCAAGCACTACGCCAATGGTTGCTTCAATGAAGGTCCAGCCTCGCTGGGCATCCCAAATGTGATCGCGTTCCCTCATGGTATTCACCACCTTCTTGGGTTGTCCCACTCAGGATTATTGATTCATCTGAATCATGCTGCTATAGAAATCGACCCGACGACTCTGCGCCTGGGGTACGTTATCGGGCCACACCACCCACACGTGGATTTGATAGTAGTCGGTGGTTTCCTCTCCGGTCAGCAATAGATCCACCGGGATGATCCGGGCGTAGAATACACGCCCCCATACATTGTCGCCTTGATCGTTGGGATTGCGAGGATCGATCAAGATCCGGCGACCGCCTTGAATATCGCCAAGCATCTCTTGAGAAGTTGGGGGCGACACCAGGATCCTGCCGGACCAGTACTCCATTTCCTCGCGGGCGTAGCGAATCGCCTGCTTCTCCTGCAATTGTTCGTCGAAGGACAGCCGACCAACATAGATGCTGTAGGTGGTGCTTACCGCAGCGATGGCGATAATCATCATCGCGGTGATGATTTGGACGAAATCAACCCCGCCCCGCTCGCACGTCCAGATATTCCACCGGTCCATGGACCACCTCCGGCTATATCGCCAGGTTGACCTCGAACAATTTGGGATTGTCGGCGATGGAATGACAGGTCTCGCGGTCGAGCATTCCTTTGTGAAGAAGGCGCATCAAGTCCTGATCCAGACTCTGCATTCCTTCTTTCCCGCCGGATTGAATGACGGACGAGATTTGATAGATTTTGTCCTCACGAATCAGGTTGCGAATTGCGGTATTGGCAATCATGACTTCGCACGCAACCACGCGACCAATCCCGCCTTTCTTCGTCAACAATTTCTGAGCCACCACCGCTTCCAGCGATTCCGCCAACATCGACCGCACCTGCGTCTTCTGGGACGCCGGGAAAATGTCAATGATTCGGTCGATCGTCTTGGCGGCGGACGAGGTATGCAGGGTTGCCAACACCAGGTGACCGGTCTCGGCGGCGGTCAACGCCAGCGAGATGGTTTCCAGGTCGCGCATTTCGCCGACCAGGATTACATCCGGGTCCTCGCGAAGAGCCGCCCGAAGCGCATTGGCAAAGGAGTGCGTGTTGGCGCCCAATTCGCGCTGGTTGATCAGACAGTTCTTGCTCTCATGAAAGAACTCCACCGGGTCTTCGATAGTCACCACGTGCAGTTCTTTGTACTCGTTGATCCAGTCGACCATGGTAGCCAACGTGGTGGTTTTCCCACTTCCAGTCGGTCCGGTCAAGAGCACCAAGCCACGATCGCGGAGTGCCAGATCTTTCAACACCTCAGGCAGTCCCAGCTCTTCGAATGAGCGGATCTCGGCGGGAATGGTGCGGAAGACTGCCGACCAGCCATTGATTTGCTCAAATACGTTGACACGAAATCGAGCGACTGCCTCCAGCTTGGCTGAAAAGTCGATCTCCTTCATCTCGTGAAACCGTTCCCGCTGCTCCACTGTCAAGACCGAATACACCAAATCATGCATGATATCCTGAGTCATGACCGGCAAGTCCAATTTCTTCATCTTGCCGTGCACCCGGATCATGGGGATGGAATTGGTCGCCAGATGGAGGTCCGACGCACCCTGATCCACCGAGAAATGCAGCAGTTCCTGGATGCTGAGCTTTTTCCCGTTCGTTAAAACCATGCTTGACACTTCCTCTGTTACACGCCCTGGCTCTCTCCCATTGTCACCGCCAGATGCGTCCATTGACTTACTGCCCCTCCTCTTCGGTCGGCAGACCATATCCAGTGAAGGAGCCGGATGCGACATCATACACCACGATGTGCCCTTCACCACCGCGCATTTCCGGCGTAGAGGTCGCCTGGATCTGCATAATCGGATCGCTGCCGATCAACTGGAACTCCCACTGACGCAGGGTCGATTCGTCGATGTCCAGATATCCTTGGTCTTCCAGGACCGTGATATCGGGCGGATCTTCGGAATGATCCTGCTTATACATCTTGCATGCGTTGAAGATAGCGCCGATAGTAGCTTGAGCATCCGCGGCGCGGGCGCCTTCTACATACTGAATGTAGATCGGCACCGAGATCGCGGCTAAGATCGCGACGATCACCACCACGACCAAGACCTCGATGAGGGTGAAACCCCGAGAGGATGCGAACATCCGCTTTACCATGATTGTCCTCCTTGTGAACAGTGAAGGGGGTTGGACTGAAACCCGCCTGTTAGGACAGGTATCTTATAGCGTAGATTTTTAAAGGTAACCATTTTTTCCGTATCTTGCAACTCTTTTTTTCTAAAAGTGAATGATTCCCGTTCCGAATCCCGTCCTGCAAGCACTTTCCAGACAATACATGGCGTGCAAAACATATACCACTCCCACCCCTATCATCGGATGGTCCTCGCCCTCATTCCTATCTGTCATACTTACATGGATTTTCCCCTGAAGTCCCCTCCAAAATCTCATCGAATTCACTCGCTCCTACTGCGCAAAATCCATGCAATATTTTCATAGTTGTGAAAATATTGCACATTTTTCGCGAGCCAATTTCCGGGGTTAATTCTTCAGAAGGCGAATAATTCCAAAGGTGACGGCGCCAATCGCAACCAGGATCAGCAATGTCCCCAGCGGATAGGAGGATGAGATGGAATCGGGTAGGAGTCGAGAGATATCGGCACTGGACGGGAGATTATCGACGGCAATGACCGCCTGATGACCGAAGAACCTGACCTGGTCGAACCAATCCAGGAGAGTCCTGGAAGCGAAGATCACCACCAATGCCGCAGCCAGAGCCGGCGCCCAGTAATTGGATAGTTCCAGAAGACCCTCGAACCATCGCGGTGGCTTTGGAATCGCAACGCCCAGGCGGCTCATCAGAATCTGCGAGAATTCTGAACTCACCGGTGTGACCTCGCGAGATTTCAGCCATTGAGACAGAGTCTTCTCAACCTCAAGCTCTTGCCGGCACTCCTGGCATTGGGCAAGGTGCAACTTGACCTGAGACTCCAAGTCGGACTCCAGCCTCCTTTCCAGGAATTCCGCCAGTAACTCTTGCACGTGCTCGCAGGTCATTTCGAACTCGGTTTGATGTGCAGATAAGCCTTCCGCAGCGCGGATTTCGCTCGGTGTAGGTCGCTCTTGATCGTTCCCATAGGGCGGTCAAGAACCTCCGCGATCTCCAGATAGGACAACTGTCGAAAATAGTACAGGACCAAAATCATGCGGTGCCTCGCCGGCAATTCTCGGAAAATTGCCTCCCACAGGTCACGGGTCGCGAGGTTATCCAGCGCATCGGACCCGTCAACCAAATCGGGGTGCAGTTTCGGATTAACGGCGAATTCCTGCTCGTCCAGGGAGACGATGCCTCGGTCCCTCCGGATCCGCTCAATCTCCGACAGACAGACACGGTAGGCGATCCTCCAGATCCAACTGGACAGCCGGGATTGCCCCCGGAAGCCGTCCAATCCACGGTAGATCCTGACAAAGACTTCCTGGGCAAGGTCCTCAGCCTGATTGGTCTCCGGGACTGTCTGCCGGATGACCGAATGCACCAAATCCTTATACCGGTCCACCAAATCTCGGAAGGCTTCAGGATCACCTTTGTTGAAGCGCTTGATCAGAGCGGCATCGTCCGCATGCACCATAACAGGTAATCCCAATTACCTTTTGTTCAATTAGACCGGAGCCGGCAGGAAATTGTTGCAACACTCGGTCATCTTATCGCTGCAACATTTTTCGGACATCTGCTCACTCATTAGTCAAAGAGAGTGACAACAACCGTCATAATACAAATCGCAGCGGCTTGCCGCTGTCTGAACGACAAAAGGAGGTCGTTATGAACCTGGGCAACCTTGAGGACATCCTCGTCCCGCTAGCGTTCTTTGCACTCGTTGTGATTGTCGTCGTGGTGGCGCTCGGCGCCCAATTCAAACGCCGTGAATTGGAGCATAAGGAACGCATGCTGGCATTGGAGAAGGGGCTGCCGGTGCCACCCTCATTGCATATTGAAGAACCCAAACAACGCAATCCCTACAGAGCCCCTCTGGTCTGGATCGCAATCGGTGTCGGGATGCTGGTATTCGCTCTCATCAAGAGCAAGGCAAGCATTGCGGGGCTTTCGGCGATCCCATTGTGCATCGGAATTGGGCTGTTGATCGCCAACGTCCTGTACTTGAAACGGCAGTCAAAGGGGACAATTGACTCAGGCACCACCGAAGCCAGAATCGAACAGTGACAGGGCTCAGATCACCGTATCCTGCTTCCAGGCATGGTCATCCCGGTCGGGATAGTCCGTATTGTAATGCAAGCCACGGCTTTCCCGGCGAGTCAGAGCGCAGAAGATAATCAACTGGGCGACCAACGCGATATTGCGAAGTTCGAGAATCCCTTCCGAAACAGGCGTTTTCCAATAGAAGGAATTGATTTCCTCGGCGATTAGATCGACGCGGCGTTGGGCGCGAAGCAGCCGCAAATTGGAACGGACAATGCCCACGTAGTCCCACATCAAGCGCTGTATTTCCTGCTTGTCGTGCGATATCAGAATCCATTCCTCGTGATTCATAGTCCCTTCGTCAGACCACCTTGGCACCGACGGGAATCTGTCGGAGATTTCCCTCAGCTCATTGGCTGCAGTGATGGCGGCTCTGTGGGCAAACACTACTGCTTCCAACAACGAATTGGATGCCAGACGGTTGGCGCCATGCACGCCGGTCATGGCGACTTCACCGGCGGCGTATAATCCCTGGATAGACGTGCGTCCTGACGTGTCGGTGACCACCCCCCCGCACATATAGTGAGCCGCCGGCACCACCGGAATTAGTTCCCGGGTCATATCGATTCCCGCCTCCATCAGAGTCTTGTAGATGTGCGGGAATCTTTGTCTCACCTCGTCCGCGTCCTTGTGCGTGATGTCCAGCAGCACATAATCCTCTCCCCGTCGTTTCAGCTCACGGTCGATGGCGCGGGCCACGATGTCCCGGGGCGCCAGATCCTTCAAAGGATTGTAGTCCTCCATGAAGGCGTGACCATCCTGAGTCCGCAGAATCCCCCCGAATCCCCGAACTGCTTCGGTGATCAAGAAGCTCTGATGCTTGGGGGGATATAACGTGGTGGGATGGAACTGCATGAATTCCAGGTTGGCGATTTTAGCCCCGGCTCGATATGCCATGGCGATGCCGTCGCCGGTGGCGATATCGGGATTGGTCGTGTGCAGATACACCCGCCCTGCCCCGCCGGTACACAACAGAACGACTTTCGCCAGGATGGTGAGGATTTTCTTCCCTTCCACATCCAGCACATAGGCTCCCCAGCATCGGGTGCCGGTGGGAGGTATCTTCCGTTCCCGAACCTTCGGAACCGTGATCAAATCAATCGCGACATGGTTTTCCAGCATCTCGATATTGCCGCATTCTTTGGCGCGTGCCACCAGCGCTTTTTCGATCTCGGCTCCGGTCAGGTCTCCGGCATGCACGATCCGATCCCGGGAATGTCCGCCTTCCCTGCCTAACGCCAATTCCCCACCCCGGCTTCGGGAAAACTCGACGCCCCATTTGATTAATTCCTGGATCCGTTCCGGACCATCTCGAATCACCAATTCCACGGCGTCCTGATGGCACAACCCGGCTCCGGCTTTCAAGGTATCCTTGATGTGCAGGTCAGCGCTGTCGTCCTTGCTCCATACTGACGCAATCCCGCCCTGGGCGTAGTTAGTATTGGATTCGGTATGGGACTTCTTGGTGATAATGGTGACTTTGCCTTCCTGGCACACATTCAAGGCAAAGCTAAGTCCCGCCACCCCCGACCCAATCACTAAATAGTCCGTCTGTATGAAATCATCCATATTGCTTCCAATTCGTCATCCTGAATGCAGTGAAGGATCTCCTTTTTGCTACTCCGCGCCCTTTTCTGTCATCACGCACTCAGTGAATGTTGAATTTTGAATGTTGAATGTTTGTCTGCTTCAGGTGGATTCCCGCTTCCTCCTTGCCACCTGCCACTTGAAACTTGCCACTACTTAAGGAGAACCACTTTCCTCGTCTGCACGAACTCGCCTGCCTCCATTCGTACAAAATATATCCCACTGGGAAGGTCCCGCGCATCCCAGGTCACGGAATAGGAGCCTGGACTCACAAACGCATCCGCGAGCGTCGCCACCTGCCGTCCTAAGACATTATAGACTCTGATTTTAGCTCTTTCATGTCCTGCCGACAGGTACGCAATCCTCACGACTGAATTGAAAGGATTGGGATAGGGAGGGCCTAACTGACAAACAGATGGAACTGGTGACGTTTCCTCGCTATTGACGGCAACATAGCCCTCGGTCATTCCGACCAGTGCCGCAGAAACTAGTTCGTCGTTGCTTTCCACGAGCAATGTCTCTGCGAAAATCATTGTATCGGACGGTTGGAAGATCACTGCAATTTCCAGGTAACTCAATGATTGGATGAGGCTGTCCGAGTGATCGAAAGTCGTCACAAAGTCCTGGTGGCTGGAATAGACATCGTGAATGATCAGCGGTGAATTCCCGAAATTATGAATAGTAAGGGGCAACTCAGCCTGGCCGCCACAAGGAACCGTCCCGAAGTTCAGGTAATTGTCCGAAACATAAATCTGCGGACCATTCCCAGGCTGTTCCGGCCATGTCTTCACCAAGTACATGTCAGAGGTGCCTACCCCAAGGAGATTACTGGCGCCTGCCAAAGCATACCCGCCTTCCGATGTTTGAATCGCGAAGAATCCTTTGTCAGACCTGAATCCGCCATAGGTCCCCGTCCACAAGATCTCGCCGTCATCGTTGATTTTTATCAAGTACATATCATCCACACCTGCCCCGAAGGAATTGGTGGTTCCTCCTACCAAGTAGCCATCATCAACCGTCAATACGACAGAATTACCATAGTCATCAGCGGCTCCACCGCAAGTCCGCGTCCAAAGAGTATCTCCATTCTCATCTGTTCGAATCACATATACGTCGCTATTCCCCTCACCGAACGACCACGTTTTCCCTGCCATGATATAGCCGCCATCGAGAGTTTGTCGAAGGCATTTCGCTTCATCGGTCCCTTCACCGCCATAAGTGCGAACCCACAAGATATCGCCTTCTGCGTTTGCCTTGATCAGCAGCGCATCCGCGTAAAAGGTAACAGCGTCTTGCTTGGATCCAGCAATGATGTAACCTCCGTCGTCAGTTTCCTGAACAAATTCCGCGACTTCTGACATGCTGTCTCCGTACACAATGCTCCATTGGTGGACACCGAGCCCATCGGTCTTGATCACATAGCAGTCTGGGGGCTCGCTGGACGCGAAATAGGTATACCATTCAGCCCCGGCGATGATGAAACCACCGTCCGATGTTCCCTGGAAACTTGAGGCACCGCAATCTGTGCTGCCCGTGTAGTGGTGCTCCCACAGGATATTGCCCGCCGAATCGGTCTTAGTAAAGACAGTGAAGTGCCAGGCATAGAACGGTGAATGAAATACATAACCGTTTCCGAGCACGGCAAATCCGCCGTCTTCTGTGGACTGCACGCAGTCTGCCCCTAACCGTATTTCATCCCAACCTGCACAGACATCCAAAGCTCTTTCCCACATTGTCTCCCCGTATGCATCCGTGCGCAACAGACAAAAATCATGTGAGCCGCTCTGGCTTCGATCGCCCGCAAGAACGTATCCTCCATCATTAGTCTGCTGTACGCAATATGCAATTTCGCTCAGTGCTCCGCCGTACATTCTTGTCCACAGCGTATCCGGCGCCTGAGCCTGCAGAACAGCAACCGTCATGACAAAGAACATGACCCCAAAAGTCATTCTTGCCGTTTTCATGATCCACCTCCACAGCGCCCATGAGTCAGAATGCCCCGGAATGTGTGGCTTGCTTATGATTTGTGATCCGACGACTTTTCCCCTGTCATCCTGCACCCCAGACTTGTCATCCCACACTTGATGCGGGATCCAGGCTTGTAGCTTGGGCGTCCCGCCCATGATTGGACTCCCATGCGCATCCTGCGCATGGCTTGGAACATCACCCGATTTTTGGTCGGGTGTCACACGCGCCGTCCATTCTTCCCTTTCCCCCCTTCTACTGAAGGGGGGAAAAGAAGGGGGGTTGGGATTACGGCGGTTCCCTGAATCACCCGAATAAATTCGGGTGCTGGCCAAACTCCCAATATGTCGCGCCCGTTTTAGAGATCCTTCCCTTCGTTCAGAATGACATTTTTGGAGGGCGGTGGCAAGCTACCGCTAACAAGGCGCAAGCAAGCTTGCGCACTCCAAAATAGCTATCCACGGGCTGGAAGCCCGTGCCACTAAGGGCATGATTCCGACATGTCGGAATCAGCCCCTACGCGAGGTTGCTTCGCTACCCATCCTGAGGCGGGCAAGGCTCGCAATGACAACATGGCAGCTATGCTCTTGTCTGCTGTTTGCGAAAATGTGCGTTGAGCCTGCCCACGATCTCCCCCACCACTTCGTCACGATTCTTCCTGGTTATGCGGATGATCCTCACCCCGTCCCGCTCTCGAATCGCATCCAGGAACGGATTGTGGCTATCCTGCAACACCGCGAGAATTGGCAGCGGATGGTCGAAGATTTCCAGCACTTTGTCCTGGAACTTCTGGCTGAAAAGTTCCATTCGACCGAGTTCGTCGATGACGACCAACATGGCAGAGTGAGGAAGCCTTGCCACGCCCGAAGGACCCCCCTTTTGTCCGCCATAGGCGGATAAATTCCCCCCACTGTCGTAGGGGGGAATAGATTGCGGGATTCTTGCCTCCCCGAAACGACCCCCCTCTTCCTCCCCCCTACTGGCGTAGGGGCAAGTGCGCTGAGAACTTCCGGTCTCACCGGAGGTGAATTGCCGCAGAATCCGATCCAATGCGGGGATTGCAATGTCCTCGAACGCGCCGACCTCCACTCCATATTTCCCGACTCGGTGCGGCGATTGGGAATCAACATGCGCCAAAACACCTTCCGCCCCGTCGGTGGTCCTCAGTCGAAATCCCACTCTGACGCCAAATTCGCGGATTTCCTCGGTGTAGAAGCCGCCATAGGTGACCGGAAGCTCCTTCAGGACTTTCTGGATGATGGTGGTCTTACCGACATTGGGTTTGCCGGTGATTAAAATGCGGGGGGCGTACGTGGTCATAGTGTGAAAGTGTGAATGTGTGAAAGAAAGAAGACAGAATTGCTAAATTGTCAAATTGCTCAATTGCTCGATTGTTCGATTGTTGGGTGAATCAGCCGTAAGATGTAAGAGCCAATAGCCTGCCGGACAACGGAACTAAGCGGAAAACACGCTGCCGCCAATCTGTAAGGAGAGGACGCCTGACAGCTCTCAAGAGGCAGACCCCCCTTGTGTTCCCCCCTACTGCGTAGCAACTGTCTTTCTCAGGAAGTTGCTGGGAGTGGTTGTTTCCAGGGGGTATGTTCTTTGATCATGGCGTTTA